>Ga0209006_10007138_pt1 | contig 10097 bp, 11 predicted proteins | sample JacPin_JW_Ref_O2_FD_188567 | JGI IMG/M metagenome (GOLD analysis project Ga0209006, IMG submission 188567) | Forest soil microbial communities from Algoma, Ontario, Canada - Jack Pine, Ontario site 1_JW_Ref_O2 (SPAdes) (version 2) | ecosystem: Environmental > Terrestrial > Soil > Boreal... | reverse complement strand
CCCGTCCAGCCCGTCTGCCCTGCCCACCCCAGCTGTACCTGTCCTCCCAAACCTGCCTGTCCTGACCATCCCCCTCCCCCCTGTACTCATCCAGGGTGCAATGATCCGACGTGCACTCATCAACCGTGTCCCCATCCGGCGTGTGGTCAACCGTGTACCCACCCGGGGTGTACGGACCCGGTGTGCACCCACAAACCGCCGTGCATTCATCCGGGCTGCGCCAATCCGGGGTGCACCCATAAACCGGTGTGCACTCATCCCGGATGCTCTCACCCGTCATGTACCTATCGACCATGTATCCATCCAGGATGTACCCAACCGTGCACTCATCCTGGGTGTAACAACCCAGTGTGCAACCACAAGCCGGTGTGCAGTCATCCAGGGTGTACCAATCCGGGGTGTGTCCGCAAGCCGGGATGCTGCAAGCCGTGTCGCGATGAACCTATCCTCTACCCCCCTGTGAAAATCGAGACCAAGAGTACCCACATCTCCTATTTCGAGGACCCTATCCCTGAACTCACAGCCAATGGTCACGATACCTGGTCTCTCTGTATCGAGATCCCCATCCCTTCAGATGTGATCAACCCCACCCTCACTGACCTCGATTACATCGTCAAATATGCCACGACGAACGACAAAGGAGATGCCACTGTGCAAGCTGATGTGGCCATTACGAGCACTCGTTGCCCAGTCGGGGTCGTCTTGGAGACGTCTGATCTGGTGATTTATAGCCAGGACAAGAAAGCAGCGTATAGCCCCCGAGTGATCGACGAGGAATTGGCCCTGTGTCTCTCCACTGCTCATGCCGTCAAGTGCAACGCCGGAAACGCACAATGGAGCCACCACGTCGACCATCGCCACGTCGGCTCCCATGTCCGTCTCGTCGGCGCCAGCTATTTGTACTTCTACTTCCATGTTGTCGAGTACCCCTCCGCTGACAGCTCTCGTTCCATTGCGGTTGAGGTGTCGGCAACTTGGACCGAGGATCTTGAGGCGAGGAAACTGAAAGACGCGGCAGACAAGAAGGCCAAGGAAGAAGCCGAGAAGAAAGCCAAGGAAGAGGCTGAGAGGAAAGCGAGGGAGGAAGCCGAGAGGAAGGCGCGAGAAGAAGCTGAGAGGAAGGCGCAAGAGGAAGCTGCTAGGAAGGCGCAAGAGGAAGCTGCCAAGAAGAAGGAGGAAAAACCGTCAGTGAAGGAGGCACCACCGGTCGCCGATGCCCAGATGCAAGAGCTCATTCAGGAAACGGCCAAGAAGCATGGCGCTGAATGCCCTCAAGGGTTCGCCTGGCATAAAACGGACTATGGGTATGTCTGCGGTGGTGGTGGCCACAAACTCACTTTTGCGCAATTGGGAATGGCTTAAAGGGTCGAAATGCGTGGTCGTGCGTCAGTTGGGACATGAATTGTCCTGGATACCAAACTCGTATTCTTCTTTTCTATGAAACCTCTTTCCTTGTGTTCCAATCTGTACTCGTGTGTGCCGTAGGTTTGGGACTTTGTTGCGTAGTGTCGTGTCAATAAAAGCAGTTTTCTGCGCCGGAGATTTATTAGGCCTAATAAAGGCTACTACAGAGACCCATAGCCTCGACTGGCCCCTTCCCAAATCTTACATTATGATTGATGCTCCTCTTCCTGGGTATCATCAAATAGAGATTCCATGTCACTTTCACCATTTAGTGAATGATTCGGGTTCGCTACCAGTAGATCTTCGTTATTCATATGACGATCTGAGACGAAAAGGGATCGGGTAAGTTGAAAACAATCATTTATTTCAAGCGAGTCAAATTAGCACCTTTCTCTTCGCGCGACTGTTCGTAATCTCTCTCGAGCTCCTGGATGATTTCTTCCTGCATGGTACTAACCTCTGCGGCAGTACTACATGTCTGATACTTTTCCAAGTACGACCTGAGAGGGTGACGGAAAGACGCCAGCTGTTACTTGTTATTTCCGCAAAGTATCGGGTGTCCTTACTGATTGACGGCCCAAAAAGACGAACCCCACCCGAACCTATCTAACAGGCATTCGGCGTAAGAATTGAAGCCTGTGATGTAAAAGGCTGCTGCTAGTGCCTCCACGCAGTTCAGTCGCCAAGGTTTACCATAGTTGGTGGGATTGGTAGCCACGAGATAGGGTACTAAGACGGGTGGTGGGAAAAATGTCAAGTTGTGAAGGCAAAATCCCAACAATACTCTCACAGAGACGTTCATGGGGACTCGCGATCTTACGAAATGGGACATCTTCTAATCGTGCCCATGAGCATTCGACAACAGCGAGGCCATGTGCGAGTATGACGTCTCGATCAGATGGATTTATGACTTGCTTACCCATTGGGCTATCATGAAATAGTTTAGTCAGCTTTTCAATCGGAAAGATGGAAGATATCGACAAATTTGGACAGACGGAGGTTGGAGACGCTCACGAAAGCACTATACCTCGAAACCGTGATCCTATTTTGAGCTCCTTGATCAAGCCGAGGCGGGCAAGCTTTTTTCCTGAGCAGCGGCGAGGATCGCAATGATCAAAATCCTGAGTTTATCAAGCCTGCTGTTGGTTGGAGGAATGTACGCACAAGGAAATCCACTTACCCACATCGCGAGAGGCACCTCGATTTTCAAGAGCACATTTTCTTCGACATTGCCGTCCTGGTCGATGGCACTTTCTGGTCTTCCAACCTGTTCGATAGATATTTCTCTAGCTTTGTGTCGTTTTGAATTCCCTCTTCCTTGTCTGCTGGGGCCGTGCGTACTGCTGCTTGAAGATTTCCTACCCATTCGTCACACTGTGACCAGTGTTTCTGGCAGGCTGCCATCCCACGCCTCCAATCATGTTGTGCTCAGAAGTTGGCAACTAGATATAACGAGCTCGTCGGCGTCGTCGCATATGACAAGCTCATACTCATCGTAGTCACACATTTTTTTTACAAGTTAATACCACTAAACATTATCCAAGAAATATTGGAAAAGGCCGAAAACTACCGCTGTCTCAGACCTCCATCCCAAGCCCACGTGATAGCTTGCATGCTGCGACATCTCGCCTGGCGTTCTAGAGCATCATCTGAACGGACTGGTCGTCTCCTTTTCAGCACCACCCCGGTACCTAAATCCAAAATTTGGAGACTTCCTTTTCGACCCACACACGCGATGGCAAATCTTGCGACCCATACCTCTTTTCAGGCCCCTCAAAGTTTTGAAAACTTCGATTTGATCAAGCAAATCAAGCTTGACTTCACGGATGTGGTGATCTCCAAATGGAAAAGCCGAGTGACGGGTCTGAGTGTTGTCCATCTCGATTATGAAGGTAAATCAGAACGACTTCCTGGTTGGGCAACAATCGCAAATTGACGCATGACGGCCATAGCCCCGATTTTACGTGGCTACTTTGTTGTTGCGACAGAAAGTACGGTCTCCGTATTAGATTTCATTATGCTGCACTCACAGTGCTCCACATAGTCTTCAACGATAGCGGTTGTCCTCATACGTTAGAACAGTCAGTCTGATCTTCTCGTGGTTTGGCCCACGACCGACAAAACTCTTCCACAGTTTGGTTTTTATGGGATCGGAGAAGTATCCATACAAAGGAATAATCGATCACCTTGCAAACCGAGGCTTTTCGAACGGCACCAATGCGTGGACCGACACGGACCACACTGCATACACCGTCTCCACCGCCGGTGAACAAGGCTTTCTACAAATTTTGCCAATATACGTAGACCACATACTTTATCCCACCATCAGCAAAGCTGGGTTCGTGACAGAAGTTCGTTTTTTCGCCATTTCTAGGTGGATCTCTACATGGTTACGATGCATATCGACACCTTAGGTTCATCACATAGACGGCCAAGGCCATGACTCTGGAGTAGTATACAGCGAGATGCAAGGGAGAGAGAATACCGCCCCAGACTTGATGGCACTCCGGTACGTCATCATGTCGTGATCTGTAAGTGTAGTCGTTTACATATCACATATAATGTAGCATGCAGCGATTACTCAACCCCCCGGGAAGTGCGTACCGTAGCGAAACTGGTGGCCTGATGGAAGCGCTACGAGTATTGACAGTCGAGCAAAGTAACTATACCAAAACTGATTGGCCGTGGCTTTTCTTACTAGTCCGTCTAGTTCGCGACTATCACCGATCTTATTATGTTCCTCATAATCTGATGCTCATCGCAGCGGGCAAATTCTCAGCTGGGACCACCTCTTTGCTGTCAGTTGTGCAAGACAAGGTGGAAGGTAACTTAATCAAGCATGGCCACAACGCAGGGCCTCGTCCGCAGGGGTGGAAACGCCCCTTCGTTGAGACCGTTAGCGCGGACCGAAAAGTACCTACAAACACCATCCAAGAAACTGTAGAATTCCCTGAGCAAGACGAAAGCATGGGCGAACTGATCATTGCATTCATCGGCCCACCCCGAGATCAATATTTGGAACGAAAGGTGGGCCTGTCCAGCCTTATGTCTTTGAAATCGAGGGCTCGAAGGGTTGCCTTCTCAGGCTCTTGATGTGCTTGGCACGTACTTGACGTCGTCCGCAGTGGCACCTCTGAACAAGGAATTCATCGAAACGGAATCACCTCTCTGGTACGCGTTTCAATTCATCCAGTGATCCAACTGCTTATACTTCACCCAGCACATACATTTATTTTGCAGAAGAATCTCGCGCCTCACTGGTGGATTTGCCTATCTACATCGGATCCGTCCACACAGAGCACCTAAATCAGTTCCCAGACATGTTAAAGGCAAGTCTTCAGCGAATCGTTCGAGAGGGTATAGATATGGAAAGAATGGCTATGATCATAAGTCGAGATGAAAGGCAGGTGCGAACCTCCGCCAGTCAATCATGGGAAAGCTACTCGTAGTGACTGCTTTGTGTCTTCTTCAGCTACGCAGCAGACTTGAATCCGCGAAGGGCGATACTTTTTCGGGCACCATTATTGCTGACTTCTTGTATGGCAATGAAGATGGCTCTGAGCTTCCGACCTCAATGGATGAGATAAACCAATATGCTGCCTTGAAAACTTGGTCAAGTAACCAATGGGCTGGACTCCTGCGAAAGTACGGATGTTCACCCTCTAGAAATGCTGAAGGAAGTCACGCCCATAAACAGGTATTACATTGATCCACATTGCGTCATTGTGACCGGGAAGCCCTCTGCAGCGCTTGCCGAAAAGTTAGAGAAGAATGAGGTAACTCGTATAAAGGCTCAAGTAGAGAAGCTGGGACTGGAGGGGTTGAAAGCGGCCGAAACTGATTTGCAGAAAGCAAAACTAGAACATGAACGACCTATCCCTACTGATATCCTCACCTCTTTCATTGTTCCTGATGTCAAGACTATATCGTGGATCCCAGTGCAGAGTCACCTGGAAAATGGACTGGGACGAGGGCCCTCTCCGAGTACTTCGGACGATAGCCTCTCCAAGCACGTCCTGGAGGACGGTTCACCGTTACCGTTCTTCGTGCAGTATAACCACGTTCAGGTATGATTGTATTTTCATTCTGACTTTCCGGCGTTGATTATGTGCCTCTTCAGTCTGATTTTATAACCGTGAACGCTTTATTCTCCCTTGCCAAGCTGCCCGACCGGCTTCGTCCGTAAGTGCCGTCTTCACGAGGGTCATCTACACCAACGCATAGAATGTCTTCAGGTACACACCGATATACCTTTCTTCCTTCTTCACCCTACCCATGATAAGGCAATCTGGAGAAGAGCTGACTCACGAAGAAGTTGTCAACAGGCTAGACAAGGAAACTGTTCTGTACGAGAGTAACTATGGGGTCGGAAGTCAATTTCCGGAGTACCTGCGAATCTCTATCAGGGTCGAAACGGCTCTGTACGAATCGGCCGTGGCTTGGCTGCGAGATTTAGTCTATGGCAGCAAGTTTGACCAGGAAAGGTGAATGTCCCGCTCTTGACCCTGTGAATTTTGTTGGACATTTGCCTGCGTAGATTGCAAGTCACAACTGCCAAAATTCTACAATCTCTCCCGGAGATGAAGAGGGATGGTAGTACTGTCCTGGCATCTATTTGGACCGATACACTGTATGGCGAGAATTCGACGTTGAGAGCTGGTGCATTATTATCACAGTTGGAGTTCATTCCGAAGGTAACTAAACAGCTCCAGGAGCAACCGGCCGAGGTCATAACAGCATTGCAAGAGATCAGGGAATGTAGTAAGTTTGGTGCCGTGTGTCTGTCGATTGGAGTCAATACAACATTTCCACACAGTTACTGATCCATCTGGTGTTCGCTTTGCTTTGTCCGGAAACGTCTTAAACCTTGACAAGCCGCGAAGCGTTTTGGGACGTCAATTTGGTTCTGCTTTCCCCGTAAGTATATCAGCCGCTTCCTCGCTAATTGTTGATGTGGCTGAATCTCTTGGTCCAGGAATCTGTACTTGCGCCCGTACCATTGACATCCGACACCCTGAATGCCGTGGGCAGAAATCCCACGAAGAAGGTCTGTAGTGTGTTCTTTACTTTACCCTTTCTCACATGCTGCTACAGGCTGTCGTTACGACTCTACCAACTGTCGAGAGCTCATATGTCACCCACACCACCAAAGCCATCCGTGGTTTCGGCCATCCGCAATACCCAGCTCTTCGGATCGCGACAGAAATTCTCAATGCAGCGGAAGGTTTCCTCTGGGTATGTTGCACCCAATGTAAACGTTACCTTGCCTGATTCAATTGCTGTAGCGGAGTGTGAGGGGATCAGGATTGGCTTACAGCGCTTATGTCTCACTAGACACAGAAGCTGGTCATCTTAGTTTCACTCTGAACCGAGTAAGTGTCTCCATAGATGAAAGACAGCTGATGTTTAAACGTAATATAGAGCTCCAATAGTGTGCAAGCTTTCCACGAAGCTGCAAATGTAGTGAGAGGACTGGCAAATTGTTCGGTAAAACAATATTAATAATCACGTGACTGTGGACTAATTGAAATCGTCGCAGATACCTCTCGAGGATACCGTACTAGAGGCTGCTAAGAGCAGTATTGTATACGGTGTTGCGAGGAAGGTCTCAACTCCAAGTCGTGCTGTGAGTGTACTGGACGAACGAATGACGCATAGTATTAATGTAATTGGCAGGCTTTCGAGTCCTTCACGAATCAGGCCTTGAAAGGACTGCCAAGGCACTATCACGTAGAACTACTCCACAAATATCAAGTGGTAACAAAGGACGACGTCATATCTGCCTTACGCACATACATTTTACCGCTTTTCGATCCGGCTTCGTCGATTGCTGTTGTTGTGACGACGCCTTCCAAAGCTGATCAGATTGAGGAAGGTTTGAAAGGAGCTGGATTTGAAATTGAGAGACGCACTATGGAGGGCAGTGAGAATGATGGGAGTAGTTTGAGTAGCGGGGAATCAGGGTCAGAGAGGTGATGGTAATTGTTCTGTGGTTATGCTTTGGTAACGCCGGCGAAACGCGACGTGTTGCGAGCTCGAGAGGCCTATGGCAGGATTATGCAGCAATGAGATGTGGAATATTGACGAGGTCGCATAAGATTGTGCGGTAACGCAACTATGGCCCAGCGAGATCCCACAGTTGCCTGGAGCCAGGACCAAGAAATCAAAGTTACCAGAGGAGCCGATATGTCGATCGAGGTTGAGTAGGACTTGGCGTCGAGGTGGGTAAGTAGTGGGAACTCCAAGTGCACAGTGGCCATCCTTATATAGTAAGAGGTCGTGCCCACCAACTTTGATCATATGACTGTGATACATTGATTCAATTACATACTTACGTCCCTTACTATAATCTTGACGATCGTGAGCGGGGGGGCCACTGGGCATTTGTGACTTGTTCAACACATGGCTGGGTCAAGATGCTTCAGCAAGATAGCGCCAGAAGATGGCGGTCCACCTTTGCTCCAGCATGGCACTGTCGTCTTTCAAGGTCCGTTACTTGGCTTGGCTGTTAGGCTACTCACAATTTATTCCATCCTCTCTCAGCTCACTATGTAAGATCCATATGAATAACATGTTTGGGACCATATCAGAAGACGTTATATGTTATGTCTAGGTTGGCTGGATCGTCACGGCATTCTTTACCGCGGTCGCAACCGTAACGTCCTTTTGGTTGATTAACAAACATCTCCAATGGTATACCAACGTATGCATGTTGCCTCTCATTCTCATTCCGTTCATTCATGCTCAATTGATACTGTATATGCAGAAGCGGGAACAGAGATGTGAGCAGATGCTGGTTTGTCGAGGGAAACACCGCTCAATCCAACCTATTCCACAGATATCGTTCGGATCCTGTTAATGGTTCCCATCTATGCGACGATTAGTCTTGCATCCTTCCTGTTTTGGGCATGTCCTCTCTCCTTTGAGATTTGCCAAAAGTTAAACGCCGCTCCTATCAGAATCACCACACGCCTCTTCTCTTGATCCGCGATTGTTACGAATCGACAGCTCTAACCGCCTTCTTCTACCTCCTCCTGACATACCTTTCACCTGATCCGGATCAACAGAGAACGATCTTCCTCAAGGTCGGCTTGTCACGCCAGGCCAACAGAGACGCCCGCAGGCGGGGCGAAGCAGAACGTAAATGGATTTTCCCGCTCAGTTTTGTCGAATGGAAACCGGAGGTGACTCTAGCCCTGACTTGCACCTGCCTTTGCTTTGTCTGAGCTATTCACGCTTTAGGACGGCCTGTACTTTCTACAGGTGATGAAATGGGGCGTACTTCAGTATTGCGTTATCAGACCATCGTATGTTTTCGGCGATTTTCTTTCACGTGGAAGTCTTTTTGACACGCACCTTTCCGTTTCAGAACTACTCTAGCTGCCGTCATCTTAAACTATATCGGCCTTTATTGCGAGGATTCGTGGTCACCTCAATGGGGTCACCCCTATGTAAGTATAATGTGCTCAAAAGATCACTGATTAGAAAGCTGATTTATCTTGTTAGATTACCATAGTGGTCTCGATATCTGTCTCGGTCGCCATGTACTGTCTCATCCAACTTTATGTTTCCACTGCCACATGTCTAGCCCCTCATAAGCCTCTGCTCAAGTTGTTTTCTATCAAGGCCATCGGTCGGTGCTAAACTGCTTTGTTGGAGATGAAAGCGTACTTACTGACGTATCCATGCAGTATTCTTGACGTTCTGGCAAGCGACGCTTCTCGGGTTGCTCGTTACATTCAAGGTGATAAAAGACGTAAGCGAGGTGTTTATCGCAATCTACATTTGGTACCAACATTCTGAGCTACAGACGCAATATATGACTGCGGATGATATCGTGACCGGCTTCAGCGCTATTATCGAGACCTTTGAGATGATGTTCGTTACTCTACCTTCTCTTACATTCGTGTTCTGATCGGCTGCCAGGATCTTTGCATTCATCCATGTCAAAGCTTTCTCGTACAGGCCCTATCGTTCCATCCTCCACTCCAAGTCAATATCGCGCACGCCACGCTTGCGCTCACTTGGGCATGCTTTCGACTTCCGGGAGACTTTCCGTGAAATAGGAGCCGGAATAATCTATGTCTTTGATCAATGGCGCGGTCACGAGCCGAGGCCCGATAGAGGCGCTAGGCGTGCCTTGTACCTAGAAGGTGCCTTTGGGAAACCCCGACCATCTCTCTCAGCTCGGGGAAAAGGGAACTCCCGAAGAGAGAACGGTAGAGTAGAGGTAGAAGTGGCCGAGAGGGTTGACGTCGATGTTGGAGGCGAACGGCAGTGGTTAGGCCTAGGTGACAACTACATATATGGGTTAGGGTATGCAAGGCGGGAGAAAAGTGATGGGTTGGAGCAGCAGATTATGAAGGAACTTCAGAGGAGAGGTTTCGACTCAGGTTTGCGCTTTCCCTTCCCTTTCTTATGTTTATTTCGGATGCGGTTGACCTGGTTATCTAGGTACTCTTTATCGGGAACCTCGAGCGGAGCATGTTGTGGAACAAGTTCCGGAACACAAGGCTCAGTCATCTTGGTGGCGTGGCATATACAGATTTATCTCGCAATCCGGCGCTGAGAATGAAGGTCTCATACCTTCCAAACGCAAGTCCGGGTCACAACAGCCTTCTAGGGAGGTCGACCAGCGATCTCTGTTGTTCGGATATGAATACGATGAACCGCCACCGCCGTCAAGATTGCAT
>Ga0209006_10007137_pt1 | contig 10098 bp, 9 predicted proteins | sample JacPin_JW_Ref_O2_FD_188567 | JGI IMG/M metagenome (GOLD analysis project Ga0209006, IMG submission 188567) | Forest soil microbial communities from Algoma, Ontario, Canada - Jack Pine, Ontario site 1_JW_Ref_O2 (SPAdes) (version 2) | ecosystem: Environmental > Terrestrial > Soil > Boreal... | reverse complement strand
AAAAGATCCGCGGCCGCGGTGTTGTCGCCCAGATCGGCATAGACCATCGCCAAACCGGTGAGCGCATCCTCACTATCAGGATCGATCTCGAGCGCTTTCTTATAGGCGTTCTGTGCCTCTACCGAATTTTGCGCCACCTTATATAAGCGGCCCAGCATCAGCCACGAATCGGTGTCCTTGGGGTCGAGCTCGGTGATCTTTTTGTACTCTTCGATCGACTTCTTGAGCATCGCTTCGTCGATCCGGTGCTCCTGGCTATCGCCGATCTGCCGCGTAAAGATGCGCCCCAGCATGCGATGGGCATTTACGTCGTTGGGATTGGCTTTGAGAGCTTCCTCGGCGTCGCTCTGGGCCTCGCGCAGACGGCCGGTCTGGATGTAGAGCTCGGAAAGTTCTTCGCTCAGCATCGGCGTATTCGGGTCGTCTTTGATCGCGAGCTTATAATTCTCGATGGCCTTCTTTATGTATTCCGGACTGCCGTTGATGCTCGCCAGGTCCGCATACATGTGGCCGAGTGAGTAATGATAATAGGACGCGGCATGATCCACGGTTTGCGTCTGGGCAACGCCTGTTGAAAGCGTCGAAGCTCCCCCGATGGCCACCGCAGTCCACGTCCGGACTGCCTTAAAAATGCGCGATGCCTTAAGCATTCTTTATCTCTCTTCCCATCATTAGTATATCGGCTTAAATGGTCGGGCGGGGTGCGATGCGAAGTATCCTGGAAACGAAGTGGATTCCGACCGAAACCCTCCCCTGATTATCGTTGCCGGCCCGACGGGCGCGGGCAAAAGCACGCTCGCATTGCGCATATGCGAAGAATTTTTGGGCGAGATCGTCAATTGCGATTCCCTCCAACTCTACCGGGGCTTCCAGGTCGGCACTGCCAAGACTCCTCTAGCCGAACGCCGCGGAATACGTCACCATCTGTTGGACGTGCTCGACCCCTCCGGCGGTTACTCCGCAGGTGAATACGCGCGCGTCGCACGCCATACCATCGGGGAGATTTCCGCGCGCGGTCGGCTGCCGGTAATCGTGGGCGGCACTGGCTTTTATCTGCAGGCATTACTGGACGGCCTTCCGGTCCTGCCCGAAAGCGACAAGGAGACCCGCCAACGTTTGATGGATCGTGAACAAAAAAAGGTGGGTAGCATGCGCCGCCTTCTCACCCGCCTCGATCCTGCCTCTGCTCAACGGATTCATCCGAACGATACACAGAGGCTCATGCGCGCCGTTGAGATTCGCCTTCTCAGCGGCGAATTATCGCCACCCGCCATCGAAACTGAGCCGCTTACCGGCTACCGCGTGTTAAAAATCGGTCTCGATCCCGATCGTGCGCTGTTATATAAACTCTTAGACGCGCGAACTCGTCAAATGTTTGAGGCGGGCCTCGTACAGGAAATCGAAACGCTGTTGCAACAAGGCTGCACGGGTGACGAAAAACCTTTTGAATCGCTTGGATACCGGCAGGCACTGGCCTTCATTCGAGGCGAAACAACACTCGAACGCGCGATTTACTTAACCCAGCTCGAGACTCGGCACTACGCAAAACGGCAATGGACCTGGTTTCGCCGCGATCCGGAAATTCAATGGCTGTCCGGATTCGGAGATGCCATTCCCGTGATCGAACAGTGCTTACAAATGCTAAGACGTTTTTTATAATTTTTGTTTTATCGGTAACGGAACAAGGCCCTGTAACGCCCGTCTATATATACAGAGTGAGTCACGCTCGCTCCACGAAAATTTGAGTTGTTCCAATGACGGAACGAGTCAACCAAGAGGAAATCACTTATGAAAATGTCCAAACTGATGTTGTCCTTCGGCACCCTCGCCCTGGCAATTGCGAGCGCAGCTTCCACGTATCACTTTTCGATCTTCGAGCCGTCGTTTGTCGCCGGCCAGGAATTGAAACCTGGTGATTATAAGATCGAATTGAACGGCGATAAAGCCATGATCAAGGCCGGAAAGCAGTCCGTTGAGGCTGGAGTGAAGGTGGAAAACGGCACCGAGAAATTTTCGGAGACCTCGGTCCGTTACTCCAACAGCAACGGCAAGATGACGGTGACGGAAATCCGGCTCGGTGGCACCCATACCAAGCTGGTGTTCAACAACTAAGGTTTTTAATTTAGTACCCGCTGTCCCACATAGCCGGGAAGAGATGTGAAAAGCGTCCCTCCCGGCTTTTTCATTTTTCGTCCATCGACCCCATCAGTTCTTTCTATCGGCCGCGGGGTAACAAAACTCCTGGCCAAAACCGTTTCTTATCTATGAAGCTATTCCGATTCACTTTTTGTTTCGCTTCGCTCGCCCTCCTGGCGAGTGCGGCTCCGGTCTACAAAGTCACCCTGACTGCGCCCGCGGTTATTGCCGGCTCCGTCTTTAAGGCGGGTGATTACCGGATTGTAGTAAATGGCGATAAGGCGACATTGACAACGGGCAAAACCAGCCTCGAAGTCCCCGTGAAGGTCGAAACTGGAAATCAGAAATTCCAATACACCACGGTGGAAAGCAGCACGGTAGCCGGCAAGAATGTGCTCGATGACATCCATGTTGGTGGCACCAGCACAACGCTCGTATTTAAGCGCTAACCGCTCGCGGCCGCGAACCGCACTTCTTAAAAGCGTTTCGCGGCCTCCCTTTCTCCCACCTGTTACAATCGAGTCAAATGCAGCGATGGCTAGCCGTGGGTCTGTTTGGGTTAGCTGCGCTGCATCCTCTTGCTGCCGATACCGCCACCGTCCTTCCCTTCCTCAATAAAACCGCCAGCGCGCCGAATCTCGATTGGATCGGAGAAAGCGTAGCCGAAACCGTCCGCGAAGCGCTCGGCATGACCGGCGTCATGACGCTCGACCGCAACGAAGTTCAGGAAGCGTATCACCGCCTCGGCCTCCGCCAGGGAATCGCGCTCACCGAAGCGTCCGTCATGAAAATCGGCGAGACGCTCGACGCGGAACAGATCGTCTACGGGTCCTTCGAGTTCACCCGCCCCGCCTCCGGATCGATCACCTCCGGCTCTCTTCGCGTAACCGCGCGCATTCTCGATCGCCGGCATATGCGCTCGAGTCGCGAGTTCACCGAAACAGGAGCGCTCGACGATCTGGGCACTCTTGAAGCGCATTTAGCCTGGCGCGCACTCACACTGATCGCGCCCGCGATGGCTCCGGCCGAATCCGAGTTCCGCTCGCTGCGCACGCCGATCCGTATCGATGCCGAAGAAAATTATATCCGCGGACTGCTCGCCCACACCTCCGAGCAAAAGGAAAAATATTTTTCTCAAGCCGTGCGGCTCGACCCGCATTTCGCCCACGCCTGTTATCAGCTCGGCCAGGTTCATTATCAGCGCAAGGATTATCGCCAAGCCGTCGTGTGGCTCGAAAAAGTCGGCCTGGGCGACATTCATTCGCATGAGGCGAGCTTCCTGCTCGGCCTCGCCCGCTTTCAATCCGGCGACTACAAAGGCGCGCAGCAGACCTTTCAAATGATCGCCGCCGCAGTCCCTTTGAGCGAGGTGTTCAACAATCTCGGCGCCGCCGAAAGCCGCGCGAATTTGTCGCAGGCTTCGATCGACGATTTTCATAAGTCCCTCGCGGGCGATCAGAACGATCCCGTATACCGCTTCAATCTCGGATACGCGTTATGGAAAAAAGGGGACTTCGCCGCGGCCGCGGAATCTTTTCGCGCGTTACTCGATCTCGCTCCCGACGACCCCTCCGTCCCTTTGCTGCTTGCGCGCTGTCTCAAGAAACAAGGGCCCCGCGCCAGTCAGGACCCTCGTCTTGATAATCTGGAACGTTTGAAGACCAATTTTGAAGAGCGCGCCTACATGCAATTGAAGTCGCTGCTCGCTCCCTCAACTCCGAAAACGGATCGCCCATGAAGCTGCGGATACGCTGGGGATCGCGCGCACCGGACGCATTGCCCGCAGCGTCTCCGGAGCCTGCGCCGGAACCACCGCCCGACTCATCCCGGCAATCTCCACTTCCACCTGCCGACGGCGTACCTTCCGACTCTGCGCCTCCCGACGTTCTGTCCGCCGAGCCTTCACCCGCGATTGCAGCTATGCCGCCTCGCGAACCGGGTATAATCGGAAAGCTCATGATCGAAGCCTACGGCGCGTCCAACGTGGGGTGCGTACGCACTAATAATGAAGATTATTTTCTGGTCGCGCCCACTCTCGGCCAGTACGTTGTCGCCGATGGCATGGGCGGCGCGCAGGCTGGAGAGCACGCATCGAAGCTCGCCGTCGAAACCGTTCACGCCCTCCTCCAGGACCTCGACCCTACGCACCGTGATAGCGATACCGTCTCCGATGCGCTGGTCAGCGCCTTTGAAGAAGCCAATCGCCGGGTGATGGATGCCGCCGCTTCAGACCCCGGCCTCGAAGGCATGGGGACCACTCTGATCGCCGCCATGGAGAGCGACGATGGACTCGTCATCGCCAGTGTCGGCGACAGCCGCGGCTACGAATATGAGAACGATAAACTGAAGCTCATCACCGAGGATCAGACCTGGGTGAATGAAGTCGGCCGCCGCCTGGGAATCGAAGAGGAGAGCCTCAAGACTCATCCCATGCGCCACGTTCTCACCATGGCCATCGGTGTCTCCGAACAGTTGCGCGTGCATACCTACGAACTTCATCCGACGCCCGGTAGTCAGGTTCTTCTATGCAGTGACGGTCTGCACGGCGTGGCGCCGGAAGAAGAGGTCGCGGAGATTCTCCACTCCAACGATTCGCTCGAATCCAAGTGCGATCAACTCATCGCCGCCGCCCGCGCACACGGTGGACCCGATAATGTCACCGCAGTTCTTTTGCGGGCTTTGTAAGACATTCTGCGCAACTTTCGTCTCTTCTAAAGTGTTATAAAGTATTTATTGTCGTTTGACGATAATGTCAAATACACGTAATTATGGCGCGGATTATGCTTAAGGCCTGTCACATATCTAGTCTTATATTGACCTTATTTCTGCTGAGCTTAGCCACCGAACAGAGCCTGAAGGCATATGCCGATCCTGGCTCTGGAGCGATGTTTGTGCAAATCCTTCTCGCCGCCATCGTTGGTTGTCTCTTTCGGATTCGAAGCATTATTAACCGTTTCCGCCTCTGGAAAAATAAATCCAGCCATCAGACTTTTCCTAGCCTGAGCCCCAATCTGGACAACGACGGTTTAACCCGACCGTCTGACTGAAGGTGAAGCTCGTTCCCAGCGAACGGTCATTCCGGGACCCGGGCGGCTTCGTTTTTCGCTCCGGCTCGCGCCTGCTGCGCGCCGTCGAACCCTCGGCATTCGAAACTCTCCAACAATTCCTTGCCTCCACACCCGCCCGTAACTTCGCTGCGGCGCGACAATTAGTCACCACAAGTTTCCCCGACCCCTTGGAATTCGTAAGTGAATTTCCAGCGGATTATCATCTCGCCGAGCATGAATGCATCCCATTTCCCAGTTTTCCCGCCGAATGGCCTCGCCAAATGCTTGCCTCCGCCGGATTCCTCACCCTCGATCTGGCCGACGATTGCCTTACTCATGAATGGCTCTTGAAGGACGCCAGTCCCTACAACGTGTTGTTTCGCGGACCTGCGCCCATCTTCGTCGACGTGCTTTCGTTCGAACGCCGCGACGTGCACCTTGGCCTCTGGCCCGCCTACGCCCAATTCGTTCGCACCTTCCTGCTCCCTCTTCTTGCCGAAAACACATCTCCCGCAGCCGTATGGCTCGCCCATCGCGATGGACTGGAGCCGGAACAGGTTTATCGATCGCTTACCTGGTCCCGCAGGCTGACCGGTCCTGCTCTGACGCTCGTCTCTATTCCCACTTGGCTTTCGAGCCGTGCCGAATCGGACGCGAGTCTCTATCGCCCCCGACCCACCGATCCCGAGCGCGCCAAATTCACACTGTCCGCGATGTTCCGCAGCTTGCGCCGCCAACTCCAGCGCGTGGCGAACTCTGCTCACAAAGATTCGCACTGGTCGAAATATCTCTCGACCCAGACCCACTACAGTGCCCAGCAGCTCGCCGCAAAAGAGTCCTTCGTCGCGGAGGTACTTCGCGAATTTCATCCCCGCCGCATACTCGACATCGGCGCCAACACCGGACACTTCAGTGAACTCGCCGCCCTCACCGGCGCAAGCGTAGTCGCCATCGATTCCGACCCAGCGGTCGTCGGACGCATCTGGCAGCGAGCTTCGGAAAAGAAGCTGGATATCCTGCCCCTCGTAGTCGACCTGTGCCGCCCCACTCCCTCTCTCGGCTGGCGTAATCGCGAGTGCCCTTCGTTTCTCGAACGTGCGAACGGCGCCTTCGATATGGTGATGATGCTCGCTGTAATCCACCACATGCTGGTAACCGAGCGCGTCCCGGTCGAAGAAATTCTTTCCCTCGCCCGCGAGCTGACCACCGACCTCCTGTTGATCGAATTCGTGGAGCCCGCCGACCCGATGTTCCGCCGCCTGGTCCGCGGCCGGGACGCTCTCTACGCGCATCTCACCGCATCGTATTTTGAGTCCGCCTGCGCGTCCGGTTTCCAGATTCTCCGCAAACAACCGATAGCAGAATCGAGCCGCACGCTCTACCTGCTGCGGAGAAAATCTTGAAGGGGCTCGCGAGGACGGACCTTCTCGCGGCTCTTTCACTCGCCAATCTAAGCTTCATAGAAATGTGGGACGGGATGATTAACTACACCCCCGCCCAAGCCTTCTACCTGGAACATGCTCCTCCGAGAGCCGAGTACGTGGCGGCCTTCGTAAACGTAATCCTCGTCGGTTTCGTGTTCTTTCTCCTCATCCGATTCGCGCGCTGGATTGTGGCCCGCTTCGGCACCGCCGGATTCATCCTCGGCTCTCTCCCCGTCCTAGCGCTGGTCGCTGCGGCGCCAGGAAAATCCATCGTCCGGCTCTTGGCGAATCGATTACCCGACTTGAATCTATGGATCATCGTTGGCGCCCTCCTGTTCCTTCCCCTCGCAACCGCCTTGATTGCCAGGCGGCGTTTTTTCGGTGTTGCGTCCGCGGTTCTCGTCACGATTTCGCCTCTGATCCTGATTGAAGCGATCCTCTCCATCTCGCGATGCTGGACCGATCACTCCGCCGATTATGCCGACGGACCTCTCGCGCCGCGCGTCCCACAGACCACCCGTCCGCGAATCGTCTGGATCATTTTCGACGAGCTCGATTATCGCTTGTCATTTCTCGACCGCCCGTCAACCGTCCCCATGCAGTCTTTCGACAATCTCCGCAAAGAATCGCTTTTCGCAGAGAACGCACTGTCCCCCGCACTGGACACGATTCCATCCGTGCCGTCGCTAATCACGGGAAGACAGCTCGCCTCATTTCATGCAACCGGACCGTCGACGGTACTCTTCGACGATATTCCGGCGAGCGTTTATCCGACCGTCTTCTCGAGCGTGCGCGCCATGGGAGCGAACGTCGCCGTCGTTGGCTGGTTCCTTCCTTACTGTCGCGTCTTCTCGCGTGATCTGGCCGCCTGTTCGGCTCACGACTTGGAAAATCAACTGAGCGAAACCGGCCGTACGTTCCTCGAAAGCGTTAGCCTCCAGCTACAATCGTTATTCGCATATCGGAACCGTTCCATCCTGGGTGAATCTCCGCGCTCGAAACACCGCGTCGAAATGCTCGGCGCGATGCATGCCGACGCGATGCGCGATGTGGTGGACCCATCTTTAAACCTGGTCTATCTGCATCTGCCCGTGCCCCATGCGCCCTATCTTTATGACCGCTTCTCCTACCAGTTCCCCAAGCGTTACCTCGGCGTCGGCAGCTATCTGGACAACCTCGCCCTGGCCGACAACTATCTCGGCGACTTCCGTGAAGCGATGACCAACGCCGGCCTGTGGGACAAAACCACGGTGCTGGTCTCCTCCGATCATCCCAACCGCACGTCACTCGCTGTCGATGGCAAAGAAGACCCGCGCGTACCGTTTCTGCTGAAACTAGCCGGTCAGACCGCAGGCGTAAGCTACGAGCCGGTACTTCAAACCATCCTCACCAAGCCCCTGCTGGAAGCAATTCTAGAGCAAAAAATCAAGACGGCGGACGACGTCATAAAATGGCTGACAACGGTAGGGCAGGTTCCCGACCCGGCCTCCGGCGCGGTACGATAATTTCAGTGCAAGCCCTAATTTTATTGATGTTTTTAGCCCAGTCCGCCCCTCCCGTAAACTACGACGAATCCAAAGCCGGGACCTATACTCTCCCCAACCCACTGATGCAGCAGAACGGCGAGTATGTCCGCGATCCGGCGGATTGGGGAAAAAGGCGCCGCCCGGAAATTGTGAAATTGTTTGAAACAAATATGTATGGCAGCGTTCCTTTCGCCGCCCGGCACACAGCCGCCACCTACGAGGTTGTCGACAACGAACCGAACGCTCTCGGCGGTAAAGCGATTCGTCAACAGGTGGTTCTTTCTTTACCACAGCAAACTTTCACGATCCTGATTTACTTGCCGGTGTCAAAGAAACCCGTGCCCATATTCCTCGCTCTCAATTTCACCGGCAACCAAACCATCGTGTCCGATCCCGCCATCCGACTCCCCGAAATCTGGGACCCCAAAACGAAAACGCACCATACCGCACCCGAGCAATCGAGAGGCACCTCGACTCAGTGGCAGGTGGAGAAAATGCTGGCCCGCGGCTACGGCCTGGCGACAATCTACTATCAGGAAATCGAACCCGATTTCGAGGGTGGCATCGAGCTGGGAGTACGCGCGGCATATCCCCCACCTGCTGCCGACGAATGGGGAGCGATCTCGGGCTGGGCCTGGGGCATGAGCCGCGCGATGGATTATTTACTGACCGATCGCGATATCGATCCGAAGCGCATCATCGCCATGGGTCATTCCAGGCTCGGAAAAACTACGCTATGGGCCGGTGCGCTGGATACCCGCTTCGCCATGGTGATCGCGGCCGGATCGGGGGAAGGTGGCGCAGCTCTCTCGCGGCGCGATTTTGGAGAAACCATCGAACTGCTGAACCAGCATTTCCCTCACTGGACCTGCGACAACTACAAAAAATACTCCCGCCACGCCGACCGGCTTCCTTTCGATCAGCACGAATTGCTGGCGCTAATCGCTCCCCGGCCTCTCTATCTGGCCGCCGCCGAAGACGACAAATGGGCCGACCCGAAAGGCGAATTCCTATCAGCGATCGCCGCCGGACCAGTCTATAAACTATTCGGAAAACAAGGCCTGGAAGGCGACACGCTACCCGCCCTTCAAAAACCCATCATGAACACCATCGGCTTCCACATCCGCCCCGGCAAACACGAAGTAACCGCCTACGACTGGGACCAATTCCTAAATTTCGCCGACAAACAACTCCCCGCCCCGCGCTAGGTTTTATTCTGGCTCCTGGCTCCTGGCTACTTCTTCCCAGCCATCGGCTCAATAATCTTCGAAAGCACATCCACCTTAGAATCGTCCCGAGTCAGATGCGGATACATCTCTCCGCCGTGATAATCGATTTTGAAGGTCTGATAATACTCACCGTTCTTCACCAGCATTTCAATCGGCTCCGTCTTCGTCACAGCTGCCTGCACCGCGTCCCGCAAAACGACCGGATAATATTGGCGGCCGTTCACCGCGACCAGCTTCGTCGACGGCGAAACGCCCGCCTTCTGCGCCGGTCCTCCGTAAGCAACATCGGAAATATTCCCCTCTTCCGATACTTTGATCCCAATCGAGTAATTGAAATTGAAGGTCTTACTGTCCTCTTCGCGATTCCTCCACATCTCCGATCGCGTCGAGTTGTACGTCACCTTCCACCCGCCGTTTTCGATGCCACCGAGCGGCGTGGAATGCGGCCCCACCGATTCGATGCGCTTCTTGAGGAAATCCGCCCAATCGAAAGGCTCAACGGCGTTCAGTCCCGCCACAACATCTTCGAAGGTATATGTTTTGAGCGCTGGAGCCCCGCCAGGTCCGCCTTCAAAACTGCGGCAGAAATCGTTCAGCGATCTCGCGCCCTTGCTCAAATCCCGGATCTTCACATCCACGTCGAGCCAGATAAGCGTACCCTCGTCGTAATAATCCACACCGCGCCGGTATCCCGCATAATCCTCGCGAGCGTTATAGAGAAGCTGCGCAGCGACCG
>Ga0209006_10007136_pt1 | contig 10099 bp, 5 predicted proteins | sample JacPin_JW_Ref_O2_FD_188567 | JGI IMG/M metagenome (GOLD analysis project Ga0209006, IMG submission 188567) | Forest soil microbial communities from Algoma, Ontario, Canada - Jack Pine, Ontario site 1_JW_Ref_O2 (SPAdes) (version 2) | ecosystem: Environmental > Terrestrial > Soil > Boreal... | reverse complement strand
TCGCGATCCTCCGCCATCAAACGCATTTGTTCGGCAGTACTCAACGCCAACCCTGCCAGGTCGACATCGACCCAATCGCCCCGCGTTTCTCCGGCATCCAGCCGCGACAACACCAGCAATCCGGATACCAAGTGTTCCAAGCGCGCGACTTCTTCGAGAACGCTGCCCACCCGTTCGCGCAGATCACTCTGGGTTACCTGGGATTCATGTGTAAGCTCCTGCAATTCCCCCTTAATCACAGTCAACGGTGTGCGCAACTCATGGGACGCGTCCGCCAGAAAACGTCGCTGCGTTTGCACCGAGTCGCGCAAACGTCCCAACATGTTGTTCAACGAGATCGATAGACGCTCCAGAGCGTCGCCGCTCCGTTCGACCGGAAGCCGGAGAGTCAAGTTCTGCAGGCTCATCTGTTCGGCCGTCTGCGACAGCAAATCCACCGGTCGCAGCGCCCGGTTCACGAGCCAGTAGCCGCCGCCCGCGGCGCAAACGATGAGCACCGGAAGGAGGAGCGCGAGCAGATCCAACAAACGGTTCAGCACTTCATCAATAGAGTCGATTGACACGCCCAATTCGACGAGGTACGTGCCGGAATCGGCGACAACCGGCGTTGCGCGAATCATCATGTGCTGGTCGCTGACGATGTCGGTCATCGGCGCCGCGACTCGAGTGGCGCGCGGCACGGCCACGACGCTCAAGGCCGACGGATCGAAACTACGATTCGCAGGCGGCCCGGAGCGATAGACCAAGGTCGCCGGTTCTCGGGTGACACGCACAAAGCGATTGTTGAATTCCGGGGCGATCCGAGTATCAATTTCCCTCACAATCGACCTGTCGGTCGCGTCGACCGGCGCCTGCATCAGTATTTGTTCCACCTGCGTCGAGCGTCGGCTCAATGAATCGCGCAGATTCGATCGCAGATACTGTTGAAGGCCGTAGAACGTCCCCGCCCCCACAAGCGCGAATGTCGCGCTCAAAAGCAGCGTGTACAAAGCTCCCAATCGAAATGCGAGAGAGCGATAATTCATTCTAGTGCCGCATGCCGCTCCGGCTCTGCCTCACGCATGCAATAACCCACGCCGCGCACGGTGTGAATCAGCTTGTTCGGGAACGGCTCGTCGACCTTTCTGCGCAGGTAACGTACGTAGACATCTACAATGTTCGTCACTGCCTCGAAGCTTTGATCCCACACGTGATTCAGGATCATGGTCCTCGAGAAGACTCGGCCGGGCGAATGCATGAGGTATTCAAGCACCGAGTATTCCTTGACCGTAAGGTCGATTCGGTGGCCATCGCGCCTCACCTGTTGAGTCAGTCGATTGAGTTCCAGGTCGGCGATGCGCAGCACATCGGAGCGCTCGACGGGTGTGCGCCGCAGGAGAGCCTTGATCCGGGCCAACAACTCCGCGAAATCAAATGGCTTGGTCAGGTAGTCATCTGCACCCGCCTCAAAATGCACGACCTTGTCCTCAACCACGTCGCGCGCCGTGAGCACCAGCACCGGCAGCGATGAGTGGGAAAGGCGGACCCGGCGAAGCAATTCCGTGCCGCTCATCAGCGGAAGCATCAAGTCCAACAGGAGGAGATCGTATGCATACGAGTTGATGTAATTCTCGCCTTCGCGGCCGTTCGCCGCCAGATCAACCGCGAATCGCTCCGCACGCAATCCGCGAGCAACAAACTCGGCGAGCTTGCGATCATCTTCGACAATGAGTATTCGCACGGGGATTCCCTCCTCGGCATTTCAGCGCGTTTGCATTAGAGCGCCGTTAAATCATCATTAGAACACTCTCATACTAGCCGTTGACCATCCGGCGGTTGGCCACATCCACATAGACTCGGTTGAACGTCAATTCGTTCCCTCGCGGGAACACCACGCTCGTCAGCCAGCGTCGCCGCTCACGCCCTGGTCTCCAAGTTGCTTCGTCGTCGCGGCGGTCTGGCCCGCGTGCCCAAACAACCGCCCGTGTTTGATTGCTTGCGCGACCTGCAAGGGGACCATGGTCTCCCAAATCGGATCATTGTTCCAAATCCCCTTCAAAACATCTCGCGAAAAGATCGTGAGGATTTCTGGGTCGAATCCGACGATGCAGTCTATGTAGCGATTCTCCAGAAGATACGCATATAAATTGGCAAGATGCTCAGCGACTCGCACATTCTTCGCGTTGATCAGTACGTTCGGCGTGACCGCGTGAGCCGGCTTGCCGTTCGCACCGGAATCAACGATGTACCTCTCGTACGTCTCCTGCTTCATCGGATAGACATAAAGCTTCACGGCGTTCCTAAAGAGTCGTCCAAACGACTCCAATATTCCTCCCTCCAGATCCTCGTAGTATTTCTCATTGAACACCTCCAGCAGATTATTGATCCCCAACGCGACACCGATCATTTCCTTGGTGTAGCGCCGGAAATAGGAAGTGAGTCTGTAGTACTCCGAGTAGTTGGAAATGAGAACCGTGAACCCAATGTCCGACAGGAGGTCGACGCGCGACAGGAAATCCTCCGCGTCGAGTTCGCCTCCGGCGAGCAGATTGTGCATGGTGATTTCCATGAGAATGATCACGTCTTTGCCCTTCACCAGCGGCTCCTGCACGAACTGTGCGGCCGCGCAATTGATCATATCCACGTTTACGTGGGTTACCGGGCGGAAACTGCCTCGCTCCACCAGGATTGCCTTCTTGTGAAGCACCTCGGACGGTTGCAGCACTTCGCACTGCAGTCCGAACATGACCGCATTGGTGAGTGCGCACTCAACGAGATGAAGGGACATCAATCGATTGTCCACTCCTGCGAACGCCGGGCCGGCAAATCGCAACATATCGATCTCTATCCGTTGCGCCGCAAGATTGTCGCGCAGCGACTCAATCAATTGTTTTCGATCGTCGCGGTAGTAAAAAGCACCGTAAATCAGGTTGACGCCCACAATGCCGAGAGCCTGCTGCTGCAAGCCCGCCTCTTTGTCCCACATGCGAACATGGAGGACGATTTCGCTCGGGCGGCTCCCAGGGTCCGTCTGAAAACGGGTCCCGAGCCAGCCGTGCGCCTCGTTGGTGCCCTGGTAATTGCTGGTCGTCACTGTATTCGCGAAAACGAAGAAGGCGGTGCGGTCGCCGCGCATGGATCCCAGCCGCTCGGTGAGGAGCTGAAATTCGTGATCCAGCATGAGATTGAGCCGCTCGTGGGAAACATATCGGGGCGCCCTCCCGTAGATGGCGTCGCTGAAGACCATGTCGTATGCCGAAATGGACTTGGCGATGGTCCCCGAGGCTCCGCCGGCGTGAAAGAACTCTCGTGCCACTTCTTGACCAGCCCCGATTTCAGCGAAGGTGCCGTATTTCGAGCCGTCCAGATTGATGGTGAGCGCCTTTTGAGTCGTCGTGAGAAGTTGCGTAGGTCCGTTCATTGCCCTGCCCTTGTATTCGGCCGTGGTTGCCGCAGTCGTCATTTCGGATCGTGACACATCGGACTGCGCCGGGGACGGCGAGTTTCCGCGGTCATCATGCGGCGCACCGGCACGCGGCGCGGACTTCTAATTTGGCATTAGCGTCGTTTTAATCTTCGTCTTGCACACTTCTATGCAAGGAAGCAAACGCCCCCGGCGGTCGCCAACAGGTGAGGTGAGAACATGTGTACCCGGGCAAGAGGAATCTGCATCTCGATGTTGGCTGTCGTTCTCGCCGGAACATGCGGCGCCGCCTTGGCTCACAGCGGCGGCGGCGGATCTGGCGGCGGCGGTGGATCTCACGGCGGCGGCGGATCTCATGGCGGCGGTTTTCACGGCGGAGGTGGTCATTATGGCGGCGGCTATCGCGGTGGCGGCCGCCACGGCGGATGGCGCGGCGGATATGGTTACCGGCGAGGCTGGTATGGCGGCGGCTTCTACGGCGGCTGGGGCCTGGGTTATGGCCTGCTGTTCGCGTCCCTGCCCTGGTACTACGATACTTATTGGTGGGGTGGCGAGCCCTACTACTACGCGGACGATGTCTATTACCAATGGAACGGCGATGCGGCCGGATACGAAACGGTGCCGCCGCCGGCGGGCCTCGCCGATCAAATCAAGGCGCAACCGCTCGTCGACCATCAACTGTTCATGTATCCCAAGGGCGGACAGACCCAAGAGCAGCAGGCGCGCGATCGCGCCGAATGCCATCTCTGGGCGGTGACTCAAGCTGGCTTTGATCCGACGTCGGCGCCGACCGCTTCGGCAACCGCCGACACGGTGAAACAGCGCGCGGACTACTTTCGGGCGGAACGTGCGTGCCTGGAAGGACGCAACTACAGCGTGGGATAGCATCAGCCCTCGACGCATCACTGCGCTGAGCTTTCCAGCGTGCGGCGGAACGCCGCAATGATTGCCGGCTGCGGCCGGCGGATCGCGGGCACGTCCTGATAACCCTGCCATCCGCCACCCAGGCTCTTGTACAGCTGCACGAATTGCTCGCCCTGCGCGACTTGCGCGGCGGCGTACTGTTCCTGAAGATCATAGAACTGGCGTTCGGCGTCCACCACGTTGAGGAAATCCGTCAGGCCGCGGTTGTATCTCGCCGTCGCGAGGTCGACTGCGCGCTGGCCGGCAATCATTGCGTCGCCGAGGTTCTTCAATCGGTCCTGTTGAGCCGTGTAAGAATCGAGAGCGGTGTCCACTTCCTGAACGGCGTTCAATATCGTCTTGCGGTAGTTCACGAGACTGGCATGCGCAGCCAAATGGGCGATATTCACCTCGGCATCGAGCGCACCGAAGTCGAGCAGCGGCCAAACGGCGGCCGGCCCGAAGGACCAGATATGGCTGGCGAGGTGCGGGCCGGTACCGAACTGCCCTTGAGAGCCGATTGAACCGATCAGCGCCACCTGCGGAAACAGATCCGCCGTGGCGACCCCGATGCGCGCGGTGGCTCCCGCGAGTTCGCGTTCGGCCTGCTGAATGTCCGGCCGGCGCTTCAAGAGATCCAGCGGCGCGCCCGCCGCCACCGGTGCGGGCATGGAGGGGACCAGATTGGGGTTCGACAATTCGTGAATCATGTTCTCGGGATACTCACCCAGCAGCACCGCGAGCGTGTACTGCACGGCGTTCACTTGCGCGTCCAGCGGTGCGATCTGCGCCTGCAGCGTGTCGAGCTCGCGGGTGGCGAGCGCCACGTCCAATTCGTTGGTGATGCCGCGCTCGTAGCGGATGTTCACGATGCGCAGGGAGTCGCGCAGGACATCGCCGGCGTTGCGCAATATGCCGGCTTGAACCTGAAACCCCCGCAGATCGATGTACGCGCGTACCACGTCGGCGATGAGCGAGGTGATGACCGCATTGCGGGCGGCGGCGGCGGCCTGCATGTCGTAGTGTGCCGCTTCGATCTCGCGCCGGTATTTTCCGAACAAATCGAGTTCCCACACGGCGTCGAATCCGGCAATGGTATTGACGTGTTGCAGGCCGCTCCTGGTGTCCGCGGATACGAGGCCCGATTCCGCACGCCCTCTGGTCAGGTCCGTACCCGTGCCGTGTGCTGCAGCGGCGCTGGCATCGACTTCGGGCAAGGCGTGACCCAAGACCACCGCCTCGTAAGTGCGAGCCTGTTGCAACCTCGTCAAGGCAATTTCCAGATCCGGATTGGATTTGATGGCCCGCTCGACCAACGAGTTGAGTTCGGGGTCGTTGAGCGCACGCCACCAAACCGCAAGGTCCGGCGCGGTGGGCGCCGGCGCGGCCGTTGCCGCGGTCCCAACTGCCGGGAGCGCGGCGAACGCCGGCGGCGCATCCGGCTTCGGCATTCGATAGTTGGGGCCTGCCGCGCATCCGGCCAAGCCCAGAGCCAAGACGACGACGATTCGCGGGACGGTGTTCACCGGCGCGCCTTCAGCGTTTCGCGCCGAGGTTGCGGTTGGCCGCGACCCCGGCCTCGCTCGCGGTTACGGCCTGCCCCGCGGCAATCTGGCTGCTGATGTTCAATACCAGCTTGTCGCCGGGTTCTACGCCCGACCCGAGTTCGACCAGGCTGCCGTTGTCGCGCACGATCGTAACGTCGCGAAAAGTGATCTTGCCGTTTGGATCCACCTGCGCCACTTGCGTACCGGTGGGGCGGAACACCAGGGCGGCGGCGGGAACCTCGACCAGCCCCCGAGGCTGCAGCCTGAATGCCACGTTGACGTAGGTCCCCGGCAGCAGCTTGTGGTCGGCGTTCGGCATGTCGACTTCCACGCGCATGGTGCGCGCCTGCGCATTGATCGATTCGGCGGACCGGGTTATTTTCCCTTCGAATACACCGCCCGGGGAACCGGTCGAGCGGATCTCAGCGGGCACTCCGGCCCGGGTCAACTCCCCGGCCGAACTCTGCGGTACGTCCACGAACACCCGCAAGGGATCCGTTTGCGCCATGCGGTACATCGGCGTCGTCGTCGTCGAGCTGCCGGCGGTCACGAGATTGCCGATGTCGATCTTGCGTTCGGTGATCGTGCCGTCGAACGGTGCCACCACCTGCTTGAATTGAGCGAGCGCCGTGTATTGATCGACTTTGGATTTATCCGACGCAACCTGCGCGTTGGCCGCATACAGTCGCGCCATGGCGCTCTGGTAATCCGCCTTTTTCGCTTCGCGCTCCTGCTCGGACACCACGCCCTTGGGCGAGTCGCGCCAGCGCTCATTGGTGGTCTTGCTAAATTCAGCCTCGGCCTCGCGCGCGGCGACTTGTGCCTCCGAAGTCTTCAACTGGGCCCGCGCCGCGGCGAGTTCCGCGTCGAGCTCGGGAGTCTCGATGGTCGCCAACAGTTGGCCTTTCTTGACGTGATCGCCGATATCCACCAGCCACTTGGCGACGTAGCCGTTGACGCGCGCATAAATGGTGGTTTCGTACCAAGCCGCCGTCTGTCCCGGAAGCACGAGGTCCTGCCCCACCGAGGCCGGCCGGGCGGTAATGACGTCGACCGGCGGCGGCGCGCTAAAGGCGGCGTTCGAGGCCTTTGCCAGCGAATGAGCATCGACCAGGCGTATCACCTTGACGACGACGAAGCACAGCAGCAGGACGGCTGCCGCGATCCCCGCGCCGAGCTTCAGGGTCCTTCCCGTTCCGGGCTCAAAGTCCGTGGATACCGCATCGTGTTCCGTACGCGAGGTGTCGTCGGGTATTGCGGCGCGCGGCGAAGGATCTTCGGGGTCATGCGGTTGCATTGGCTCTGCCTATAACGTCCGGTTCGGAAGCTGGGGTGGGCCGACGGCGGAGCAGTCGGTACATCGTGGGCACGAAGATCAGGGTCGCGAACGTCGCGAACAACAAGCCGCCGATCACCGCCCGGCCCAACGGGGCGTTCTGTTCGCCGCCCTCGCCTATCCCCAAGGCCATGGGCACCATGCCGAGGATCATCGCGCCGGCGGTCATCAATACGGGCCGCAGGCGGGTGTAGCCGGCGGAAGCCGCCGCTTGCAAGGGGCCGTCGCCTGCGTCCATGCGCTGATTGGCGAAGCTCACGACCAGGATGCTGTTGGCGGTGGTCAAGCCGATGCACATCAGGGTGCCCATGAGGGCCGGCACGCTCATCGGCGTTTGCGAGAGGAACAGCATCCATAGCACGCCGCCCAGCGCAAACGGCACGGCCATCAGCACGATGAGCGGATCGATCCAGCTCTGAAAATTCATCACGAGAAACAGATACACCAAGATGATGGCCAGCGCGATGCCCGTAAACAGACCCGAATAACTTTCCCGCATGGTCTCCACTTGGCCGCTCAAGGTGACCGTCAAGGCTTTGGCGGCATCCGGCCGGTGCGCCACCAGTACTTTATCGATATCGTGGGCCGCCGAATAAAGGTCGCGCCCCTGCACGTCGGCATGCACATCGAACACCGGTCGAATGTTCAGCTGCGAAGTGACCAGCGGTATGGCGTCGCGCCCGAAACTGGCAAGATTGGCGAGCAGCTGACCCTGTCCGTTGCCCGCGCCGGAGGCCAGCGGCATGGTTTGCAGATCCTGCGAAGAGCCAATGCGATAGGTCGGCACCTGCACCACCAGGGGATAGCTCACGCTGTTGCGCGGATCGACCCAAAAATTCGGCGCACTCTGTGCGCTCGAGTTGGTGGCGACGAGCACGTCGTTTGCCGCCTCCTGTTGCGTGACGCCGGCTTCCGTGGCGAGCGCCCGATCCATATCGACGGTGAGCGCCGGTGCATCCGGGACTTGAAAGACATGCGAGTCGACGACCCCGGGCACGCGCGTCAAGTCGCGTGCAACGCTGGACGCCACCGCGAACGCCTCCGTCTGATCCGGCCCGGAAACCCGCACGTCGATGGGTGCCGGCTGGCCGAAATTCAATACTTGATCGACGATGTCGGCGGGCTGGAAGAAGAATTGCAGCTGCGCGAAATGCGCCGGCAGGTCGCGCCGCAGCGTGGCGATCAATTGCGCCGTCGGGGTGTGCTTTTCGTTCAGGGAAATCAGGATTTCGCCATCCATCGGCCCGACGGTGGCCGAGTCGCTGAGCGCGATGTTGATGCCGCTGTACGGCAGGCCGATGTTGTCGAGCATGACGCTGATCTGCTCGGTGCCGACGACGCGGCGGATCTCGGCTTCTACCGCGGCAAAGTATTCCTGCGTCTTTTCCAGCCGCGTACCGGGGGGCGCGCGCACGTGCAGGCGCATTTGACCGGCGTCCACTTGCGGGAAGAAATCGCGCCCCAGCTGGGGAAACAGGCACACCGACGCGACGATCAAAATGACGAACGCGGCAACCGTCAGGACGGGCTGCGAAAGAGTCCACGCCAGCGTGTTGCGATAGCGTTCGCGGAATTTTTCGAAGCCGCGCTCGAATCCGGCCTGAAAGCGCACCAGGGGATTGGTCGAGACGGCGTGCTGTCCCACCGGCCGATGCTCTACCTCGGCGTGGAAGGCGTTCACCGAACGGCGCATGAGCATGTTGAACAGCACCGGAACCATGGTGAAGGAGAGCGCCAGGCTCGCGAGCAGCGCCCCGATCACCGACAGCGACAACGGCGAGAACAGGTATTTTGCCGTGCCTTGCAGCAGGAAGACGGGCACGAAAACGATGCAGATGCACAGGGTGGACAGGAATGTGGGTACGGCCACTTCCGCCGCTCCGGTCACGATTGACTGTCGCAGCGGTTCGTTCATGGCGACATGCCGCTCGATGTTTTCAATCACCACGGTGCCATTGTCGACAAGGATGCCGATCGCCAATGCAAAGCCGCCGAGGGTCATGGTGTTCAGCGTTTGGCCGGTGACATCGATGAAAAGCACGGCAGTGATGATGGACAGCGGAATCGCCGCGAGAATGATCAAGGACAAGCGCATGTTGCCGAGAAACAGGATGATCACCAGTGCCGTCAAGCCAGCCGCCAGGCACGCGCTCAAGGCCACGCTGTTGAGCGCGGCTCTGACGAACACCGATTGATCGAACAGAGCCTTGATCGAGACGCTCTGCGGCAGCACCTTCTGGATGTCCTTGAGCGCGGCGCGCACCCCATCGATCACCGCCAGGGTGGACACGCCCCCGGTCTTGCGAATCACCATCAGCGCACCGGGCGTGCCGTTGACCGAAACCGAGTTGGTCTGCACCTGGAATCCGTCGTGCACGTGCGCCACGTCGCGCATGAACACGGTACGGCCGTCGATTTGCTTGATGGGGAAGGCGTTGATCGAGTCGATCAGGTCCGGAGAGTTGTTCATCGTCAAGCTGTAATCCTTGTCCCCGATCTTCACGTCGCCCGCCGGCAGGATGACGTTTTGGTGCTGCAGCGCCGTGCTCACGTCGGAGGCCGACAGACCGCGCGCCTGCAGCGCCTGCGAATCCATATCCGCCATGATCACCCGCGGCTTGCCGCCATAGGGGTAGGGAACTTCCGCGCCGTGCACCACGGCGAGCGCGGGCCGGATGATGTTCTGGCCCAGGTCATTGAGCTTGGTGTCGGGCAGCGACTTGCTCGACAGGCTGAGTTGAATGATCGGCACATCCGTGGCGCCGTAGCGCAGCACCAAGGGCGGCGTGATGTTCGGCGGCATGTACTTGAGCACGACCAAGGCGCTGCTCGCGAGCTGCGAGACGGCCCGGGTCACGTCGGCGCCTTCACTCAAGTAGATTTTCTCGACCCCGACGCCCTGGTAGCTCA
>Ga0209006_10007135_pt1 | contig 10100 bp, 11 predicted proteins | sample JacPin_JW_Ref_O2_FD_188567 | JGI IMG/M metagenome (GOLD analysis project Ga0209006, IMG submission 188567) | Forest soil microbial communities from Algoma, Ontario, Canada - Jack Pine, Ontario site 1_JW_Ref_O2 (SPAdes) (version 2) | ecosystem: Environmental > Terrestrial > Soil > Boreal... | reverse complement strand
ACAACTCGGTCCTCGCCTGCAGTACCTTCTTCGCCAGCTTCGTCACCTCTTCCGATGCGCTCTCATCCCCGAGCTCGTGACCGCCAAGACCTGCAGGCAGGCCACGCGAATAGGCGATCCTATCCCCTAGGGCGCCGATGACCGGCAAATTGTATTTGCTCAGGATCGGTGCTATCTCCTTCGCCTCTACCAAGTTGGGTTTGAACGCGTTGAGGACAAAGCCCGCTTTACGTTTCGACGCATGCACCAGGTCAATGGTCTGCCCCAGCGTTACAAGGTCGGCCGCGGTCGCTCGCGTAGGTACCAGAATCAAATCTGCCTCGCTTAACAGCCACGCGATCTGCGCGCTGGAATGCGGCGGCAAATCCAGGACAACGTAACGGTAGTTCTCCTCTCGAGCGAGTTTCAAGGCCTGCTGAACAGCCTCGCGACCCGTCGCCGGCACGGCTAACGGGCTCTTGAGATCCGCCGCCCGCCGTTTGAGCCATTCGATCGCCGTACCCTGCGGGTCGACATCCAACAGAGCGGTGGGCGCTCCCTGGGCCCACGCAAGCGCCAAATGCACGGCGATCGTCGTTTTGCCGCTACCTCCTTTATTTGAGAAAACCGCTACCGTGAACGTGTCGCTTGCCATTGCTATAACGCTATATTGCTAGCTTGATATAAAGACTGCATATTGCCCACTGAGGCGTCGGCGAGGTCAGCGGAGCTTGAGGCTGATCGCGGATAGCCGGGAATTTTAGGTTCTGGCGCGGATTTTAGAGGGGCAGGGGGCTTGACTCGCGGCAATTCATTACCTTGTAAGCTAGATAACTTGCTAGCAAGCAAACAGCATAACATAATATAAAGCCGATTTCGAGGCGCGGTGCATGCAAACTGTGGCTGCCCACGGCTGCATCGTATATAATCTTCAAATAGAGAATATTTATAGGTGCTTCATGCGTACCCCCGATGACGCTCTGTTCACGCCGACCGAAGCGGCTGTGTTGACTAGGCTTTCGCTCAAAGCGGTGAACAATGCAATCGATAAGAACCTTGTGCCGACGACTGGACGCGCGAGCGACAGCGATTCGATTCGCCTACTGGACGCGCGAGCGCTCCTAGCGCTCGCCCTAGAGCATCGGCTGGCGAGCCGCTTCTTCCCCGAGCTACGGCGTCGGGTGTTTGACGCGCTCGCGGCTTCATCGCGCAAAGTGCTTTCGCTTGACGAGGGTCTGGTCAAAATTGATCTGAGCGAGCCGCGGCGCGAGTTGGCGGCCTCGCTCCGGGCGTTGCGACGCGCACGCTCCCTGGCCGTGAGCGATCCGGAGATCTTGGGCGGCGAGCCCGTGTTCCGCGGTACGCGTGTGCCAGTGCACCTGATCGCGACGTTGGTGGAGCAGGGTTCGACAGAGGCCGCGATCCTCAAGGCCTATCCGCGCCTGACGCCCGAGATGATCCGCCTGGCGCCGGCATACGCCCAGGCTTATCCGCTGCGCGGAAGGCCGCGCAAGCAACATCCCTGGCGGGATCGCTCACCACTGCGACGTGTCCGCGCACCGCTCGCCGGAACGATCAAGGCATCGTGAGATTCTTGATCGATGAGTGCCTGAGCGTGCAGTTGGTGGACGTAGCCGGCGAGGCCGGCTACGAGGCGCATCACGTTGCCCATGTGGGCAAGGCCGGTTGGAAGGATTGGAACGTCGTGCACTATGCACGTGAGCAGGATTTCGTTCTGGTCACGAACAACGCCGCCGATTTCCGCAAGCTCTATGCGGCCGAGCCGCTGCATGCGGGGCTTGTGATTCTCATCCCCAATGTGGATGGCGAAATGCAGCAGCGGCTGTTCCAGGGCGCCCTCGAGCAGCTTGCTCTCTACGGCGAGCCCATCAACCAGGTGCTCGAGGTCGATCTGGATGGCGAGGAAGCGTCATTCACATTCTATGAGCTACCATCGAGCCGGGGAGGGGAGTGACGAAATTTTGGGGGGTGCCAAGCATCAGGTCCACCTGAGATCTCGGCTCATAAGGCTTCTAATGCGGTCATTTTTTCCGGGCGTCATGTTAATAGCTGACTTTGAACGTCGGAGAGTCTTCCGGCCGATTCTTGCGCCGATCGTAGAGGCGGGTGGTCGCGATATTGGCGTGACCTAACCACTCCTGCACCTTCGCGATGTCAGCCTCGTGCTCGAGCGCGTTGGTCGCCGCGGTGGCGCGCAGCGCGTGCGCGCCGATCGTGACGCCGAGCTTCTGCGCGTAGCGGCGTACGAGTTTATAGATGCCATCGCCGGACAAAGTCCGCTCGAGCTCACCGGTTCGATTATTGCGGATCGGGCGGAAGAGGGCGGCCGTCTTGTCGCCGGCGTGGCCGGAGGCCTCGAGATAATCGGCGAGCAGTCCTTGCGTGCCGGGATGCAAGGGGATGTGGCGAAGCTTCCCGCCTTTGCCATGCACGCGCAGGTGCGGTACACCGCGGCGCAGGTGCACGTCGTGCACGGTGAGCTGTGAGAGTTCTTCGCGGCGTAGCCCGTGGTGGAGCAGCAAGGAGAGGAGGGCGCGATCGCGCAAGGCCTTCAGATCGTCGCCGGCGGGGAGCTTCAAGAGGTGCCGCGCCTGGGAATCCCCGAGCGCCGGCGTCTTGCCCTCGTAGCTTTCGACCTTGGGGCGCTTCACGCCCTTGATCGGATTCATCGGCACCGAATTCTGATCGCACAGGTATTCAAACAAAGAGGAGAGGGCGGCGAGCTTGCGCCGCACCGTTGCGCCGGCGAGCGAGCGCCGCTCGAGATCCTTGCGCCAAGCGAGCACGTGCGCGCGGGTGACGATTCTCAGCTCCTCCGGCGCAGCGATGCCGATGAAGGTCATGAATTCCTTCAAATCATTCTTGTACGCGCGGCGGGTGTTGAGATTGTCGATGTTCGCAAACCACTCGGCCGCCGGCGGCACTTGGGCGAGCTCGTGAAACTCCGCGGCCGTCAGCATGCGCCCCGGCGCCGCGGCCGCGGGCAGGCGCGCTTGCGCCACTGTCACGGGTTTGGCAGTCATCGACGCGTCATTCGTCGTGGCTCCCGTAGCCGAGCACGATGTCCTTGCAGGCCTCGCAGGTGAGGCTAGGGAAGTAAAAGGGGTCGGTGCGCCAGGACACGCCGCGCGCGCCGCACAGTGGGGTGTTGGCGGATTCTGAGAGCCGGCGCGCATGGCGGACGGGGGGCTCGCCGCCGCCGCGCCGGGTTTGCTCGGAGGCCTGCGCGACGAGGCTCCCGAATTCTTGCCCCTCGTATTTCTCGAGCACCCAGTTGAACGCCTCCCGCGCGAGCTCGTTCGGGTGGCGCTGGGAGCGTTTGATGAGCGCCAGCAGCCGCGCCGCTTGCTCATCATCACGATGCAGCTGAATCCGGGGCTCGACCCGGTACTCCTCGATCCAGCGATGCAGCTCCCGGGCGCCGCCGGCGAGATGGTGATGGACCTCCCGCTTACACAGTCTGTCGTAGCTCAAGTAATCCAAGCAGGCATTCGCGAGCCGCGTGTCGAGCGCGCGCAGCTCCGTGAGATCGAACGAGTAGTCATAGCCGTTGTAAATCGCCGCGAGGAACCGCACCAGGCGCCCGGCCTGGCCGCTGGTTGGGTGCTCGCCGACCGCCGTCTCGATGATCTCGATCGCAGGCCTCGCGCGCTCCATGATCGCCTCGGTGCCGTGCTCGAGCGCTTCGGCGCGCGCGAGCTTTTGCCCACTCACAATTTCTTGCCAGGCTTCGTTGAGCTCCTGGGCCTGCAGGTGGTTCGCGACCTCGAGGGTGACGGCGATCTTCTTCGTCATGGCGAGCTCCGGGGCTCTGATGAGGGAGCATCATTTTACTATTGATAAAATATGTTATCAAGATTAAATGAGCGGGAGGAGGGGATCGCCGGCGAGCTCGTCCGGGTCATCCGGGAGGCGTCAGCGCGACCCGCATCCAGCTCGGGCTCGAAGCCAATTTCAGAAACCCAGCGAGGTCCGGGAGCTGCTCGATTTCGGCAGCCAGCACCGCATGCTCGGTGACGTGCCGATAACTCACGTTGTCGGAGACGTTGCTATGACTGCCGCGGGAGAAAAAACCCGCGTGACTCTGCCCGCGGGAATATTCCGCGCGCACGATCTCGCGCTCGCCGATCAGATTTGAGGCAAAGCGCGAAGTGCCGCCGTGCTCGCTCCCCGAGCAGCGCAGGATCAGCGTGTTGCTGCAATTCTCGACGATCGTCTGCGCATCACCGGCGCCGTAGGCGCTTGAGACCTGGGCGATCGACTGAAAACCGAGTACGCAGCGGCCGCCAAATTTCCGCAATCGTGCCAGGGCATCCTTCAAGCCATCGATGGGCCCCAGCGCATCGAGCTCATCGACGATGAACCACAGGCGCTGATCGCCCTCCTTGCCGCTCATCGCCTCGAAGATCGCGAGGCGCAGCCAGGCCGCGATGACAGACCGGAGCGCCGCGATCTGCCCGGCCTGGTACGGGACGAAGAGCACCCCGCGGCCGCTTCTAACCCACTCCTTCACCGAGAACGCCGCTCCGTGCTGCGTCTGGATGTACTCGAGCGCGGCGATCGCCGAGCCCACGACCGATCGTAACGAGCCGAACATTTTGCCGTTGTCGGGCTCGAGGAACGGCTGCGCCGGCGTGCCGGCGACGATCGGCCGCAGCTCATCCCCCGAGGCGACGGTGAGCAGGCGCCAGAGCTCGGCCAGATCGCGGGAGTCCGCCCGACAGCGCCGCACCAGCGCGGTGAAAAACGTCCGTGCATAGCCGCGCCACTCGCGCCCTGAAGGCTCCTCCCCGGCCGGAATAAGGGCGCTCGCGAGCTGTTCCACATCGTAGGGCTCGCGGATTTCGGCAAACAGGTCCCACTTCACCGAGCGATCGTCGAAGGGATTCAAGATCACATCGCCGCGGGCGGCGTCGAAGAAGTTGGCGACGTAGCCGCCGTCCGGATCGGCAATCACGGCGCGATCCCCGCGGGAGAGCGCGCCGCGCAGGATCTCGCGGATCGCGGTCGACTTGCCGGTGCCGGTCGTACCGATGAGCTTGAAGTGCTTGGTCTCATCCTCGGGCGCGACCGCGACGCCGGCGAGCGTGATCAAATCGTAGCGACTCTTGAGTTTGATCGACTCGCGCTGTGCGCGTGTACCGTCCTCGAGGAACGCGCCGCGTTTATGCACTTCGGGGAGTTGGGATCTCGCGGAGAGTCGGCCGCCGGCGTAGCCGGTGACCACAAAGCACGTAAGCGTCACGATCGCGGATGGGGTGCTCGTATCGGAAAACCCTACTCTCTCGAGGAGCCACCGCAGGACGCCGGCGCCGATCGCCGCAATGATGAGACAGACCGCCGCAGTGATCGGGGAAAGCAGCCATTTCACGAAGGGCGCCCGCTCCTGGAAGAGCCCCACCCACAGCGGCACGGCCACAATGATCCACGCCACCTCGAGCGCGCGCCATCCGTGAAGGTGTTTGAGCCAATCCATGGAACTCCATTCTAAGGCGACCGTGCCGTTCGCCGGGGTACTATTTTCAGGCGAGACGAAGCCCCGCCGGCGACGCCGGCGGGGCAAAACGGTCAGTACTCGCCTGGCAAGAGGATCGTGTTGTTGGTGAAGTAGAGCTTGATCCCTTCTGGCGGGAAATCCGTGTATGGAATCTCCTTGCTGAAAATCACGCGGCCGTTGCCGTCATCGCAGGTGAGTTCCGCGGTCTGGTCCGCGTTCACCGCAAGCTTCCAGATCTGGAATTCTTCGACGGCAACGGCGGCGTTGTGCGGCTGAATGATCGCGATCTCATCGAGGAGCCAGTAGGCGCCCGCCTGGTCGGCGACATACTTGGCGCCGTCGGTGAAAAGTACGGCGCGGTTGATCCCGTGGCGATACCAGTTCTCGCTGCCTGTGAATTGCGCAAGCTCCGCTGGGTTGAGTGTCTTTGTCATGATGGCCTCGTTCCTTTTCTGTGACCCCCACGGCGGGGGCGGAAAGAGGCACGCCAAGACGCCGCTCGAGCGCCGCTGTCATAGCTTTTTGGGGGAGACCTTCAGGGGGAACCACAAAGCGTCATTGACAGCGAAGCGACGGCGTCTAAAGTGCACTCGCCCCGTCCGTGATCGGGGTCACTGACAAGAGGCCATCATGGGAAAGACCGTCAGCCGCGCCACTCAGCATCACGGTTGCCGGGACGACGAGGATGCAGTGCTGGCTCTTTCTTCGCCTTTGCGGCCGCCTCGACCGTCAATTTGTCGGCCGCATAAGCATCAGCCCCTATCGTTCGAGCGGCGGACACGCGACAAGGGAATCACCGGAATGAGCCCTTGGGCAACACCCTCGACCTTCTTCGCTACTTCCAAACTGGGGTCCGCATTGGTGCGCGTCGGTGGTCCACCGTGAACAATAAGGAAATCAACGCCCATTTGAACTAGCCGCTGCGCAGTATCTATAGACCTCGTCACGCCGGCGATGCGCAAGCCTTCACCAGAACAAGCCTCAAGAAAGCCGAGCTCGCGGTCCACCCCTAGAGATAACCCATTAAGGACTGCGCCGGCTTCACCGTCGATAAATGAGATACTCGGAAAGTTGATGACGCCAGTAATCCCCTCACCCTTAAGACGACGAATCAACCGTCCCATCGGACGCAGCGTGTCGACCGCGAAAACACCGGCATATACCTTCGGTCGCCGTTCCTTGGATGCCGACAAGGCCTCTAACAGCCCTTCGTTGGCATCGTGTGAAGCGAGGACACTTAGCCAAACCCCAGTATTTTTGGGAAAACGATCAAGCCAAGGACAGAGTATCCACATCGTAGCCGCATTGGCCGATGTAGTCTGAGCCAGATTCTTCGCGAGACGAACATCGTAACCAGAGCCGGCGGCGATTCTCGCGACCAACGTACGTTGCGACTTCTTTTTTGAGCTCCCGGGAATCGGCATCGGGAGAGTCTAACGTTTTACGCGCTACGTGAATCCATCACTCGCGTCGATTTCGGCGATTGGCCACCCAGGGCAATCGCCTTGAATGCACGTGTTGTCGCCGCGATGGCAGTTTCTACGGGCAGGCGCTCCATCGAGGAGGCACCCACGAAGCCAACCGCATCGGTACGAGCAAGCACATAGGCAGCATCTTCGGGAGTTGCAATGGGTCCGCCGTGGCATAGCAAAAGCACATCCGATTTGATCCGCTTTGCTGCGTCGCCAATTGACTGAACTAGGGCTGGTGTCTTTTCGAGACTCAATGCGTCGTTGTTGGCCAGGCCGATAGAACCACCCACCGTCAATCCCACGTGCGCAATGATCGCATCTGCGCCGGCTTTCGCCATCGCCGTCGCCTCTTCGGTGTCGAATACGTAGACGCACGTGAAGAACCCACGCTCATGAGCCGCACGGATCATGTCGACCTCTTTTCCGAATCCCATTCCCGTACGCTCGAGTTCCGTGCGAAATCGACCGTCGATGAGACCGACAGTGGGAAAGTTATTAATTCCCGAAAACCCCAATGTATCCAGCTCCGCGAGCAAATAGTCCATGCAACGAAGTGGATCAGTCCCCATTACGCCGGCAACGACCGGCACATCGCGCACCACCGGCAGAACCTCGCGTTCGCCCATCTCTTTCACGATCGCATTGGCGTCCCCGTAAGCGAGAAGCCCGGCGAGGCTCCCATGTCCCGCCATGCGAAACCGACCGGAGTTGTAAATGATGATTAGATCGGCACCCCCGGCTTCGGCAAATTTGGCGGAGATCCCCGTGCCAGCGCCCGCGCCCACGATCGGGCGGCCCTGCGCTAGCTGGCTCCGCAGCCGTTGCAATACCTCATTTCTCGACCATTTCATAGCTTGCCCTCATCCGCGGCAATGGACGCAGCTGACTTCATATTGAGAGCACTGACAGCGATCATCCTCGCGGCATTACGTTTGGTTTCGTAACTCACGACAGAGCGTTCTCTCGTATATGGCTGGCCAGCCGTGCCGCCAGCGCAACGATGGTCATCGTCGGGTTAGCCGTTCCAGCCGTGCTAAAAACCGACGATCCCGCGACATACAGGTTATCGATACCATGGATCTTGCAATTCGCATCTACCACACCGGTTCGCGGATCATCACTCATCCGAGTAGTCCCCATATGGTGCGGCCCGCCGGACATGGTGTCCGACCATTCATCGTTGTGGCTCACCAGCCAGTCGGGCATTTGCAGCCGTCCAACCTGTGTTCGGCCCAATTGATTCGCCAAAAGCTGTTCCGCGATCCGAATCGTCTTTTTGTCGAGCTGCGTCAACTGCCAATGAAAGCGAATTTTTGGCTGTCCCAGTAAATCTCTGTCGTCATGCGCCAAGGTAATTCTGGATTCGGGGTTAGGAACTTGCTCGATGCGCGTATGCAATTGCCTGGATTGGGTAGGCTGGTCGCCTTGCGGTGACTCCGAAGGCCACAGGATAGAGGAATAGTTGGCAATCTTCTGTGCCCTTTGAACCGCCGGCGTAATACCAAAGAGGGGAACAAAGGGTTTCCTAATCGAGGGCTCGTTGGGCCACTCCAATTCGTAGAAATCCACGTTGAAACCCTTGGGCAGCAGAACGGTTGATGTAAATAAATGAGGATGCTCCATGAAATACCGGCCGACGACCCCGTAATGGTTTCCGAGTCCCTGTTCATTCACGTGATTGGAGAGCAGAAGAATGCGCGGGTTTTCCATGCCACCACACGCCAGGACAAATGCTTTGGCACGGACTAGAAGCTTCTTTTTATTCAGCGTGGTTACTTCGACACCCGTCGCTCGCGAAGCCGCCGGGTTGGACTGGATGTTAGTTACGTTCGCATGGGTCCACAGAGTGATATTACTAGCGCCGATAATTTTGTCCCGGTAAACGGTCCCGAAACGCGTAGGCGGACTGAACTGGAGAATTTTGGTGGCCACAGTCTCCCTAGAAAGGGGCAGCCGTCGCAGACCAGTCTGCTCTTCCCAATATTCAGCCTCAAATTGGAAGGGGCCTAGCTGACAGATCTGGTGGGCGCGCCAGTACCAAGGTTCGAGGTCCTGATAGTCGATCGGCCATCCGCTGTGAGGTATCCAATCCCGCTGGACAAAGTCCAGCGGATCAAGTGGTGCGCACCAACCACTCCAATGATTCGTCGTTCCGCCAAAATACCGTAGGCGAGCCGCCTCCAGCGGATAGTAAGGACGGCCGGTAGATTCCCCTTGATACAAGGACTGAGTCTCCGACTCGGATTCCAGACCGCCGCTCTCCAGAAGTAGCACTTTTATCTTGGAATCACAGAGCTCCATCGCCACAGTGATACCCGCCGCCCCGGCTCCAATGATGCAGAGATCTGTGTCAAATGAGCTGTTGTCATCCAACGTGCTGGCATCCACGACCCTGTTGACTTGATTGTCGTTCACGTGAACACCGCACTGTGCAAGGCGCACAGATCCAATTCCGTCTCTGCATAAATCCACCCGCCAATCCTACGAGTAGCTCCTTGATCGAAATCGGCTTCGATTGAGCGAGTCAGAAACTCGGTCGCACGGATTTCGTCGACGAACCCTCCGTTCCGATCCGATTTAAACAACCTATACACCGGGCCTGCCTTAATTCTGCTCGCGGGCACAATTCTCAAGTACTCCTGAGCCAACTGAACGATATCGACTCCCGGAGGGATATTTTTTACGGGAAGCGGGACCGCGCCCGCGATCGCGTGGGTACTCCAGGCGCCTACGCCCAGGAGCACGGCGCTGCTTTGAATCAGTCCACAAATGAATTCCCTTCTGAACATTTACGTCCCCTCACACCTGTAACGCTGCTGTGATTGCATTTCTCTTTAGCCGGTCTTGCCTACTCTTCCGCCGGCGTCGCGCCGCTTGATCAAATCAAGCAACGTGTGTGCGGCACGATCGGCGAATAGGGCATCATTGATGTTGACCGGAAGATCAATGCAAGAAATGTCCGCGCGCAGATGACTTCGGATGGCTTCGAACAACGACCGATCCGCTTCCGGCCACCAAAATTCACCCCCTGCGCTATCGAGCTGTGACAACCCGCCCAGCGGCAACAGCACGGTCACCGGGCCGACACTCTGATTAATCTTCTCTGCTAGGATTCTCCCGAGCTGCCGGTT
>Ga0209006_10007134_pt1 | contig 10100 bp, 10 predicted proteins | sample JacPin_JW_Ref_O2_FD_188567 | JGI IMG/M metagenome (GOLD analysis project Ga0209006, IMG submission 188567) | Forest soil microbial communities from Algoma, Ontario, Canada - Jack Pine, Ontario site 1_JW_Ref_O2 (SPAdes) (version 2) | ecosystem: Environmental > Terrestrial > Soil > Boreal... | reverse complement strand
GGCGCCGCGTGGATGGCCGGGACAAGCCCGGCCATGACGTCGAGGGGTAGTGCACAACCTAATGAGGCGGGGGAGGGGAGGGATCCAGAGCTCGCTTCTCGTCGCTCGAATCCGTATCCGCCGAGCGCCAATCGCCTCAACCGCCAGCGGTCGCCGGCCCTTCGAAATCATGTCGGGCAGCCGTGCCGGCGCGGCGGCCGCCCGCCGCCCCGGTCCGATTGCGCTTAGGCCTTCAACGCTCCCGAACGCTTCGCCGTCCAGGTCGCCACATAGTCCATGAGGCCGGGCGATAGGCAATCATAGGGTTCGAGCTTCAGCTCCCGCAATCGGCCGCGAATGCCATCCATGCGGCCGGGATCGACGCCGGCCTCGATCACCGACGAGACGAACGCCGCAAAGCCCGGCGCCGCCCAACCTTTCTCCTGGAACCTTTCGGGATGAATGAAGTCCAACCCCTTGAACGCATGGTCGCGTTCGACCGGGCCATACATGTGAACGCCGCATTCGGTGCAGGCGTGCCGTTGAATCAGCGCGCTCGCATCGACCACTTTGAGCTTGTCGCCGTTTTCAAGAACTTCGACATTCTCGTGCGGCGCGACGGCGACCACCGACATGACGGCGCCGTCCGGCTTCCAGCATTTGGTGCAGCCGCAAGCGTGATTATGGGCGATCTGTCCCTTGATGCGCACCTTGACCGGCCGGCTTTGGCAGAGGCAGACCAGCACGCCTCCGCCAAAGCCTGGATCAGTCGGCTTCACGCCGCCGTCAATCTGTGGATGAAGTTTCACACTCTCAGGCATGGTTTCCTCCTTGATTTGGGTTGCCGATATTTTCGGCTTGCCCGACGTTTGTTCGTAGACGCTTTGCCGTCCCGCTTGCAATTGGCGGCCGCTCGTAGCGAGCCGATCGATGGCGCGCGCGGTCACGGGCGCCGCGCTCAACCGGACGGCGTGGAAGGTGCGCCCGCTATCTGATATGTGTCAAACGGCCTCGCCGCCCTTCAGCGTCGACAGAAACTCGCCGTGCGTCATCGGCCGGGAGAACATCGGATAGTTCTTCTCCACCGCGACGCGCTGTTCCTCTTCGCTGAGGGTCGCCGTGCAATCCTTCAGCGTGACGACGTCATAGCCCTTTTCATAGCCGGTGCGCATCGTCGACTCGACGCAGCAATTGGTCAGAAATCCGCCAAGCGCGATGGTCGAGATTCTCCGGCTTCTCAAAATGAAATCAAGGTTGGTCGTGGCGAACCCGCATAGGCCGCGCTTGCCCTCGATGACGATGTCGCCGGGGGCCGGCTTCAGCACGTCGACGATTTCGGCGCCCCAGCTTCCCTGGCGGAACGAACGACTGTCGACCACGCCTTTGAGAATGCCGTACGGCGTCGGGCTGAGCTCGTGATAATCATCCGTGAAAGTGATCGGCGCATAGACGATGGTCGCGCCGAGCGCCCGCGCCTGCTTTACGGTCTCCACCGTATTGGCCAGCATGTTGCTGGCGTCCATGACAGGTTTGACGGCCTGATGCAGCGTGCCGCCTTCGCTCGTGAAATCGTTCTGATATTCGATGAGAACGACTGCCGTCGATTTCGGATCCATCTGTTTCGCTCCCGATTCTTCTCATTCGGAGCCCGCGCCGATCCGGGATCGCGCGCGGCTTCCCCGCTATATCTAAATCAATATGACGCTGGAGGCGAGGGCTGCGCGCTCGCCCTTGAGTTCAATCTCCTTCCGCGCAAAATGGCCGCCAAGAGATCAAAGAAGGTTTGTCGCCAAGCGAAGCGGCGCGCTTCCGCGTCAACTCAAATGCAAAGCACTCTGGAGCGTGCCGCTTTCTATCGGAATCGCTCTCCGTCATTGCTGTGCAGGTTCACAATTTCGTTGATCTGGCCTCCAACAGGAAGGAGGTGCAGGATAGGAGACAAAAGCTTCGACAGCATTCGTCCGGGCCGGTTCTCAGGAAGAAGGCGTGGGCCGCGCCAGCGCGAGAACAACGTTTGCATGGCGGAGCGTGTTTCACCGCTGAGACCTTTGTCAATGACGACCGCGAAAGCGGTCGCCGCCTTCGGCGGTGGCCTGAAGGGCCATCATTGACAAAGGTCTCAGCGGTGAAAGAATTGCCTCCATGCGAACAATGGCTCAATAGCGAAGTCAGTAGGGGCGACAAACCTGTCGAAGCCGCTGTCTCGCATCCTGAACCTCCTCACATATGGAGACCCGATCAACGAATTCGTGAACCTGCACAGCAATGACGGCGAAGCGGTTTCAATAGAAAGCGGCACGCTCTATCGCGCGTCACTCGATAGATCGCGGCTCAGGCCTTCGCGCCGGCCCATGTTCGAAATTGGCGATCAGCGCCGCCAGGGCCTCCGGCTGCTCGCTGGTGGTGAGATGACCGCCAGGCAGCCGTTCGATCCTGAGGTCGCGCTTGCCCAGCCTTTGCTCTGCGAGGTCGACCTGCCGATGTTCAAACGGGTCCTCATCGCTGCCGCCTACCAGGAACGGGAATTTGCCGCGGTAAGCCTTGAAGAGGGCGCCGAAGTCGAGCCGATCGCCTTGCGCTTTGTGATCGGCGGCGAAGCCCGCCGCCGCCGCGAGGTAAAACAGGCCGTCGTGGCGGCTCATGGCATTGTAGAGGTCGCGCACTTCCGCCTCCGCGACCTGATAGCTTTTGGACCACATCACCGCGGTCATCATTTTGAATATCGCGAAAGAGCGGCCGAGGCCCGGATAGGCCGGTTTGGGCAGACGGCGCAGGACCGGCGTCGTATACCAGGGATGGGAGTGACCGTCGGTGAAGAGCCCGCCATTGAAGATGAAAATTCCGCGTATCTCCGGTCCGCCCGCGGCCTCGCCCCGCTCGATGCGCTCGAGCCGGCGCCGCAAATGTTCGAGCACGACCAGCGAGGAAAAGTCGAAGGCGACCACAACCGTCGACTGAACCGAGAAATGACGCCAGACCGCTTCGACGAGATCGGTGCGTTCGGCGGTGGAATAGGGATAGTCCTTGGGCTTGTCGCTGTCGCCCATGCCGAGATAATCGAGGAAGAGCTTGGGCATCTCCGCCGCGTCCGGCAAATGCGGCAGGACCTTCGCCCAGCCGAACGAGCCGTCGGGAAATCCCGGCAGGAAGGAGACGGCGTGCGCGGCATCGCCCTCCCGCCGCAAGAAAATCCTGGCAGGCGCGTCTGACGCTGCAAGAATCGCGCGCGCCCTGGCGTCGTAGCCGACGCGCTCGCCGCCGGCGAACCAGGCCGTGGCGGCAGGGACCGCATGCGCGGCGACTGCCTGGTCGATCGCTGCGTCAGCAAGCTCGGGCATGCCAGCTCTCCTGTTTTACGCGGCTCCGCCATTCGCGTCACGCCGCCGCCGGGCGCCTCGACGGGCGCGCCAGCAGATAGAATGCGGCGCCATGCGTGATCATCAGCAGCGGCACATAGAGGATCGGGATCGCATAGGCGGCGCCGAGCTGCCCGGCCATTCCGGGAAGGTCGAGCGCGGTGGCGTGGTAATAGTCGACGATGATGTCGCCTGCTCCGACGAGATTGAAGGCGACGACGAACGCCCAGAAAAGCGGCCGGATCCTGATGGTCACAAGCGCCAGCATCGCCAGCAGGCCGGTTGCGAAGTCGAGATATGCGGCGAACGGGGCGAAGCCGGCCGGCAGGTTGCCGACGACGCCCGGCAGGATGAAGACGAGCCCGAAGAAGCGGAAGCTGTGCAGGGTGGCGATGGCGCGCTGCGCGCTGACCGGGTCCATCGACTTCAGCCACGGCCAGACATAGGCGCTGAAGCAGAGCAGCCAGGCGACATAGCCAAGAACGAGATGGATCAGGAAGATGAGGTTCGGCGGCATTTTGAGTACCTGTCAGAAGCTGATTTTTTGGGACCCGCGGAGGTCAGCGCTGTTCGGCGCCCCTCGCGAGTTTTCCTGCAGCGTCATGGTCGGGGCCGGCGCGCTCCCGCGGCGCTTGTCGCAATTCGGCGACGCCCCGTTCGAGGGCATCGATGCGCAGGTCGTGGTATTCGGCGCTCGACATTTCGCAGGCCTCGATGAAACGCCAGAGCCGGCGCCAGAGTCCGGCCGTCGGCGCCGGCGCGGCAATATGATCGGTCATGGCGCTCTCCTCGTTCAAACGGGCGCGGCCTCGAACACCGCGGTCAGGATGCCGAGCCGGCCTTCCATGAGACTTCGTCCGAGGTTAGCGGCCAGCGCTGCGAAATCCGGCCCCATCACGACGCCGAGATTGAGGGAAGGCGGCGGCCCCGACGCCCGCAAATGCGCAAACCAGGCCTTGGCGGCCTCGGTATCGTTCCGCCATTCCAGCGTGCGGAAGCCGGCCGCTTCGATCGCTTCGCGCGTCGCGGCGGCGGTCAGCAAAAAGCTCGTCGCCGGCGTTCGCGCCCAGGGCAGCGGATAATGCGGCTCGTCGCCGATCGACACGACGTCGAAGGTCGCGAACCTGCCGCCTGATTTCAGCGCGCGCCTGATCTCGCGGTAGAGCCGCGCCCTATCGAAGATGTTCATCGCCACATGCTGGAGCAGGGCGATGTCGAAAGCGCCATCGCCAAACGGCAGCGCCAAGGCGCTGGCGGTCTCGAACGTCACATGGCCGGTCTGCCCGGTGCGCTGGGTCAGATAGCGCGCGGCTTCGACGAAGGACTCGCTGAGATCGACGCCCTTGACCTCACAGCCATAGGTCGCGGCCAGAAAGCGCGCCGGCCCGCCGACGCCCGCGCCGATGTCGAGCGCCGACATGCCGGCGGCGATCCCCGCCAGTTCAGCGAGTTCGGCGGTCGCCGCGAGGCCGCGGGTATGAAACTGGTCGAGGCCGCCGAGTTGCTCGGGCGTCAGCCGCTGATCCGCGGGCCCGAGGGCGGCAAGCGCGCTCTTCAACCGCTCAGTCAGGCCGGCGGCTTGATAATGGTCGCGCACTTCATCGAGGCGGTCGGTCATGGCAAGGCTCCTGTTAAGCGTTGGTTCATTGTCGCGGCGCCGCCTACAGGCTCCGGAGGAAGTCGATCATCGCGGCGCTGACTTCCGGCGCACGTTCCTGTTGGGTCCAATGGCCGCAGCCCGGCAGTTTGATCGGCAGCCGCAGCTTGGGGACCAGCGTCGACTGCCTGGCGATGTCTTTGGAAAAAGCGGCGGCGACGAAATCGCGCTCGCCCGCCATGTAAAGCGCGGGAACGGCCACCGACGCTCCCGCAAAGGGCGCCATCAGCGCCCAGCCGCGATCGATATTGCGCCACCAGGCGAGCGGGCCATGAAATCCGCTGCGCGAATATTCCTGGACATAGACGTCGATATCCGAATCCGTGAGCCAGGGCGGCAGAGAGGGCGGATCGGTTAACAGGCCGCCCTTGCGCGGCATCATGCCGGCCGCAAGCCCGCCAGCGTTCGCGGACGGCGCCCTGTCGCCGGAGAGCGCGGTGAATTGAGAGCGGAAGGTCAGGCGCGGATCGCGCCCCATTCCCGTCTCCGCCTCGGGACTCCCAAGGAAAAGCTGGTAGAACACGGCGTCCTCGGTTCGCGGCATCAGCGTCGTTGGCGGCCCTGCATCGCCAAATCCGCGCGAGCGGAACGGCGGGCTGAGCGCGATGACGGCGCGGAAGCGGTCGGGGCGCAGAAGCGCCGTTTGCCAGGCGATCGCGGCGCCGATGTCATGGCCGGCGATCACCGCTTGTTTCGCGCCGAGCGCGTCGACGAGCCCCACCATGTCGCCGATGTTATCGAGAATCGTATAATTCTCTGTCGCGGCCGGGCGGTCGCTTCGCCCGTAGCCGCGCAGGTCCGGCGCCACGGCGCGGAATCCGGCCTTGGCGAGCGCCGGGAGCTGATGACGCCAGGAATACCAGCATTCGGGAAAGCCGTGGCAGAGCACGACGAGCGGGCCTTCGCCCTGTTCGGCGACATGCAAACTGATGCCGTTCGCCTCGATCATGCGATGCGTCACATCAGGCATCGCCGGATCGACCCAGGATGCCGGCTCGGCGCCAGTCCCGCTGGGGTCGGCGGCGCTGGCCTTCAGCCACGGCGCGAGAGCCGCGCCGGCGGCGAGCGCGCCTCCGGCGAAAAGCATGCCGCGTCGGGAAAAGGTCGCGTCTCGCATCGCATCGCTCCGTAGATCGTCGCGCATCCAGGTCTGGCTGCCCGCGTGCCGCTGATTGATGGATCCGATGTAGGGTCGCTTCCCCCATGCGACTATTCGCGATAATGTCGATGGGGTATGAAGCAGAACTTCACAGTCAGGCACGGCGCGCTCGACGGCGTCGAGGCGTTCCTGAGCGTTGCGCAGCATCGCAGCTTTCGCAGAGCGGCCGTTGAGCTCGGGGTGACGCCGTCGGCGATCAGCCAGGCGGTACGCACCCTCGAGGCGCGCGTCGGCGCGGCGCTGTTCATCCGCACGACGCGCAGCGTCGGCCTCAGCGAAGCTGGCGGACGCTTCCTTTCGCGCGCCAAGCCCGCTTTCGAGGAGCTTGTCGCCGCCGGCGAGGTCGCGCGCGACCTTGGGCAACGGCCGACCGGATTGTTGCGCCTCACATCGCCGCGCGCGGTGGTGCCGATCCTGCTCGAAAAGCTGATCGCATCCTTCTGCCAGGCCTATCCCGAGGTCGAGGTGGAGATCGCCGCAAGCGCGGACCTCATCGATATCGCCGCCGAAGGATTCGACGCCGGCATCCGCATGGGTCAGTTCATTGACGCGGATATGGTTGCGGTCCGGCTCTCGCCGCCCTTCCCCTTCGTGGTCGTCGGCAGCCCCGACTATTTGCGCCGGCGGGGAAGGCCCGAGCGTATCGAAGATCTGCGCCGGCATGCCTGCCTGCGCATGCGCCGCTCGAACGGATCGATCGCGCCCTGGTCCTTCATCAATGGCAACGAGACCGTCGAGTCGATCGTCTCAGGTCCGTTCATCGCGCACGATTATCCGACGCTGCTCGGCGCGGCGATCGAGGGCATGGGACTTGCGCAAATGCCCGGCCCGCCCGCTCAGGCGGCGATTGCCGACGGCCGAGTGCAGTCGTTGCTGACGTCGTTCGCGGTGACGGCGCCAGGGATTTTTCTATACCACCCCGGCGGCCGTCAGGTCTTGCCCAAGCTGCGCGCCTTCATCGAGCATGTGAAGAGCAATTCCGGCGCTGCAACGCGAACGCGTCGAGGCGGCGAACGCAACGCCACCGCTTAGGACGCATCACGGCTGTCCGGTTCGGCAAGACCAGTTGTAAAGTTCAGGTCGTTCACACCCCTCATGCGTCGTGCCCGGGCTTGTCCCGGGCATCCACGCCGTGCGGAAGCCGCCAACTTCAAAGGTTTCTTGCAACGGCGCAGCGTGCGGACGAATGCTCCGCATTCGCCTTGGGATAGCCGGGACAAGCCCGGCCAAGACGCCGAGATCAGTTTCCTCCATTGATTTCTTGGCGGAGCGAGTGCGCGGAAGGAGATCAATGAAGGTTAGTCGCCGAGCGAAGCGGCGCGCTTCCCAGTCAACGCGAATGCAGAATGCTTTAGGACGCGTGGGCCTCCATGCGTTCTTGTCGCCGTCAGCGGCTTCCGCCTCGCTATTGCGCAAGCTTACCCGCGAGGAATTCGCGCAGATCGGATTGCGATCGTTCGGCGGCGCTTGGATCGTATTTCACGCGCATGCCGAGAAGGCTCTTAGCCTCGGCGAAACTCGGATCGTCGAAGAGATGCGCGGCGCCGGGATAGACGATCAGCTTCAATTCGGAACTGCCGCCCGGCTGCGCCTTGGCCAGCTTCTCGCAATCGGCCGCCGGCGTCACCTCATCAGCGGCGCCAATGAGAATTGCGGTCGGAATCGTCAGCCGCGCGCCAGCCTGGTTTTCGCAGGGCGGATAGAAGGCCGCAGCGGCTTTGAAGCGGAGATTGTCGGGCACGGCGAAAGCCGCGGCGAAGCGCGACGAGGCGATGGTCAGCGCGGTATCCGCGCCCTGGGAATAACCGATTGCGCCGATCCTTCTCGCATCGACGTAAGATAGCTTCGAGAGATAGAGCAGCGCGCCGAAAGCGTCGGCTGTTGCCGCGCTGAAATCGACGGCGCAGGTTTCCTTGAGTCCCCGCGTCGCGAAATCGTCGACGAACAGCGCGACATAGCCCCAGCTTGCGAACCTGTCGGCGATGGCGCGCCGGTCCGCCGGCAGACCCAGGCAGGAATGCAGCAACGCCACCGCCGGAAAAGGGCCGTCGCCTTTCGGCCGGGTGAGATAGCCCTGGATATCCGGCTTGCGGCCGCCGTCGCGCTGCTGTGCGGTTTGCGTTCGCGGCGCGGCGCTGGCGAATTTCACCAGCTCTTCGGCTGAGGCGGGCGAACGCCCGGCGAGCGCGGCGAGGACGGCGACGAAACATCGGCGGGCCAGAATGCGCATGCGCCCGCACGTCACGGCGCTTCCAGCGACCTGGCGACGCGAAAGCCGAGCCAGACGTCCCTCGTGTCGATCGCATAGGCGAGGCGGCTGGCGGAGCGCAGATATTCGCCGTCGTAATCCCAGGAGCCGCCGCGAATGACGCGGGAGCCGCAATCGCCGCTTGCCCAGGCCGAACCGTCGCCCGGCGCGCCCTGGTAATCGTCGTGGCCGCAATCCTCCGTCCATTCATAGATATTGCCATGCACCTGGTAGAAGCCCCAGGGATTGGGCGCGAAGGAATCGACCGGTTCGGTGCGGCCGCGATATTCGCCTTTCGCGCCGCCGCCATAGGGAACGCCGTCGTAATTGGCCTCGGCGGTCGTGATCGCGCCGCCCCACCAGAACGGCGTCGTCGTTCCCGCGCGCGTGATATATTCGCGCTCGGCTTCGCTGAGCAGGCGATAGGTTTTGCCGGTCTTCCCGCTGAGCCAGGCGAGATAGGATTTGGCGTCGTTCCAGGAGACGTTGATCGCGGGCCGGCTTCCGCGGCCCCAGCCCCGGCTGTCCGGCTTGTAGCCCCAGCAGGCGTTGTCGGCGACGCAGGCGTCCCACTCGTCGAAGGTGATCGCATAGCGGCCGACTGCGAAATTTCGGTTGAACGTCACTTTGTGCTGCGGGCCTTCCCCGGAGGCTCGTCGCGGCTCGTTGCTTGGCGAGCCCATCAGAAAGGCGCCCGCCGGCGCGACGATCATCTCGGGGCATTGGCTGCATTCCTGGAACATATCCTGCGGCTTCAGCGCGCGCTCGCGCCCGCGCGGCAGCGCGGTGACGATGATCTCAGGCGCCGCCGCTGTATCGGTTGCCGGCGCGGCCGGACTTGGCGTTGGGGAAGGCGCCGAAGCAATCGTGGCGCGGTCGGGCGGAGACGCGGCAGGCGGCGACACGGGCGCGGGCGGATTGGGCGAAGCGGCGGGCGTTGATGGCGCGCTGGCGACGATCGGCGCGGGCGCCGGCGTCGGCGACGACCGAATGAGCCATGCCGCGCCGCCGATCGCCGCCAGGGCGCTCAACGCCGCCGCCGCCAGCGCGGGGCGCGCGAGCGCATGTTGCGGGCGCGCTTTTGAAAGCGGGGGCAGGCGCGGTTCCCCGTTCCGCCGCGCCGGCGCCTGTTCGGTCGCCGGCGCGGTCGCCGCTTCGGGAAACGTCTTGACCAATTCGTCGATCGCTTTTTCGCGCGAGGCGAAGCCGTCGAGCCAATGCAGGTCAGAGAGCCGCACGCGCAGGCCGTGCTTAGGCTGGACGTTCTCGATGCGGAAGGGAATGACTACCTTGTGGCTCTCGCCGGCGAAGGTCACTTCCCGGCGAATATATTCGCTGGCGTTGCAATGTTCGGAGAAGATCAGCAGCATTGCGCGGCTCGACTCGATCGCATTGGCGATTTCGTCGTCGAACGGCCGGCCCGGCCTGACGTCGCGCGGCGCGATCCAGCAGTTGAGGCCCCGCCGTTCGAGCTCCTCGACGATCGCCATGGCGGCGTCGCGATCCTCGCTGACATGGCTGACGAACAGGAATATTTCAGCCGACGCCATGCCCCCGAACCCTTCGCCGCCCCGATCCCGATCAGCCTAGCATAAGCCGATCTCCCGGTCGGCGGCTATGCACAACCCCTTCGCCCCGCTTGCGGGGAGAAGCAACTATCAGATGGGGTCGATTAAGCCGTTATGATTTTCCATGGTTGGT
>Ga0209006_10007133_pt1 | contig 10100 bp, 6 predicted proteins | sample JacPin_JW_Ref_O2_FD_188567 | JGI IMG/M metagenome (GOLD analysis project Ga0209006, IMG submission 188567) | Forest soil microbial communities from Algoma, Ontario, Canada - Jack Pine, Ontario site 1_JW_Ref_O2 (SPAdes) (version 2) | ecosystem: Environmental > Terrestrial > Soil > Boreal... | reverse complement strand
CCCCCCCCAGCCGTTACGTCGGACGTGTTTTTGCTGCGACTCAGCGCCCCTCACCCCGACCCTCTCCCCCTAAGAAGGGGGAGAGGGAGCGCGGGCGCAGTGCCAAACGCCTGTCACTGGCGCATCGGTCGCTTGCGCCGTAGAAGAAGCCGAATGATCCCGACTCGCCGTTTCGTCCTCGCTGCGCTGGCCGCGCTGTTCCTTGCGGCGGCGGTGGCGCGGCCGGCGGCTTGCCTCGAGCTCGACGACGTCGGCGTGGTCTTCATCCACGGCAAGGGCGTGTGGGCGGGGGCGTTCGACGGCGGGCTCGTCGCGCTTCTGCACGAGGCGGGCGCCAAGGTCGCGACGCCGGAGATGCCGTGGTCGTTCCGCCGCATCTATGGCGGGACCTACGAAGATGCGATGGGCGAGATCGACGCCGCGGTCGCGGCCCTGCGGGCAGAGGGCGCGACGCAGATCGTGGTCGTCGGCCACAGCCTCGGCGGCAATGCGGCGATCGGCTACGCGGCGACGCACGGCCCGCTCGCCGCCGTGGTGGTGATCTCGCCCGGCCATCTGCCCGAGGTCGAGGGCCTGCGCGGCCGCACCCGCGAGGGGCGGATCGAGGCGGCGCAGCTCATCGCCGCCGGGCAGGGCGACGTGCGCCACCGCTTTCCCGACATGATCCAGGGGGTCCCGACCTCGGTGTCGGCGACGCCGCTCGCTTATCTGAGTATGTTCGATCCCAACGGCCCGGCCGTGATGCCGAAGAACGCGGCCGCCATGCCGCCGATACCGTTTCTCTGGGTGGTCGGCACGTTCGACCCGATCGCCCGGCGCGGCCGCGACTACGCCTATACGCTCGCGGCGAAAGACCCGAAAAGCGAGTACCTCGAGGTGTTTGCCGGGCATCTCTCGGCGCCGACCGTCGCGCGCACCGCGATCGTGCGCTGGCTCAAGGGCTTGTGAGATCGATCCACAGTGGCGGTCATCGCCTGTGGATAACTCGCGCTGGCGTTTCACACTCCGTGGAAGCAGAATCGTACCTGGGCGTGGTCGAATCAGCGGGCTGCCGGTTCCGCGTTACATACTCCGGTATTGTTCACCTCCAGTTTTGTTGGCGTCTCGGCGCGTTACCCTCCCCTGCAGGGGGAGGGTCGGAGCGCCTTGAGCGCAGCGAAAGGCGATCCGGGGTGGGGTGTGGGAAGCGCTGTCACCCCACCCCGCTCGCCTTCGGCGAGCGACCCTCCCCCTGCAGGGGAGGGTGAAGAAGCGGCTTGCGATCTTCTCTTGTGATGCTGTTGGTGCGTGCCGCAGCAAAGCCGCAAATGATGCGTCACTATGACGGTATGGCGCGTTGTCCGGTCCGCGAGAGATCGGCACGCACCGAACGGGGACGGGGCCATCGGGGGTCGATGGTCGGGGTGAGGCGCGACATTCCATTTGCACCTTCGGGACGCTCCGCAATGCCTATGGCTGAAACTCGTCGCCGCGCGGCGACGGGCATGAGGTTTGCGTGGCTGCTCGGCGGCCGCCTGGCGATCGCCGGCTGCGCGCTCGCCTTCGGCGGCGCGCTCGCGCTGCAGGTCGAGGTCGCCGCCGCGAAGTCGGCGCACAGCGGCGCGAAGGCAACCAAGAAAACCACCACCGAGGACGACGACGACAACGACGCCAGCGCGAGCGCCGCGAGCTCGTCCGCCGGCTCGTCGGTCGGCGGCGCGACCAATCCGGGCGCGCCCGGCACGAGCGCGAGCCCGGCGGCCCCGGCCGCCAGCGGGAGCCACGTCAACCTGCTCGGCGGCAACAGCGACACCGCGCCGAGGGTCGGCCTGGGCTTCAACAACGACAGCGCGAGCGTCAACGCGACGATCCCGTTCGGCGGCGCGCACCATCTGGCCGAGCCGCCGAACGAGCGCGTCACGCATCCGATGCTGACGATCCCGTTCGAGCGCAATGGCGGCGGCCTCTCGCATCTTTTGTCTCCGCCCGCGCCCGCGCACGCGCTGTCCTATGGCGAGACCGGCACGCCGCTGCTCGGCGGCACCCCGGCGCTGACCAACCGGCTGATCCGCAGCGTCACCACCACCTACTCGGACCACTTCGTCAACCGCCTCGGCCAGTCGCTGCGCCTGCAGGAGCCGGGCGGGATGCATGAGGTGACGGCGCCGGGCGGCATCGCCGGCGGCAACGACCTCGCGTCGCGGCTGAGCGAGGCGAAGCACGCGATCGCGACGGCCGCGGCGACGCCCGCGCACACGACGACGACGACCGCCACCACCACATCCGTCGCCAACCGCGCCCCGGCGACCATCGTCAACAACCGCTTCGCCGGCATCAGCACGAACGCGCTCGAGGCGCGCATGTTCACGATTCCGGCGCCGGGCGAGACGCGCTTCGTGCCGAACGAGATCGTGGTCGGCGCGCCGGCGGGCCTCTCGACCGAGCAGATCGGCGACATCGCGCGGCGCAACGGGCTCGAGCCGGTCGCGGGCGGCACGTTCACGTCGTCGGGCCTCACGCTGCAGCGCTGGCGCGTCATCGACAACCGGCCGCTCGGCGAGGTGATCCGCGCGCTGCAGGGCGAGACGAGCCTGCAGACCGCGCAGCCCAATTTCCGCTTCGCGCTCGCGCAAGCTGCGGGCTACTCGGAGCAGCCGGCCGACGGCTTCTCGGCGCAGTACGCGCCCGCCAAGCTCCACCTCACCCAGGCGCACCGGCTGAGCACCGGCGGCGGCGTCATCGTCGCCGTGATCGACACCGGCATCGACCGGCTGCATCCGGAATTCGCCGGCGCGATCCTGGCGAGCTTCGACGCGATCGGCGCCAAGGAGCCGCCCGATGCGCACGGCACCGCGATCGCGGGCGCGATCGTGGCGCACGGCCGGCTGATGGGCGTCGCGCCCGCCGCGCGGCTGCTCGCGATCCGCGCCTTCTCGACCGCGGGCCCCGACGCCGAGGCGACCACCATGACGATCGTGCGCAGCATCGAGTGGGCGGTGGCGCACGGCGCGCGCGTGATCAACATGAGCTTTGCCGGCGCGCGCGATCCAGTCATCGGCCGTGCGCTCGCGGAAGCGCGGCGCAAGGGCGTGGTGCTGATCGCCGCCGCCGGCAATGCCGGGCCAAGTTCGCCGCCGCTCTATCCGGCGGCGGACGCGAACGTCATCGCGGTGTCGGCGACCGACATCGACGACCACCTGCTCGATGTCGCCAACCGCGGCCGCCAGATCGCGCTCACGGCGCCGGGCGTCGACGTGCTCTTACCGGCGCCGCATGCGCGCTACCAGCTCGCGACCGGCACCTCGTTTGCGGCCGCCCATGTCGCCGGCATCGCGGCGCTGATGCTGGCGAAGAACCCGCATCTCACCCCAGACGAGGTGCGCGCCGCGCTCACCTCGACCGCGCGCGACCTCGGCCCCAAGGGCCGCGACGACATGTTCGGCGCGGGGCTTGCGGATGCCTACAAGGCGGTGGTCGCGGCGACGAGCGGGACGCCGCAGACGGTCGCGGCGGCGAAGTGAGGCGATTGCCAATCCTTGAGGGACTCGCCGAAGATTCAATATGATGACCCGTCATCCTGAGGTGCTCGGCGCGCAGCGCCGAGCCTCGAAGGGCGACGGCCGATGCCGTGCCGCTTGCGCGCTTGTTGTGGTACCGCCTCGGCCGTCGTCCTTCGAGGCTCGCGCGAAGGCGCGCGAGCGCCTCAGGATGACGGGTTTGGCTTTGTCCATTTTCGCCGGACGCTGACGAACACGGAGCTATCATGACGGCGCCCGAGATGCCGCAGAAGCACTTCCCGGTGTCGTGGGACGAATTCCACCGCGACGCGCGCGCGCTCGCCTGGCGGCTCGCCGGCGCCGGGCCGTTCGAGGCGATCGTCGCGGTGACGCGCGGCGGGCTCGTGCCGGCCGCGATCGTCGCGCGCGAGCTCGGCATCCGCGTGATCGAGACCGTGTGCGTCGCGAGCTACAACCACGTCACCCAGGGCGAGCTACGCCTGCTCAAGGGCGTGGCCGACGGCATCGTTTCGCTCGGCGGCGGCGGCGGGCAGGGCGTGCTGATCGTCGACGATCTGGTCGACACCGGCAAGACCGCAAAAATGGTGCGCGAGATCCTGCCCCGGGCGCATTTCGCCGCGGTCTATGCCAAGCCGATGGGGCGGCCGCTGGTCGACACCTTCATCACCGAGGTGTCGCAGGACACCTGGATCTTCTTTCCCTGGGACACCGGCCTCGCGTTCGTGCCGCCGATCAAGCCGGGCGGCGAGTAGGGGTCATTGAAATTGCTGCTGTTATCCCAGTTAGGAGCTTCTGCCAAAATTGGCCACGGGCGGGCCGCGGCGGGGCTCCCACGGAAATCATTCGATTTTCCAGCTTTGTCTTGCTCGGCCGGGCTCCGAGTTTCTGCCGGTGGCCAAAACGTCCCGGCGCAAAAATACAATGCATCTACAATGGGAAATTGCCGCTAATTACAATGCAAGGCCTTGAAACAGCGACGAAAAAGCCGCTGGTGCAAGAACAATGGAAACAATGAAAAGAACAATACGAAGAACAATGGAAACAGGCAAAAATTCGGGCGACTGCCGAACGTGCGGTTGTCACGCCGGGAGGTGATTGGCGTTTCCGAGTTGGGTTCGTTCGGGCGACTTGGGTTCGTTCGGGCGACTTGGCTTCGTTCGGACCGACTTGGCTTCGTTCGGACCGACTTGGCTTCGTTCGGACCGACTTGGCTTCGTTCGGGCGACTTGGCTTCGTTCGGGCAACTTGGCTTCGTTCGTCCTCGCCTTCGTGCCGGCTGCGCGTAATACTCGTCCCCGTCTCAACCGACATTTTAGCAGCGATCGCCGCAGTCGGCAAGAACGTTTAGTGAACATCGATGCCAACCGCCGCGCTTTCGGCTAAGATCGCCTTACGCCATCACCCGAGGAGAACTCCCATGGACGCCGTCACGCCGCAGCAAGCCACGACCGCCGACCAGCATTCGCACATCGTGCGCCCGGCCGAGATGGAATGGCAGAAGACGCGCTTTCCCGGCTGCGAGGCGAAGACGCTGTTGTTCGACAAATCGACCGGCCTCGTCACCGCGCTGATGCGCTTTGCCCCCGGCGCCGTGCTGCCCGACCACGAGCACGTCAAGATCGAGCAGACCTACGTGCTCGAAGGCCGCCTGGTCGACAAGGAAGGCCCGGTCGCGGGCCTCGACGTGAAGCAGGGCGAGTTCGTCTGGCGCGAGCCCGGCAGCCGCCACTCCGCCTGGACGCCCGAGGGCGGCCTGATGCTCGCCATGTTCCAGATCCCGAACAAGTTCTTCGAGCAGGACGGCCGGGTGACGGACGCGAACGGGCAGGACTGGGAGGGGATTTGGGGCGAGGTGTTAGGGGCGGAGTAGGTCAGGCGGCGCTCGCTCCCCCGCTTGCGGGGGAGGGCGGGGAGGGGAAGCCACAGGCACGGCGCAAGCCGCGAATCCCCTCTATAATTGCGCCGCCTACGCGCTTCCGCCTTCGCCCTTTGGGCTACGGCGGACAGGTCGGCGGACAGGGGCGGGCGTGGCGAAATGGTAGACGCAAGGGACTTAAAATCCCTTTTTATATGTGATTATTATTAAATATCAATGGTTTAGCTAAATTTGACCCTAGCACAAATCTAGCACATAATGGGGCGTTAGCACAAGAAGTCCCATCGGCTTAACCGAGGCGCGAGAAGTCACGGAATGACAGCGACAGACGCGATTTCGAAAAGCCAAACGGGCGGGATCGAAAATCCCTTGGGGTCTAGCACATCGGCGTAAACATGACGGCGCGACACGAAATTCTCGGCGGCAAAGTTCAGGTCTACAAACGCGGCGGCCGCCATTGGCAATGCTCCGCATCGGTCGGCGGCCGCCAGTATCGCGCGACAACCAAGAAAGAAGAACTCGCGCAGGCCGAGGACTTCGCCGAAGACTGGTATCTCGAGCTGCGCGGCAAATTCAAACGTGGTGAAGCCGGCCAGCTGGTTCACGTCAACAATGAGAAGACCTTCCGTGAAGCGGGCGAACAGTTCCTCCGCGAATTCCCCGTAATCACCGAAGGCCAGCGCAACGAGCAATACGTCAATGGCCACAAGCGCAGACTTGAGAAGTACCTGTACCCCTTCTTCGGAGACAAGGGCTTGTCAGAGGTGACCTCGGGCCTCGTGCAGGAATATCGGCTGCATCGGACGGAGACCTGGAAGGAGCAACGCGGCAAGGTGCCCGCCCGCAACACGATGCATCAGGAGATCGTTGCTCTCCGGCAAGTGCTCAAGACGGCCCTACGCCACGGTTGGCTCAAGGCCCTGCCCGATATGTCACAGCCCTACAAGATGAACGGCAAAATCTCGCATCGCGCCTGGTTCTCGCACGAGGAATACAAGCAGCTTTACGAGGCCACGAGGAACCTCGTGGCCAATCCCCGGCACCGGACGCACGTCGAGAACTACGAGGACTTGCACAACTACGTGCTGTTCATGGTGAACACCGGCCTGCGTCCCGATGAGTCCCGCAGGATCGAATTCCGTGACGTGAAGGTCGTTGACGACGACAGCAGCCGCCAGCGCATTCTTGAGATCGATGTGCGCGGCAAGCGCGGCGTCGGGTTCTGTAAGAGCATGCCGGGCGCGGTGTACCCGTTCCAGCAGGTGATGAAGAGGCGCAAACCCAAGCCGACGGACCTCGTCTTCCCGACGGAACACCTCGGCCTGTTCAACTCCATTCTCGATGAGCTCGGCCTCAAATTCGATCGCGAAGGCCAGAGGCGAACCTTCTACAGCCTTCGCCACACCTACATCTGTTTCCGGCTGATGGAAGGCGCCGACGTGTATCAGGTCGCCAAGAACTGCCGCACCAGCGTCAAGATGATCGAGGATTTCTACGCCTCGCACATCAAGAACACGGTCGATGCCGCCATCGTGAATGTGCGCCGTCGGCGGCGGCCGAAGCGGAAATCCGATGGCGCAAATGCCCAAAAGAGCCGCAAAACTCGGCACTCGGAGGCGTTACGAACCTGATCGCGATTCTTGCTTGGTACTCTCAAGCTCCACGCTATAATCATCTTCAAGTGCGGGCGTGGCGGAACAGGTAGACGCAAGGGACTTAAGCAACTTGAGTGCCCTCCGGGAAACCGAAGGTGCAGAACTGCTCAAATTCGGGGGAACCGGTAACAGGCAATCCCGAGCCAAGCGCATCGGCCGAACGGCCGGCGCGAAGGTGTAGAGACTAGACGGGCAGCACCTAAGGCGCGAACGCGCTACGGTGAAGGTATAGTCCAGACCCCAAACCGAGCCGAAACGCCGAACGGCGCCAGGCAAGGGCGGCGAAAGCCGTAGCAGGTAAGAAAATCCCTCGGTTCGAAAGAGCTGTGCCGGTTCGAGTCCGGCCGCCCGCACCAACCGCACGAACTGATGCGGCCAAGTTAGTTGAATTTCACGCGCACTGACATATTTCAACATCGGTTCACGTGGTGAGGGGGTCCCAATGATCCTTGCCGACAACGAAACACGCGTCGACCTTCTCAATAACGAGGCGATCGCCAACACCATCATCGCGCTTCTTCGTGAGCAGCCCGCGCGCCCCGTCACGATCGGCGTTCACGGCGATTGGGGGGCCGGCAAATCGAGCATCCTCGAGATGATAGAGGCCGGGCTCGACGGCAAGGACGACACCCTATGCCTCAAGTTCAATGGTTGGCGATTTCAGGGGTTCGAGGACGCCAAAATTGCATTGATCGAGGGCATCGTCACGGGCCTTGTCGCGAAGCGTCCGGCGCTAACGAAGACGGCGACCGTGGTGAAGGATGTCTTTCGCCGAATCGATTGGCTCAAGGTGGCGCGGCACGCTGGCGGACTCGCGGTGACCGCATTCACTGGCATTCCGACGCCCGATCAGGTTCGCGCCATTCTTGGCGGCCTGGAGAGCATGTTAGCCGACCCAGCGAAGCTGGCGACCAAGCAGAACCTCGACGCCGCGATCGATGGCGTCAAATCTATTATGAAGGACAATCCGGAGACGAAGAGCGTCCCCGAGGAAATCGCCGAGTTCCGCAAGGCCTTTGACCAGTTGCTCAAGGAGGCCGGCATCAAGCAGCTCGTCGTCCTCATCGACGATCTGGACCGCTGCTTGCCTGACACCGCGATCGAGACGCTTGAGGCAATCCGGCTCTTTGTGTTCACCGCACACACGGCCTTCGTGGTCGCCGCCGACGAGGCGATGATCGAGTACGCGGTCCGCAAGCATTTCCCCGAATTGCCGGACACGACGGGGCCGCGCGACTACGCGCGCAATTATCTGGAGAAGTTGATCCAGGTCCCATTTCGTATCCCTGCGCTCGGCGAGACGGAGACACGGATATACGTGACGCTGCTCTTGACCGGCGCAGAGCTTGGCGAGGCGGACCCTTCGTACATTAACCTGATTGCCGCCGCGCGTGGGCGCCTCAAACGCCCATGGGCAAGTTCGCCCCTCGATGGCGCCGCCATCCGGGCCGCCTTGGGCGACAAGGCGCCGACCGCACAGAACGCGCTCACGCTCAGCGATCAAATCGGCCCGATCCTCGCGAGCGGCGCGAAAGGCAATCCGCGGCAGATCAAGCGATTCCTCAACATGCTGTTGCTTCGGCACCGAACGGCGGAGGCTCGCGGCTTTGGAGACGACGTGAAGCTCCCCGTACTGGCAAAGCTTATGCTCGCCGAGCGTTTTCTGCCGCGCCTGTTCGACCAGATTGCCAATGCTAGCGGCACGCATCCAGACGGGCGATGCGAAGAACTCGCGATCCTTGAATCCCACCAAGAGGACAAAATCGCTGGTGGAGCGCCCGCGACGAAGGCCCAGACCAAGCCGAGGCCTGCCAGTGATTCGAAGGTCGCGACCGTCGGAGAGTCGCCGACTGACAGCCCTGTGCTCGCGGAATGGCTGTCGTCGCAACCGATCGGCGCCTGGGCCAAGGTCAAACCTGCGCTGGCCGATGTCGACCTCCGGCCCTATCTTTTCATCTCAAAGGATCGCAAGGACTATTTCGGCGCGACCTCGACGCTTGGCAATCTTGCCGTGATTGTCGAGCAGCTCCTGGGTCCGAGATTTTCCGTGCAGGCGCTTGAAGGCGAATTGCGGCAACTCGCGCCGCCCGAGGCTGCACAGGTGTTCGAGGCGTTGCGTGGACGCGTCGTGGGCGGCGACACTTTTGACACGGAGCCCGCAGGGATCGCGGGTATGACCGTGCTCGTCAGGGCACATCCGGCCCTTCAAGCGAGCTTGGTTGATCTCCTGGAGGCCCTGCCGCGCGACCGTTGTGGGGCTTGGGCTGTAAAAGGATGGGAGGGCGTCATCAAAGACGCCGGCACTGCAGTCCGGTTTGCGCGACTGCTTGAAAACTGGGCCGCTTCGCCGAAAAATCCGTTCCTGAAGGCCGCAGCTTCCGGCGCGCTCAAAGCCCGCTCAGGGACTCGCTGATGGGTACGTCCAGCTCCAATCGAGGACCCGGTCCGCGTACGCCGCTTGTCCCCACTTGGCTGGACGATCCCGGCCCGCCTCCAATTCCTCCGCCCGGTGTCCAGCCGCCATCACCTGACGGACGTCTCCCGTCAGATCGTCCGCAGCCCGGTCGCGCGGCGTCACCATCAATGCCTGTTGCGCCGCTAAGTCGACCCGCGCCTCAACCCGCTCCCGACACGGATCGCCTTAGGGGCGCGCGAACTGATTTCACACGATATGCCGGATCAGGAGGGAATGATCGCCGAAGTCTCGGCCGCGCGGTCTCAAGCTATGTCTCAACCGTCTCCGGCGGGGCTCGCCAGGCGGCCAGGGGCATGGGATCGTCGCGCAGGGTCGGCGCCGGTCTCCTCAATTTCCTTTCGGATGTCCAATCGCGCGGCCCGCGTGAGGCACTTCGCGCGCTCAATCTCGAAGCCTTAGCGGGTCGGCCGATTCAGGACGTGTTCCTCGGCTTGGCCGATTATGTTTGCCCGGCGGACGGCGCTATCGACAACGGCATCGCCGCCGGCGCTTTCATCGAAACCATCGTCGACCTTGCCGACCTCGGTATCGATCTCGACCGCCTCACTGCAGACGAGATGCAGACCGTCTTTGAGCTCTATGCCACCCACGCAATC
>Ga0209006_10007131_pt1 | contig 10102 bp, 8 predicted proteins | sample JacPin_JW_Ref_O2_FD_188567 | JGI IMG/M metagenome (GOLD analysis project Ga0209006, IMG submission 188567) | Forest soil microbial communities from Algoma, Ontario, Canada - Jack Pine, Ontario site 1_JW_Ref_O2 (SPAdes) (version 2) | ecosystem: Environmental > Terrestrial > Soil > Boreal... | reverse complement strand
CGATCATCTTCCAGGAGCCGATGACCTCGCTCAATCCGCTGCATACGATCGAGGCGCAGATCGGCGAAATCCTGCAGCTGCACAGCCCGATTCGCGGACCGATGGCGCGGGCGCGGACGCTTGAACTGCTGACGCAAGTCGGCATTCCCGATCCCGAGAGCCGGCTTGCGAGCTATCCGCATCAATTATCCGGCGGCCAGCGCCAGCGCGTCATGATCGCGATGGCGCTTGCCAACGAACCTGACCTCCTGATCGCGGATGAGCCGACCACCGCGCTCGACGTCACGGTGCAGGCGCAGATCCTGACGCTGCTGGCGGAGATCAGGGCACGGCTCGGGATGAGCCTGTTGTTCATCACCCACGATCTCGGCATCGTTCGCCGTATCGCCGACGTGGTTTGCGTGATGAATGGCGGCAAGATCGTCGAGCAGGGGCCGGTGGAGCAGGTCTTCACCGCGCCACAACATCCCTACACCCGCGCACTTCTGGCGGCCGAGCCAAAGCCCGATCCGGCGCCGCCGCGGCCCGAGCAGCCTGAAGTGATATCGGCGAGGGATTTGAAGGTCTGGTTCCCGGTCAAGCGCGGCCTCTTGCGTTCCACGGTCGGACATATCAAGGCGGTTGACGGTGTCAGCCTCTCGGTGCGCAAGGGCGAGACGCTCGGCGTCGTCGGCGAATCTGGTTCCGGCAAGACCACGCTCGGTCTGGCGCTGTTGCGGCTGATCTCGTCCGACGGACCGATCGTGTTCCTGGGCAGCAACATCCAGGGCCTGCGCTTCAAGGCGATGCGGCCGTTCCGCCGCGACATGCAGATCGTGTTCCAGGACCCGTACGGCGCGCTGAGCCCGCGCATGTCGGTCGGCGACATCGTTGCCGAAGGCCTTAGCGTGCATCAGCCCTTGCTGTCGCGCGAAGAGCGCGAGACCCGCGTCATCAAGGCGCTGCGGGACGTCGGCATGGATCCGGCCACGCGGTTTCGCTACCCGCATGAATTCTCCGGCGGCCAGCGCCAGCGCATCTCTATCGCGCGTGCCACGGTGCTGGAGCCGAATTTCGTCGTGCTGGACGAGCCGACCAGCGCGCTCGACATGCTGTTCCAGGCGCAGATGGTCGATCTGTTGCGCGAGTTGCAGCGCAAGCGCGACCTGACCTACATGTTCATCTCGCATGATTTGCGCGTGGTCGCCTCGCTCGCCAGCCACCTGATCGTGATGCGTCACGGCAAGGTGGTAGAGGAGGGGGCGGCGTCGGAATTGTTCAAGAATCCGAAGACCGATTACACTCGCGCGCTGTTTGCGGCCGCATTCCGCCTCGAAGCCGCGCCTGATGGCGAAGCGGCGGTTTAGAACCGCTTGATGGCGAGGATTTCGTTGCCCGCCGCCTTGATGCGCGCGATCGCGTCTTGCGTATTTTCGACGGCGGTGGCCATGTGGTAGCCATTGGCGTGAACGATGCTGGCGGCATCGCGCACGACCGCCACATGGTCATTCCAGAAGATCAGGTCGCCGCGCCGCAATTGCTTCGATTCCCCGATATCCAGTTCGCGGCCGAGGCCGTCCTGCTGCATGTCGCTGTCGCGCGGACAGCCGATGCCCGTGGCGTTCAGCGATAGCTGGACCAGGCCGGAACAATCGATCCCCAGACTGCTCTTGCCGCCCCACAGATACGGCGTGCCGACAAAGCGCTCGGCGACCGCGACGAAATCCTTCTCACGGTCCCCGATACGGCCGAGATGCGGCAGCGGCAGATACTGGCCGTCACTGGTCACGGCGAACGGCCCGTCCTCGCGGATCACATTGACCATCGCGCCCATGGTCAGCGTATCGGCCGGCGGCAGCTTGAACGAGGGGCCGGGGAACGCGAAGGTCCGGATGGCCGTGACCTTGTGGGTCGGCGCGGCGCCGGGCTTTGCCAGCGCGGAATCGGGGAGCCAGCCGACATAGCCGTCGCTGTTGAGCTGACCCCAGGCCCAGCCTTCGCCGTTGCGGTCATAGATGGTGACGCGCTCGCCCTTCAGCGCCTGCGTCAAAAGCTCGGCATCGGAAGATGGCAGTTCGCGCAGCGGCGCAAGCGCATCGACCACCGCGAATTCCTCGCCGCTGACAAAGCGAGCCGCCTGCAACCGGCCTTCGAGATATTTTGCGGCGAGGTCGCCGCGGGCCGGCGTCAGGCGCGGATCATCCATAGCGTTCGCCGAGCAGCTTGAAGATCGCGCGCGCCGCCTGGCATTCGCCGCCCTCCGGGCGCGCCGGTTTCGCCGTTGGCGTCCAGCCGTAGATATCGAGATGCAGCCAGCTCTTGGCGTGCTCGACAAAGCGCTGCAGGAACAGGGCGCAAATGATGGAGCCGGCAAAGGTGCCTGACGGCGCGTTGTTGATGTTGGCGACTTTGGAATCGAGCCAGGTGTCGTAAGCCGGCCACAGCGGCATTCGCCACAACGGATCGTTCTCCTGTTTCGCGCAGACGGCGAGATCCCGCGCCAGCGTCTCGTCGTTGGTGTAGAAGGGCGGCAAATCCGGACCGAGTGCCACCCGCGCCGCACCGGTCAGCGTTCCCATGTCGATCAACAGATCGGGCCGCTCTTCGTCGGCCAGCGCCAGCGCGTCGGCCAATACCAGCCGGCCTTCGGCGTCGGTGTTGCCGATTTCCACGGAAAGCCCCTTGCGCGATTTGAAGATGTCGAGCGGGCGGAAGGCGTTGCCGGCGACGGCGTTTTCGACCGCGGGAATCAGGACTCGCAAGCGAAGCTTGAGGCGAGCGTCCATCACCATCTGCGCCAAGGCCAGCACGTTGGCGGCCCCGCCCATATCTTTCTTCATGATCAGCATGCCGCTCGACGGTTTCAGATCGAGCCCGCCGGTGTCGAAGCAGACGCCCTTGCCGACCAGCGTCACCTTGGGGTGGGCGGGATCGCCCCAACTCACATCGATCAGGCGAGGCGCGTGCGGCGACGCCATCCCGACGGCATGGATCAACGGAAAATTCCTAACCGTCAGTTCATCGCCAACGATGCAGCTGAAACTGGCGCCGAAGCGCTCGGCGAGATGCTGCGCCGCGAGCGCCAGTTGCTCCGGTCCCATGTCGTTCGACGGCGTGTTGATGAGGTCGCGGGCCAATGCCGCCGCCTCCGCGATTCGCGTGATGTCGGCGATGTCAACGCCCGCCGGCGGCACCAGCCTGACGCCGGGCGCATCCATCTTGCGGTAGCGGCCGAAGCGATAGCCGCCGAGCGCAAACGCCAGCGTTGCCAGCCGGGCATCGTGCGGCGCATTGGCAAAACGATAGACGCCTGGCGGCAGCAGGCCGGGCAGCGCGCCGGGCCGGAACAGGTCGCGCTGTCTGCTGGTCTCGTCCTCCAGGCCGAACAGAGCTAGCGCGATTTGTCCGTCGGCTGCAGGCAGCGTGAGGCACGCGCCGGGTTTGGCCGCAAAGCCGTTGGCCAGCGCGAATTGTCGCTGGGATGCGGCAAGATCGTCGCAGATCGTCTCCCATGTCGCCTTGGTCGCAAAAATGATGGGGATGCTTGACGCGTTAGCTGCGGTCTCGAAGGCGGGATGCATGCTTGTCTCGGTCGTCGCGGAAGGGTGGAATAGGAGGCCTGCTAACTGGACTTCGCGGACCTCAACGAGACGTTCTTCGATTCGGCCCTCGTCAAGCCCACATATAACAGGCGTTGGGCGGGCATCGGCAAGGATATCGGCGGGGTGATCGCGGTGGTTTTTGTCAAATTGGGAGCGGAAGCCGTCAGCGTCATCAGCATGCGGCCGGCAAGCAAGAACGAAAGGAAACTCTATGCCGACCATTAAAAAGAAGGGCTACGGTGCGCGCGACTTGCGCGAAGTCAGCGACAATCCGGAATGGACCAAGGAGGATTTCGCAAAAGCCAAGCCTTTTGCAGAAGCCTTGCCCGATCTTGCTGCATCGATTCGTAGGGGCCGGGGGCCGAACAAGGCGCCGACAAAAAAGCTGGTGTGGCTGCGGCTATCCGGAGCGGTGATCGATAAATACAAGGCCGGCGGCGCGGGGTGGCAGTCGCGGATCGATGAGGATTTGCGACGGATAAACAAGATCAAGTGATCCGTAAAATCGTCGAGAAGACGCTTGATCGGCGAGGGCCGATTCTTTTTCGCGCTTTCCTTTCGCATGTTCGTCCCGCGCGCGAGGTCGTGTGAGCCACTCCGACCCAACTCACGAACCAGCGCCAATTAACCATCCGTTAGGGTTAACGGTCTATTGCTGGCGTGTTCGGCTCGATCAAGATCGTGAGTTAAAGTGCAATGCGTCGGCAGTCCAGTCTTGCCCGCTTTCTTGCATCCGCGGCCCTGACGGCGATTTTGGCCGCCAGCCTCGGCGGTTGCCAGACCATGTCCGATGTGACGGGCTCAATCACCAAGCCCGACGCCAGTTCCGACGCCGATCCCCATCGCTCGGCCGAAGCCTATGGCGAGCGTTATCGCGCCAACCCCAAGGATCCCGAGGCCGCGATCGCCTATGGCCAGGCGCTCCGCGCCGCCGGGCAGCGCGCCCAGGCCGTCGCCATGCTCGAGCAGGCCAACCTTGCCCATCCCGGCAACAAGGCGCTGCTTGCCGGTTATGGCCGGGCGCTGGTCGACAACGGCAATTTCCAGCAGGGCTTCGATGCCCTGTCGCGCGCCCATACGCCCGAAAATCCCGATTGGCGAATTCTGTCGGTGCAGGGTACCGCGCTCGATCAAATGGGCCGGCACGAGGAGGCGCGGCGCTATTACGAAAGCGCCTTGAAGATCGCGCCGAACGAACCGTCGGTATTGTCGAACCTCGGGCTCTCCTACGTGCTTTCAAAGGATTTGCCGAAGGCGGAAGAGATCCTTCGCCAGGCCTATGCCACCGGCAAGGCGGATGCGCGGGTGCGCCAAAATCTCGGCCTGGTGATCGGCCTGCAGGGCCGCTTTGCCGAGGCCGAAACCATCGTGAAGGCCGATCTGCCGGCAGATCAGGCCGCGGCCAACGTCGCCTATCTGAAGGAGATGCTGAGCCGTAAGGATTCTCACGGGACAACTGCCAAACTGCCGGTGGCCTCGCTCAGCCGTCCCGACTGATCACAGCCGAGCGCGCCTCTGCTACTGCGCTATCAATATTTTCCAACGACCGCGCCAAAGCCCATCCATATTGCGACGGCGATCAAGCGTCGGATCGATCGAGCGCGATCCCCAGGCGACAGGCTAGCCGCAATTCCACATCGGTCCGATCGGTGTCTGCGTCCAGCACGGCCCGAAGGTGCCGCCGTTGTAGCGGCCGCGGTAGAAGCCGGGTCGGCCGAAATAGTGCCACTCGTCATCATACCCGTAATATTGAGGGACGGGATCGATATACCAGGGGCGCCGTTCGCTGCGCGCCAGACGCCGCACCGCATCCTTCTGTTTGTACAGCGGAAGGCTGTTGCTCAGCGGCTGATGATAGCCCGGCAGGAAGCCGTAGCCATGCCAGCGTGGAGCCGGCAGCTTGTGGTCAGGCGCAGCCGCGGCGGCGGACAACAGCGATAGAACGATGGCAATCGATAGATACAGAAGACGCGACATGCAAAGACCATAGACCGTCGACTGTGGGGAAGCCATTCAAATCCAGGTGCAAGGCTCTTCGAAGCCGACTCAGTCACGTTACGATGGAGGTCGTGAGCTGTTCAACGCCGGTGTATTTATCCAAAGCGCATAAGGGCCGGACGCGATGGACAGCTGTGCCGAAATCGCCGGTAACCGCCGCCGTACCGTAGGGCGAGATACGATGGGCAGGTCGCCGCGGCTCCTATCCGCCGCGTCCGGCTTTTTGGCTTTGATGCATGCGTTCCCTGACCGTCCGCGCTATCGCCGCGGGCGCCTCGTCGGGGATCGCGAAGCACGAGCTCGCATTGATTTCGCAAAGGACGTAGGTGTCGGCGCCGGCTGGATCCCGCGGCCCGTAGAGGAAATCCGCATCCCAGATCACCGGCAGCGACGCTTCGTCGATGTCCAGCGTTTCCATCATCTGCGGAGTCCACATGTCCTCCATTGACCTCCGCAACGACTGGAACGGCGGGGCGTCGGGCCCATGCATGATCCGCGGACCCGGTTGCGCCTCCAGCGAGTCCGGGCCTTCCGGCGGGGGCGATATCAAGGCTTTGATCAATTGGTGACCGAAGCCCGCGACCTTGGAGCCGCTCATGTAGCAGCGGATCATTCCATCGGGCAGGCGAGGCTGGAACGCCTGGTCGATGATGCAGCCGCCCCACCCGAAATACGGTTCGCAACGGACGATGAAAGCATCGAGCGGAATCTCCTCGGGCTGGCTGCCGCGCTGAGCATGGAGCACCCGGACCTTGGTGGCTGCATCCGCCAGGGCCTCTACCTTCCAGACACCTTGGCCTGCATTGCCACGGTTCTGTTTGAGGACCCGGGGGCCTGCCGTTCGCAGGCGGGTTGGGAATTCGCGGCGGAATATGTCTGCGCTGTCGTAGCGATGGGTGTCGCCGCCCCAACTCAAATGGCGCGTCCGGTAGAGTACCTCCTTGACGCCCATCTTGAGGATGACGTCGGGATGTGCGCTGACCCACGGGCCTTGCGCCGCGATCTCGCGAAGCAACGGGTCGAGCGCCACACGTGTTTTGCCCTGATGGATCGGATCGATCCAGACCAGGATGCCATCCACCGCGAGCAGTTCGTTCCGGACCGCGTCGGCGAAGGCTTCGTCGTAGACGACGGGACGGGCTCTGATACCAATAGCGGCAAGTGCTTCGAAGACGTGGACGAAGCGGCCGTTTTGCGGGGTCGCGTCCTGACGTGCGGCAGCATCTCCGCGGGAAAGGATGGCAATAGTCTGACTGAGAGAGGGATGTTCGGTGTCCATGCGCAAGCTCCACGACGGATCGCGTGTCGCGCAGAGCTTGGACGGAAAGTCTGACGGGGAGTCTGCTTGTCCCCACGACCACTCTATGCGGGATCATGCGCGTGTTTCAAGCCTGTCTCCGGAGGGAACGAGATGTTGTTCAGCCCAGTTCTGCAACCAACTCGCGTCCAATTCGTGCCCATTCCTTGAAGGGAATCCCCGCTGATTGGAGCGATCTTGCCGTCAAGCTTGGCCATGAAAGGCCTCCCTGACTCGAGTGGACTGCCGCGTCAGGAAGATGGGACGGCGCGCGGCTCGGGCAATAGCGCCGGCGGCCGACTTCTGCCGAGGATGGTGTTTACACGCCGGTCAGGCAGTCATGATCACTGCATTGCCGCGATCTTGATGCCGGTCGGCCCGAGGATGACGACGAACAGCACCGGCAGAAAGAACAGGATCATCGGCACCGTCAGCTTCGGCGGCAGCGCCGCGGCCTTCTTCTCGGCCTCGTTCATGCGCATGTCGCGATTTTCCTGCGCCATGACGCGCAGGCTCTGGCCGAGCGGCGTGCCGTAGCGTTCCGACTGCTGCAGGGCCAGACAGACCGATTTCACGCCCTCGAGCCCGGTGCGCTTCGCCAGGTTTTCGTAGGCCACCTTGCGATCCTGCAGGTAGGAGAGCTCGGCCGTGGTCAACGTGAATTCTTCCGACAGCGCCACCGACTGGGTCACGATCTCGGTCGAGACCTTGCGGAACGCGGACTCGATCGACATGCCGGACTCGATGCAGATCAGCAGCAGGTCGAGCGCATCGGGAAAGGCGCGCCGGATCGAGAGCTGCCGCTTCGAAATCGCGTTCTTCAAAAACAGCATCGGCGCCTGCAATCCGAGATAGGCGGCCCCGACGCAGATGCCGATCTTGATCGTCATCGATTTTTCCATATGCGATATCACGAAGACATACAGCACCGCGGCGACGAAAAGCAGGACCGGCGTCACCGCGCGGAAGAACAGGAAGGTGATGTAAGGCGCCTGCCCGCGATAGCCGGCCATGATCAGTTTTTCGCGCGCGGCCTCCTGGGCCAGCCATTTTCCGAGGTTGAAATCTTCCACCACCCTGGAGACGAGCTGTTTCGGGGTCTGGCGCAGCGAAACCTTTTCGGTCTTGGTAAGACGATCGCGCTCGCGCTGCCGGATCCGCTCGCGCTCGCTCGCCACCGCTTTCATGCGTTTGGCCAGACCTTCGCCCGCGAACAGCGGCATGATCAGCGTGTAGGCCGTCATGCTCACGGCGATCGCGGCGAGTACCATCGCCACGAAATGCGGGTCATGGATCTTGTCTCTCAGGAAATCAAACATGCCGCATCCTCAGAAATCGAAGTTGATCATTTTCTTCATGACCATGATGCCGATCGACATCCAGATCACGCAGCCGACCAGCATCAACTGGCCGGTCGGATGCGTCCACAGCAGCGCGATGTAGTCGGGCGTCGTGAGGTAGACCAGCAGCATGACGATCGGCGGCAGCGAACCGATGATACCGGCCGACGCCTTGGCTTCCATCGACATGGCCTGAATCTTCTCGGCCATCTTCTTGCGGTCGCGCAACACCTTGGACAGGTTGCCCAGCGCCTCGGACAGGTTGCCGCCGGACTTCTGCTGGATCGCGATCACGATACCGAAGAAATTCGCCTCCGGCACCGGCATCCGTTCGAACAGGCGCTGACATGCATCGCCAAGCGGCATGCCGATCGCCTGGGTCTCGATGATGGCGAGGAACTCGCTCCTGAGCGGCTCCGGCGAATCGGCGGCGACGACCTTGATCGACTCGAACAGCGGCAGGCCGGCCTTGATACCGCGAACGATCACGTCGACGGCGTCCGGCAACGCTTTAAGAAATTTCTTTTCCCGCCGCTTCTTGAGATAGCCCAGGCCCCAGCGTGGCAGCCCGAACCCGGCGCCGAACGCCAGCCCGACGGCCGCCAGCAATCCACCCCCGACCAGCATCGCGCCCGCGAAGAAGACCGCGGCAAGAACCCCGGAAATCACCATGAATTTCTGGGTCGACCAGTCGAGTCCGGCCTGCGTGAGACGCGTGCTCAGCGGCAGCCTCTTTTCCTTCTGACGCCGCGCCTCGAGATCCTTCAACGTCCCTTCGACCTGCTCGCGGCGTGAACGCTGGTTCTTGTCGGCGTTGCGTGCGGTCGGTTCCGGTTTTGCGACCGAGGCACGGCGATGCTCGGCCTTTCGCTCTCCCGACAGCAAGGGATAGAGGAAGACCCACGCCAGACCACCGATACCGATGGTGGCGAGAAAGGCCAGTGCGAGCGCTTGCATTTTCATGGTCAGCTCCCGGCGACTTCGGCGGCATCAAGCGCCGCGGCAAGCCGCTTCTCTTCGCCGTAATATCGTGCGCGATCCCAGAAGCGCGGCCGGCCGATGCCGGTCGAGCGATGGCGGCCGATGATGTGTCCGGTGGCGTCCTCGCCAACAAGGTCGTAGATGAACAGGTCCTGGGTAATGATGGTGTCGCCTTCCATGCCCATCACCTCGGTGATGTGGGTGATGCGCCGGGAGCCGTCGCGCAGGCGCGCGGCCTGAATGATCACGTCGATCGAGGCGCAGATCATCTCGCGGATGGTGCGCGACGGCAGCGAGAAACCGCCCATCGTGATCATCGATTCGCAGCGCGACAGGGCCTCGCGGGGATTGTTGGCGTGCAGCGTCCCCATCGATCCGTCGTGACCGGTGTTCATGGCCTGCAGCAGATCGAACGCTTCCGGTCCGCGGACTTCGCCGACGATGATGCGCTCGGGACGCATACGCAGGCAGTTGCGCACCAGTTCGCGCATCGTCACCTGGCCTTCGCCCTCGATGTTGGGGGGGCGGGTTTCCAGCCGCACCACATGCGGCTGCTGCAGCTGGAGTTCGGCGGCGTCTTCGCAGGTAATGATGCGTTCGTCATCGTCGATGTAGTTGGTCAGGCAATTCAGCAGCGTCGTCTTGCCCGAGCCGGTACCGCCGGAGATCAGGACGTTGGCGCGGCAGCGCCCGATGATCTGCAGGATCTGCGCGCCTTCCGGCGTGATGGCGCCGAACTTGACCAACTGGTCAAGCGTCAGCTTGTCCTTTTTGAATTTGCGGATCGTCAGTGCGGGGCCGTCGATCGCCAGCGGCGGAACGATGGCGTTGACGCGCGAGCCGTCGGCGAGGCGGGCGTCGCAGATCGGCGAGGATTCGTCGACGCGCCGGCCGACCTGGCTGAC
>Ga0209006_10007130_pt1 | contig 10102 bp, 7 predicted proteins | sample JacPin_JW_Ref_O2_FD_188567 | JGI IMG/M metagenome (GOLD analysis project Ga0209006, IMG submission 188567) | Forest soil microbial communities from Algoma, Ontario, Canada - Jack Pine, Ontario site 1_JW_Ref_O2 (SPAdes) (version 2) | ecosystem: Environmental > Terrestrial > Soil > Boreal... | reverse complement strand
ACCTGAACCCAAACCGGAAACCGGCGCAGAACTTGTCGACGCCGGGGCCGGGCTTGCGATTTCGAACGGGTCAACCGCGCTAAAGCCGGTCGATGGCGGCGAGGACGAACTCGACGAGGACGCGCTCGACGAAGTCAGTGCACTGACGGCGTCCAGCGCGGCAGTCGCGGCGCCAAGAGCAAACAGCATGGCATAACTCCGACAATTGCCGCGTCATGCGGCCAGGCTTCCACGCCGATGGATCAGCAAACCCTGTGCCACGTGGAAAAACCCAATAAACTCACGGTTTTTCGTGGCCCGAACAGTTCGGCATCCCCGGCAATTGATGCCGCTGCGGCAGAATTTTCCGCCCCGATTGCAGCAGCGCCGGACGCATTTGCCCTGACGCTTTGCCCGTGTTAGGCGAAAGCCGTCCGCACGCCCGCAAAAATGCCCACGGGAAAACGCGCATGTCTCAACAGTTTGCGTCACGCCCCCTCGTTATCGCGCCGTCGATCCTGGCCTCCGATTTCGCCAAACTGGGCGAAGAGGTCCGCGCCGTCGATGCCGCCGGCGCCGACTGGATCCACCTCGACGTCATGGACGGCCATTTCGTTCCCAACATTTCCTACGGTCCCGATGTCATCAAGGCGATGCGTCCGCACACCAGGAAGATCTTCGACGCGCATCTGATGATCTCGCCGTGCGATCCGTATCTCGAAGCCTTCGCCAAGGCCGGGTGCGATCACATCACGGTGCATGCCGAAGCCGGTCCGCATCTGCATCGCTCGCTGCAGGCGATCCGCGCGCTCGGCAAGAAGGCCGGCGTCTCGCTCAACCCCGGCACGCCCGTCAGCGCGATCGAATATGTGATCGACCTGATCGATCTGGTACTGGTGATGTCGGTCAATCCCGGCTTCGGCGGTCAGGCCTTCATTCGCTCCGCACTCGGCAAGGTCGGCGACGTCAGAGCCATGACCGCCGGACGCCCGATCGATATCGAGGTTGACGGCGGCGTGGCGCCCGATGTTTCCGGCGCGCTCGCAGCCGCCGGCGCCAACGCCTTCGTCGCGGGCTCCGCAGTATTCAAGGGCGGCACCATGGAGGCCTACAAGGCCAACATATCGGCGATCCGCGATGCAGCCGCAGCCGCGCGCGGCGAGATGGTCTGACGCGGCTCGGCGGGCAGGAACCTCGGCAATGGGTCACAGCCGCACGCCGGCCATGACGGCGCGCCAGGGTTCGCGGTTGCCGTGCATGGTGTCGGGATCAGTGCCGCGCAGGCGTGCCAATTCGGCGGTCAACCGCTGCAGCGGCACGATACTGGTCACCGGCCGCAGCAGTGGATGCGGCGAGACAAAGGCCAACTCCACGTCAGGGCGCTCACTAACCAATAGCGTGCGGATTCCAAGCTGACCGAGCACAGAGCGCAGTAGCTCGGTGCGTCCGTTGTCGAGTTCCGCCGGCTCAATGATGGCCGCCGCCAAGCCGGGGTGAAAGCTCGCAGGCGTGCCGTGCAGCGCAAACTCCGGCGACATTGCCTCCGTCCACAGCCAGGCTCCCTCCTTGATCTTCAGGGCTGCCTCTTGCGCCGTCGGCAGGTCCAACCCGAAGCCCACGATCAGCAGCGTCTCCGCCTCCTTCAAAGCCGCGGCAGCTGCAGCGGGATTGCCCAGGTGGATGGTTTTCTGCACCGCGTCGGGCAACACATCGATCGCCTTGGAGAATGCCTGGTCGGCGGAAGCGTCGAACTGCGCCGCCAAACGGGCCAGCACCACCAGCGAGCTCAAGTAGGAAACGGTGAAGGTTCCCGCGGTCTCGTTGGCGCAGGTACGCAGCGTATGGTCGGCGTTCTGATTTGGAGCGATCTGTCCGACGATCGCGATGGTGGCGGCGCCCGCGGCGCGGGCCCGGGCCAGTGCGGCGGTGGGAAAGATCTTGGTGCCCCGATGGCTGATCACAATCACCTGGTCCTCAGGCCGGAGCGGTGCCCACGTCCCGACGTCGTGGGCGTCCAATGCCTGCGCCCGGATCTTGCCGCCGGTCAGCACGCTGATCCACCCGGCGGCCACGCGCGCGGCGTGCAGTGAGGTCCCGATCCCGGTGAAGATGATGGGCCGGCCGTGGTCGAGTTCAGGCAAGTCGACGGCATCGGCAAGGATCTTCCGCATCGCCTCCGGGGCCGAGGCGATTTGGCGGTCCAGATTAAACTCCGCCCTCATGCCGCACCTCCGGTTACAGGCAGCCACGCTGCGACTGTGCGCCGCTGGAGCATTTCGCGATATTGGACGGTGGTCTTGGCCAGCAGCTCACCGGTCCCCCAATCCAGGATCACCCCGTACTGGCGGATCAGGTCCAGGGTGTCGAGCGCGCCGCTGCGGAAGCGGACGGCTACCTGCTCGGGATCCTCGCCGAGCCACCCGACGCGCTCGGTGCGGATACGCCGCCGCTCGGTCTTGGTCGCTTCAGCGTCGATCTCGAACAGATCGAGTTCGCGATCGATCTCCTTGACGACAACGCCGTAATCCCGGCGGGCCCGAGCGACGCTGACGTATTCGTCGATCACGTCCTCCAGCACGGCCTTGGGGTCACGTTCCAGAGGATCGCCCAATCCTCCACCTCCGGCTGAAGGACGGGTGAAGTGGTCACCCTCCCCGACAGAGATGTTGGAGAAAATGGCGCCCATGTATTTGGGCTCGCCGCCGGCGCGGGTGAGCCAGACGCCGTGCGGAATGGATGGTAAACCACCCTGAATGCCCCAGGTGATGGATCGCGCACGGTCGCAGCAGTAGGACATGACGGTGCCGCGCACACCCGTCAGGACGCCGCCCTTGCGCACGCCGCAGCCGCCGCGGAAACGCCCGGGTCCGCCGGAGTCCGTCGCGATCTGGTGCTCGGTGGTAACGACCGGACACAATCGCTCCTGGCCCTCCAGGGGCTGAACCGCCTCGCCGACACCGAATACCGCGGACGTGGCGCTCGAACCGTCCTTGCCGTTGCGGCCACCCCAGCCGCCGACCATCCAATCGTACCACATGAAGACATCATTGCCCGGGGTGCGGTTGTCACGGCCGCCGACCAGCAAATATTCGATATCGACGCAGCATGCCATCGCCCGCTTGGGCTGCACCTGGGACCACAGCTCAAAAACGGCGTTCACCACCTTGCCGTAGGAGCCGGAACAGAAACCCGTAACAGCTACCGGCCATTGTGCGTTGACCACGGTCCCGGCGGGACCGAGGTTCACGTCGAGCACACGGTAGAATCCCGAGTTCAGCGGCAGGTCGGGAAAGAACATCTTGGTGCCGGTGACCAGTCCGGAAAACGAAGAGCCGAATGTTCCGTTGAGGAAGGTCGCCACTGCCTCGGCCGACCCGGAGAGATCATAGCCGATCCTGTCCCCCTTGATCGTCATCCGCACCTTCACGGGAACGAGGCCCTCGCCCTTGGCGGGGTCGTAGTCCAGAAAGTCGGTGGTCTCCCAAGTGCCGTCCGGCATCTCGGCCACGCGCTGACGGGTCAGGCGCTCGACGTAGTTCTGTACTTCCTCCATCGCGGTAACGACGGTTTCCTGGCCGTACTTCTTGACCAACCGCAGCAGCTCGATCTCGGCGATACGCGTTGCCTCGAGCTGGGCATGCAGATCGCCCTCGGCCGCCTCCGGAGCGCGCGTGTTGGAGACGATCATCCGAACGACGTCGGCGCAGTAACGACCGCGGTGGGTGATACGAATCGGCGGGATGCGCAGACCCTCGCCGAAGTGCTCTTTGGCGTTGACGTCGAACGAGCCCGGTACGCTGCCGCCGATATCGGCCCAGTGGCCATTGGATTGTGAGAAGCCGATGAGCTCGTCGTTGGCGAAAATCGGGCGCACGATCCTCACGTCACAGAAGTGCGTGCCGCCCAGATAGGGGTCGTTAATGGCGAACACATCACCCGGGCCGATGTCATCGCCGAAGGCGTCGATCACGGCCTTGGCCGTGAAGTGCAGCGTCCCGACGTGCACGGCAATATCCGCACTGCCTTGCATCACGGTGTTGCCCTCGCGATCGCACAGCGCGGAGGAGAAGTCGCGCGCGTACATGACGAATGAGTGGCAGGTGCGCAGAATCTGCTCGGCCATCTGGTCGACGATGGTGGTGAACGAATTCTTGAGTACCTCGAAGGTGACCGGATCCAGTGTGTAGGCCCGTTCGGTGTCGCCGGTGGTGATTTGCCTGTTCATCAGACCGTAATCCTTAGGTTCTGCCACGGGTCGACCTCGGCGATCGCGCCCGGCGGAATGGGGGTGGTGGAGTCCAATTGCTCGACGATGGCCGGACCTTTGATCACCGTGCCGGCGGTGAGGGTCGAGCGGTCGAATACAGGGGTGGCGACGGCGTCCGGACTGTCCTGGAACCAAACCGGGCGGGTAGCGATCGGCGTCGGCGTGGCTCCAGCGAGTTCGTGCCTGGGCAGGTCGGGCTTGGGCACCGTCCCGATCGCCGTCACGTTGAGACGGTAGACCTCGACCTTAGCGGCGTCGCGGCGGAAGTTGTGCTCTCGGGCATGTTCGGCGTGGAATTGCTCGACGATCGGTGCCAAATCGGTCACCCGCCCCGAAGTGGAAATTGACATCGAGCGCCACTGGCCGACATAGCGCATGTCGATGTGGCGCAGCAGCTGCATGTCTTGCGGGGCGACGCCTTCCGCACGCAGCCGCTGGTGCGCTTCATCCTCCAGATTCTTGAACTCGGTCTCCACATCGGCGGGGTCCACCGCATCTACGCGGCCCAGGAACATGGTCGAGAGGTCGTGCCGGATATCGACCAGCAGGCAGCCCAGCGCCGACGTGATGCCGGGATGAGGCGGGACGAGCACGGTCGGGATCGAGAGCTCACGCGCAAGATCGACGCCGTGCAATGGGCCCGCACCGCCGAACACGACCAGCACGAACTCGCGCGGGTCATAGCCGCGGCGAATCGAGATCAGGCGCACGGCATCGGCCATATTGGCATTGGCAACGCGCAGCACCGAATTGGCGGCCTCGGACACCGACAAGCCAAGTGGATCGGCGACGCCCTTTCGGATCGAAGCCGTCGCGGCGTCGCGGTCCAGCTGCATTCCGCCGGCGATCAGCTCGCTGCCGAGTCGTCCAAGCACGAGGTTGGCATCGGTGTTGGTCGGCTCCGATCCGCCGCGGCCATAGGCGGCGGGGCCGGGACTGGCCCCGGCCGACTGTGGCCCGTTGCGAAGGCCGCCGGCGTCGTCCAACCAGGCCAGGGATCCGCCGCCGGCGCCGATGGTGAGCACCTCGATGCTGGGCAGGCAGATCGGATAGCCATACTGTACGAACCACTCCTTGGTGGTGCGCAACTCACCGCCGGCGACCAGCGAGATGTCGGTGCTGGTGCCGCCCATGTCCAAGCCGATGGCATTGGAGAAGCCCGCCAGTCTGGCGATATGGCGACTGGCGATGGCGCCCGCCGCGATCCCGGACGCGGCCAAGCGAACTGCCATCTTCTCAACCGTCTTGGGCGTCATCACGCCGCCGCCGGAGTGAAGGATCAGTAAGTCGCCACCGTAGCCGCCGGACTTCAGGCGATCACCCAGTCGGTTGACGTAGCCACTGACCAATGGCGCCAGGATCGCATTGGCCACCGTGGTGGAAAATCGCTCATGCTCAAAGATCTCAGGCAGCACTTCGCTGGAGCAGGACACGCGCGCGCCCGGGATCTCCTCCTCGAGGATTTCGCGCATGCGGCGCTCACTGGCCGGATTGGCATGCGCGTTGATGAAGCACACCGCAATGGTCTCGATGCCCTTGCGGCGCAGGACGCCGGCCACTCTTCGGGCGTCCTCCTCGTCGAGGCTTGTCAGGATCTTGCCGGCGTAATCCACCCGTTCGGTGACCTCGATGCGGTCGCGGCGGCGGACGTAGGGCGGAGCCACATCCTTGTAGGCATCCCACAGGTCTTCCTTCGTACCGCGGCGGATCTCAATGATGTCCCGGAAGCCACGGGTCGTCACCATCGCGGCACGCGGGAGACGACGGGTGATCAGCGCGTTGGTCGCGACCGTGGTGCCGTGGGAGAATAGAGCGACGTCGTGGAGATCGACACCCGCTTTTCCCACTCCCTGCAAAACCGCATCAATGGGGTCTGCGCTGGACGGGAGTTTTTCTACCCGCATTTTCCCCGATCGATCGTCAAAGATGCAGATATCGGTGAACGTGCCTCCCACGTCCACCGCCACCCGGATGCTGTTCGTGCTCATTTTTTCTCGCCTCGTTCCGTCTACGCAAAATTGGACGGCTGCAGATGAACCCGGCACCGCGATTGAGGACCAAGATTGGCCTCTGCATCAAGATACCAATCCAATAAATTGGATTGAACTTGATCGCGGCCCGATTGACACCCTCCTCACGCCAAGGTTGATTGGATGCCGAGAGACGGGCGATGACCGCGGCCGTCTGTTTCGCCAAACGCGACATGGCGTCGCCGCAAACCAAGATCAGGGCTTGGTCAAGATCAGGGTTTGGTAGAGTGCTTCAGAAACCGCGATCGCTTCACCGAATGCTCGGGAGTTGGAGGCAAGCCGATGGCGCGCTGTACGCCAGGCTGGTGAATGCGTTGCGGTTAGCCCTTGCTCACGGCGATATTGCACCGGGAATTCTTCTGCCGCCGGAGCGGACGCTGGCCCAAACGCTCCGCGTCAGCCGCACCACGGTGGTCCGGGCTTTCCGAATCCTCCGTGAGGAGGGCTGGCTGGACAGCCGGCAAGGTAGTGGACATGTGGTCCGCCATCCTAACCACGATATCCCGGTGCCTTACGTTAATTCCGAAGTCGTCAAGGCCATGGCGCGAAATCCGCTGTTGCGCCCGTTGGCGCCACAGCTCAGCGGCACCGTCGATTTCAGCGTTTCCCGGCAGGCCAGTATTGGCCCGCTGCTGCGTGAGGTCACCGCCGCCCAGGCGGCTGCCTTGCACGATCTGCCCGCAAGCATCGGCTATCACCCTCTCGGCCTTCCCGTACTGCGCGAAGCGGTTGCCCGCTATGTGCAGGACACCAGCGGCCAGCCTACGCAGCCCGACCAGATCCTCATCACCTCGGGTGCGCAGCAGGCGATCTGGCTCATTGGCCAGCTCTATGCGCCGCATGGCGAGCGGGTGGTGCTGGAAAATCCGACCTACGCGGGAGCGATCGACGCATTTCGCATGATCGGCGCCCATCTGGAGCGGCTTCCCGTAGAGCCTCAAGGCTTCGTGCTCGACGGGCTGGGAACGCTCTTGAAGACCGTCCGCCCCCGGCTTGTCATGATTTCCCCCACCTGCCACGCGCCCACCGGCATCGTCATGCCTCACGAACAGCGGAAAGCCCTGGTGCAGTTGATCGACGAGCACCAGGTAGCGACGATTGACGACCAGACAATGCTTGATCTGCTCGTCGGCTCTGAGCGCCCGATGTCGCTGGCCGAGATCTCGCCGACAGCACCGTTCCTCACCATCGGCTCGCTGAGCAAACTGTTCTGGCCCGGCCTGCGCACCGGCTGGATCCGGGCGCAGCCGCCGATCATCGAGCACCTCTCGCGGCTCAAGGCCGTCGTCGATATGGGTGGCTCACCGATCGTACAGTTGATAGCAGCGGGCCTGCTGCAGCACGCCGCCGCGGTGCGGAAGCGACGTCATCGCGAGATCACCCGCAGCCTCGACGTTCTCTGCGACGCGATGCAGCGACTGCTCCCCGACTGGTCCTGGCGCCGGCCGGCCGGCGGCCTTTCCTTCTGGGCCCGCCTGCCCGCCGGGACCGCCACCGAGTTCGCCCAAGTGGCGCTACTGCACGGCGTCACCGTGGTGGCCGGCCCTGCGCTTACCAGCGACGGCAGCTGCGACGACTATGTGCGCCTTCAGTTCGTGCAGGACAGCAGGTCGATCACGCTGGGGGTACGCCGGTTGGCTCAGGCCTGGCAATCCTACGCCGTCCAAAGGCCGAACAAGCGGTAAGTTGCCCTACTAACCCTTACACGGCGCTTCCAGGCCCCTCAGCAGCAGCGCCAGCAGCGCGTCGATCCGCGCACCGAGCTGCGGATCGCTCCATTCGTCGGCATGGGCGGGATGGTGGAACCGGCTGGTGGCGTCGAACAGCGCGCGCGCGGATGCCTTGAGATCGGTGACCTCGAATGCGCCCTGCTTCACACCCTCGGACAGGATCTGTGCGATCTGATCGACCAGACCTTCCTTGTACGCCTTGACCACCTCGCAGGCTTCCTGGGCCAGCGTCAGGTAGGTCGTAAACATCTCTGGGTCTTCGCAGACCTTCTTGTGCTTGATCGAAATCATGGTACGGAGCCAACGCTCCAGCTTGGCCGGCGCCGGCTCTGAGCCTTCGGCAACCTCCTTGAGCGGCTCGTTGGCACGGACGAGCCAGCGCTTGACCACGGCCTGGCGCAGCGAAGCCTTGCTCGGAAAGTGCCGATAGACGCTGCCGTGGCTGACATCGAGCGCACGGGCAACGTCGACCACCGTGGCCTTCGTCAGGCCGAACCGGCGCAACACGTCCTCTGTGACCTCGAGAATTCGCTCAGGGGTCAGAACCACAGCTTCATTCATGCGCGTACCTTCTGCTTGTCGTCGGGCATTGTTGTCTGCGAGGCGATCTTGCGGATGGTCGGGGCCATTCCGATTTAATGGCTGAGCTTAGCGGCCTGCGCGGCAAGGTAACGGGCCACGTGGAGGTCGAGCCAGCGATGGATTTGGGCGGTCAAAGAAAAGATTTCGGTAGTCATGGCAGTACGTCCTGTGAAAATCCCTGGTCGGCGGCCGCTCGGCCAACGAACCCAGGTGACGCCTCATTGATGGCGTCGGGTTGTATATAGCACATCGCGCTGACAGATTTCAATATCTGTCAGTCAATATTTCGTGAAAAATGCCTGTGGGAGCGTCCTGGTTCTGGCGCCCACCCTCGCCGGGGCCGGTGTTTGTCTCACTGGGGCCGCTCTGCTAAAGCGCGGCGTAATCCCCCAACTGTCAGAGCGCGCAATGATTCCCCGTTACACCCGCCCGGAAATGGCCTCTATCTGGGAGCCGCAGACGCGCTTCAAGATCTGGTTCGAGATCGAGGCGCATGCGGCGGACGCCCAGGCCGAGCTCGGCGTGATCCCCAAGGAGGCGGCGAAGACGATCTGGGCCAAGGCCAAGGACGTCACCTTCAATGTCGAGCGGATCGACGAGATCGAGCGCGAGACCAAGCACGACGTCATCGCCTTCCTGACCCATCTGGCGGAAATTGTCGGCCCCGAGGCCCGCTTTGTGCACCAGGGCATGACCTCGTCGGATGTGCTCGATACCTGCCTCAACGTGCAATTGGCGCGCGCCGCCGACCTGTTGATATCAGACGTCGACAAGGTTCTGGCGGCGCTGAAGACGCGCGCTTTCGAGCACAAGATGACGCCGACCATTGGACGCTCCCACGGCATTCATGCCGAACCGGTGACGTTCGGGCTCAAGCTTGCTTACGCCTATGCCGAATTCACCCGCGCCCGCGAGCGCCTTGTCGGCGCCCGCAAGGAAATCGCGACCTGCGCGATCTCGGGCGCCGTCGGCACCTTCGCCCAGATCGATCCGCGCGTCGAAGCGCATGTGGCGAAGGCGATGGGGCTGATACCGGAGCCGATCTCCACCCAGGTGATCCCGCGCGACCGCCACGCGATGTACTTCGCCGTGCTCGGCGTGATCGCATCCTCGGTCGAACGCCTCGCCACCGAAATCCGCCACATGCAGCGCACCGAAGTGCTGGAGGCGGAGGAATTTTTCTCCGAGGGCCAGAAAGGCTCCTCGGCGATGCCGCACAAACGCAACCCGGTGCTGTCGGAAAATCTCACCGGCCTCGCCCGCATGGTGCGCGCCTATGTGACGCCGGCGATGGAGAATGTGGTGCTGTGGCATGAGCGCGATATTTCGCACTCCTCGGCCGAGCGCATGATCGCCCCCGATGCCACGGTGACACTGGACTTTGCGCTCAACCGCCTCGCCGGCCTGATCGACAAACTGCTGGTCTATCCGGCAAACATGCAGAAGAACCTCGATCGCCTCGGCGGCCTCGTCCATTCGCAGCGCCTCCTGATCGCACTGACGCAGAAAGGCGC
>Ga0209006_10007129_pt1 | contig 10103 bp, 10 predicted proteins | sample JacPin_JW_Ref_O2_FD_188567 | JGI IMG/M metagenome (GOLD analysis project Ga0209006, IMG submission 188567) | Forest soil microbial communities from Algoma, Ontario, Canada - Jack Pine, Ontario site 1_JW_Ref_O2 (SPAdes) (version 2) | ecosystem: Environmental > Terrestrial > Soil > Boreal... | reverse complement strand
GCGCCTCTTTGGGCATCGTTGTATATCGTCAGTATCCCGCCGTCGGAGGACGGGTTCCACGAGCACTTGCCCTGAATGCGGTAATATTTTCCGGGATTCCGGCTTTCGAAGTAGCACAATTGCTGGGTTACATAGAGCGTGTTCGGCCCGGCGGTCGAATTCCAGATGCCGAACGGCACCGCGGCCTGGGCCCATGCGTCGCCGCCCGCGAGCAAGGTCACGGCCGCGAAGGCCGAAAGCAGGAAGGCAAGTTTGGCAAAGCGGCGAGTGTGCATGACATCCCCCCCATTCCCCCGTTGACCGGGGATTGGCGCGAAGGCTAGCACGCTTCCGGGACGATACGCACGCCGCGTAGCACCTGACGTGCGAAGCCAACCAAAAGGGGAATTAGCGCGGGCGTTACGGCGCGCGCAGATGGATGGCGCGGGTTTTCAAGGCGGCGTCGATCTCGGTCCAGCCCTGGCGCCGGAGGCGGCGCATCACCAACAACGGCGCCAGCAGGGCAAAGACGACCCAAACCAGGCTCGAAAACTCCGTCAGCATCTCGGGGTCGACCGGCGAATGCGGCGCGCCGGCGAACAGCCCTGGCACGCACGCCATGGCCAAAAGCAGGGCTTCGTTGCGCGCGCCCTTTTTCCAGAAATAGAACGGCCCCGACAGCATCGCCCACAGCACGCTCGAAACGCCCACCATCTGGGTTCGCCCGCTAAGCGCTTGGCGGAATTTTCGCGGCTCGAGATAGACCGACAGATCCATGACCGGCACCTCAACGGATTCGGGCCGCAAGCTTAGCCAACCGATGGTTTACCGTGCGTAAACGCGGCCGGGCCTGGCCCGCCTCGCCGCGGCCGGGATCGGGCGATCGGCCGAAATCCGATAACCCCGGGGCCGAAATCGGGCTAGATATAGCCAAGGCGCGTCGTTGCAACCCCGGCGGGAGATAAACCCATGAAGTGGCTTTTTCTGGCGGCCCTATTGGCCGTTCTGTCCATCCATCCGGCGCATGCTTCGGATCTGGACTGCGTCAGCACCACCTTCAACCTGCTCTCGCCCAACGACAAGGTGTGCGTCAGCGCCTTCGACGATCCGGAGGTGCCGGGCGTGGCCTGCCACATTTCGCAGGCCCGCAAAGGCGGCTGGGGCCAGCCCTTCGGCTTGAACGACGACCCGTCCAATTTTTCGGTGGCGTGCCGGCAGATCGGCCCGATCACCGTCGATCTCTCGAAGCTGCGCGACAACGAAGAGGTGTTCAGCCAGAAAACCAGCATCTTCTTCAAGACGACGCGGATTTACCGCATGGTGGACAAGGCGCGCAACACGCTGGTCTACGTCGCCATCAGCACCAAGATCATCAACGGCTCGCCGGCGAACGCGATCAGCACCGTTCCCATCATGCCGTGGCAGCACTGAGGCGAATTTCGCGGGTTTTAAAAGACTGGCGGACCCGACACGATTCGAACGTGCGACCTCTGCCTTCGGAGGGCAGCGCTCTATCCAGCTGAGCTACGGGTCCGCTGCGCCGCAGGATAGAAGCCTCCCGCCCTTCCGCGCAAGAAGCGGGTGGGCAGCCTCCCATGAGCGCCCATTGTTGGCTTCGCTCTTATCGAGCTACCCATTTAGTTAGCTTCGCTCTTATGGAGCGACGCCATTGCCCCTTTGCCCGATTGCGGCGACAATGCTGGTGCGTCGCTCCATAAGAGCGAAGCCAAGAACGATAAACGGGCCGCGTGAGCCCGGCTCAAGGGGCAAAGGGGGAAACCAACATGCGCGCAATCCATCGGATTCTATTCGCAACGCTCGCGGCGCTGGTGCTGCTCGCGGCTTTCGCCGCGCCATCCCGCGCCGACGCGGTCAAGGTCGGCATCATCCTGCCGTATTCCGGGCCTTTCGCCCGGCTCGGCGACACCATGCAGAAGGCGATCGATCTCTACGTCAAGCAGAACGGCGACAGCGCCGGCGGCAACCAGATCGTGCTCATCAAGCGCGACACGGCCGGCGCCGATCCCGCCGTCGCCAAGCGCCTGGCGCAGGAGCTCATCACCCGCGACCAAGTCCAGTTCCTCACCGGCTTCGTGCTCACGCCCGAGGCGCTGGCGGTGGCGCCCGACATCACCGAAGCCAAGATCCCGACCGTGATCATGAACGCGGCCACCGCGGTCATCACCACCAAGTCGCCCTATTTCGCCCGCACCTCGCTCACATTGCCGCAGACCACCGAGATCTTCGGCAAATGGGCGGCGACCAAGGGCGGCATCAAGCGCGTCTACACCGCGGTCAGCGATTACGGCCCGGGCATCGACGCCGAAGCCTCGTTCAAGCTCGCCTTCACCGCCGCCGGCGGCACCATCGTCGACAGCGTGCGTTTCCCGCTGATGAATCCCGATTTCGCGCCCTTCCTCCAGCGCGTGCTCGATTCGAAGCCGCAGGGCATGTACGCCTTCGTTCCCGGCGGCAGCCAGCCGGTGCAACTGGTCAAGACCTTCCACGATCTGGGCCTGGACAAGGCGCATATCCGGCTCATGCCCAGCGAAGAGGCGGGCGACGACGCCGATCTGCAAACGCTGCCCGATTACGTCGTCGGCATGACCATGGCGATGCATTATTCGGCGGCGCATAAATCCAAGACCAACCAGGATTTCCTCGCCGCCTGGCACGCCTCCTACGGGCCGGACAGCTATCCCGATTTGTTCGCGGTCGGCGCTTATGACGGCATGGCGCTGATCTACGACACGGTGAAGACGCTCAACGGCAAGATCGACGGCGACGCGGCGATGGCCGCGATCAAGGGCTGGAAGCACGAAAGCCCGCGCGGTCCGATCATGATCGATCCCGAAACCCGCGACATCGTGCAGAACGTCTATATCTGCCGGGTCGAGAAAATCGGCGGCCAGCTCGCCAATGTCGAGATCGAAACCTATCCGATGGTCAAGGACCCCTGGAAGGAACGGAATAAGTAGCCTCGCGCGTAGCAAAGCCGATGCGCGATTGAGGCGCATCGGCGTTTTGCGAAGCGAAGAGTGCCCGTAGCACCTGACGTGCGAAGCGAAGAGGAATCTGACGCGGCCGTCTTGCGAAGCTAACCCTGCATAGCAAAGCCTCGGGCCGAATCTTCAGGCCCGAGGCGTCTTGCGAAGCAAAATCAACTAGTGATGATCCCGGTCGTCGCCTTGGCCTTGCGGCGGCGGGCTGTGGCCTTGCGACTGCGGCGGCGGGGGCGATGAGGCTCGCGTCGGGGCCGGGTGCGACGTGACCGGCCTTGCGGCGACGATGCCGTGGCCGGTGAAGGTGGCGGGTTGCTGCGTCGCCGCCACCGGCGGCCTTCCGTGATTGACCGTGACCGGCGCCGAGCGGATCGTGGCGGCCTGGGTTTCATGCCGCACCTGGAGATCGACCGCCGGCGCGTGCTGTTCGTGCGAGGCCGCCTCTTCGCTGGGGCCGGGCCGCGCATCGACGCCGCGCGGCGCGCCGGTGAAGCTCACCCGCGCGCTGTGAATCGCCGGCACGGCTTTGGCGAAGCTGTGCGCGACGTGGACGCGGCCGAAATTATGGACCCGGCTGTTGTAGAAGAAGAAGCCGCTGTCCCAATAGCCGCCGTCATAGCCGGTGCCGTAATAGCCGAAGCCGTAATCGACGCCGCCGTAAAAGCCGACGCTCGGTCCCCAATAACCCGGCTGCCAGACATAGCTGACGCCGTCGGCGGCGAGGGCCCAATAGCCCGGCGTCCACAACAGGCCCGGCGCCGGCGGCTGCACCCAAGTGCCGGGAACCCAGTAAAAGCCGTTCGGTCCACCCCAGGCCCAGTAGCCCGGGATGAAGATGTAGCCGTCGGCCGGCAGCGGCGGCTCGGAATAGACCGGCAGCGGCGGCGGCTCGATGCTGACCGTGAATCCCGGCGGCATCTGGGCGTATCCGGGCGCGGCCCAGGCCAAGGCCAAGCACAAAAGGCCGAGCGGCAGCAGGAAACGGCGGATGGAATTCAACACGGTCATGTCGGCGTACTCCCTAGTCGGTTCTTTTGTGCGCTTCAATTGCGGCCAAACTGAGTCATCATTCATCATAGCAACAACGGCGCCGCTGCGGTTCAAATTCCCGGATTTCGCGCGGCGGCGAGCGGCGGTTCGACATCCATGCCCGAGGGCAGCGGCGCTTTGGGGTGCAGCATCCAGCTCTGCATGTCGGCGATGACCAGGGAGCCTTCCAGGTCGCGCGCCAGCATGTGGTAGCCATTGGGGTAATAGGCGATGCGGCGGCGATCCGTCCCCGCCGGCGGCAGGCTTTGGACGAATTCCCGCATCGGCGCCGCCGGAATCAGCTCGTCATGCGCGCCGTAAAGCAGCAGCATCTTCTGGTCGAAACGCGGCCCGGATTGCAGCGCCAGGCTCATCAGATCGACCAGCCCGGCGATGGTGTCGACGCGCGTCGACTTGATCACCAGCGGATCGCGGCCGAGCTCGCGCAGCATCTCGATATTGTCCGAGGCGAGGATGCGCAGGCTCTGCCCGGTGAGCGTCCAGCCCGGCGCCAGGCTGTCGGTGATCCACAGCGCCATGCGCTCGAACACGTTCATGCTGGTGCGGCCCCACACCGCCGGCGCCATCAGGATATAGCCGTCGGCCGCCGGCTTGTCGGCTCCGGCGGTGCCGGAGGCGCCGACGATCGCCACCGCGCCGCCCATGCTTTCGCCGACGATGTAAAGCGGCACGCCGGGATAACGCGCCTTCAACAGCCGGCTGGCCTCGGCCATGTCCTGCGCCATGCGCCTGGTGCCGGCCCAGCGGCCGCGCTCCGGCGCCCAGCCGAAGCCGCGCTGGTCGTAGGCATAGGTCGCGATGCCGGCTTTTTCCCAGGCCGCGCCCTGGTCCTGGAAGGCGTTGGAGTAATCGTTGAAGCCGTGCAGCGCCAGCGCCACCGCCTTGACCGGCCCGGCGGGCAGCCAGGCGCGCATCGGCAGCCGCGCGCCGTCATCGGCGATGAAGGCGCCGTCTTCGAGTCGCGGCAGGCCCGCCGCCTGATGGGAAGTATCGCTTGAGGGCTGGGTTTCGTGCATGTCGGTCACGGCTTCACCGGCGCAGCCTGTCAGAAGAATCGCGAGCGTCCAAGCGAGAATCCGCCGCATCCTCATGCGCCCGCCCCCGGGCCGGTGAGCCGCAGGAATATGTCCTCGAGGTCGGTTTCCTCGCTGGAAACGTCGCGCACGGCGAGCCCGGCCGCCGCCACCGCGGCCAGCACCTCGCCCACCTTGGCGTGACTCGGCTGGTAGCGGAACACGATCTTGTCCTGGCCGTCGAGCTTGAGCCCGAGCGCGGCCAATCCCGGCGGCAGGGATGACACCGGCTCGACCAGCGACAGCGTCAGCCGTTTCTCGTCGATCTTGGCCAGGAGCGCCGCGGTGGTGTCGCACGCCACCACGCGCCCCTCGTCGATGATGGCGATGCGCCCGCACAGCTCCTGCGCCTCTTCGAGATAATGGGTGGTGAGCAGGATGGTGGTGCCGGCGGCGGCGAGGGTCTGGATGTTGGTCCAGAGCTGGCGGCGCAGCTCGACGTCGACCCCGGCGGTGGGTTCGTCCAACACCAGCACCGGCGGCGAATGCACCATCGCCTTGGCCATCATCAGCCGGCGGCGCATGCCGCCCGACAGCGTGCGCGCGTAATCGTCGGCCTGGTCCGACAGGCTGAGCAGCGCCAGCAGCTCGGTCGTGCGGCGCTCCGCTTTCGGCACGCCGTAGAACCCGGCCTGCACGCCCAGCAGCTCGCGCGGCGTGAAGAACGAATCGATGTTCACTTCCTGCGGCACCACGCCGATCGCCGAGCGGGCGTTGCGCGGGTCCTGGTCGATGTCGATGCCCCAGACCTCGGCTTTCCCCGCGGTCTTGATGACGAGCCCGGCCAGGATGTTGATGAGCGTCGATTTGCCGGCGCCGTTGGGGCCCAACAGGCCGAAGATCTCGCCGCGCCGGATCGACAAATCGACGCGGTCGAGCGCCAGCTTCTCGCGCCCGCCGCCGCGATACATCTTGGTCAAGCCCTTGAGCTCGACCGCCAGGCCGGGCGCCATCCGGCCCACATCCGATCCGTTGCTGGTCATTGATTGTGCCGGGGGAATGCGTATCATCCGCGCCGCGCGCGGGTCAACAAGCGGTCCGCGCCTTGCATGAACAAAAGGAAAGACCGGGGCGCGCCGCATGCCGTTCGAAACCATCGAGATCGACCAGGACACGGTTTCCTGCGACGGCAACGGCGCCGGGCCGGGCGGCCACCCCAAGGTCTATCTCAATCTCCAGCCCGCCGGCCGGATCGAATGCCCCTATTGCTCGCGCACCTTCGTGAAACGCTCCTCCCCGCCGCAAAAGCCGGGCAAGCCCAAATCCGGCCGTTGATCCCGTGGCCAGGCCGAAGCACGTCTATCTGATCGACGGCTCGGGTTTCATCTTTCGGGCCTACCACGCCATGCCGCCCTTGACGCGGCCCGACGGCACGCCGGTGGGCGCGGTGCTGGGCTTTTCCAACATGCTGTTGAAGCTGCGGCAGGAGACCGACGCCGATCACTTGGCGGTGGTGTTCGACGTCGCGCGCAAGACCTTCCGCAACCGCATCTATCCCGAATACAAGGCGCAGCGGCCCGACCCGCCCGAGGACCTGATCCCGCAATTCGCGCTCGTCCGCGACGCGACCGACGCCTTTTCCATCTGCCGCATCGAGCAGGAGGATTTCGAGGCCGACGACCTGATCGCAACCTACGCGCGCGAGGCGGTGAAGGAAGGCGCCAAGGTCACCATCGTCTCCTCCGACAAGGATCTGATGCAGCTCGTCAACGACAAGGTCGAGCTGTGGGATCCGATCCGCGAAAAGCCGATCCGCGCGGCCGAGGTCAAGGACAAGTTCGGCGTCGGCCCCGACCAGGTGATCGACGTGCAGGCGCTGTGTGGCGACAGCGTCGACAATGTTCCCGGCGTGCCCGGCATCGGCGTCAAGACCGCGGCCGAGCTCATCAACCAGTACGGCGATCTCGAAACGCTTTTGAAAAAAGCGGGCGAGATCAAGCAGCCCAAGCGCCGCCAGACGCTCTTGGATCACGCCGATGACGCGCGGCTCTCGAAAAAGCTCGTGACGCTCGACGATCATGTGAAGTTGCCGCTTCCCTTGGCCGAACTGGCAGTGAAGCCGCTCGATCCCGTCAAGGTGACCGAATTCCTGCGCGCGCAGAATTTCCGCTCCTTGCTCAACCGGCTTTCCGGCAAGCTCGCCGAGGCCGCCAAGGCCGAGCCTGCCAAGGACAAGGGCCGGGAGAAACAGCTCAAGCCGCCGACGCCGACCCCGTCCTACGCGCCGTCATCGGCGCCCGCCGCCGCGCCCGCAGCCGACGCCTCCGCCCTCGCCAAGGCGAAACAGCATTACGAGCTGGTGCAGGATCTGGCCGTGCTCGACCGCTGGATCGACGAGGCGACCTCGCGCGGCGCGGTCGCGGTCGATACCGAAACCACCTCGCTCGACGCCTCATCGGCCGAGCTGGTGGGCGTGTCGCTGGCGGTCGAACCGGGCCGCGCCTGCTACATCCCCTTGGGCCATGTCGCGGGCGGCCAAGGCGCGCTCGATCTCGGCGGCGAAGCCAAGCGGCGGCCCGAAACGCCCAGGCAGATTCCCTTGGAACAGGCGCTGGCGCGGCTGAAGCCGCTGCTGGAAAGCGATTCGGTGCTCAAGATCGGCCAGAACATCAAATACGACATCGAGGTGCTGGCGCGTTACGGCATCAAGGTCGCGCCGATCGATTGCACCATGCTCATCTCCTTCGTGCTCGACGCCGGCTTGCACGGCCACGGGCTCGACGAGCTGGCCAAACTGCATTTCGGCCACGACACCATCAAGTACAAGGACGTCGCCGGCAGCGGCAAGAACCATGCGGGCTTCGCCGTCGTGCCGCTCGACAAGGCGCGCGACTACGCCGCCGAGGACGCCGATTTCACCCTGCGCCTCCACCGCCTGTTGAAGCCGCGCCTGTTGGCCGCCCGCCGCGTGGCCTTCTACGAAACCGTCGAGCGCGCCATGCCGCTGGTGGTAGCCGAGATGGAATCCTACGGCATCAAGGTCGATATCGCGCTGCTGCGCCGCGCCTCGGAGGATTTCGCCAAGCGCATGGTCGAGCTCGAGGCCGAAATTCACAAGCTCGCCGGCCATCCCTTCAACATCGCCTCGCCGCAGCAGCTCGGCAAGGTGCTCTTCGATGAGCTGAAACTGGCTCCCGGCGGCAAGACCAAAAGCGGCGCCCATGGCACCGACGCCGCCATTCTCGAGGAACTCGCGGCCGATCACGCTTTGCCCGCCCGCGTGCTCGATTGGCGCCAGCTGTCGAAGCTCAAATCCACATATGCCGACGCGCTGATGGCGCAGATCAATCCCAAGACCGGCCGCGTCCACACCAGCTATTCCCTGACCGGCGCAGCCACCGGCCGCCTCGCCTCGACCGATCCCAACCTCCAGAACATCCCGGTCCGGACCGAGGAAGGGCGCAAGATCCGCCACGCCTTCACCGCCGAAAAGGGCCATGTGCTGCTGTCGGCCGATTACAGCCAGATCGAGCTGCGCCTGGTCGCCCACGTGGCCGACGTCACCGCCTTGAAACAGGCCTTCGCCCAGGGCATCGACATCCACGCCGCCACCGCGAGCGAGGTGTTCGGCGTGCCGGTCAAGGGCATGGACCCGATGTTGCGGCGGCGCGCCAAGGCGATCAATTTCGGCATTCTTTACGGCATCAGCGCCTTCGGCCTGGCGGCGCAGATCGACGTCAAGCAAAGCGAGGCGGCGGACTACATCAAGGCCTATTTCGCGCGCTTTCCCGGCATCCGCGACTACATGGAGCGCACCCGGCTGTTCGCGCGCGAGCACGGCTACGTCGAGACGATATTCGGCCGGGTGTGCTATCTGCGCGGCATCAAAGACCCGAACCCCTCGGTGCGCGGTTTCTCCGAACGCGCCGCCATCAACGCGCCGCTCCAGGGCGCCGCCGCCGACATCATCAAGCGCGCCATGCGCCGCATCCCGCCCGCGCTCGAAAAATCGGGATTGAAGGCGCGCATGCTCCTGCAGGTGCATGACGAACTGGTGTTCGAGGTGCCCGATAAAGAGGTCAAGGAAACCGCCGCCCTGGTGAAAGCGGTGATGGAGGGCGCGGCCTCTCCGGCGGTCGAACTCTCGGTGCCGCTGGTGGTCGACACCGGTTCGGCCCGCCACTGGGACGAGGCGCACTAGCGTAGCAAAGGCCGCGCAGGGGCGCGGCCGTCTTGCGAAGCGAAACGTATTAAAATCCCGAAAGGCGAATAGGATTTTAACGGGGGCTATGCCGCGCGATTGCGTCATGCCATATTGGGCGCATGGCCACATATCGCGTTGTGCAGTTGAGTCGAGACCGCTTGTCGGGCTGGGTGGTTGAAAAAGTCGACTCCGGCAAGGAGCGCCGCCCGATTCCCCGCATGCTCTACAAGACCAAGGAACAGGCCCAGGCCGAGGCGAATCGGCTGTCCGCGCTGGAAGAAAAGCCGCCGGGCTGAGCGCGCTGCCGCCTGGACGCCCGCCCCGCCCAATCCCTTATACTCGCGCCATGCGCAAAACCCTGCTCTATGGCGGCCTGCTCGCCGTTTTGGTCGGGCTGGTGTGGATGGGCCAGGGCTCGGGATATTTCCCCTATCCGCGCGAGAGCTTCATGATCAACGAAATGCCGTGGCTCTATCGCGGCGTGGCGCTGCTCGCCGCCGGGCTCGCCGCCATCGGCGCCTCGCGGCTGGTTTAATCCTCGACTCCATCCGCCTTCGCCGCCAATGCCTCGATTGTGCGCCGGAGCTTCGCACGCGCGCTTTCGGCCAGCGCAAGGCGTTCGCCCGGGCCGTCCTCGCCATGCCCGCCGCCCACGCGCGTGCCGCGCCCGTAGAAGCCGAGCTGCCGGGCGATGCTGTCGAGCGCGCGCTGCTTGTTGTGGAGCCGGATGCGCGCCGCGCCCGGCGCCACCGCCAGTTCCGATATCGCCGCGCGGTCCTCGGGGGCGATCTCGGCGTTCGATTTGAGCGATATCCCTTCCGGCCCCCATTCGGCGATCCGCCCCATGTCGGAAAA
>Ga0209006_10007128_pt1 | contig 10103 bp, 8 predicted proteins | sample JacPin_JW_Ref_O2_FD_188567 | JGI IMG/M metagenome (GOLD analysis project Ga0209006, IMG submission 188567) | Forest soil microbial communities from Algoma, Ontario, Canada - Jack Pine, Ontario site 1_JW_Ref_O2 (SPAdes) (version 2) | ecosystem: Environmental > Terrestrial > Soil > Boreal... | reverse complement strand
CCCGCGCCGCGGGGATCACTGACGCAATCACGGCGGCGAGCAACAACACCAAAGCCGAACTGGCCACTGGCAGCACATCCGGCATTTTCAAATCTCCCAGAAAAGTGCCGGCCAGTTGCGCCAGTCCGTACCCGCAGGCCAGCCCCACCGCCAGTCCGCCGATGGCCATCGCCGCCCCCTCCGCGATCACCCGAATCAGCAGATTGCGCGGCTGCGACCCCACCGCCAGCCGGATGCCGAACTCGCGCGTGCGTCCGCTGACGGAAAATGCGAGCACGCCCGCAACGCCCACCACCGCGATGAGCAGCGCCACGCCCGCGAAAACTCCGAACACCACCACATTGAGCCGATCCGACGAGAGCACTTCCGTACGAACGTCGTCCAGCGTGGCCGCGTGTTCCACGGGCTGGTCCATGGACATGTCGTGCATGATGCGCGTGATCGGCTTTACCAGCGCGTAAGCGTTGGAGCTCACGTGCACGAACAGATTCCCGCCTCCCATGGATGCTTCCTGGGCGAAAGGACGATACAGGGTCATGGTAGGAACGGGCACCACGTTTACGTCGTCCATGTCCGCAACCACACCGATAATGCGCTGCGGCGCGGTGTTGATCATTGGAATGAATTTCAGCAGGGGGTCATTCCACATCAGATGATGATTCAGCGCACCGTTGGGGAATACCCGCCGCGCTACGCTCTGGCTGATAACCGCGACCGGCTCGCCGCTCTCGCGGTCGGCCTCGTTGAAATCCCGTCCTTCGATCATAGGCAGGCCCAGCGTGGCGAAAAATCCGGGTGTGATGATCCGAACTCTGGCGCGAGGGAGGTCCTCACCTGCCGCCGGAACGTGGCCGTCGACGGCGAATTGGAGAGCGAAGTTCGCGTTGGTGCGCCACGGAACGTCCGTGCCGACAGCCACGTTTTGAACGCCGGGCAGTTCACGGATGCGGCGCGTTGCTTCCAGGTAATACTGCACCACCTGCGCGGGCGTTTTTCCGTTATGTATCACGGGAACGTCCACCGCGAGCACGTCGTGCGTATCGAACGGGGTTTGCGCCGCCTCCAGCGCCAGGAGCGTCTTCACGAACGAGCCGGCCGCCGCGACAAGAACAAACGACGCAGCGATCTGAACCACCGCGAAGATCCTCAACTTCCGATTCGCGATTCCGGTGACGCGAGCGCCACCGCTGGCCAACGAGAATCCCTGGGCGCCTCCCGAGGAGGGCAGGCGTGGAACGAATGCCAGCAGCACTGCCGCAATCACGGCAAGTCCCGCTCCCACCCAGAGCATGCTGGAGTCTATCTGGAGGTCCAGTGCGCGCACGGAATAGCGGGAAGCGTAGCGCGCGAGCACAGCCACCATTGGCCTGGCGATCAGTAAACCGATGGCGGCGCCCCCCACGCATAACAGCAGGCTCTCAGCCAACAGAGTACGGCGCAGAGCACCGGTGCCGGCGCCCAGGGCCGCGCGGATGCCGAGTTCGCTTTCACGGCGTACGGTGCGCGCCAGAATCAGGTTCGCGACGTTGGAACAGGCGATGACAAAGACCAGCAGCGAAGCGGCCATCAGCACCAGCAGTATGGTCCGCGCTCCGGACGTGAGTTGGTCGCGCAGCTTCACCGCGCTGATTCGGTAATCTGCCTTGGCCGGGTAGGCATCCGGATGCTCGTGCTTCATGACCGCGTAAACTGTGCGCAACTCCGTTCGCGCCTTTTCCAGATCCGCGTCCGGCGCCAGCCTGGCGAACAATTCCGTCATGCGGTGAATCCGGCCGGTGACCATAGTGGCTGAAAGATGATGCGCGCTGGTGACTATGTTGGCGATGATTTCCGTGTCCTGGGGATACGGGACGCAAGGCTCTAAAACACCCACCACGGTGGCCGGGCGGGAATCGATGAACGAATCCAGCCGCACTTTTTTACCGATCACGGTGGGATCGCTCTTCAGCGTGGTGGACCAGAAACGATAGGTCAACACCACGGCGCCCGCGGCGTTGGGACCATCATCGTGCGCATCCAAAAGCCGGCCCAACACCGGGCGCAACCCCATCACCTGGAAATACGATCCTCCCACTACGCCGGCCTGAACCGAGCGAGGTTCTCCCAGCCCTACCATGCTCAACCCGACGGCGGAGAATTCGCCGAACGAGCTCAGCGTTTTCACGCGGGAGCGCAAATCCTGAATCTCCGGCACTGAGAACGCGGCGTCGTCGTTTCCGGCACCTAGCGCGCTCTGCCGGATGTAGATGAGCCGGTCCTCGCCGCGATTCACCAGAGGACGCAACAGTACGGCGCGCACCAGGCTGAACATCGCGGCGTTGGCTCCGATTCCGATGGCCAGCGTTAGCACCACGGTGATGGTAAGACCTTTCGAGCGGCCCAGGGAACGGGCGGCGACTTTCAGCTCGCTCAGGAAAGACACAATGCTCTGGTTCATGGCCGGTACCTCTCTTATGAGACAGTCTAAATCCTTTTCGCAACTGCATCACCCCGGCTAGGGATATATAAACAAAGGCGGTGGGTCTAGCCTAGAGATCGAATTGTGTTCGTTTTCGGAACTGGTGCGTTCGGAGAGGAACAGACGCGCGACGCTTTCGCCCCGGTCTCCTCCCGGCCCGATATACTGAAGGTAGTTGGAAAAGAAACCAAACTGCCGGAAGCTCATCCAGTATCTGCTCTTCGCCGTCACTGTTGGGTGGATCGCCATTGGCGTCGAAACCTGGAGCGATCAGCAGGCCGGCGTCAAGCCGGCGAAGGATCGGACGCACATGTCCGACCTCACATTTCCGCAACTCAACGGTGCGTCGTGGCACCTCTCAGACCATCGCGGGCAAGTGGTGCTCATTAACTATTGGGCCAGTTGGTGCGCTCCCTGCCGGCAAGAAACTCCTGGGTTGATTGACCTGGCGCGCGACTATCGCTATAAAGGTCTCTCCATCGTGGGCGTCTCCATGGATGAGGGCGGCAAGCCGGCCGTCGAGTCGTTCCTGCGCGAATTCCACTTGCCCTATCCGGTGCTCATGCCCGATCTCGCGTCGCCATCGGCGCCCGCCATCGACGCGTTGCCCACCACGGTGCTGGTGGATCGCAACGGCCGCGCCGCCAAATCGTACGTCGGCGCTATCCGCGAGTCCGTGTTTCGGGCCGATGTAGATCGGCTGTTGGCGGAACAGCCCGCGCCGCCCCTTAATATTCGGGATTAAACCGCGCAGGAGCGGCAACTCCTGTATAATCGTCCGAAACCCATGCTGAAACAGCTCGCTGTCGGCGTCATAATTGCCGCTGGTTTGTTGCGTTTGCCCGCGGCCGCCCAGGTTCAATTCGACGGCATTCAGCGGGAGCGCGCGCGGCAGATGCTGCGCGATCTGCATGACGCGCTGGAGCATCACTACTACGACCCGACATACCACGGCATCGACATGGAGGCGCGTTTCAAAGCAGCCGACACCCGGCTGCAATCGGTCAACAACTTGGGCGCCGCGCTGACCGCCATTGCCGAGACCCTGGATGCGCTTAAAGACTCGCATACGTTCTTCCTGCCGCCATCGCGCAATACTCATCGCGAATACGGCTATGTCCTGCAGATGATCGGCGACCGTTGCTTCATTACCGCAGTTCGCCCCAATCGGGATGCTTCGGAAAAACTGGCCGCCGGCGACGAAGTGCTTGATTGGCAGGGATTCGCGCCCAAGCGCGAGACTCTGTCGACCATGAGTTACATCTTCAATATTCTGCTGTCGCTCCCCGTCATGAATCTCTCCGTGCGCGGACCGGATGGAACCACACGCAAGGTTGACGTGACACCTAAAGTGACTCGCGAGAAGCAGGTCCTGGATCTGCACGACGAGAACGACTACTGGAAACTGGTGCGCGACCAAGAGAACGGCGAGCGCGAGAACCGTCAGCGGCTGGTCAACTTCGGCGACGCTTTGCTGATCTGGAAAATGCCGGAATTCTTCATGACGGACGACGAAGTGGATCATTTGATCAAAGACGCGCGCAAATATCAGACGCTCATCCTGGATTTGCGGGGCAATCCCGGTGGATTGGTGAAAACTCTGGAGCGCGTGGTGGGCGACGTGATCGATCACGACGTCACCATCGCCAAGCGAGTGGGCCGCAAGTCCGATCTGAAGCCGCAGACTGCAAAATCCCGCGGCGCGAATGTCTTTCCGGGAAAATTGATCGTGCTGGTGGATAGCCGATCCGCGTCCGCGGCCGAGCTCTTCGCGCGCGTCGTTCAGATCGAGCATCGTGGCACTGTGCTGGGGGATCACAGCTCGGGCTCGGTGATGGAATCCCGCCGCTACGAATTTCACCAGGGCGCGGACGTCGAAATTTTCTATGGCGCGTCGATCACCGATGCCGACCTCATCATGGGAGACGGCAAGAGCCTGGAGCACACCGGTGTTATTCCGGATGAAGTAATTCTACCGTCGGCCGCCGATCTTGCCGCCGGGCGCGATCCGGTTCTGGCCAGAGCCGCGCAGCTGGCTGGCGTAATCCTGGATCCGGGAAAAGCGGGACAGCTTTTCCCCATCGAATGGCGAAAAGACTAACGCTTCACCCAGCCTGTCGACATCCCGTACGGCACCGGGGTTACCAGCGCCTCAGTCCGATTGATCTTGCCAGCAACAGAATGCCCACCAATCCGATGGACCGCAGAATCATCTGTCAAACTGTATACTAAGAACTACCAAATCGCCGCTTCACGAAAGGAGCGAACGTGAAATCCAAGTTCTTCGCTGCTCTCCTTCTTGCCATTGCGCCCGCCGCTGTGGCTCAGTCGCTGTCGGGTCTGTGGGACGCCACCATCACCTTTAATGGCCAGGACATTCCGTTTCGGCTGCAAATTGCGGGCGACGGATCGAACCTCAAAGGTTGGCTGTTCAACGGAGCAGACAAGGTGGTTGCCAGCGGCGCCAGCTTGCAAGACGGATCGCTGGTGTTGAACTTCGATTCTTACGGCGCGAAGCTGGAAGCCAAGCTGCAAGATGGCGCGCTAGTGGGCCAGTATGGGCCGATGCTGAAGAAGAACTATCCGGTGACGGCGCATCGCCATAAGGCTGATGCCAGCGCCAGCGCCGGCGCACCGTCTATCGACGGTCTGTGGGAAGTGGCCGTCAAGAGTTCCAAGGGCGAGCAGGCCTGGCGGTTGGTGGTGCAGCAGAAGAGCGCCTCAAACGTTGAAGCCGCGATTCTGCGCGTCGATGGCGACACCGGCGCATTGACTGGTGGTTATAAGGATGGCAAGTTCGTGCTGAGCCATTTCTCCGGCGGCCGGCCGGCGTTGATGATCCTGACACCCGCGGCCGACGGGACGCTCACGGTGGACATGACCGATCTGCACGGCAAGAGCCAGCTCACGGCCGCGCGACCCGACGTCGCTCGCGCCAGAGGACTGCCGCCGCCGACCGATCCCGATCATCACACTTCGGTTAAAGATGCATCCGAACCTTTCCGCTTCAGCTTTCCCGATCTGAATGGGAAAATTGTTTCGAATACCGACGCGCGCTTTCAAGGCAAGGTTGTGCTGGTGAACATCACGGGAAGCTGGTGCCCCAATTGTCACGACGAGGCGCCGTTCCTGGCCGAGCTGTACCGCAAATATCGCAATCAGGGCCTCGAAGTTGTGGCCCTTTCGTTTGAGGAAGGCGATCAGCTCACGAACCCGACTCGCTTGCGCGCCTTTATGAAGGAATACGGGATCGAATACACCGTCCTGCTGGGCGGAACGCCAGACGATCGCGATGCCAAGCTGACCCAGCCCGTGAATCTAAACTCCTGGCCGACCACGTTTTTCCTGGGCCGCGATGGGCGCGTGCGGTTCGTGCATGCCGGATTCCCGGGGCCGGCGAGCGGCACGCTGTATCACCAGGCCGTAAAGGAATTTTACTCGCAGGTGGATAGCCTGCTGGCGGAAAAACCGGCTACCTCCACAGCCAGCCTTCGTTAGACTACGGTGCGCCACCGCAATCCTTTGAAGCGCGCGTAATCGCGATCGTTGGTGATCCATTCGCATCCCGACTCTATGGCCAGGGCCGCCAGCCAGGCGTCTGGGACCAGATTTCCGTACGCGTTCGCGCTGCGGCACAAGCCGGTGAAAATGCTCCAGTGGCGGGGGCCGGGTTCGATGATCTGGCAGTGGGGCTGATCCAGCAGGACATTTGCGAAGGCCAGGACGTCAGCCAGCGGATCGGGATGCGCGAAGATGCGCGGATGAGTCGCAATCCGAATTACACTGGAAAGAACTTGCGGCGACATTCCGTAAGCCGTTTCACCGCTAACCACACCTTCCAGCCAGCTCCGATACGCGGCGTGATTTTCAGCGTCGGGACGGAACGCGTAAAGCAGGACATTCACGTCCGGAAGAATCACCCACGGCCTTCCATGATATCTTCCAGTGCGGCACTATCGTTCAGGTCGACCCCCGCAAGCACGCCGCCGCCCGCTTTGGAAACCGGAAGTATCACCCGCTCGCGGCGGGGCGGCTGCTGGGACTGCGCCAGAACTAATCTAAGACCTTCTTCAATGAGAGCTGTCACTGTTTCTCCTCGCTGTTCTGCTTCTCGCTTGACTTGGTTCATTAGACCCTCGGAAAGTCTCACGGTAGTTCTCATATGTCTAGACATATCACATAGAGAGTCCATATGTCAAGCTTCGAGGGGCTAGAATCCAGAATGGCCAATGGAGCATTCTGGATTCTGACTTCTGGATTCTAGCCCCCGGATTATGCCTTCCTCCCCCGCCATTTGACAAGCGTAACTTCCTTCTGTATTCTTATAAAGGTTTGGCGAGTTGTGTCTTCTGCTCCCGTGCTACCGCTCTTTAGTTAGAGAGCCCGGCCGGGGGCCGGCCCCGATGTCCTGACGGTTTTTCAGCCACTGGGATATGGGCTAGTCCAAAGCATGTACCCTCGCAGCTTGTAGTTTTCGCGGTTTGGCTTTTAGCCTGCCGTCTCTGTCAACGAACAACATAACTTCTGAAGGGAAGATTCGTGCCGACGTTTAATCAACTCGTGCGAAAAGGGCGTAGACCGCCACGTTATAAGACCGCTAGTCCGGCGCTGCAGGCCTGTCCGCAGAAGCGCGGCGTGTGTACGCGTGTGTACACTACCACCCCCAAGAAGCCCAATTCGGCGCTGCGGAAAGTGGCGCGCGTGCGCCTGACCAACGGAATCGAAGTGACCACTTATATTCCAGGCGTCGGCCACAATTTGCAGGAGCACTCCATTGTGCTGATCCGCGGCGGTCGTGTGAAGGATCTGCCGGGCGTTCGCTATCACGTGGTGCGCGGGACGCTGGATGCGGCGGGTGTCGCCGACCGAAAACAGGGGCGCTCGAAGTACGGAGCGAAACGGCCGAAAGGGCCTTCGAAATAGGATATGCCACGTAGACGCAGACCAGAGCCTCGCGAGATCCTGCCGGATCCGATCTACAACTCCACGCTGGCCGAGAAGTTCATCAACTCCATGATGTGGGACGGCAAGAAGAACACCTCCCAGCGGATCTTCTACGGTGCCATGGACAAGATCAAAGAACGCACCGCCGACGATCCATTGAAGCTTTTCAAGAAGGCTGTGGAGAACGCCAAGCCGCTGCTGGAAGTGAAGACGCGGCGCGTGGGCGGCGCCAACTATCAGGTGCCGGTAGAGGTTTCGCAGAATCGCCGGGTGAGTTTGGCGATTCGCTGGATTTTGCAGAATGCCCGCAGCCGGCCCGATAAGGGCATGCCGGACAAGCTGGCGAACGAATTGACGGATGCCGCGAACATGCGCGGCGGAGCAATCAAGAAAAAGGACGACGTTCATCGCATGGCGGAAGCAAACAAGGCTTTCGCGCATTACCGTTGGTAGTCGAGTCGTAGGTTAGCAGGGTTTTATTTATGGCACGCACAGTACCCATCCAAAAAATGAGGAACATCGGCATCATGGCCCACATTGATGCCGGCAAAACCACCACTACCGAGCGTGTGCTCTATTACACCGGTCGTACTCATAAGATCGGAGAGGTTCATGAAGGCACCGCCATCATGGACTGGATGGAGCAGGAGCAGGAGCGGGGTATCACCATCACGTCAGCCGCCACCACGTGCCAGTGGCGCGATATCACGATCAATATTATCGACACTCCCGGCCACGTGGATTTCACGGCCGAAGTGGAACGCAGTCTGCGCGTGCTGGACGGCGCGGTGGCGGTGTTTGACGCCGTGGCCGGTGTGCAGCCGCAATCGGAAACCGTGTGGCGTCAAGCCGACAAGTACGGCGTTCCGCGCATTTGCTTCATCAATAAGATGGATCGCGTGGGCGCGGATTATTATCACGCCATCGACACCATTATCGACCGGCTAAAGTGCCGGCCGGTGGCGATTCAGCTTCCGGTAGGCGCCGAAGACCAGTTCAAGGGCACCGTTGACCTGGTAACCATGAAGGCGCGCATTTGGCGCGACGAGACGCTGGGCGCTGAGTACGATGAAGTGGAGATCCCCTCGGAACTGCTGGAGAAGGCCAAGTCCTATCGCGAGCAGATGATTGAGGCGATTGCCGAATCCGACGACCATTTGTTCGCCAAGTTTGTGGAAGGCACGCCGATCTCCGAAAAAGAGATCATGGAAGGCATCCGCAAAGCCACCATCGCGCAGAAGATTTTCCCGGTGATCTGCGGTTCGGCATTTAAGAACAAGGGTGTGCAGAACCTGCTGGATGCCGTGGTGGACTATCTGCCCTCGCCGCTGGACATTCCGCCGGTGCAAGGCGTGCTCCCCGATAATCCCGCGGTAACCGAAGAGCTTCCGCCCACCGACGACGCGCCGTTCTCGGCGCTGGTGTTCAAGATCATGACCGACCCGTTTGTCGGCCAGTTGGCCTTTATCCGTGTGTACTCGGGCCGTCTGGGCGCGGGCGATTCGGTGTTCAACGTAGCCAAAAATCGCAAAGAGCGCGTGGGCCGTCTGGTGAAGATGCACGCCAACAAGCGCGAGGACATTCAGGAAATTCTGGCCGGCGACATTTGCGCGGCGGTGCTGAAGAACGTCTCCACCGGCGATACCATCTGCGATGAAAAGCGGCCGATTCTGCTGGAAAATATCGATTTTCCGGAGCCTGTGATTCAGCTCGCCATCGAGCCCAAGACCAAGGCCGATCAGGAAAAGCTCGGAATGGCGATTCAGAAGCTGGTGCAGGAAGATCCCACTCTGCGGGTGAATACCGATCCCGACACCGGGCAGACCATTCTGGCCGGAATGGGCGAGTTGCATCTCGAGATCATCGTGGATCGCATGCAGCGCGAGTTCAACGTCGGAGCGAACGTCGGCAAGCCGCAAGTGGCTTATCGCGAGACCATTCGTGGCACCGCCGAGTACGATTACACGCACAAGAAGCAGACCGGCGGCAGCGGCCAGTACGCGCGCACCAAGATCAGAGTGGAGCCGAATCCGGGCAAAGGCTTCGAGTTCGACAACGTCATCAAGGGCGGTTCGGTGCCGAAGGAATTTATCCCGGCGGTGGAGAAGGGCGTCCGCGAATCGCTCGAAGGCGGCATTCTGGCCGGCTATCCGATGGTGGACATCAAAGCCGAACTGTTCGACGGCGATTATCATGACGTCGACTCTTCGGAAATGGCGTTCAAGATTTGCAGCTCCATCTGCTTTAAGGAAGCCTGCAAGAAAGCCAAGCCGGTGCTGCTGGAGCCGGTGATGCGCGTCGAAGTGGTGGTGCCCGAAGAATACATGGGCACCGTCAATGGCGATCTCAGCTCCAGACGCGGCCGATTGGAAGGCACCGAGGTTCGAGGCACCACGCAGCTCATCAAGGCGATGGTTCCGCTTTCGGAAATGTTCGGCTATGCAACCGAACTTCGCTCGCGCACGCAAGGTCGCGGCAGCTTCACCATGCACTTCGGGCAGTACGAGGAAGTTCCCAAGAACCTGTCGGAAGAAATCGTGGCGAAAGTTCAGGGGAAGGTCGTTAAGTAGGAATACCGGGAATCAAGGAATTCAGGAACAAAGGAAGCAGGAGATTCAACATCCATGGCGAAGGAAAAATTTGACCGCAGCAAGCCGCACGTAAACATCGGGACGATCGGCCATATCGATCACGGCAAGAC
>Ga0209006_10007127_pt1 | contig 10103 bp, 8 predicted proteins | sample JacPin_JW_Ref_O2_FD_188567 | JGI IMG/M metagenome (GOLD analysis project Ga0209006, IMG submission 188567) | Forest soil microbial communities from Algoma, Ontario, Canada - Jack Pine, Ontario site 1_JW_Ref_O2 (SPAdes) (version 2) | ecosystem: Environmental > Terrestrial > Soil > Boreal... | reverse complement strand
CGCGCGCACGCCGGTGCCGGCCGGCTCGACGACGGCGCCGCCCTCGCCAGCCGGGCGCCGGCCGGATGTGTGCACGGTCAGGTGAAAGTCGCCGGACCGGAACACGGCCCCGTCGTTGGCCGGCTCGATCGTGTGCTCGGCCCGGCCGTAGTCGAACCGGGGCTGCAGGTCCATGACGAACTTCATCGTGCCGCGCGACACCCGCAGCTTGCGCACGATGCGGTGCCGGTCCGTCGGCGGGCCCTCGATCACCGGCATGAAGTCGAGCACCTCGCCGACCCCGTCGGCCGTCATGAACCGGGTCATCAGCATGGCCGTATCCGGGAAGTACAGCTGCCGCGTGACGTAGTCGTCGGTCGCCGGGGCGATCTTGAAGTGCCCGCCGTGCTCGTTGTCGAGCAGCGAGGCGAAGATGCTCGGCGAATCAAACCGGGGACAGCAGAAGAAGTCGATCGTTCCGTCGGTCGTGACCAGCGCCGCCGTCTGCAGGTCGCCGATGAGCCCGTGGTCGCTAATGTTCGGATAGTCGTTCACGTAGTTCCCCCCGGATGATCGCGCGCTCCTGGGCTGGCGCTCCCCTGGCCAGCACTCTCACGGTGGCAGTGCCCGAACATTGGCGCATCACCCAGACGGGATGAGCTGGCGATTAAGGGCGCCGCCCCAGGTCAGTGCCCGCGCGACCGGCCGAACAGCAGGGGCCGCAGCGCGTCGCCGCAGTCGGCCAGCAGGTGCGGTCCGGCGGGCATTTTGGCGCGCTCGGGCCGGAAGTGCAGGAACGTGTACCCGAGGCGCCGGGCGAGAATCCCGTCGGTGGCGATCTGGTCACCGACCACGACGCCGGGCGCCGGCAGGTCCGCGTACGGCGCCGTCCGCAGCGGCTTGCGGGCGGACACCAGGTAGCTGACCCGCAGGCCCGGTGGCCCGGCCAGCGGCGCCGAGGGGAATCTCGCCGAATTGGTGGAAAAACGCAGCGCGCGGACGCCGCCGATCCCGGCGACCGCGCCGATCACGGCCGCGATGCCCGCGTCGAGCGTGGCCTGCGAGCTGTCCCAGCGGGCGACCAGGGGCTCGACGTCGAGGATGACCGTCGCCGGGGCGAGCTGCCGTATCCGTTCGGGAATGTCCCGCTCGTCGGTGACGGCTTCATAGGCAGACCTCACCGGGCGAGCTCCTTCGCCGCGGGCGCCGGCCGCCGGGCCGGGGCGGCCAGGTGCCACAGCTTCGCCCAGCTCATCCGGGCCTTGGGCGCGGGGACACCCGGCCGGTTGCGCGGCACCCGGACCCGCAGCGCCTTAGGCCGGATCTCGCACCGGACCGGGGTGGCCAGCACCATGGCCTCGCCGTCGACGCCTACCGGGATCTGCCCGGCCGTCGAGTCCACCGTCACCTGCGGGGCCAGGTGCACGCTGAGCCGGCCTGACTGCGAGCCGCGGATGAGCCCGGCGGCCTGCCTGGCGTTCGCCACGCTGACGCCGACTACTGCAAGCGTGCCGCCGTCCAGCCGGGCCCGCCGGCTCAGCCCGGCGATGTCGCCCGTCCCGTAGGGGTTGTTAGAGACCAGCACCGCCTGCGGGCCCGCGAGCTGCACGGCGGCCGCCCGGACATCGAGCGGCGCACCGCGGGTACCCGCGATGAGGTCCGGCAGCTGCTGCAAGGTCGCGCCGATCTTGTCACCGCGATACGCGGGGGACTGGACGACCTCGGCGTACGCGCCAAACGAGGCATTGTTCACAAATGTCGTATCGCCGACCGTGCCCAAGTCCACCAACAGGTCAACGCCGTCTACGAGCGCGTCCAGGCAGGCGGCCGGGTCATCGCGATCCAGGCCGAGGTCCAGCGCGAAGTGGTTGCGGGTGCCGGCCGTGACGACCAGGAACGGCAGGCCGGCCTGCGCCGCGACCTCCGCCACGAGCGCCTGAGTCCCGTCGCCGCCCGCGACCCCGAGCAGGTCGGCGCCGCGCGCCACCGCGGCCCGCGCGACCTCGCCGACGTCCACGGTTTCCGGCCCGCTCATCAGATAAACCTCCGCGCCGAGTTGCTCGGCCTTGGCCTGCAGGCCGAACTTCCCTACCTTCCCGTCACCAGAGCGCGGATTCATGATGAGGAACGGGCGCTCCGCCCTGGTCGCAGGTACGTACTCGGGCATCCGCCAGTCGGCCGGGTCGGGCGCCAGGGCGGCCCTGGCGACCAGCCAGGCCAGCAGCCACACAGCGGCGGACCCCAGGGCCACCCACAGCAGCCCGGCGACCGCGAAGGCGGCGATGGCCGCCGCGGGTGACAAGAACACCAGCGCCAGCGCCAGCCAGCGGCGCGTCCCGCGGGTGGCGAGGAACCAGAACGCGGCGGCAAGGCTCACGACGGCGGAGGCGAGCCCGATCGCCAGCATCGCGACGCTATGCCGGTCGCCGAAGACCACGAGCAGCACTGCCGCGGCCGCGGCCAGCAGGAGGCTCAGGCGCGCGAGCCACCGTCGCGACACGGCCGGCTGCGGCTGGGCCATGTCCGCCTCCTCTTCTCCGGCTGGGTTACGGTCATGATCGCCGCGGCGGGCGCTGGCCGCCTCACCCGGCCCGGGTGAGCGATGCCCGCCGGTGGGAACGACGGGATCGGTGACTCGGGTATATCGCCCGCCGGCGGCGATATTGCCGCCGCGGGCCGGCCGCTGACCAGCGGCTGCGGTTACCTCCGGGCGGCGTTGGGGATGCCTTTGCGCGTGTCGCAGGGCCAGGCTGGCAGCTCATCACCGCGCGGCGGAGCGGCCGCGGGCCGCCGCCGGGCCGCAGGCATCTACGGTGCGATTATTACGGCCTCGGTCATGGCCGCGGCGGGCCAGAGCCTTCCGACGCTGGCGCTGGCGATCTCCGTGCTGGTCACGCTCGTCGTGTACTGGCTGGCCGAGCAGTATGCCGAGCTGCTGGGCGCGCAGTCGGCGCACGGCCACGTGCCGACCTGGCCGCGCATCCGGGCGGCGCTGCGCGACAGCTGGCCGATCGTCAGCGCGTCGTTCGCGCCGCTGGCCGTCCTCGTGCTCGCGCGGATCGTGGGCGCGTCGCTGGTCGCCGCCGCGAATGCGGGCGTGATCGCCGCCGTCGTGCTGCTCACCTTCCACGGCTGGAACGCGGCCCGGGCGGCGCAGCTCCAGGGCTGGCGACTGGCGGCGGCGACGTCCGTCGCGGCGGTGCTCGGCCTGGCGATGGTGGCGCTGAAGAACCTGGTCATCACGCACCTGCACTGAGTTTCCGGACTGCCGCGCGGCTCGCCGGGCCAGGCCGGGCTGACCGGGTGATGGCGCCGGCCCCGGCCACCCGCGCCGCGATCACCACCGGGATGAGCGTCAGCGCGATGACGACCGTGACGACGGCGTTGACCTCGGGCAGTTGCTGCCCGAGCCGGATCGCGCCGAAGATCCACAGTGGCAGTGTGTTCTGCGCGCCCGCGGTGAAGACCGTGACGATGACCTCATCGAACGAGAGCGCGAACGCGAGCAGCGCGCCGGAAACCAGCGCGGTGGCGGTCATGGGCAGGGTCACCCGCAGCAGGGTCTGCCAGCCGCGCGCGCCGAGGTCCATCGACGCCTCCGCCAGCGAGCCGGGCAGCCTGCGCAGCCGCGCGATGATGTTGTTGAAGACCACGACTATGCAGAAGGTCGCGTGCCCGATGACGATCGTCAGCGTGCCGAGCTGGGTGCCGGTGAAGGCGAACAGCGAGTTGAGCGCGATGCCGGTGATGATGCCGGGTAGCGCCAGCGGGAGCACGAGCAGGAACGAGATCGCCTCGCGGCCGAAGAACGTGAACTTGTGCACCGCGTAGGCCACCGCGGATCCGAGCACGAGCGCGATCGCCATCGAGATCAGCCCGACCCGGAGTGACAGCAGCAGCGCGCCGCGGACCTGCTGGTCATTCCAGGCGACGCTGAACCAGTGCAGGGTGAAGCCCGGGATCGGCCAGCTCTCGATCGTCGAGCTGTTGAAGGCGTAGAGGACGATGAGCGCGATCGGGATGAACAAGAACGCCAAGACGAGCGCCACCCAGATGCGCAGCGCCACTCGCAGGCCGGCGGGCTCCATCTAGATCGCCTCGAGCGCGCCGGTCGCCCGCGCGCCGAACAGGTAGACCGCCATGATGACGATCGGCACCACGGCCATCGCGGCGGCGAACGGGAAGTTGTTCGCGGTACCGACATTGTTGTAGATGATGTAGCCGATGGAGTTGGAGTTAGTGCCGCCGACCAGCAGCGGCGTGATGTAGTCGCCGAGCGTGAGCGAGAACGTGAAGACCGAGCCGGCCACGATGCCAGGCAGCGCCAGCGGGACCATGACGGAGCGGACGGTCCGCCAGGTTCGCCCGCCGAGATCCTGAGACGCCTCCAGCTGAGAGTTCGGGATGCGCTCCAGCGCCGCGTAGACCGGGATGATCATGAACGGCAGCCAGATGTAGCAGAACACGATGAACACGGCCCAGTTCGTGTAGATCAGGTGCGCCTGACCGAGGCCGACCTTGCCCAGGCTCCAGTCCAGCAGGCCGCCGCGGGTGAAGATGAGCAGCCACGAGTACACCTTGGCCAGGTAGCTGGCCCACAGCGGGAGCAGGATCGCCACGAACAGCGCGGTTCGCGTGCGAGACGTGGCGAGCCGCGCCATGTAGTAAGCGAACGGGAAAGCGACGAGCGCGTCGACGACGGTGACCGCGGCGGCCATGCCGACCGTGCGCCCGATGTCCTCCAGGTAGGCCGTGGTGGTCAGGATCGTCGTGAAGTTGCTGACGCTCCAGATCCGCACCACGTTGCCGGTGAACTGGTTGGTCTGCCAGAACGCGTTGATCAGCAGCACCACCAGCGCGGCCAGGTAGAGCAGCACGAACCAGGCCAGGCCCGGCGTGAGCAAGAGGGTGGCCCGCGCCCACGGCCGGCGCCAGAGCGCCGACGAGACGCGGAGCCATAGTCCCTCATCTGCTGGTGTCGGAGCGGCCGCGGCCCGGGTCAGCGCCATCGGTCGCAGGCTCCGCCCGGCTCGGCCTGCTCCGTCATTTGACCTGCGTGTTCCACGCCGAGACCCAGTCCGAGTAGGGCACGCAGTCTTGCTTGCCGTTGTCGCAGGTCGTGATCGGCGTCTTCCACAGCGCGATGGCGTCGAAGTAGCTCTGCGGCGCGTTGGCGTGGTACTGCGCGCACGACCCGGCCTGGATCTTGTCCATATAGCTGCACGCCAGCATGTTGTCCGGCGTCTCGCCGTAGTTGACCGCCTGCTCGGCCTGGACCTGCGGGGTGCTGATGTAGCGCATCCACATGTAGGCGCAGTTGATGTCGGGCGCCTTGGCCGCGAGCATCCAGGTGTCCGCCCAGCCGGTCGCGCCTTCGCTCGGGATCGTGTCGCCGATGTCGAACTTGTCGGCCTTCAGCGCGCTCACCTGGTACGGCCAGCCGGCCCCGATCGTGGCGTTGCCGTTCTTGAAGTCGAAGATCTCCTGCGAAGCCAGGTCCCAGTACTTCTCGATCAGCGGCTTCTGGCCGGCCAGCAGGCTCACCGCGGCCTGGAATTGCGGCTGCGTCAGCTCGTACGGGTCATTGATGCCGAGCGACGGCTTGTGCTTCTGCAGGTACAGGGCGGCGTCGGCGATCTGGATTGGGTTGTCGGGCACCGTCACCTGGCCCTTGTACTTGGCGTCATAGATGGCGCTCCAGGACGTCGGCGGGGTCGGGAAGGCCTTCTTGCTGTACATCAGGACGTTCGGGCCCCATTGCAGGGAGACGCCGTAGTGCACGCCGTTGATGGTGTTGAACGGCGGTGACTTGAACGCCGGGAAGAACTGCTTCCAGCTCGGGATCAGGTTGACGTTCACCGGCCTCGCGTCGCCCGCGTAGAGGATCCGCAGGTCGGCGTCGCCGGAGGAGGACACCATGTCGTACTGGCCGCCGCCGCCGTTTTTCATCAGCGCGACCATCTCATCGGAGCTGCCCGCGTACTTCGCGTTGACCTGGCAGCCGGTCTGCTGCTCGAACGGCTTGACCCACTGCGGCTGCAGGTAGCCCTCCCAGGCGATGAGGTTGAGCTTGCCCTCGCCCTTACCGATCTTCTGGAGCACGGGCAGTTTCGCGGTCGGCACCGACTGGCCGGCTGTGCCACCGCTGCCCGAAGGCGCGCCGCCCGATCCGGCTGAGCTGCCGCAGCCCGCACTGATGAGTGCCAGGCCGGCTACTGCGAGCGCGACCTGATAACGGCGCAAGGATCTCATCTTCATCCTGCTATGCCTCCCCTGGCGCGGAAAGCTCGTCGCGCCCCTGCGGAATGGTGGATGCCTGGTCTGGCCGCCAGGCGATGCGCACGCGGCGCCCGCGCCCGTCATGCGGGCCGGCCGGGGCGGCCGCGTTCTGCCGCGCGACGACAAGTTCGCCGCCGCTATCGAGGTCGACGACGTAACGACTGAGCACTCCCGCGTAGCTGACTTCACGGATAACGCCGGCCTCGACGCGGCTGCCGGCTGGCTCCGGTTCCTCGTCGGCCAGCATGGTGATCTTCTCGGGCCGGACTGTGATCAGAGCCCCGTCCCGCTCGATCAGGTTCGAGATGCCGATGAATCCTGCGACGAACGGACTAGCGGGGCGCTCGTACACCTCGATTGGGTCGCCCACCTGCTCGATGCGGCCCTGGTTGAGCACCGCGATGCGGTCGCTCATTGTCAGCGCCTCTTCCTGGTCATGGGTGACGTAGACGAACGTGATGCCGACTTCGCGTTGCACGCGCAGCAACTCGAGCTGCATTTCCTGGCGGAGCTTGAGGTCGAGGGCGCCCAGGGGCTCGTCCAGCAACAGCACCTCGGGTTCGTTCACAATCGCCCTGGCGAGCGCCACGCGCTGGCGCTGGCCGCCGGACAGCTGAGCTGGCTTGCGGCCGCCGAGTCCGGTTAGCCGCACCATGTCCAGCGCCTGGCCGAGCCGGTCGCGGCGCTGCGGCCGGGCGACCCGCCGGACCCGCAGCCCGTACTCGATGTTCTGCGCGACCGTCATGTGCGGGAACAGGGCATAGTCCTGAAACACGGTGTTGACGTGGCGGGCGTACGGCGGTACCCGGGTGACGTCGCGGCCGGCCAGCTCGATGTGGCCGGCGTCGGGCCGCTCGAAGCCGGCGATCATTCGCAGCAGTGTCGTCTTTCCCGAGCCCGAGGGTCCGAGCAGCGTGAAGAACTCGCCGGCCCCGATCGCAAGGTCAAGGTCATGTACGGCCGTCACGTCGCCGTATCGCTTGCGCAGCCCGGCCACGCTGACCGCAGCAAGCGCACCCACGGGGTCGCTGGCCGCGGGCGGAGCGGAGTCCGGTTCTGCGATCATTCGGCTCTTGTATCACGCTCGCGCCAAACGCCGCAATGAAACGATCTGGGTGGTGAACTGCGGGCCGCTAACGCGTGGAGCCGGGTGCGGATTCCGCTGCGCCCGTCAACGGAAACCGTTGCGGGCCAGGCTTGCCGCGCTCACGGCTGTGATTACCGCGACGAAGGCGATCAGCGCGTACGCGGCCGCGCGCAGGCTGATGACCTGGCTGAGCAACCCGACTCCGATGATGGGTATCGACACCCCGGCGTACGCCGCGACGAAGTAGCTGGAGTCCACTTCGCCCCGGTGTTCCGCCGGCGTACAGGTATTCAGCGCCGCCAGCCCGGCACCGACCGCAATCCCCTGACCGGTGCCGGCCACGATGGCGCCGCCGATCAGCAGGCCCAGCGAGCTGGCGGCGAGCGCCGCCCCGGTCAGCAGCGCGCCCGCCATGATCCCGGCGCAGCCGACCGGCAGCCCGGTCGGACCGGGGATGCGCGGCACCGCGAGCTGCCCAGCGGCGGAGGAGGCGAACAGGATGAAGACGACGCCGCCGGCTAGCGCCGGGCTGGTCTGGTGCAGGACGGACGCCAGGAACGTCGGGGCGACGGCACTGAACAGCCCGAACAATGCGAAGGCCGCGAAGCCCGCGGCCGCAGCCCGGATGAAGGTCGGCTGCACCTGCGCGGGCACGTGCAGCCGCTGGACGGCGAACCCCCGCGCTGGCGAGAACCGCGCTGGCGACAACCGCGCTGGCGACAACCGCGCTGGCGACAACTGGGCCGGCGACCCCGGGCGGCCAGCTCGGCGGACCGGCTCGACCATGTGCAGGACCGCGGCGAAGGCGATGATGAGCAGGCCGAGGTCGACCCAGAACGGAAGCCGCAACGGCGCCGGGCCCACCGTCGCCAGGATGCCGGCCAGCAGGACGCCGCAGCCGAGACCGCCGAGGTTGACGGCTGTGGCCAGCGCGCTGGCACGGCTACGCCGGTCCGGCGCCAGGTCGACCAGTGCCGCGGTCGCGCTTCCGGTGCACAGACCGGCCGAGAAGCCGGACAGTATCCGGCCGGCGAGCAGGGCCCAGAGTCCGCCGGCAAGCAGGAATGCGACGGCGCTCGCGGCGGACAGGATGATGCTGGCGAACATGGCGGGCCGACGGCCGGCCTGATCTGACACGCCGCCGAGGAGTAGCAGCGCGGCGATGACACCCGCCGCGTACACGCCGTAGATCACGGTGATGAGGAGCGGCGAGAACCCGAATTCCCGCTCGTAGCGGGGGTAGAGCGGCGTGGGGAGCGTCGTGCCGAGCATGACGACCGCGAATGCGTAGGCGGGGAGCCAGAGTGCCCGGCTGCGGTGGCTCACCCACCTGGGCTTGCCCCTCCGGGTCAGCAGCCACACAAAATGGGGCTCTGCCCGGCCGGGACCGGCCAGGCGAAGCTGTGTTGCAAAAAGCACCAAACGGGGCTTCGCCTGGCCGGGACCGGCCAGGCGAAGCCCCGTTCCTAACTAATGCGGTTGCTTGCCTAGTGCGCGAGCAACCCCGCGGGGATCATCCGCGCGATCGATGGGCTCGTCTTGAATGTGGCGTTGGCGGACGAGCTGCTCTTCGACGGCACCGGCTTCGGCAGCGGCTTGCAGGTCTTGTCCCACTTAGCGTGGTTGTCCCGCTTGGGCAGCTTGCCGTAGGCCAGGTAGTTGGCGATGGTGTTGTCGACGCACAGGTCGCCGGACAGTGAGTCGGCGTGCGTGGTGCCGCCCGGCTCGGCGAGGAGCACCGAGTGCGGGAAGATCTTGCGCACGTAGAGGCTGCCTTCGAACGGCGTCGCCGCGTCCAGCGTCTCGTCGATCAGCAGCGCGTTCTTGATGCGACCGCCGTGGATCTTCATGGCCGTCTTGCTGTGCGCCTTGGCCGGCCAGTACAGGCACGGGGCGTTGAACCAGGCGTTGGCCCACGTCTCGAACGGCGCGATCTTGTTGACGCGGGTGTTGTCCTTGTCCCACTTGGCCCAGCTCAGCGGCCACTGGATGTCGGTGCACTGCACGGCGTTGTAGCCGGCGAACTCGTTGTCGTCGCCGGGGCCGTCAGAGGCCTCGTAGAGCTGCACGATCTCGCTGGCCGCGTTGGCATTGTGCGTCCGCGCCCAGTCCGAGAAGGCCTGAGTCCAATCCAGCCACGTCTGCTCGTAGTACCCGGTCTCCAGGAATGTGTCGATCCACTCGTCGGGGCCGACCGTCTGCCCGCCGCTGGTGATCGGGGTCGTCTTGAGCTTTGCCTCCTCGGCGTTGAACCGGGCGTGCACCGCGGCGGCCGTCCGGCCCACGTGGTAGGTCCGCCAGTTCTTGGCTACCCAGGAGAACCAGATGTTGACGTTCCGGTTGAAGGCGATGTCCTGGTTCAGGTTCGCCGTGTACCAGATGTTCCGCGGGTCCACGTTGCTGTCCATGATGATCCGGCGCACGTGGGTGGGGAACAGCGTCGAGTAGACCTGGCCCAGATAGGTGCCGTAGGAGAAGCCGTAGTAGGTCAGCTGCTTCTGGTGCAGCGCCGCCCGGATCATGTCCATGTCATGGGCCGAGTCGACGGTGGTGTCGTTGTTCAGCAGGGCCGTCTGCGCGGGGCTCTGAGTGCCGCAGGCCTGGGCGTAGGCCTGGGACCGCGAGAGCCAGTAGGTGAGCAGGCTCGGCGTGGTCGGGTTGTACTGCTCGCGCGGGCCGTCGAAGTAGTTGGGGTTACAAGTGATCGCGTTGCTGGTGCCGACGCCGCGCGGGTCGAAGCCGATCCAGTCGTAGTCGG
>Ga0209006_10007126_pt1 | contig 10104 bp, 8 predicted proteins | sample JacPin_JW_Ref_O2_FD_188567 | JGI IMG/M metagenome (GOLD analysis project Ga0209006, IMG submission 188567) | Forest soil microbial communities from Algoma, Ontario, Canada - Jack Pine, Ontario site 1_JW_Ref_O2 (SPAdes) (version 2) | ecosystem: Environmental > Terrestrial > Soil > Boreal... | reverse complement strand
CGAGCAATGCCTGCCCGAGGAGGCGCGGACCGTATCCGAGCTTTCCGGCCCCGCCGACGCCCGCGAAGGGCTCGCCGCGGTGATCGAACGGCGCAAGCCGACGTTCAGGGGACGCTGAGCGGTGCCGGGCTCCGGAACCTTGCCATTCGGACGGCTCGACCGCCGTCGCGCATTTGTCTCCGGCGGAGCACAGGGCATCGGGGCCGCGATCGTGCGGATGTTCGCTGCCGCCGGCGCCGACGTCATCATCGGCGATCGCGATATCGCCCATGCGACCGTTCTCGCTAGGCAGGTCGGCGCGACAGCCGTGCAACTCGATGTCACCGACGCCGGCACGGTGCGGCAGATCATATTGCAGCACGGGCCGTTCGACATCGTCGTCAACAATGCCGGCGCCGATCAGCATGCATTCTTCACGGATACCACCCCGGACGGTTGGGCCAAGCTGCTCGCGGTCAATCTGGTCTCGGCTTTTGCCTGCACCCATGCCGCGTTGCCGGCGATGCAGGCGGCCGGTTTTGGGCGCATCATCAACATCGCCTCCGAAGCCGCGCGGCTGGGGTCCAAAGGCGGCGCCGTCTATGCCGCGGCGAAGGGCGGCGTCATTGCCTTTACAAAAAGCATCGCGCGCGAGAATGCGCGTTATGGAATCACCGCTAATGCGATCGCGCCCGGACCGATCCGAACCCCTATGCTCGAACGGGCCGTAGCGAAGGGCGGCGACAAAATTCTCCACGCCATGACGGATGTTACTTTGTTGCGGCGGCTGGGTGAACCCGACGAGATTGCCGCCGCAGCCTTGTTCCTGGCCTCCGATCAGGCGGGCTATATCACCGGTGAGACGATCGGCGTCTCCGGCGGCATGGGACTGGGCGGATAGCATGACGCGCGCCAGCGAGGACATTGCGGCCACGCCGCTCGATCTTGTGATCGAGCGTATCCGGCGTGTCTATCGCGGCTGGAACCGCAACACGTCGGTGGCGCAGATGCGGTTGGACTGGGATGCCGCTTTTTTAGCGGACACCGCGCCGATCTCGCGTCAACGTGTCTCCGTGTGCGGCGTGGACGGCGAATGGATCGCAGCCAGCGATGCGCCACGCGACAAGGCCCTTCTCTATTTTCACGGCGGCGGCTTCCGGCTCGGCTCGGTGACGTCGCATCGCGAGTTGATCGCGCGAATCGCCCAAGCCAGCGCCTGCCGCGTGCTCGCGATCAACTATCGGCTGGCGCCGGAATATCGTTTTCCGGTACCGCTCGAGGACGCACTCGCTTCCTATGGCTGGATGTTGGATCAGGGACTGAGAGCAGAAAACATCGCCTTTGCCGGAGATTCCGCCGGTGGAAACCTCGTGCTCACGACTATGCTCGGCTTGCGCGAGCGCGGCCTGCCGCTGCCGGCGGCGGGCGTGCTGATGTCGCCCTGGACAGATCTGGCGGCGACCGGCGAGAGCTATGTCAGCCGCGCCGCCGCCGATCCGATCCACCAGCGACCGATGATCACAGCACTGGCGAAAGATTATCTCGGGGAAGGTGGCGACCTCCGCGATCCCCTTGTATCGCCGCTGTATGCCGACCTCACCGGGTTGCCGCCGTTGCTGATTCAGGTCGGCAACCGTGAAACGGTGCTTTCCGACTCCACTCTGTTTGCGGACAGCGCGCGCGCCGCCGGCGTCGATGTCGATCTGCAGGTTTGGGATGGCATGATCCATGTCTTTCAGATGTTTGGCAAAGAGCTTCCGGAAGCACGCCAGGCGGTCGCTTCGATCGCCGAATTTCTGAGGCAGCATCTGCAATTGAGTGCCGACAGGAGGCCACAGTGAACGCTCTTCCCGCCGATCGGCGCGATCTGACCGATTCCGAGTTCCATTTCTCGGAGCAGCCTGATTTGCCAGAGGAATTGCGGATGCTGCGCGAGCAGGTCCGCCGCTTTGTCGAGAAGGAGGTCGTCCCCTGTGGCGAGCAATGGGAGCGCGACGGCAAGATCCCGCGCGAGATTTTCCGGCGGATGGGAGCACTCGGCTTTCTCGGCATGCGTCACGCGATCGAATATGGCGGTACCGCCATGGGACCGTTGGCGTCGCTGGTTTTTGCCGAGGAACTGGGCCGTTCGACCTTTGGCGGGTTCACTTCCTCGACATTGGTGCACAGCGACATGTCGGCCGTTCACATCACCTTGCGCGGTACGCCGCGGCAGAAGGAAAAATATCTTCCGGCGATCATTCGCGGCGAGACGATTTGTTCGATCGCGGTCACCGAGCCCGATGCGGGCTCCGATGTCGCAGGGCTGAAGACGCGCGCTCGCCGCGACGGCGACCAATGGGTGATCAACGGTTCCAAGATGTTCATCACCAACGCCGTCTATGGCGACATCCTGATCGTGGCGGCCCGCACCGATCCCGAAGCCAAGGGCAGCCGCGGATTGTCGCTGTTCATCGTCGAACGAACGACGCCGGGCGTAACCGTCGCCAAACTCGACAAGCATGGCTGGCTCTGTTCTGATACGGCGGAAATCGGCTTTCACGATGTGCGTATTCCCGCAGGCAATCTGCTCGGTGAGGAGAACAGGGGTTTCTATGGCATCATGGAAACCTTCGAGAACGAGCGCATCTGCATTGGCGGAATCTGCGCCGGCGAGTGCGCCAAGGCGATCGAGCTGACTGCGAATTATGTACGAAGCCGCCAGGCGTTCGGCGGTTCGTTATGGAACCAGCAGGCGGTGCGGCTCAAGCTTGCGATGCTCGCCACCAAAGCCGCCGCCGCTCGGGCGCTGGCCTATCATGCCGCGGAACTCGCTGAGGCCGGCCGCGATTGCGCGCGCGAGGTCTCGATGGTCAAGGCGTTATCGCCGGAAGTTCTGCAGGAGGTCGTGCACGGCTGCCTGCAACTGCATGGCGGCACCGGCTTCATGCGCGGTACGCCGATCGAGCGAATGGTCCGCGACGCCCGCGTGCTCACGATCGGCGGCGGCGCGACTGAAGTCATGCTTGAGGAAGTCGCCAAGCGGATGTGAGAAGTCGCCGCATTGCAGGATGCCGGCGCCCACTTGCGTCAAGTGGGGCGGGTGCGGGGCGGGCTTTCGCTGGAAAACGCACTGGACGCCCGTCATATCGCCGGGAAACGTTGCGGCCCTTCGTAGCGTGGATACCCGGTTGCAACGCCGTATTCGGCAATCCCCATCCCGGCCAATCCCTCCGACGTGATCTTACAGACGTGATCCGACAATGTGCATGCTGTTTTCCGCGTCACAGCGTCGGTGAGATCCCAGGTATCGTGGCCGGTGGACAGTGCGCCGCGATCATCGCCGTGATGCCAGCCGTTCAACCCACCATACATGCCCCCCTTCAGATAGAAGCGAGGCTCGACGGTTTCGACCTCCAGTTTCCGCGTTCCGCCATCGGCGAAGTGGAGCAAGAGCTCTGCGCGTTCCCAGGATTGGCCGAGCGGATCATCCGCCCAGGAGATATCGTGCTCGACCGCCACGACATGACGTTCCTTTTTGATGCCGGCCTGCTCGCTGACTTCGCTTCCGGACAGGTAGATCGGTTTTCCCGGCGCACGCTCCTTCAGAAATACGGAAACACCGAAATCCTCGAACTGGAACATGCACCACATCCAGTGAAAATTACGATGGTTGGCGACAGGAGGCCGCATCGGATCGGTGTTGTGGACGGAACGTACCCCCCAGGAGTGATCTCGTTGGCCCCACCAGTTGTTTTCGTCAACGTCGTAACGCTTACCATCGACCTCAAGCCAGCCGCGCCAACGCGCGAATTGATTCATGCGCGTGAGGTCTTCCTCGAGCCAGCCGTTGCGTCGCCGGTAACTCTGGGCTTCTTCGGCGCCCGGCAAGGTGGCAAAATAATCAAGCTCGAATGAAAGGGGAGACTCGTTGGGTGCCAACGTCACGCGATGGTGGCGCAGACCCTCGATTACCTGGAATCGCAGCGGACCGATGGTCGTGTCCAGGGGATTCGGCCGCAATCGACGCGAAGCCCGGAAATTGTACTGGGTGGTGCCGACGGTCACCCCGGCAAAACCGTCCATCACATTGCGATTGGGATAATAGCCGAGACCGGCATCGAAGATGAGTTCGCCGCTCTTCGGATGGGCCGTGTACCAGTAGCGCTCGGTCCAGCGCACGTCGCTCGTTCCGACGTGATCGAAGGTGGTGGGCAATTGATGGCCAAGAAAGTCATCCTGAGGTGTGAGCATCACATGATCATCCTGATGAATGGCGCCTAAGCCGCTGATTTCAGTGAATATATCGCCCGATCCATCGACCGCCTTCAAAGCCGAGGCGGGAATGCAACCCGATCAGTCTATTCGCCGAATTGACGGCTTGGCGCCATATCGGCAATTGATAACCCGACCAATCGGACTATTATTGGACCGGTTTGATCCAAATGCCAACCGCAAAATTCGGCAAACGATGCGGGGGACGGCAAACTGCAGGGGGAACGTCCAATGAAGTTGACGCAGACGTTGAATGCCGCGGTGCAGCTACGTCGAAATCATGTCGCAACCGTTCACGCGGGGCGCCGACGGACATGGGGGCAAATTGCCGAGCGCGTTAGCCGGGTGGCGGGCGGGCTTCGGCAGCTTGGGGTGGAGACCGGCGATCGCATCGCCATTCTGGCACTCAACAGCGATCGCTATATTGAGTCCTTCTTTGCGATAGCCTGGGCCGGAGCCGTCATTGTGCCGCTCAACACGCGTTGGGCGGTCGCTGAAAACGAATATGCGCTCAACGACTCCGGCCCGAAGATTCTCTTGGTCGACGAATACTTCGTTTCACAGATCCCGGAGTTGAGCCGGCGATTTACCCTGGAGGCCATCATTTATGTCGGTGAAGGCCAGCCGCCAGACGGAATGATCGCTTACGAGACGCTGGCCGAAGCGGGAGAACAGATCGAAGACCGCTCGGGATCTTATGACGATCTGCTGGGCATTTTCTACACCGGCGGGACCACCGGCTTCCCCAAAGGTGTCATGCTGTCTCACAGCAATGTCGTGTTCGAATCGGTGATGTGGATCTATTCGCTGAACTTTGGCGAGGATACGGTTTATCTGCATGCGGCCGCCCTGTTTCATCTTGCCGGGGCCTCTCCGATGGTTGCACTCACGCTGGTGGGTGGCACGCACGTCATCATTCCAAAATTCGACCCGGAACTCGCAATGGCGACCATCGCGGCCGAAAAGGCGAATTACTGTCTCTTCGTGCCGACAATGCTCAACATGATGCTGAACCATGCAGCATTCGGACAATATGACCTCAGCAGCATCAAGGATTGCGAATACGGGGCATCCCCGATGCCCGATGCGTTGCTGGTGGATATCATGAAGAAATTGCCGTCATGGCGTTTTCATCAAGGTTACGGCCTGACCGAATGTGCGGCGCTGGCTTCGCTATTGTCATGGAAGTATCACGCCCTGGAGGGACCGATCGCGCAGAAGCGCAAATCGGCGGGCCGCGCCGCGCCTGGAGCCGAGATTCGGATCGTCGACACGACAACCGGCCAGGAACTTCCGCGCGGCACCGTCGGAGAAATCGCAATCCGGGGCGCGGGTGTCATGTTGGGCTATTGGCGCAAGCCGGAGGAGACGTCGCGCGTTCTTCGAAACGGCTGGCTTCATACCGGCGACGGAGCGTGGATGGATGATGACGGCTTTATCTACATCGTCGATCGGGTCAAGGACATGATCGTTTCCGGCGGCGAAAATGTCTACTCGGGTGAGGTGGAGAATGCGATTTATCAGCATGCGGGGGTTCGCGAGTGCGCCGTTATCGCGGTGCCCGACGAGACTTGGGGGGAAGCCGTTCATGCCATCGTTGTCCCGAAAGCCGGATCGGAACTTGCGCCAGAGGACGTCATTGCGCATTGCCGAACGCTGATCGCCGGGTACAAGTGCCCCCGCACGGTCGAACTGCGGCTGGAGCCGTTACCCCTGACCGGCAGCGGAAAGATCATGAAATCGAGCTTGCGCGACGAGAAATGGCGTGGCCTCGAACGTTCAGTCAATTAAATGAAAACCAGCGTTGCGACGTCCTCCCGGGCTTCTCCGGAAGCTCGGGACCCGGAGGCGAAGACGGCAGAGATGGCGATCGACGACCTCACGATGCGCGACCGGCTGACCGAATATCTCTCGACCGAAGCCGGCGATGCCGTCCAGATCGAAGCGTTCGAGCGCCGCTCGCCCGGATTTTCCTGGATTACCTACAGCTTTACCGCGCGTGATCGGTCCGACCGGAGACGCAAATTGATCCTCAGGGTCGGGCCAACCAATGGTCTGTTTGCGCCCTATTCGGTATTGCCCCAAGTGTACGCGCTGCAGTCGCTCGAGAATTCGCGCGTCCCGGTGCCCCGGCTTGTCTCTTATTCGCAGGAAGGCGCAAAGATCGGATTTCCGTTCTTCATCTGCGAACACGTCAGGGGCGATGTCGCAGCCCCCTGGCTTGGAAGCGGAGCGACCGAAGAGCATCGGCGCCGGATCGTGGTGCAGTTCCTCGATATCCTCGCCGAGCTTCATACCATCGATTGGGAACATCTGCCGCTGAGGGAACTACTGACCAAGGTCCCTTTCGGCGAAAGAGCAGAACGCGCGCCACTCACGGCGTGGCGTGCGCTGGTGTCCCGGCCTCTCAACCGGTATTATCCCTTGCTCGATTGGGCCGGTCAGTGGTTGCACGATAACTGCCCGATGCCTCCGCGGACCACGATTGTTCACGGCGATTACCGTGTCGGAAATTTTCTGGAGGAGAACGGCAACATTACCACGATTCTTGACTGGGAGCTGACCCACATCGGCGATCCCCACGAGGATCTCGGATGGGCGCTGGTACCAACATTCAACGGCGGCAGCCGCAAGCTTTACGGCGTCATGGAACGAAACGAGGTAATTGATCGCTATCAGAAAAGATCGGGGATCACGCTTTCGCCGCGCAACCTTGCTTACTACGAAGCGTTTGCATTTTATCAAATGGCCGCGATACAAATTTGCGGCATACATGCCTTTGAGGTCTCGCGTTTCAACGATATGCGCATGGCGGCGATGTCAACGCAGATGGCCTCCATCGTACGGGCGCTGGACAAGGCAATCGAGGCTGTCGCATGAGTCAATCGTTCGACCTTCTCATCGAGGGAATGATCGAAGCCATTCGCTCTCGTATCCTGCCGCAACTCAGCGACGATTTCGTTCGCGGTCAGGCCTACGGCATTATTTATGCCCTGAGCGGCCTCAAATTATCGGCGGACTGGGCAATCGCTCCGCTGCGGCGTCAGATCGAGTTGCAAGACAAGGCGTTTGCCGACGTCGCCCGCCTCGGTGCCGGGCTGGGCCATCCGAAGTTGCCGGACGGACCGCGGCTTCGGCCGGACGCGCCTGCAAGCGCTGATCTTGAGCGATTGCGTAACGAGGGCGATCGCAAGCTCGGTGAAGTGCTGAAATGGACTTCAGGTCCGGGCGCCGCCGCAGATCCCGAGGCCGCCAAAGCGATCCAGGCGATGCTGCGTCGTTCCATGCGGGATCAACTCAAAGTCGACATTTCGATAATGGCCAAGCCGATGTTTCATGAACTTGCAACGGGCGAGGAATCGGAATCCGCTTGAATGGATCCTGCTTGGCACGGGTGCATCGGCTCTCGAACGTCTCTGGGGCGTCTAACGCTTCGAAACAGATTGCGTCTTTCCGACCAGATCGCCAAACAGAACCCAGGTTTTCCCGTCGAACTTCGCGAAGCGCGTTTGCTCGATCGCGGCGTAATTTTCCGGCGTGGTCTGGATGGTGATGCCGGTGATCAGCATCGATACTTTCAATCCCTTCAGGTTCGTCGCCTGCCTGAGCACATTCGCGCGGGTCAGGTCATCGCCGCAGCGCTTCAGAATCTCCACAGCTATTTCGATCGCGGCATAGCCGGTTATCGCGGTGATGTCGTTGGGGCTGCCGCCGGGGAAATTCTCCTTCATGAAAGCAAGATAGTCCTTCATTCCCTTGTCGTCGGCCCAGGCGGGATCATCAGGTACTTTATAGATTGTGGTGGTGATGGCGCCCGTTGAGGCCTCAAGCCCGGCCGGCGCGAGCACGCCGCTGACTGAATTGGCGATCGAGGTCAATAGCAGGGTCGGCTTCCAGCCCAGTTCGTGGATCTTGCGTATGGCCTGGGCGGTAAATTTGTTCTGGGCAGCCAGAAATACCACGTCGGCGCCGGAATCCTTCAAAACGAGGATTTGGGAATCGATGGTCGGGTCGGTTGTTTGATAGCTTGCTTCCTTGACGATCATCGTCGGGGCCTTCTCACCCAGACCTTCGCGCAGACCTTTCAGGTAATCTTTGCCGATGTCGTCCGACTGATAAAGCACGGCGATTTTTGCGTCGGGCTTGTTCTGCAAAAGGTAGTTCGCAAATATCTCGCCCTCGGTGTCGTAAAACGGAGAATAGGGGGTCGTCCACGGGAAGGTTTTCGGTGCGTTCCAGCGAGATGCGCCGCTTTGCACCAGAAGCTGGGGCACATTGTTTGTATTGAGATATTTCTGAATAGCAGCGTTGGTGGGTGTGCCGAATGGTGAAACAATTGCAAGAACCTGCTCGTCCTCGACCAACTGTCGAATGACGTCGAGAGATTTCGGTGGACTGTAGCCGTCATCCCGTGACAGCAGCGTGATCTTGCGACCGTTGATGCCGCCACGGTCGTTGACCGTCTTGATGTAGGCCGACTGGACACGGCTCAACATCGAATAGCTGGAAGCAGGACCGCTGAATGGCGCGTTTTGCCCGATCTTGATCTCGGTATCGGTCGCGCCGGGATCGTATTTTTTCTGCGCGAAGGCGTTGCTGGCGCCGAGCAGGCACAGCGCCGCGACGGCGGCATAAAAGGCCGATCGCTTCATCATCTTGCCGTCCCCCGCAACATTTTGTCTCGATGTTTAAACCCTGCGGGCGCGTGGAACGCGGCGTTGAACGAGGATCGCGTCGGTGACGATCTTGGCGGTTTCAGCGCAGGCTTGTGTCCCGCCGTTGCCATATTCCTTGACCGCGTCGCCCACGCACCACAGGCCCTCGATGCCGGTCTCTCGCGGCAGATCGTAGCCGGCGCAACTGCGTTGCGCCGGCCAATCATCCCGCATCACGCGGATCGACAGAATCCTGGCCTGACTGAAATTCGGAAACTGCTCACGCAAATCGGCAAGCGCCAGCTCGACTTCCGCACCTGAGTCAAAATCGCCCAGCGCCGGAACCGGCACCGCATAGGCCACATAAAGATGCCAGCCCGGCGGCGCCAGTTCGGGGCAGGTGGCGGTGAGATTGGCCATGTTGCAGAGCCGGCGGGTTTTCCCGAAGGTGACAATGCCCGGGTGCGAAATCAGCGGTTGCTGGCTCGCGATGTTGATGACGATGTTGGCCGCAGGACGAAGTCCACCACGCACCCGCTCGACATAATCGGCAGGAAAGGCGGCCTCTCCGCCGAGCGCGACGGTGGCTTTGGGGCCGGCATTGCTGATGATCAGATCGGTGTCGATCCTGACGGTCTGACCGTTCCTGACAACGCTGACGCCTTCGGCGCAGCGATCCCGGGTGTGGATCGTCGTTGCCGGCGTGGCCAGCCAGATATCGCCGTTGCGCTTGATCGCCGAGCCGAGTGCGTTCCAGACCCCGATAGTGCCTTCCGGGCAAAATCCAAAGCGCTTGAACGCGCCCTTGGCTGTGAAATAGGTCAGGAAGGCGCGTGCCGGCAGCTCGGCGGCGTTGCAGGCAAAAATCGCCGCGCACAGGTTGCGAAAAATCGCATGAACCGAGGCGTTGCTGGTGTAGGATTTGAGCCAGTCTTCGGTGGATTGGCGTCCGTCCGGGAGATTGCCGGCGCGGGCATCGGCGAATTTTTCCAGGATGCGCGAGGCCTGCTTGGTCAATTGGCCGAGCAGCAGCGACCATCCACCGCGGCCGACATCGATCAGCTTGCCGTCGATGAAAAAGGAACTGGCAGGCTCCGGGGTGCGGATGTCGAGTGCAGCGCCTACGGTGTTGAAGGTCTCCTCGAACACGCCGCCGAGCTCGATCGCAATGGCGCCGATGTTGACCTTGAAGCCGTCGATCTCCTCGGTGGAGGCG
>Ga0209006_10007125_pt1 | contig 10106 bp, 10 predicted proteins | sample JacPin_JW_Ref_O2_FD_188567 | JGI IMG/M metagenome (GOLD analysis project Ga0209006, IMG submission 188567) | Forest soil microbial communities from Algoma, Ontario, Canada - Jack Pine, Ontario site 1_JW_Ref_O2 (SPAdes) (version 2) | ecosystem: Environmental > Terrestrial > Soil > Boreal... | reverse complement strand
ACCAGCCGGCGCATTGTTTCAGGGATGAACCGCCCGGTCGCGTCGAGCCACAACGGCACGCCGAGCGGGATGAATTTGCGATCGACGGCGAGGCTGCGCTGCGCGCTCAGCACCACATTCTCGCTGCCCAAAGGCCCGTCGCCGGCGATTTCCTTGAAGAAGACATAAGACGGATTCTCACGCATCAGCGCCGTGCCGGCATCGCCATGGGCGGCGATCCAGTTGCGCAGCGTCTCCATCGTCAGGTCTTTCAAAGGCACCTCGCCGCGCTCGACCAGCAGGCGACCGAGCGCGACATAGGGCCGGCCGTTGCTGCCGTCATAGCCGATCCGGACGGAGCCGCCGCCCTTGAGCCGCACCAACCCCGATCCCTGGACCGCCAGGAAGTTGGCGGCGATCGGATCGTCGACCCAGAGCATTTCGAGCCCCTTCCCGGCCAGCGCGCCGTCCTCGATCTCGGCGCGGGAATACGCCTTCGGCTCCGGCGGGCGCCGGTAGATCGGGGTCTGGAACGGCCCCTCGCGGCGCCGCGAGCCGTTGAGCACGACCTCGAAATAGCCGGTGATGAGACCGTCGCTCTGGCCGTTATTGCCGGCCAGCAACGGCACGAAATTGCCTTCGAAAAACGCCTTCGCCGCGGCATCGGTGGCGGGCAGCAGCGCAGCGGCGACACAGAGGCCGCGCCACTCCGCAACTGTTCCGAAATCGCCGGCCTTGACCCGTGGATCGAACGACTCGTCATCGCGGCGTGCCGTGATCGCGGCGCAGGATTTCAGGAAGGCCGGCACCGCGGCGGCAACATCATCGTTGCTCCAACCGTCAAGCTGGTCGAAGCGGAGTTGCTTCAGCGTGAGTTTCGGCGGCGCGGTGCGGTGGCAGCTATAAAGAATGCCCGCAAGCAGGATCAGGAGCGCGACGCCAACAACGATACCGGCCCGCCGCACGGCATAAAGGGGCCGTCAACCGCTGCCGGTCGCGACCAGTTGCCAATTCGGATTGGACGAGCGGGCGTCCCGCGCGAACGTCCAGAAATCGGTTTTCTCGATCAGGTTCTGCGGGTCGCCATCGACGACACTGCCGTCATGTGCGCGCAAGACATTGATCTGGTCCGAAACCAGCTTGACGGTGACCCGCGCGGTGCGGCCGTCCATGCCGGCCTCGACGATGTCGATGTCCTTCAGTTTCGCGATGCGGGTTTCGAGGGTTTCGCCAGCGGCTTCGCGCTCGTCGATCGCGGCGGCGAACGATTTGTAGGTATCGTCGCTCAAAAGCGGTCGCAGCCCGTCCTTGTCACCCTTGGCGAACGCGGCAACGATCAATTCAAACGCGCCGCGTGCGCCGTCGAGAAAGCCGGGCGCCTCGAAACCCGGATCGGCGGCGGCGATCTGCGCGAGGCCGCCGGCGACGGTATTGGCCGGCGGCGGCGCGGCGGCCAAGGTCGTGAGTGCCGGGCGCGGCGGCAGCGTCACGACCTTGTCGCCAGCCGGCGGGGCGGGACCACGGGCAAAAAGGTCGCGGCGGCGCTCGTTTCCGGTGCGGCGACCGAGCACGCTGCGCAGGCGCAGAACCAGGAAGGCAGCCACCATCGCAAACAGGATGATGTCGAAATAATGCGGAAGATCGCCCATCTTGTCCTGCCGTGACCCGGGTGCGGCCCGGCCTGCGATAGATTCGGTTACGCAATTACATAGGGGTTCGGCCGCCCGCCGGCAAGCAAAGCTGGAACGGACCGGCGGCGCGGCCCGTGTTGCGGCCCTGGGCGATCCATGTTAGCGAACGCCGCGCGCGAACATAGAAGTGGGGCGATCATGGCTAGAACGACCAGGAAAAACGGCCAGGAAGTGACGCCCGCGGCTGCTCCCGCGCCTGTGGCAGCTCCCGCGGCGGCGCTCGCCGATTCCTCGCAACGATTGATCGTCAACGCCCAATACATCAAGGATCTGTCGTTCGAAAACCCGCGCGCGCCGCATAGCCTGACGCAGCAGGCCACGGCCCCGACGGTCGACATCAATGTCGACGTCAACGCGCAGAACGTGAGCCCCGAGGCCTATGAGGTCGTCTTGACGATCAAGGTCAACGCCAAGGTCAACGACGACGCCTTGTTTTTGCTGGAGCTCGTCTACGGCGCAATCGTCACCGTCCGCAATACGCCGCGCGATATTTTGCCGCCGCTATTGCTGGTCGAGACGCCGCGGCTGATGTTTCCGTTCGCCCGCAACATCGTCGCCGACGCGACGCGAGACGGCGGCTTTCCGCCGCTGATGATCAACCCGATCGACTTCACCGATCTCCTGCGCCGCAATACGGCGCAAGCGCCAGGCGCGCCGGCCGACAATCCGGCGTCAGCCAACGAAGTCCCATAACGGGCTGGCGATCGTCGCCAGCAACGCGCGGTGCGCCGCGAGTTCTTCGGGTGACGCGGCGTGCGGCCGCGGCGGCCGCACCGGGCGATCTTCGATCGTGGCGACGTATGTCGCGCCCGACGTGTCGACAACGGCAAAGTCGAGCCCGGGCTGGCGCCCGCCGAGCAGCTCGACATAGACCTCCGCCAGCAAGCCGCAATCGATCTCGGCGCCATGCTTGTCGCGGGCGGCAAGGTCGATCGTAAAGCGCCGGCACAGCGCGTCGAGGCTCGCCGGCGCTCCCGGGAAGCGCCGCCGGGCGAGCGATAACGTATCGACGAACGGGGCGGATAGCGGCGGGCGGCCGGCCCGTACCAGCTCGGCATTGAGGAAAGCGATGTCGAATTCGGCGTTGTGGATGACCAGCGGATCGCTGCCGACAAAGGCGAGAAATTCGTCGACCGCGGCGGCGAAGGGCGGGTGGCCGGCAAGAAATTCCGCGGCCAGGCCGTGCACCGCATAGGCGTCGGCCGGCATGTCGCGCTCCGGATTGACGTAGCAATGAAACCGGCGCCCGGTCGGCACGTGATGGACCAGCTCGAGCGCGGCGATCTCGACGATCCGGTGCCCCATATTCGGGTCGAGCCCGGTAGTCTCGGTATCGATTACAATTTCGCGCACGCAACCCTCCCCCGCAAGCGCCGCAGCCGCGCGCTGCGCCGCCAGTCCCCCGTCCGTACCCGTCTGACGATCGCCGCGAGCTGGCGTGCCGCAAAGGCGCGACTCAGCGCCGTCGTGACCACGAAATCGGCGCGTTGGCGTTTCCCGCGATCCGGAAATTGCGAATCGAGGATCGCGGCGAAGCGCGCAGCGCTCATGCCGGGCCGGCGCATGACCCGCTCACGCTGCAGCCGCAGCGGCGCGGAAACGACGATGACCCCGTCGACCCGGTCGATCCGTTCGGTTTCGAATAGTAGCGGGATATCGAGCACGACAAGCTTTTCACCGAGCGTACGTTGTCGAGCGATCCAGCGACGCTCCACCGCCCGGACCATCGGGTGCAGGATTTTTTCCAGCCGGCGCATTTCTTCGGGCTTGCCGAACACGCGCTGGCCGAGAGCGCGCCGATCCACCGCCCCGGATCCCCCTCGCACGCCCGGAAAGGCGGCCTCGACCGCAGTAACCGCCGCGCCCCCTCGCGCCAACATCTTATGGATTTCCGCATCGGCGTCGTAGAGCGGCACGTCGAGCCGACGCAGCACCGCGGCGGCGGTGCTTTTGCCCATGCCGATCGAGCCGGTTAGTCCGAGGACGATCACCCGCTATCCTACGAATGTCGCGAGCATCGCCTTGCGCAACGCCGGGGTGACTTGCGGCGCGGCGCCGAACCAGGCCGCGAACCCCGGCCGTCCTTGGTGCAGCAGCATGCCGAGCCCGTCGACGACCGGATGGCCACGACGCCGGGCCGCCGCCAGCAACCCGGTTTCGAGCGGCACGTAGACGATGTCGACGACGACTGCGGTGAGCGGCAGCGCATCGAGATCGATGTCGAGCGGCGGTTCCTTGTCCATGCCGAGGCTGGTGGTGTTGACGAGGATGCCGGCGCCGCGCAGCACCTCGGCACGCGACTGCCAGGGATGGACCGTGATCCGCGTCTCCGGCGCAGCCAGCTGGCCCGCCAGCGTCTCCGCCCGGCCGAGCGTACGGTTGACGACGCGGATTTCGCGGACGCCTGCGGCACTCAACGCGGCGATCACCGAGCGGGCGCTGCCGCCGGCGCCGAGCACCACCGCCGGGCCGGCCGCCGGGCGCCAGTCCGGTGCCTGTTCGCGCAGGTTCTCGCGAAAACCGAAGACATCGGTGTTGCTGCCCTCGAGGCTGCCGTCGGGCGCGACGATGACGGTGTTCATCGCGCCGATACGTCGCGCAAACGGATCGACCCGATCCATCGCCTCAAGCGCTGCCCGCTTGTGCGGGATCGTCAAATTGCAGCCGCGAAAGCCGAGCGCCGGCAAGGCGCGCAGCGCTTGCTCAAGCCGCTCGGGCGGCACCGCGAGCGGCACATAGGCGCCGTCGATGCGGTGCTCGGCGAGCCAGAACCCGTGCAGCGCCGGCGAGCGTGAATGCGCGATCGGCCATCCCATGATGCCGGCGAGCCGCGCCGCTCCGGTGATCGGCATGGTTTGCCCTCACTCCCCCAATACGCCGGGCCCGCGCAGAAATTCGAGCAGCTCCAGCAGCGGCAGACCGAGGACCGCGAAATGGTCGCCTTCGATCCGCGCGAAAAGCTGCACCCCCCTGCCCTCAAGCCGGTACGCCCCGACCGAGCTGAGCACCGCGTCCCCCTCAGCTGCAATATAACCGGCGAGGAACCCTTCGCCAAAGCGCCGCATCGTCAATTTCGGTGTTGCGAGTGCCCGCCAAAGCCGCGTATTGCCGCAAATCACGCAGGACGCGGTCACGAGAATGTGATCTCGCCCACGCAACCGCCAAAGCTGTTCCGCGGCCTCGGCGAGACCGCCCGGCTTATCGAACCATTCGTCGCCGGCGACGAGGATCTGATCGGCACCGATAACCAGTGCCGAGGGATGACGCGCGGCGACCGCGCGGGCTTTGGCTTCGGCGAGCGCCGCCGCGCACGCGGCTGCATCCCCTTCCGCGGCGCGGTATTCGCGCTTGATCGCCGCCTCGTCGATCGCCGACGGCTCGACCGCGAACTCCACACCGGCGGCTCGCAGCATTGCCGCCCGCGCCGAACTGGCCGATGCAAGGATCAAGTGTCGCCTGGTTCCCTCAAGCGTCGAAGCCATGGCGGCGAGCGAGCAGTTTGTAGATCGCGGCCGCGGTTTCCTCGATCGAGCGCCGGGTGACGTCGATGACCGGCCAGTGATGCTCGGCGAAGATACGCCGCGCCTCGCGCACCTCGGCGCGAACCGCCTCAATGTCGGTGTAGTCGGTCTCGCCGTTATGATCGAGCATCGACAGGCGGTTGCGGCGCAGATGGATCAGCCGCTCGGGGTCGTTGGTCAGCCCGACGACCAGCGGCTTTTTCGCGGCAAGCAGTTCCGGCGGCAATTTCACGCCGGGCACGAACGGCACATTCGCCACCTTGATTCCGCGATTGGCAAGATAGAGGCTGGTCGGTGTCTTCGAGGTGCGCGATACGCCGACGAGGCAAACATCGGCATCGTCGATGCCCCAGCTCGATTGCCCGTCATCGTGGTTGATCGCGAAGGTCATGGCGTCGATGCGGGCGAAATATTCGTTATCGAGCAAATGCTGCTTGCCCGGCAGGCCTCGGCTTTTCCGGCCGAGGAACGCGGCCATCGCGCCGAGTACCGGGTCGAGGATCGGGATCGTTGCGACCTGCAACCGGCGGCAGCTGTCCTGCAAGGTCTGCCGCAACGCGTCGTTGACCAGCGTATAGAGGACAATGCCGGGATTGGCCTCGACCCCGGCGATCACGCGATCGAGCTGGCCTTGGGTGCGCACCATGCTCCAGACATGCTCGATGGCCTGCGCCTCGTCGAACTGCACGAGACAGGCGCGCGCCACCGAATGCACCGTATCGCCGGTCGAATCCGAGACGAGATGCAGATGAAACCGCGTCAGCACCGCGCCCGAGCCTTCCCTCTCATTCTATCCCGTTCCTCCGGTGCATCGATTATCGGGCGCGGGGATAACCGACTGACTTATCCCCGCCGCGCCCGTTTCGCGCCGATTCACCCCCACAGCCGCTCGATCCGTTCCTATGTTCTTCCCATTGTGGAAGAAGCGATGTTTACCGCCGAAAAATCGGGGACAAAGTAGATTTGTTGCAATGTTATCCCGGTTTTCCACCTTTTCGACGGCAGCGCAACTTCACACTATTCGCGGCATATTACAGCGGTTTTCCACGAGCTCGACGATCCATAGGCGAGACCTCGATGTGACGGGATCGAATCGGGGGTACGAGTCTAATCCCCGCTTTGCCGAGCACCCACTACCACCTCATCAAAAGACTCCTTTATGAATGAAGTAGAAGGAGGACGCTCGATGGCGAGGATGAGTGGGCGGGCGCCAATCAAGCCGTTGCTGCGCGTGCTCGCCGGCGAGTCGCTCAACCGACCGCCGTGGTGGCTGATGCGCCAGGCCGGGCGCTATCTGCCAGAATACCGCGCGGTGCGGGCAAAGGCAGGCGATTTCGTCACGCTGTGCCTCAACCCCGAGCTTGCGGCCGAGGTGACCCTGCAGCCGATCCGGCGTTTCAGCATGGATGCGGCGATCCTGTTCTCGGACATCCTGCTGGTGCCGCGGGCTCTTGGGCAGCGCCTGTCGTTTGAGAATGACGGGCCGAAGCTCGAACCGTTGGCGAACATCGTGGCGGTGGGCAAGCCGGATATCGCGATGCTTGAGCCGGTCGCCGAGGCGGTGCGCCGGGTGCGAGCCGAACTCCCGGACCGGACGGCGTTGATCGGTTTTGCCGGGGCGCCGTGGACGGTCGCGACCTACATGGTTGAGGGCGGCACCAGTCGGGACTTTCACCGCGTCAAGACCCGGGCCTATCGCGATCCGAGCGAGTTTTCTGCGCTGATCGAACGGATTTCCGCCGTGACGCTCGATTTTTTGTGTCTGCAGGTCGAGGCTGGGGTCGAGGTGGTGCAGCTTTTCGATTCCTGGGCCGGGGCGCTTTCACCGGCCGGGTTCGAACGCTGGGTGATCGACCCAACGAAGCGCCTTGTCGCGGCATTGAAGGCCCGCTTTCCGGATGTGCCGATCATTGGTTTTCCGCGCGGCGCCGGTCTTCTCTATGAGCGTTACGCGGCGGAGACGGGGGTCGATGCGGTTGGCCTCGATACCGCCGTCCCTCCCGGGTTTGCCCGTGATCGGCTGCAATCGCGCCTTCCGGTGCAGGGTAATCTCGACCCGGTGCTGCTGGTGGTCGGTGGCGAGGCCATGCGGTCTGCGGTGGCGGATGTGCGCGCGGCGCTAAGCAGTGGCCCGTACATCTTCAATCTGGGGCACGGCATCCTGCCCGAGACGCCGCCCGAGCACGTCGCCGAACTCGCGCGCCTTCTTTCCGAGCCGACGCACGCCACGTGACATGCCGCGCCGGGCGATCGTGTTGATGAATCTCGGCGGGCCGGATTCGCCGCAGGCGGTGCGGCCGTTCCTGGTGAACCTGTTCAGCGATCCGGCGATCATCGATTTGCCGTTGCCCGTGCGCTGGCCGTTGGCGCGGTTGATCGCATGGCGGCGTGGCGCGGTCGCGCGCGATATCTACAATCATCTCGGCGGCGGATCGCCGTTGCTCGCCAACACGCAAGCGCAGGCGCGGGCGTTGGAGGACACGCTCGGCGACGGAAATCGCTGTTTTGTCGCCATGCGATACTGGCGCCCGCTGACGCGTGAAACGGTTGCGGCGGTCAAATCGTGGCAGCCGGACGAGATCGTCTGCCTTCCGCTCTACCCGCAATTCTCGACAACGACTGCGGCGTCCTCGCTCGCGGTGTGGCGGCGCGAGGTGGACCGGCAGGACCTCGATTGTCCAATGCGGGTCGTTCAGCCCTATCCCACGGCGCCGGGTTTCATCGCCGCGCTGGCCGGGCTGATCGGGCCGGTGCTGGACCAGGCGGGACAGTCGCACAGGGTTCGCCTGCTGCTCACCGCGCATGGGTTGCCGCTGAAAATTGTTCGCGCCGGCGACCCTTATCCCGATCAGATCGAAGAGACTGCCGGCGCGGTCGTCGCGGCGCTCGACCGGCCTGGCCTCGATTTAGTGGTGTGCTATCAGAGCCGAGTCGGGCCGCTCGCCTGGCTCGGTCCGGCGACCGACGACGAAATCCGCCGCGCCGGGCGCGACGGCGTTGCCGTCGTGGTCGCGCCGATCTCGTTCGTTTCCGAGCATTCCGAGACCCTCGTCGAACTCGACCGCGACTATCGCCGTGTCGCGGGCGCTTCCGGCGTGCCGGGGTATTACCGCGTGCCGACCGTCGGCACCGACCCACACTTCATCGCCGCGCTCGCCGAACTGGTCGAAACCGCGACATGAACGATTTTCTCGCTTCGGCCTATCCGTGGATCAAGGTGCTGCACATTGTTAGCGTCATCGCCTGGATGGCAGGGCTGCTCTATCTGCCGCGGCTTTTCGTCTATCACGCCGAGGCAGCGATCGGCTCCGACACGGCAGAGACGTTCAAAATCATGGAGCGCCGCCTGCTGCGCGGCATCATGCTGCCGGCGGCGATAGCCGTGATTTTCTTCGGGGTCTTGCTGGCCGCGACGCCGGGGATCGTCGATTGGCAGCGCGGCTGGATTTGGACGAAACTGGTTCTGGTGCTAGGGCTTGGCGTCTTCCACATGCGGCTCGCGGCATGGCATCGGCAATTCGCCGCGGATCGCATTCCGCATTCGCCGCGCTTCTTCCGCATCGTCAATGAATTGCCCACCCTCGCGCTGATCGCGATCGTCGTGTTGGTCGTGGTCAAGCCGTTCTGAAGAAAAAACCGCAGGAATGGCGGCACTTTGATCTTGCAAAGGCGTTTGACTTACATATCTCCATTCGGTAAGGGATGGATCGAGCCGATCACCGGCTTTTCTTCACACATTCCCGTCAAACTCTCGCGCAACTTTCCCGCCCACCGGATTGGCTTTGCGCCGGGCTCCGCAGACGGGCAAGCCCTTTGCTCATCGCCCTACCTCATGCCCTTGGGCCTCATCGTGACGAAAGCTCCATGAACCTCGACGAACTCAAGCGGAAAACGCCCGCTGAATTGCTGGCTTTTGCCGAAGAATTGCAGATCGAAAACGCATCGTCCCTGCGCAAGCAGGAGCTGATGTTCGCGATCCTGAAGCAGCTGGCCGAGAACGACGTGCCGATCTCCGGCGACGGCGTCCTTGAAGTGCTGTCCGACGGATTCGGTTTCCTGCGTTCGCCGGAAGCCAACTACCTGGCCGGGCCCGATGACATTTACGTGAGCCCGAATCAGGTGCGCCGATTTGGCCTGCGGACCGGCGATACGGTCGAAGGCCAGATTCGCAGCCCGCGCGACGGCGAACGCTATTTCGCCCTCGTCAAGGTCGAGCGGATCAATTTCGAGGAGCCGGACCGGCTACGGCACCGGATCAATTTCGACAATCTGACGCCGCTCTATCCCGAAGAGAAAATCCGACTCGAACTCGACGACCCAACCAAGAAAGACCTGACGACACGGGTCATCGACTTGATCACGCCACTCGGCAAGGGGCAGCGCGCGATCATCGTGTCGCCGCCGCGCGCCGGCAAGACCGTGATGCTGCAGAACATCGCGCATGCGATTGCGGTCAACCACCCCGAGATCTTCCTGATCGTCCTCCTGATCGACGAGCGGCCTGAGGAAGTCACCGACATGGCTCGCTCGGTGCGCGGCGAGGTCGTCAGCTCGACCTTCGACGAGCCGGCGGTGCGGCACGTCCAGGTCGCCGAGATGGTGATCGAGAAGGCGAAGCGCCTCGTCGAGCACAAACGCGATGTCGTCATCCTGCTCGATTCGATCACTCGCCTGGCGCGCGCCTACAACACCGTCGTGCCCTCGTCGGGCAAGGTGCTGACCGGCGGCGTCGACGCCAACGCGCTGCAGCGGCCGAAGCGCTTCTTCGGCGCCGCGCGCAACATCGAGGAAGGCGGTTCGCTGACGATCATCTCGACGGCGCTGATCGACACCGGCTCGCGCATGGACGAGGTGATCTTCGAAGAGTTCAAGGGCACCGGTAATTCGGAAATCGTGCTCAACCGCAAGGTCGCCG
>Ga0209006_10007124_pt1 | contig 10107 bp, 9 predicted proteins | sample JacPin_JW_Ref_O2_FD_188567 | JGI IMG/M metagenome (GOLD analysis project Ga0209006, IMG submission 188567) | Forest soil microbial communities from Algoma, Ontario, Canada - Jack Pine, Ontario site 1_JW_Ref_O2 (SPAdes) (version 2) | ecosystem: Environmental > Terrestrial > Soil > Boreal... | reverse complement strand
ACCTACGCCATCGAGTTTGTCGAGCAAGACGGCGGCGCGACCAATTTCTGGGGCATTTCTTTCCCGTCGAACGCCTAACTGCCCGCTCGTCTGGGCGCTCCAATGTGGCTCGTCGAACCACACCGAGTAAACGGTGTGCATCCCTAGAGTGCGCCGAGAAAAGGCGCTGGGCTTCAGTGGGTGCAACTCGACTGTTCTCCAATCTGCGCCCGTTTCCTGCTCGGCGAGGACCCGCGATAAAGTGCTTGGGCCGAGGCGTGAATGGCCCCGATGGGCTGCTGTGCAAATCGGACGGTCGTGAGTGTAATGGGCCCGTTAATAGCACTCTCCTCGATTAAGACTTGGATGACAGCATGGCGAGTGATGTTCAAGGCCCGTTGTAAAGCAGCGTGACTTGTAGTACCGTCCTTGGGTCCGCGCAGGCCTTGGGCCTGTACAAAGAGACGAACTGGACCACCTTCCTTCCTCCAATGCCCGTTCGATCTCGGGGATGATTCATGTCAGGAAAAGTGTGCCCATGCGAGGAATCCCAGTGTCTTCTTCTTCCTTTTCTCTCGGCATTGCTTCCACTCTTGTTGCCGCGGTGTTTTTGGCTTCAGTGCTCTGCGTGCCCGCGCTTGGGCAGGAGTCAGCTCAGGCCACTGCCGCTATCCCGCTCATCACGCAGCCCGTAGATGAGTCGAATCTCACAACACTCAAAGGCAATACGTATCCGCTCGCGCGGCCTGAGTTTGATCTGGGGAGCGCTCCGGCGTCCCAACCTATGAGTCGCATGCTTCTGGTGTTGAAGCGAAGCGATGACCAGGAAGCGGCGCTCAGGAAGTTGCTTGACGATCAACAGGACAGGGCATCACCGAACTATCACAAGTGGCTCACGCCTCAACAATTTGGCAGGCAGTTCGGGCCGGCCGACATCGACATGCGGACGATCATTGCGTGGTTGCAGTTTCACGGATTTCAGGTGGGTTCCACCAAGGGACGCACGGTGCTGGAGTTCTCCGGCTCCGCCAGCCAGGTACAGGAGGCGTTTCACACAACGATTCACAAGTACTTAGTAAACGGACAACGATACTGGGCGAATGCAAGCGACCCGCAGATTCCGGCGGCGTTGACGCCCGCGGTGGCGGGTGTATTCACGCTGCACAACTTTTATAAGAAGCCACAGATTCATCTCGTCGACCGACAGTTCCCCGCGAAGGCGGTGCGCGGAGTTCGACCGCAATTTACCTCCAGCACCGGCTCCCATGCACTCGGCCCCGCAGACTACTACACAATTTACAATTTCAACCCACTGGGGTCCGGATCAGCTTCGATCGCACTCGTGGGTCGTTCGAATATCAATCTTCAAGACGTGGTCTATTTTCATTATTGGATGTACGACCAAGCAGTGCAAGAAGAGGTCATCGTGAATGGCCCAGACCCGGGAGATTTGGGCGGAGACGAGGAAGCCGAAGCGGTTCTGGATCTTACCTGGGCCGGCGCAGTTGCACCTTCGTCCCCCGCGGAATTGGTAGTATCCCAGTCGACCGCAACCACCGACGGCATCGACCTGTCGGAAACATACATCATAGATAACAATCTTGCGGATGTAATGAGCGAATCTTTTGGCGCTTGCGAGGCGAATTTCACCAGCACCGAATCCGCGGGGGTTGCGGGTCTGGCACAGCAGGCTGCCGCGCAGGGAATCACTTATTTGGTTGCTGCCGGGGACTCCGGATCTGCCGGTTGCGACAATCCCGATACTGAAACCGTGGCAACCCATGGACTCGGTGTAAATTTATTGGCGTCGACGCCATACACGGTAGCTGTCGGCGGCACTCTTTTCAATGAGAACGGCCATGACAGTACCTACTGGTCCTCGACCAATTCCAGCCCGACCCTGGAGTCCGCGATTTCTTATATCCCGGAAGACGCATGGAATGAGAGCTGCGAGTCGGGTCAATCAGGATGCAGCACCCCGGGAATATGGGCCGGAGGAGGAGGCGCCAGCGCGGTCTTCACTAAACCGTCGTGGCAGTCGAGTGTCGCCGGAATTCCTTCCGACAACGCGCGCGATTTGCCCGATGTGTCGTTGACAGCGGCGAGTCATGACCCGTATCTGATCTGCCTTCGTGGCTCCTGCGCTCCAAATACACAGGGAGAAATCAGTTTTGTTGGCGTGAGTGGCACGTCTGCTTCCACCCCGTCATTTGCCGGTATCATGGTCCTGGTTGCTAACAGGACAGGAGTCCGTCTCGGGCAACCGAATTACGTGCTGTACCGCTTGGCAGCGGCGGAAAATCTCTCCCCATGCAACGCCTCGACTACCACGACGCTGCCCGCCAGTACATGTGTTTTCAATGATGTCACTGTAGGGAACAACGCCGTCCCCGGCGAAGCCAGCTACGGAGGCGCCAATCCGACTTACACGAGCGGAAAAGGATACGATCTCGCGACGGGACTCGGATCAGTGAATGTAACGAATCTGATCAATCAATGGAGCACAGTCACGTTTAGCCCGACCACCACGATGTTCTCAATCAGCCCCACAAGTGCAGTGCACGGCTCGCCCCTGAACGTTGCAGGTACCGTGACGCCGAACAGCGGCACCGCGACACCCACCGGCTCGGTGTGGTTGGTTCAGAACGGATACGGTAATCTTGTCGGCGACGGCTCGCTGGCTTTCTTCACCCTGGGTAGCCAGGGTTCTTACTCAGGCGTGACTCATCTTTTGCCCGGCGGAACCTATCAAGTCAACGGATACTACGCCGGGGATGGGACTTATGCGGGGAGCGCTTCGAGTCCAACAGTACAAATGACAATTCAGCCGGAGAACACAACAACGACTTTTTCCGTCTTGACCACAGGCTCCGGCGGTACCCTGATCCCGTTTACCAGCGGGCCCTATGGAACTCCGGTTTTTTATCAGGCCCACGTAAGCGGGCAATCGGGCTACGGCGTGCCCGGCGCGTATGTCAACTTCTGGGACACGAACAATGTCGCCAATTCCTCCGCATTCCTCGATTCAAACGGCAATGCGCTGACGCCTGCGCTCACTCAGATTCCCGCCGGACCTCATTCCATCACGGCGGGATATTACGGTGACAACAGTTTCAACTCGAGCGTCGACCTGACACCAATCAATTTCACGATTACCCACATTGCAACCACCACTGTGCTCGCGTCGCAGCAGACTTCTCAGCAACTTCTGCTGACAGCAACCGTGAGCGCTTCGGGAATCGGTACTCCAGCCACCGGGACGATCACCTTCAGCTCTGGCGGCACAGTACTGGGTACGGTCCCATTGAATGCTGGCAACACCTCGAATGGCACAACTCAGGCAACGGCAACTTTCGATGCCAGCAAGTTGGCACCAGGACAGTACAGCGTCATCGCCAGCTATCCTGGAGACGCGAACTACACGGCTTCGACCTCCGCCTCTGTTGCTCTGAACCTGACTGCGACCTTCACTGTCGCGAACCAGGGAATAACTTCACAGACGGTGACCGCGGGAAATACCGCATCGTACATAAACGACATCGTAGTAACACCGTTCTTCGGATTCTCCTCGACCGTGACTGTCTCTTGTAAGGTTCCAGCCCAGGCAACGACCTGCTCGGTGAACCCGGCGTCATACTCGCTGGCGAGCGGAGTTGGTATTGGCACGATGTCGGTTACGACGACAGTGCGAGGTGCGGCGGTTGTGGGCACGAGGACTGGTCGCTCGCCTTGGGAATCGCCCGCCTGGAGCAGCCCCATCGCAGCAGCATTTGTTTTCGTGATGCTCCTGGCCTCGCGGCCGCGACGGCAGCGCTTCATCGGAGTACCTGTGCTCTCCCTTCTGCTCCTGGTATCGATCGGAATCGGATTGGCCGGATGCGGCGGAGGCGGTGGCTCTGCGCCTCAAACGGGAACACTTGCCGGGACTTATATCGTCACTGTCACCGGCACCGCAGGCTCTCAAACGCAGACGACGACGCTCACGCTGGTAGTGCAGTGACACGTCGGGTGGCGAAAAACGGATTAAATCAACTGCCCCGATATCGCTTCTCTACTTCGAAAGCCTCGTGTGCTTGAATAGGATTGGGGTAGCAGTGAGTCTTGAAGCGGGGAAAGACCGAGGATAGTGTGCATGGCTGAGCACAACTCAGCCTACTCTGCGCAGTGGTCGATGTTCTTCGGTGAAGAAATTGTCGCACAGCTTACATCGCAGGCTGCTGAGCTTGCCCAAATTCCTTTGCCGCAGCGAATTCCAGCTTTGGTGCATTCGCTATCTAAGACCATACGAAAATGCCGACGAGGTTAGAAATAGGGGTTGATGTTTAAAGTCGCTAGCTGGAATTTGAATTCAGTTCGCTCTCGGCTGACCCATGTCATGACATGGCTGAAAGCTCGCGATCCCGATGTGTTGCTGCTACAAGAATTGAAGGGGACGGAATTCCCGTCTGAATCCTTCAACTCGCTCGGCTATGAGAGTGTCGCGGTAACGCAGAAAGCCTATAACGGAGTGGCTATTCTCTCGCGACATCCGATGAAGACGATTGCCAAGGCTCTGGTCGGAGACGATTCCGACAGCCACGCACGGTTCTTGGAGGTAATCATCAAGGGCATCCGCATCGTTAATATTTATCTTCCCAATGGCAATCCGGTAGGGAGCGACAAGTTTGCGTACAAGTTGGCTTGGATGGATCGACTGAATCAGCAAATGATCAGATGGAAGCAGGACGATGCGCCGACATTAATAGGCGGCGACTTCAACGTAATTCCTGAGGACATCGACTGTCACAAGCCGTCATCGTGGGAGCACGATGCTTTGTTTCAGCCGGAGCCGCGAGCCCGCTATCGTGCGATGTTGGATATGGGCTATACGGATGCGTTCCGGTCATTACACGTGGGTGAAATTGGACACTTCACGTTTTGGGATTACTTTCGGCGAGCGTTCGAAAACAATCGAGGCATTCGAATCGATCACTTCTTATTATCCCCTACGCTGGCAGATCGACTCGAAAGCTGCGAGATTGATAAGGGACCTCGGGCGCAGGAAAAGCCCTCTGACCACACCCCCATAATCGTGACGCTATCCGACATGCCATAATCTCCGGATGTGCGGACGCTACCGACTATCTCGGCGAAAGCAGATCATCGAGGAGCACTTCGATGCCCTCTCGGGCGAAGAAGATTGGAGCCCCCGCTACAATGTCGCGCCAACACAGCCCATCCCCGTCATCCGCCAGCATCCGAAGGAGCCCGTCCGGGAATTGTCCCTGATGCGTTGGGGACTGATTCCCTCATGGGCGAAGGATTCGTCTGCCGCCGCCCTCATGATCAATGCAAGGTCGGAGACTGCGTCCACGAAGTCGGCGTTCCGCGATGCGCTGAAATCCCGCAGGTGCTTGATTCCGGCAGACGGCTTCTATGAATGGAAGCGAAACGGGAAAACCAGGCAGCCGTACTGTTTTGAGGGCAATGAAGGGAAGTTGTTCGCGTTCGCAGGGATTTGGGATCGTTGGAAAGACCCGAGCGGACAGTGGGTCAAATCCTGCTCAATCCTCACCACGACGCCGAATGCAGTGATCTCACCTGTGCACGACCGGATGCCAGTCATTCTTGATCCAGACAGCTATGACTTGTGGCTCGATCCCGGAATGACGAATGCCGCTGCGACGTCCGAACTGCTGAAGCCCTGCGATGGTCGCTTGATGCGGTGCTTCCCTGTGAGCGCTCGGGTCAACTGCGTAGCGAATGATGACGAGGAATGCTGCGCCCCGGTGGAACTCGCTGAGGTTCAGACGCGACTCTTTTCGTAGTTGAGGGAGTGGGAGCCCATGTCACGATTAAGAACTGAGGCACTTAATCAGGTGACGGAAGTCGGCTACGCACTCGTGCCTTCCTGTCTGGATGCGGCAACCCTTAGCGAGCTTGGTGATCTGCTTGATGCAGGACATGCAGGCGTAAGAAATTTGCTCGAGGTTCCGGCCATCAGGCGACTTGCAAGTTCAAGTGCTGTAGTTGGTTGCGCTGACCAAGCGCGGCATGCCGTCTCTGGAAGCGATTCGCGCTGCAACCGTCAACGCGGCGGAATTGCTGGGCTGGCAGGACCGCGTGGGTGCGGTCGAGGCAGGGAAATATGCCGATCTGATTGCGGTTGAGGGCGACCCACTAACCGACATCACAATACTCCAGCAAATCAAGTTCGTGATGAAAGGCGGGACGACTGTGAAAGATATCCTGACCCACTGAACATCGATTCTCGACGGGTAGTCGGCAATCGAGAATTAGGGACTTGGACGGGGAAGCTGCCCCGCCGTTCGACAACTGGCGGCTGGTCGGGGCTTCGCGCCGATCGGAACACTTCCGGCGCTTATCATTGCCACACTGGTCGGTGCCAAGCTCTACAAGGGATGAATTGTTGTGGCGCTGATCCGGGTTGGGGCGCCCGACTTCGGTCCTACCCTCGTAGACGAGGAGAAAGACGCGCGTGGAGCGAATTCATGGTGATCGAGGCACGTCTTAACAGTAGCGATTGAAAAGGCTCCCGTTCTTGCGGATAATCGCACCCATGCCCGGAAGTAAAATTAACTTCGACACGGTGCGGAAGATCGCCTTAAGGCTGCCGGGCGTCGAGGCGAGCACTGCGTGGGGCGCACCCGCGCTCAAGGTTCGTGGAAAACTCTTGGCGTGCGTGCCTACCCATCGCTCGGCCGAACCGAATTCGCTTGTAGTTCGCGTCGGCTTCGACGACCGCGCCGAACTGCTCGCCGCCGCTCCTGATATTTATTACGTGACCGACCATTATCTCGGCTACACTGCGGTACTGGTTCGCCTGTCCCGCGTCACACCCGATGTCCTGCGGGACTTGCTTGGCATGGCTCACAAGTTTGTGAATGCGCCCAAGGAACGGAGTTCGCCATCGCGACACCGCCGCAAGCCTGTCTGATTCTGGCTGGCCTCCTGCGACGCAATCCGAGGGCAACAGACCTTTATATTGCTACGATAAGCATTGAGGTTGGGGAGGGCAAGGATGACCGTCGCATCCACTACGAGCGTTAACGTCAAGCAGGCGGTGCCCTTTTTCGGCGTGGCCAACATGGAAGCTTCGCTGCGGTTCTATGTTGACGGGCTTGGCTTCAAGATGAAGCACAGGTGGATTCCGAATCGTGAGGAGGATAAGCCAGACGGTAGGATTCGTTGGTGCTGGCTTGAGCTTGGGAATGCCGCCATCATGCTTCAGGAGTTCTTGCCGGAGCACCAACCGAAGGAGACGCTCGGCGCTGGAGCATCGGTCTCTTTCATGTGCGAAGATGCGCTTGCGCTCTATCGCGAGTTCAGATCGCGTGGAATGGAGACGCGGAAACGCCCATTCGTTGGCAATCGTCTTTGGGTCGTGCCGCTCACCGATCCCGATGGCTACCGCATTGAGTTCGCAAGCCCAACCGATACGCCAGAGGAAAGTGAACTAGCAGAATAGCCGCGGGAACATAGGAGGCACCATGCGTCGAGAACGCGCACTGAAGATCGTGCTGGTCGTGGTGGGATTGTTGTTTACGGCGGGAGTTGTTCCGCTGACAATGTTTTTCTCGCGAGAGCCCTCGGTGCCCATGTTAATGAGCATCTATGTCACACTCGGAATTTTCTTGCTGCTGGCGGTGCGCGACCCAGCGGCGAACCGCAGTCTAATCGCCTTCGGCGGATGGGCAAATCTTGCGCATGCTGGGGTAATGGCAGCGCAGGAATACTGGAATGTGATCGAGCGCCGAGAACTCGTGGGAGTGGTTGTGTTCGCAATCGTCGGTGTTTTGCTCGTCGCACTGGCTCCGGCGAAGCCCTCGCTCGAACGGGTATCGGCGGCCGTTGTGTAGGCTTGCACTTCGGCTAGACGCCGATCCCGACATCTCATCCTGAAGGAAGGCAAACACGGCCTACCGAGTCCTTTACGACGGACAATGCGAAATTTGTCAGGCTTGTGTGTCGTGGCTGAACGCTCTCGACCATGAGAACAAGACGATCTGTTTGCCCATCAGCGCTGCGGTCTTGTCTGCCGTCGATTCCCGACTCCAGATGGATGAATGCCTGCGTCAGTTGCACGTGGTCACTCCCGAAGGTGAAATCCATGTCGGCTGGGATGCCGTCGCGTGTCTGGCGCTTTTGTTCCCGTCCACTTGGCTGATCGGTGTTGTGGGACAGCGATTCCCCTTCCGCAATGCAGGAAGGTTGCTCTACGGATTCGTCGCCAAGAATAGATATTCTCTCAGCAAGTGTCGTGGTGGAGCCTGCCAAGTAGTAAAACCAGAAGCGGTACGAAGGCAAGCGAGTTTAGGCGCATTTTGGTCGTGCTACGCACTGGGCTTTTTCATTCGGTCGCCGTTGATCCTGTGGGCGGGAATCAGAGCTGCAATACAAAGAACAACTATTTTTGCCCGGACATATCACAACCGCGTTGACTTGCTGAACGGCAAGCTGACAATTTTGTTTCTCAATGGGATGCTGCCCAACACCGTCCCGCTATTGTTCGGGGAACTGTTCACGGCGATCATTTACGACGGGATCGCCATCGATCCGGGCTCGCCCAAGATGCGGCATTCGCTTGCTCGCCACCTTCGGCAGGCGAAGCCGAGAATCACGAAGGTGGTCGCGACCCACGCCCATGAAGAGCACGTCGGCAACCTCAACTGGCTTTCCGATCTTACTGGCGCTCCAGTATACGTGTCGGACCTGACGGCCCGATTCCTGACACCTTTCAAGAAGCTACCTTGGGTACGGGCTGCCATAATCGGGCAGCCTCCAAATTTAGAGCAGCCGTACCATCTGTTGAGCGATACCATTGACACCGAATCTGGGTACTTGCGGGTGATCCCTACTCCCGGACATTGCGACGACCACATCGCGCTTTATGACCCCACGGAGAAGGTGCTGTTGGCAGGCGATGCGTTCATGGGGAGCTACTTTGCAACCCCCAATCCCGACGTGGACAGTCGGAAGTGGCTTCTCAGTCTCGAACGGCTGATGGCACTCGACATTGAGATTCTGGTCGAAGGACACGGGCATCTTCATACCCTGCGGGCTGACATCCCCGATTTCCCCGGCATAGTGATCCGCCAAGACCCCAAAGTTGCCATATCTCAGAAGTTGGATTATTTGCGGTGGCTCCGAGAACAGATCGAAGCCGGGTTTCAAGAGCAGCTTCCGGTGCGTGTTATCGAGGCAAGCTGTTTCCCATGGGGAAGCCGTACTTCATGGGAGAGTTGCGCCACCGACGAATGTATTCGACTCCTAAGCCTCGGACATTTTTCTCGCACTGAACTGGTTCGCAGCTTCGTCCGAACAGATGGCGACAAGCTTCCAACTGTCTATGAAGTACGCATATCGGGAGGAGCGTGAAACTCTTCAGGGCCACAGCACCCACGGATGGATTAGATCAAAAGATACTTGGCGGCTACAGAGAACCGTGACAAACCAAATGGATTACTCCGCAAACGGCAAGCTGCTCATTCACAAGGTCCATCTTTGATGGTTGCAGCAAATGACGTAATGGCCGGTCCACCCGGTTTCGTCGACCATCGAGCCAACGGAGGGTCGCCAGACAGCGGTAAGCTTGCCTACCCACTATTTCGGTGGAGTGGCAGGCCAATTCTCCAAACGCTTCTGCGCTTCGGATAACTGGTCCGGAGTCATCCTGGTTTCGAGTTCACGTATCTTTGTATCGGCTCGCTCTGCCCCGCTACGCTGAGCCAGCGCATACCAGAGATATGCCTCGATATATTTCTCGGCGTTGTTGCCGTCGCCGTAGGTCCGCTCTCCCATCTGAAACTCAGCTTGGGTCAGGCCACTCCTGGCCGCCCTTTCAAGGAGAACCATTCCCTGACCCTCGTCCTTGGCGATTTCCCGCCCTTCAAAAAAAGCAGTCGCCAACTGGAACTCCGCATCGGCATCCCCGGCTTTCGCTTTCTCCGACAGGTCGAAAAACTTCTGGGTATCGGCTCCGAAGAGCTTGAACCCCAGCTTAAGAGTAAGATGAGTGATCACCGGCCTGCCATATCTGCGGCCGGGCTCGAACTTCCACTTTCTTACCGCTTCCACCGCCTTTTCGTCGAGTCCCATACCCAGTTTCTTGGTCACGACGATGTTGCT
>Ga0209006_10007123_pt1 | contig 10107 bp, 9 predicted proteins | sample JacPin_JW_Ref_O2_FD_188567 | JGI IMG/M metagenome (GOLD analysis project Ga0209006, IMG submission 188567) | Forest soil microbial communities from Algoma, Ontario, Canada - Jack Pine, Ontario site 1_JW_Ref_O2 (SPAdes) (version 2) | ecosystem: Environmental > Terrestrial > Soil > Boreal... | reverse complement strand
GTGTGGCCATCTCAAACCACTACAGGTGGTAGTAATGCCTGATATCGGCGCAATCGAACCGACCGCACTCAAGGCCCGCCTCGATCGTGGCGATCACATTTTCATCCTCGACGTCCGCGAACCTTACGAAATCTTCGTCGCTCCCTTCCCCGGCGCGACTCACATACCGATGGGCGATATTCCCTCGCGTCTGACCGAACTTGATCCCGATCGCGAGACCGTCGTCGTATGCCATCACGGCGTCCGCAGCGCGCAGGTCGCGATGTACCTGGCGCGGATGGGTTTCGAGCACGTGCTGAATCTTTCGGGCGGGATAGACGCATGGTCGGAGGATGCGGACCCGTCGACGCCTCGCTACTAACGCGCGGACCATCGCGCAATAATGCCTACCGGTGATCCTGCGATGACTTACCTGGCAGCCGCGATCCAGATGAACGCCGGCCCCGACAAGGCGGCGAACCTCGAGCGCGCCGAACGGCTCGTCCGCGTCGGTGCGGCTCGAGGCGCGAACCTGGTCGCGCTGCCCGAGGTTTTCAACTGGCGCGGCAAGCGTAATGAGCAGGCGTCTGCGGCGGAGACGCTCGACGGTGAATCGCTCGCGCTGATGTCGCGGCTGGCGCGTGAGCTGCAAATCCATATCGTCGCTGGATCGATCACCGAGCATGTGCCAAGCGATTCGCGATGCTACAACACGTCCGCGCTGATCGGCCCTGACGGCAAGCAACTCGCGGTGTATCGCAAGATTCATCTCTTCGACGTCGATCTTCCCGGCCGCGTGACGGTGCGCGAATCCGACGCCAAGCTGGCCGGCGCCGACGTCGTCACCGCCGCAACGCCGCTTGGCGCGATCGGACTCAGCATCTGCTACGACCTGCGCTTTCCGGAACTCTATCGCCGACTGACTTTTGCCGGCGCGCAAATTATCTCGGTGCCGAGCGCGTTTACATTTCCCACCGGCGAGGCGCATTGGGAGCCGCTGATTCGAGCCCGAGCGATCGAGAACCAGGCGTACGTGATAGCGCCCGCGCAGTTCGGTCCGAACGTCTACGGCTACAGCGATTACGGCAATTCGATGATCGTCGATCCGTGGGGACGCGTGCTCGCGCGCGCCGCGGACCAGGAAGGTGTCGTCGTCGCGCCAATCGATCTCGAGTACCAGGAGCGCGTGAGGCGCGAACTGCCGGCATTGGAACACGCGCGTTTAAAGGAAGGGTGACCTGTGAAAACATTGAACAAGCTCGCACTTCTAACTGGCTTACTCGCGCTTTCATTCAATCCGCCTGCGCTCGCGCACGACATGGCCGCGATGGGCGACATGGACGGCGACAGTGCGCCGAACGCGATGGGCGGTCAGATGGGCATGGGCGCGCACATGGTGATGACGGCGTCGCGGCCGCAAACGCCGCAGGATGTCGAGCGCGCGCACGACGTGATCAACACGCTGCGCCGCGCACTCGTGAAGTATCATGACTCAAGCGTGGCGTTGTCAGAGGGCTACCAGATTTTTCTGCCGACGGTTCCACAGGACGTTTACCACTTCACCGACTTCCGCGCTGCGCAGCAAGAATATATGGGCCACTCCGATCCAAGATTTCCCGGCTCACTGCTCTATGTGAAAAATTCGAGCGGCGACTACGTCCTGGTCGGCGCGATGTACAGCGCGCCCCCCGATTACACACCCGACCAGCTCGACGCGATCATCCCGCTGAGCGTGGCGCACTGGCATGCGCACACCAACATCTGCCTGCCCAACGGAGTCACGCTCAACGACGTCCTGCGCGGCGACGTCCACGGCACCCAAATCGACATGCCCGGCATGCTACCGGTGTCGTCGAGTCCCTCCGCGCCCGCAATCAACCAGCGCCTCGGCTTCCTGGCCGACGGGCGCTTCGGCTTCACCGGAAAAATCGCCGACGCCTCTGAGTGCGAAGCAGCCGGCGGTCACTTGCTCAAACAGGCATTCGGCTGGATGGTCCACGTCTACCCATTCAACGGCGACGACCTGAAAGTAGCCTTCGGCATGACCGTCCCGAAGCCTGCGCCGAACTGATTTTGCGAGCGATTGCTCCCCTTCCTCGAGGGAAGGGGCCGGAGGTTAGGTTCCTGGAACGCGAAATTCGGCACCCGCGCAATGCATTCACCTTGACGCCGGCCTCCCCCGCGGGTTAATCACACTTCGCGTCGATACACCCGCGGTTCGTGACTCCCTGCTCTATCACGGCTAGTATCTCTTACGCTCAAACACGCGCGCTTGAAGGATTTTCGTTATGGCTGATGGACCGCTGGTTGGTTTTCGCGTCCTCGATCTGACTGCCGTAATTTCGGGGCCGTTCTGCACACAGTTGCTCGGCGACCTCGGCGCCGACGTCATCAAGATCGAACCGCCCGAAGGCGACTCGATGCGCCGCAACGTCGGCCCGCAGCGCGGCGGCCTCACCGCGGCCTTCCTGAACTTCAATCGCAACAAGCGCAGCATCGTGATCGATATCAAGAAGGAGCACGGCCGCGACCTCGTCCGCCGCCTCGCGGTGAAGGCCGACGCGCTGGTCGAGAACAATCGCCCCGGCGTCGCCGACCGTCTCGGCATCGGCTACGCCGACATTCGCCGCGCGAATCCCAAGGTCGTCTATTGCTCGATTTGCGGCTTCCCGCCCAAGGGCCGCCTCGCGAATTTTCCCGCCTACGATCCCGTCATCCAGGGCTACTCCGGCATGGCGTACATCCAGGGCCTCAAGGCCGGGCAGCCGACTGCGGTCAAGATGGCGCTGGCGGATAAAGTCAGCGGGATGACCGCGGCGCTTGCCGTCGTGAGCGCATTGCACGCGGCGCGCGCCCGCGGCGTCGGCCAGTACATCAAGGTTCCGATGCTCGAGGCGATGATGGCGTTTACCGCCAACGATTCGATTTACGGCTATACGCTGCTGCCGGAGGACGAGTTCAAGCACCTCGCGCCCAAGAGCACGACGCTCGATCCTTTCAAGACGAAGGACGGATGGCTCACGATCGCGCCATTCACCGACGCGCAATCAAAGCGGCTGGCCGAGGCGGTCGGGCATCCCGAATTTTGGCCTGAGACTACAGATCGCGCGGAGCGCGGACGAAATTTCATGCGCGGGCTTGCAAAGCTCTTCCCCGAAAAGAACACCGCCGAATGGCTCCCGGTGCTCGAGGCTGCCGACATTCCATGCGGCCCGGTCCACAACTACGAAACGCTGCTAAAGGATCCGGAAATCGTCGAGAACGAAAGCTTCTCGGTTTACGATCATCCCAGCGCAGGAAAGGTGCGTGCCGTGAGTCCCGGCGCACGCTTCTCCGAAACCCCGATGAAGATGTGGCATGTCCCGCCCAAGCTCGGCGAGCATACCGACGAAATTCTGCGCGAAGCCGGAATCGAACGCAGCCAGATAGATGAACTACGCGCCGCGAAAGTGATCATCTAAGCGGACCAGAGAAAAGAACTTGATTTCAATGTGAGACCCGCCGTGGGTTTCACGCTTCCCTGGGCAGGGGTGACCCCTGCACCCAGTATTAATCGCAAAATGGCGAGGACGCCATTTTGCTCTGTGGTTCTTTTTCGTGTGTCATTCAGAGCGAAGCGAAGAATCCCGGTTTCTTCTTTGCCTCGCCCCCAGTGGGGGAAGCCCCGCCGACGCGCGTCCCCGCGCGGGGGGTGAGCAATCAAATTTGCGGGTTCCGAATGTGCGTGCCGTATCCTTTAACCCTCGCGCGTACATCATACAATGAATCCGAGTTGCGCGGTAAACATTCAGTCATCTCAGAGAAAAAAGATCGGGTCGCGAACTGGAAGATGGTCGTCGACACCGCCAAGCGAGTGCGGAGATCGAACAACTAGCGTTCACGGCGGACAAGACTAAGCGGTGGCGAAATGGAGCTTTGCTCCTTCCGCCACCGCTTTAACTTAACTGCTGTCTAACCGGGTAGAGCCGGTTACTTCGTAACTGACGTCGAGAAGGCTGCTTCCAGGCGCGACACTGCGTCGTTCGCACGACGAACTGCGTCTTCTGCCTGGCTGGCTGCAGCGTCGGACTGTGCAGCAGCCTGCGCAGCCTGATTGGCCGAAGCTTCCGCCGCGTTCGCCGAGGCTTCCGCCTTGGTCGCATCCGCCTGTGCCCGGTCAGTGGCGTTGTTGATCGTTTTCATGTCCGGGCCGCATGCAGCGACGAGCGCAGTCACAGCCACGACACCAAGTACTTTCAGGGTTGTTTTCATGCGAACTCTATCCTCCAGTGGTTCAGGTCAAACAGCCAGTCCCGCTACACAATCAGACGGATCAAAAAACGCAGGGCGGGACGAGTAATCCTGCCAATAGTTACAAAACCCGTTTACGAACGCAAGGCGATAGAACTGCCAGAGCCTGACTTCTGTTCCCAACATCGCGCGCGCTAGATTATTAGCTGAATTGAATTGAGCATGATTGACAGACAAAACTTTCAGCAGTTATCGTTCAACGTCGGTCAAACAACGTTGATCAAATCGATAAGGCGCGGTGCGCTTTCCTGAAAAAAACATCATTTAGCGAGGTCCGGTTGCGAGATGGCGACGACGATCACGAGTGAATGTATCAACTGCGGTGCGTGCGAGCCCGAATGTCCGAACACCGCGATTTATGCGGGCGGAGTGCCTTGGGAGCTTAACGGCACTCCGGGCGCCGCAATCGCCCAGGATATCTATTACATCGTGCCGTCGAAGTGCACCGAGTGCGTCGGCTTCCACGACCATGAAGCGTGCGCCGCGGTATGCCCAGTAGATTGCTGCATCCCCGATCCCGCCAATCTCGAGAGCGAAGGCGTGTTGCTCGCGCGCGCTCGCGAACTGCATCCCGAGACCACCTTTCCAGATGATGCGCCATCGCGCTTTCGCAAAGAGGGCGGAGCACCTGCGCCCGCCGCCGGCGGCGCGGAAGCTGCCACGAATGGCGCAGCAGTCGCGGCCAAGCCAGCGGCAGCTCCCGCCGCAGCACCCAAGCCAGCGGCGGCTCCTGCAGCGGCCGCGCCAGCTCCCGCAGCGCCGGTCGCGGCGGCGGGACTCGCGATGATGCATCTGCCGAAAGACATCGGCGCGTTGCCCGGACCGGTTGCCGAGAAGCATTTCCCCGGCGAGCTCGAAGCTGATTTCGATACCGTGCTTGCATCGGTTGACGCGTCGCCGATTCGCACCGCGCCGGCCCCCGTGATGATCGCATTTCGGCTCGGCGAGCCGGTTCTCGGCGCGATGCCCGACGGCGTAAAGGCGCAACTCGAGCATGCGGTCGGCACTACAGCAGGATTTTCGAGACAGCGCTCGACCGCGCTCAACATGATTTTCAATCTGATTCTATATCCAGCGCTGCTGACAGCGTTCGCGGTGGCAGTGCTCGGCGACAAGCTGTTTTCGCAAAGCACCGGTGGATGGATCATGCTCGGCGTATTGATTGCCACGGCCGAGGCCGCGTGGCGCTTGCGTGAGGGCGTGGTTCACGCCAAGCCTGCCAGCGAGTTGACGTATCGCGGATGCTGGTATGGGCTGGCGCTCGCGCCGCTTGGATCGATTCTGGTGAGTGCGGGTGGCAAGGGCCGTCCGACCGAGCGCAAAGTCGCCTTCGACGGTTTCGAAGGCACTATGCATGAAGACAAGACCGAGCGCGATCGCCGCTACGGTACGGTCTACACGGTAGCCGAATATTCGAACGCGTACCTGGTGCGCCTCGAGATGCCGCGTATGCTGCCGCCGTCCTCGCTCAAGCGGCTCTGGAATCTGCCCGACGAGATGCCTGACTACGATTACAACATTCTGATCGGCGACAACGTGATTACGATTAGCGCGAGCGTGCGCGGCGAGACGATCCGCCGGCTTTCCTACGTCTCGTCGTCGTTCCCGGCCGACTTCACGACGCGAATCGAGTTCGGCAAGCCGGTCGGTGCGTTTAAGCATCGGATGCGTGAAAAAGTACTCGAAGTTATCGTTTTCAAGGCGGACGCGGCGCAGTTTCAGCATGCCGCCTGAAAAATTGCGATCTTAACCGGCGACAATCGCTACGCCGACCGTGTAATTGAGTTGGACTGAGATGGCGATCCACATTCGGGACGCCACTGCTCGCGACCTGCCTCGGATCATCGAGATCGAGCGGCTCGCCTTCCCAGCGCCTTGGACGCTTGCCTCCTTCGAGCGCGAACTGACGCTGCCATTCTCGCGCATCATGCTGGCTATCCCTGAGAACGGCAAGGGTGCGACGGCGGGCTTTCTCTGTCGATGGCTGATTGCCGACGAATGCCACATCCTGAACATCGCGGTGCATCCGGAATCACGCCGGCTCGGGATAGGCTCTGTATTGATGACAGAATCAATAAACGAGGCTAAATCGACCGGAACTAACGTGGTTACGCTGGAAGTTCGCCGGTCGAATCTGCCTGCGAGGCAGCTCTACCGCAAATTCGACTTTGAAGAACGGCGTTTGAGACGGCACTACTATGGCCCCGGCGAGGACGCGATCATCATGGAACTGCGCCTCGACTGACTAATTTGGCCTTCGTTGCGGAACATTGTTCTATTCAGAACGGAAGTGTTAGTTTCTTTTTGAGACTGGGGTTACAAATTTACTTATTTTGTGCCATACTGAGTTTCACATTCAAGGCTGATCGGATCGGTGATGAACCCATGACTGCGCGGTCATCAACCCATGTCCGAAATCTATGGCCTGCTCTCGAATGCCACTACTACGATGAGTTTGCCGTTCAAGAAGGGTGAAAAGGTGGTATACCCCGCCCATGGGGTTGCCGTAATCGAAGATATCCAGATGCGGGTCATTTCCGGGACCGAGCGACGTTTTTACATGCTTCGGATTCTGGGGACCGAAAAGATGACCATCATGATTCCGACGGAGAACGTCGAGTCGGTCGGGCTGCGCCGCGTGATCGGCAAAGATATGGTGGAAAAAATTTACCGTATCCTGCGTCAACGCAAGGTTGAGGTCGATACGCAAACCTGGAATCGCCGGTACCGCGAATATACGGAAAAAATCAAGACTGGTTCTCCACTCGAGATTGCAAAGGTGCTGCGCGATCTGCTGGTGCTCAAGAGCGACAAGGAATTGTCGTTCGGCGAGCGCAAGATGCTCGACACTGCGCGATCCTTGCTCGTCAAGGAATTGTCGATCGCTAAAGCGCATCCGGAAGAAAAGATCATGGAAGAGCTGAAGATGATTTTCGCAAACTAGCCGCGCACTCATCAATCAGTTTGCAAATGAGGCCGGGATTTTCTCCCGGCCTTTTCTTTTGTTTTCCCGAGCGCCGGATTTGTTGAACGCACGCGTCGAGTCTGAGAATCTGCACGGATGCCGAAACGAATGATTGTGCTGGGCGCTATTTTCCTCGCGCTCGCGATTCTTCCTCTTGTTCGATGCGCCGCCGCAGCCAACCCCGACGACGCAGTGATAGATCATTTCTTCTCTGCCGTCCGCACTGGCGACTTCAATGCGGCGACCCGGCATTTCAATGCAATGATGAAAGAATTGTCGCCGCCCGCGCTGAAAGGTTCCTGGGATCAGCTTTACGCCCAGCAGGGTCCTCTCCTCGGCTGGAAAATTTTCGGGCGGCGGAACTATGCGAATGGCAGCGAAGAGATCACTGTGCAACTCAGGTTCCACCGCGTGACCGCCGATTCGATCATCGTCGTCGCCCCGTCGACTGGCGAGATTACGTCGGTGTTATTTAAACTGCCTGCGAGCTTGCCTTCATACGCAGATCGAACAAAGTTTCACACCGAAGCGGTGACGATAGGCACATACAAGTTGTCGGGCACGCTGACGATTCCAAATGGCAAGGGACCGTTCCCCGCTGTCGTCTTGATCCAGGGATCGGGCGCGATCGATCGCGACGAAACCGTCGGCGCCAATCATCCTTTCGCCGACATCGCGGACGGACTCGCCTCGCGCAGAATCATCGCGCTCCGATACGACAAGCGCACGTTCGCGTACCGGACTCTCGATCCTCCCGTTACCACCGTGGACGCGGAGGTTATCGAGGACGGCGTGGCCGCGGTGCGGCTACTGCAGGCACGGCGCGAGGTGGCGCAAGACCGAATCTTCATCATCGGACATAGCCTGGGCGCGATGCTCGCGCCGGAGATTGCGAAGAAAGCGTGGCCAGTTGGGGGAATTGTCATGCTGGCGCCCTCGGGCCGGAAGCTGCCGCAACTGATTGTCGAGCAGACGCGACTTCTTGGAGAGGCATCGCCGAGACAATTGGTCGAAATCGAGCGGCAGGCCGACGAACTCTCGGCGCACAAAATGCCGCCGGCGGAGAATTTTTTCGGCACGCCCGCCTCGTACTACTACGATCTGGACGCACGCGATGAAGTCGCGATCGCGCGCGGCCTCGACCTGCCAATCCTGATTTTGCACGGCTCGCGCGACTTTCCTGCCGTCGAGGAGGATATTCGCGATTGGCAGGCCGGACTCAAGGGCGACGCGAAGGTGCAGGTCGAGACCCTCAAGGACCTCAACCATCTGTTGATCGCTGGCGCGGGCAAGCCCACGCCGGCCGAGTATTCGGCGCCGGGACATGTTGACGCAGCGGTGATTGGAACTATCGCGAGCTTTATTGCAAACGGCGGTGCCACGACGTCCGCAGGTGGCGCGCCGGCGCATCAAGCGGCGTCGAATTGAAAGCTTCGGCGATCATAGTCGCGGCCGGCAGCGGCGTGCGGCTCGGGTCGTCCGTGCCCAAGGCGTTCGTGAAAATCGGCGGCCGCACGATGCTCTCTTACTCACTCGCGACAGTCCGGCAGGTGAGCTCGATTGACGAGGTTGTGATCACGGTTCCGGCGGGATTCGAAAATGCAGCGCGCGCCGAAGTCGCAGCGGCCGGGCTTGGCATGCCGGTCAAGATTGCGCCAGGCGGAATCGAGCGTCAGGACTCGGTTCGAATCGCGCTGGAACTCACAAGCGCCGAGAGCGAGCTTGTGATCGTGCATGATGCGGCGCGCCCGCTGGCGACGCCCGCGAATTTCGAGGAATGCCTTGGCGCGGCCGCGCGGACCGGCGGCGCGATCGCCGCGATACCGGTGGCAGACACCCTGAAGCACGTCGCCGACGGAGCGATCAGCGCGACCGTCGCGCGGGCTGGCCTATGGCAAGCACAGACTCCGCAGGCATTTCGACGAGACTTGCTGGTAACAGCCCATCAGCGCGCAGTCAGCGAAAAAATCGTCGCGACCGACGACGCGGATCTAGTCGAGCGAACGGGCGCACGCGTCGAGGTCGTAGAAGCCTCGACTGAGAACATCAAGATCACGACGCGTTCAGATCTGGAGATCGTCGAAGCAATCATAGCCGCACGCAAATGAGTTCGGGCCAGGGTGAGCAGCTCACTTTTTTGTGTCACCCTGACGACCCGAGCAACGCGAGGCGAGGAAGGGCCTCGGACAGCTTCGCGCACGCGAAGCCGGTACCCGTTTCGATTCGCCGCGTCAACTCGAACCTGCTACACCGGTTCCGGTTCGTATCCTGCCCTTTCGATCAGCTCGCGGGTTTGCGACCAATCCCATCCCGCAGTGGTCAGGTAGCCGTTGACGAAAATCGAATTCACCGCGTTGAACAAATCAGCCTGGCGCGCGCCGACGTTCAATTCACGGCCGCCTGCCGCGCGAACCTCACTGCGCGGATTCAGCAGACGGAACATGCACGCGGCTTTAAGACATTTCTCGGGCGTGAGCGCGCGCAGCGCTTCGAGCGGCGTGCCCTTTATCGGATGCAGAAAATTCAGCGGCACCGAATCGATCGCGAGGCGCCGCGTCGAGTACGCGAGATCGATAATGTCATCGTCGGTCTCGCCCATCCCGATAATTCCGCCCGAGCAGGTCGACAATCCGGCCGCGCGCACGTTCTCGATCGTCTCGATGCGATCATCGTACGTATGCGTCGTGCAAATTTCCGGATAGAAGCGTCGGCTGGTATTGAGGTTGTGATTGATCCATCCCGCACCTGCACTCTTGAGCTCGTCCGCCTGATCGCGATTCATCAGGCCTAAAGACAGGCACAGTTCGAGCCCCGGCAACTCGGCGCGGATTCGATCGCATGCCTCGCCGAGATGCTCGACGTCCTGCCGCGCC
>Ga0209006_10007122_pt1 | contig 10109 bp, 8 predicted proteins | sample JacPin_JW_Ref_O2_FD_188567 | JGI IMG/M metagenome (GOLD analysis project Ga0209006, IMG submission 188567) | Forest soil microbial communities from Algoma, Ontario, Canada - Jack Pine, Ontario site 1_JW_Ref_O2 (SPAdes) (version 2) | ecosystem: Environmental > Terrestrial > Soil > Boreal... | reverse complement strand
TACGCTCGGCAAGATTTTCGACCACCTGCCGAAACCGACGCTCGACCAGCAGGTCGATGGTTCCAGGAAATTCTTCCGCGAAATGAACAGCCTCGGCATCACCGGCATCGTCGATGGCGGCGGGGTCAGCATGTATCCCTCAAGCTACCAGGCGGTGTTCAAGCTGTGGCACGACAAGGCGCTGACGCTGCGCGTCGCCTATCATCTCTGCGCGCCGAAGCCGGGCAGCGAGCTTGCCGACCTGCAGAACCTGACTCAGCTGCTGCCGCAGGGGTTCGGCGACGAGATGCTGCATTTCAACGGCCCCGGCGAGATCCTGATCTGGGCCGACTGGACCGACGGCGACATCACGCCCGACGGCAAGGCGAAATTGGCGGAGCTTTTGCGCTGGGCCGCCTCGAAAGGTTACACTATCCAGCTGCACTGGAATCCCAACCGCACCGTGCACGATTTGCTCGATGTCGTCGAAGACATCAGCAAGGATTACCCGGTACGCGATCTCCGGTGGACCGTGCTGCACCTGTACAACGCCTCGGAGGACAGTCTGAAGCGGATGAAGGCGCTCGGACTGATCTGGGGCGTGCAGGACGGCCCTTACTTCGGCGGCGAGCGGCTGCAGCGCGAAGAGGGCGCCGAGAAGGCCAAGGGGTTGCCGCCGATCGCGACCGCGCTGCGGCTGGGGCTCACGGTCGCCGGCGGCACCGACGCTCACCGGGTGTCGTCCTATAATCCCTTTGTCGCGCTGCAATGGTATCTCGACGGCACCACGATCGGCGGCGTCAAGACCCGCGGCGACGCCGAGGCGCCGAGCCGCCGCCAGGCGCTGGAAATGTACACCCGCAATTCGGCATTCATGGCCAATGACGACGGCAAACGCGGCACGCTCGAGCCCGGCAAATTCGCCGATCTCGCGGTGCTGTCATCGGACTATCTGACGGCACAGGTCAACGAGATCGGAAAAATCCGCTCGGTGCTGACCATGGTCGGCGGCAAGGTGGTGTTCGCGGCGCAGCCGTTCGAGAATCTGGCGGCCGGCGCCGGACGCTAGTTTAGTCATTCAGGGGCGATGCAAAGCATCGAACCCGGAATGACGGAAAATCAAAAATACCCCAGCGCCACCTGGCGGAACGCCTGCAGCAAATGCTCGTCGAGCTTGCCGGTCATCCCTTCCATGATCGCAAACGCCTTGGCGTGGGTGAACGGCAGCCGGTAGGCGCGCTTCTCCACCAGCGCCGAGTAGATATCCACGATCGTGGTCAGGCGCACGATGTCGCTGATCTCCGCGCCGCTGAGGCCGTCGGGATATCCGGTGCCGTCGAGCAATTCGTGATGGTGCAGGATCACATCCAGCATTTCCGGCGGAAAGCCGCCCTGGCTTGCGAGCGCGTCATGGCCGCGGCGCGGATGCTCGCGCATCTGGCGCATTTCTTCCGGTGTCAACGCCGCCGGCTTGTCCAGGATCGCCACCGGGATGAAGGCCTTGCCGACGTCGTGCAGCAGGGCGGCTCGCGCAAGGCGGCGCTGGTCGTCCTCGCGCATGCCCAGATGCTGGGCGAACGCCACCGCAAACCCGGTCACGAACAGGCAATGACGATAGGTGTCGGTGTGATGGCAGCCGACCGCCGTCAGCCATTCCCGCAAGGACGAATGCTTGATGGCCTTGAGGATCTTGTTTTCCGCGGCCACGATGTCGCTGAACTGCAGCGGAACGCCCGCCGGCAGTTTCTCGAACATCCTGACCATCACGGCGTGCGCAGCCTCGACGCCCCGGTTCAGCGTCTTGCCGCGATCGGTCGCGTCATAACCATCGCTGTCCGGAAACGCGGCGCGGATGCGCTGCAGGATGCCTTGCGCATCGAACGGCCGGGAGATCGTGTCGGTGGCGCCCAGCGCCCAGGCCTGCATCGAGCCATGGTGGAGCGCGTCCGCCAGAACGAACAGCCGCGGCATCTCGCGGTAGGCCTCGGCCCGCAGCTTGCGGCGCACCAGCTGCACGCTCTCGGCGGAGCGCAGATTGATGTCGACCACGATTCCGGCGAGATCGCGCGCCGGCGTCTCGGGGATTTCCGACGTCGGGATGGTGTCGACCTGACTTACGGTTTGCAGAATGCCGGCCAGTTCCCGGCTCTGATCGCTTCGGTCCGAAGCCAGCAGCAGCCGGCGCCCGGACGAATTGTTGTTGGCTAACGCTGTCATGAGTCCCCGGAGGCTTGCGGTAGTGACGGACTGCCAAGCCTAGCCGACGATCCGTTCCCCGCGGCTTAAGGGGCATTGTCAACGCCGATTTATCGTTGACAGAACAATTTTAGTGAGCGGGGCGCTGTGTCCTCTCCCCGCGCGGGAGGAAATCAGTATTACGGCGGACACTGCCCTTCGACTCTCAAGATCCCTGGGGACGACGCGCCGCGAGGGCGGCGATTGGCGCCTCGAAGTTGGGCAATTCCCCTCAGGCGATAAATCGCGTTAGAGTAACTTCCGACAGAATTCTCTCGGGAGCCACAATGCCCAAAATCAACCGGAACGGGGTCAACATCCATTATGAGGTGCATGGCAGTGGACCTGCGCTGTTGCTGACCCACGGCTACTCATCGACCTCGGCGATGTGGCAGGGCCAGATCGAGGCGCTGTCGAAACACCACAAGCTCGTGCTGTGGGACATGCGCGGCCACGGCCAGTCCGACTATCCCGACGATCCCGCAGCCTACAGCGAGGCGCTGACGGTTGGCGACATGGCGGCCCTGCTCGACCAGGTCGGCGCTGCCAGCGCCATTGTCGGCGGGCTTTCGCTCGGAGGTTACATGTCGCTTGCCTTCTATCGCGCGCATCCGGAGCGCGTGCGCGCGCTATTGATCATCGATACCGGACCGGGCTTCAAGAAGGACGACGCCCGCGACGCCTGGAACCGGCGCGCGCATGACACCGGCGACCGTTTTGAGCGCGAGGGACTAGCGGTATTGAAATCGGCCAGCCGCGAACGCTCCACCGTGAGCCATCGCGATGCCTCGGGCCTGGCGCGCGCCGCGCGCGGCATGCTGACCCAGCGCGACGCCCGCGTCATCGAGTCCCTGCCCGATATCAAGGTGCCGTCGCTGGTGGTGGTCGGCGCCGATGACACGCCGTTCCTCGCCGCCTCCGACTACATGGCGGCGAAAATTCCGGGCGCCGGAAAAGTGGTCATCCCCTCCGCAGGCCATGCCGTCAATATCGATCAGCCGCAGGCCTTCATCGAGGCGGTGCTGCCGTTTCTCGACGGCCTGACGCGCGGCGCTTCGAATGAAAGGTTGGTCCGGTCATGAGTCGGCTGGCGAACATTGCGCTTCTGCTGATGGCCACCTCGCTCGGCTGTTACGAGCCTGCCGGCGCCCAGCAGTCCGGATCGCCCGGCGTTGCGCGCGCGCCGTTCACCGCGACCTCGTCGAACAATACACCGCTGGTGTTCGGGATGGATATGGCGGATGCCTCGCGCGCGCTGGGAGAGCCGCTCAGCTATGTCAGCGGCCGCCCGGGCAATGAGGTCTATCTCGCCATCCGCAACACCGGCGGCAGCGGATTGTTCATTCACCACGACCGGCTGTTTCTGCAATTCCGCGATAGCCGGCTGGCCGGCTGGAAGGGCGACTGGGGCCACAACTGGATGTGGCAATGACGCGCGTGACGAGGACTCGTCATGCGCGGGCGTGACCCGCGCATCCATCAAAAAGAAGAGTCTTGCTCAAGAAGGATGGATTGCCGGGTCATAGGCGAGCGGAAGCGACGCCGTCCTTCGGACGGCTATGCCCGGCAATGACGCGGCGAGATGATCAGAACCACCGCTCCCCGACCAGCACGGTATCGCCGGGACTGATCGGAGTGCCGAGCGGTACTACCGCGCGCATCGAGCCGGAATTGTCGGTGTGGGTCAGCGTCACCCGGTCGCGCAGCGCGCGCGGCGAGAAGCCGCCGGCGATCGCCACCGCGCTCTCGACGCTCATATTCGGCACATAGGGATATTGGCCGGGGGCTGCGACTTCGCCGAGGATAAAGAACGGCCGGTAGGATTCGATCTCCACCGCCACCGAGGGATCGCGGATGTAGCCGTTGCGCAGCTTGGCCGAAATCTCGGCAGCGAGACCGCCCGGCGTGCGTCCGCGCGCCGGCACCGAACCGATCAGCGGCATGGTGATCGCGCCGCCGGCATCGATCGCATAGGTGTTGGTGAGGCCCTCCTGGCCGTAGACCACGACCCGCAATTTGTCGCCGGCATCGAGCTTGTAGGCCACCTCATAGGCCGCCGGCATCGGCGCGGCCGCATAGACTGCGGGACGGGCTGCGTAGGCCCGCTGCGGGGACGCGGCGAAGGCATTTCGAAGCGCGCTGATGGCGCCGCCGCCGGAAGAATCCGCGACCTCGTATGAGGGCGACGCCGGCGTGTAAGGCTGCCCATAGGCCATAGTGTCGAGATCGCTCTGCGGCTGCGCCACTGCGACCGGACCGGTCGCGTGCATGCAGCCCGACAGAGCGAGCGCAGCCAGCAGAGATGGAAAAACGGCGCGCACGCCCTGCATCGGACAACCCTGGGAAAGTATTGATTCCGATTAAGGACTTTCATGGTTAACAAAGCATGACCGCGTCGGCCAAGGGCCGATGTTCCCGGCTACAAATCCGCGTAATTAACCGGGCGGCAACCTTAATCGAGTGTAATCGCGCCAGTCGAGTGGAGTCGTAGCGTCTGCGGGAGTGTGCGATGCGTTTAGCGTTCTGGCGTGCAGGCAAGGGCGCGGGCAAGGAAAAGCCGGTGGTCCAGCGGACCATCGCAAAGCCCGCGCCGGCCAGTACCGGTCCGGCCGTGTCTGGCGATCTGGATCTGCGCGTGCTCGGCCAGGCGCTGCTGCGCAAGCGCGGCTGGATCATCGTCCCGACGGTGCTCGCCGCCGTGCTCTCGATCGCCGCCGTCAATCTGATCACCCCGCGCTACAAATCCGAAGCGCGCATCCTGGTCGATGGTCGCGAGAACGTGTTCCTGCGGCCCAATGGCGAGCGCAACGAGGAACGCACCGCGCTCGATGCCGAGGCCGTCACCAGCCAGGTCCAGCTGTTGCTGTCGCGCGACCTCGCGCGCGAAATCATCCGGAAGAACAAGCTCGCCGAGCGGCCGGAATTCGATCCGGTGCTGCAGGGCCTGTCACCCCTGAAATCCCTGCTGGCATTGTTCGGGATCGGCCGCGATCCGTTCTCGCTGACGCCGGAAGAGCGGGTGCTGGACGCCTATTACGACCGCTTCACCGCCTACGCCGTCGACAAATCACGCGTCATCGTCATCGAATTCCAGTCGCGCGATCCGGATCTGGCGGCGCGCGTCGCCAACTCGATCGCCGAGGGCTATCTGGTGCTGCAGCAGAATGCGCGGCAGGAGCAGGCCAAGTCCGCGAGCCTTTGGCTGTCGGGCGAGATCGACAGCCTGCGCAAGAAGGTTTCGGAAGCCGAATCCCGGGTCGAGGATTTTCGCTCGAAATCGAGCCTGTTCGTCGGCACCAACAACACCACGCTGTCCAATCAGCAGATGGGCGAACTGAATACGCAGTTGAACAACGCGCGCGCGCTGAAATCCGACGCGGAGTCGAAGGCGCGGCTGATCCGGGAGATGCTTCAGAGCGGCAAGCCGATCGAGGCTTCGGAAGTGCTCAATTCCGAATTGATCCGGCGGCTGTCCGAACAGCGCGTCACGCTGCGCGGCCAGCTTGCCGAGCAGTCCTCGACGCTGCTCGACAACCATCCGCGGATCAAGGAGCTGAAGGCGCAGCTTTCAGATCTCGACCGCCAGATACGCGACGAGGCCAGCAAGCTGTCCCGCTCGCTCGACAATGATTCCCGCATCGCCAGCGGCAGGGTCGAGGGCCTGAGCGCGAGCCTCGAGCAATTGAAGAAGCAGGCGACCTCGACCAACGGCAACGACGTGCAGTTGCGCGCACTGGAGCGGGAAGCCAAGGCGCAGCGCGACCTCTTGGAATCCTACCTGGCGAAATATCGCGAGGCCAACACGCGGGAGAATATCGACGCGGCGCCGGCCGACGGACGCATCATTTCCCGCGCCAGCGTTTCCAACACGCCCGCTTATCCGAAAAAGCTGCCGATCGTGCTGATCGCGACGCTGGCGACCTTGATGCTGAGCGCCGGCGCGATCGCAACCGGCGAACTGCTGCGCATGACCGCGCCGCGCGCGGTGGCCGCGTTCACGTCCTCGGCGGCGCCGGTGCGCGCGCCGGCGGCGGCCGCATTCGCCGCCGATCCCGAGCCGGTATTCGACGAAGCTCCCCCGCTGAGCCCGCGCGAAAGCCGGCCCGAGATGGCACCCGACCTCACCGAGATCGAGCAACTTGCCGGGGATCTGCGCGGCGCGGGCGAAGCGGCGCACAAGGTCACCATCCTCGGCACCGCTCCGGGCGAGAGCATCACTTTGACGGCGCTGACGCTGGCGCGCCTGATCGCGCGCGATGCCAGAGTGGTGGTGGTCGATCTGTCGGCGTCGTCGCCGACGATATCAGCTGTTTCCGTCGATCCGGCCGCGCCGGGGCTGGCAGAGTTGATGCAGGGCGAAGCGTCGTTTTCGCAAATCATCACCAAGGACCGGCTGTCGCGGGTTCATCTCGTCAGCGCCGGACGCCCGGGTTTCGACCATGCGCTGCTGCAATCGCCCCGGCTTGGGCTCGCGATCGACGCCTTGCTGCGGGTCTATGACCACGTGCTGCTGGACGCCGGCACCGCCTCCGACCTGCCGGCCGAATTGCTGACGGCGCAGGCGCGCGCCGTGGTGGTGCCGGACGCCTCGATGGCCGCGGATGCCCGCAAGCTGATGTGCGATCAGTTGACAGCGGTCGGCTTCAGCGAGGTGACGATGCTGAGCAAGCCGGTGCAGCCATCGGACGCCGTCGAGCCCGGCCCGCGGGTAGTGGCGGCCTGAAAACAGGGTTCGCTGCAGGTAGCGCTGTTTCGATCAGTGGTGCAGCGTGCCGCGCAGCTTCTGCGCCAGCCAGAACAGCGCCTGGTTACCCTTCACCACACGCTTGAGGCGGTTGATGGCCGACATCGCGTTTGCCGCGATCTTGCCGCGCGGGCTGAGCTGGATGAAGCAGTCGAAGATCGGCTCCTCGCTCTTGCAGAACAGCCGTTTGTAGTGGTCCGACCCGATGCCGAGATCGAGCGCGCGATAGCCGCGCCCGGCATAGTCGTCGATGATGTTGCGCATCAGGATCAGTCCGGGACTGTAGCGCGAATTGCCCGACATCGTGTAGGTGTTGAACATCATCGAAAAGCGATGGCCGTCGGCGACGCCGGCGTAGATCGCGATCACCTCGTCGTCGCATTCAAGCGCGTGAATATCGATGACGCGGCCGTCGCCCGCAAGCCGGGCCATGCAGGTGTCGCGGATGAAGTCCTCGACCCCGGGCTCCGCGAACACGTTCGGCAGTCTTTGCTCCGCCATCCGCAGCGGCTTGACGGAGAAGAACCAGTCGAGCAGCCGCTCGATTTCGGCGTCTGACGTCGCGACGTGGTAGCGATAGCCGGACAGCGGCTGCAGCTTGCGCTCCTTGCCCTTCAGGCGGCGGCGGAACGAGTTGCTGATCAGGACAGCGGGCGCGTCCCCCGGCGTCATCGCCAACAGCGGGCAATCGTTGACCGAGGGTTGCCTGGGCAGCAGCGCCATCGGGTTCGCGAAATCCTGCCAGCGCAGCGGTTGCTGCGTTAGCGCCAGAACATCGGCCGCGGCGCGCGCGCGTATTGCCGCCAGCAGCGCGTCGAGGTCGGCCACCGTTGCGGCCGCGGCAAAATCCCGGTCCCACAACGCCATGTTGAAAGTAGCGTGCTTGCCGCCCATGAAGCGGACGGTGCGAATGCCGTGTTTGCGCTGGAGCGCGAGCGGCAATAGCAGCAACGGCCGGCGCTCGCCGTCATAGGCGATGACGATAAAGGGCTTGAGACCGTCGCGCTTTCCGACCAGCCGTTGCCAGTGCCCGAGGAAATCAAAGCGCTGATACGGCGTGGAGAGCTGCGCTTCGAGGCCGCGCCAGATCGCCTCGGCCTGGCCGAGATCGTCGATGATGTCGACGCTGGCGATGCGGCTCGCTGACGACCAGGTTTTTGCCCCCGCCGTTCGGCTTTCGATCGCGGCAGCCATGGTCATTGCGAAACCTGTCCATAGGGAAATATTTACATTTTTCGGCTTCGGCCGACCTTTGCAAAGAAATGTCAACAAAGAGTAATGACAATACCGCCGGGGCGAGGCGGAAATCGCCGTAGTGAGGGGCCGGACGTTGCCATCCGACGACAGATTGTTGACGAGCCTGAGGCTGGAACTCGCCTATTTCAGCGGCTTGCCGTGGCTGAGGGGACGGGGGGCCGGCGGCGCCGGCGTCATCCTGCGGTTCGAACGCGTGCGCCCGCGGCAGCCCGGCCGGTTTCAGCCGCTGAGGCCTAGGGAAATCACGCCGGGATTTCTCGATCGAATGATCCGGGCGCTGAAGCGCTGGAAATACGACATCGTCTCGCTGGACGAGGTGTGCCGGAGGGCGGTCACGCTGGCGGAGCCCAGGCGGTTTGTCTGCCTGACATTCGACGGCGCCTTCAAGGACCTGATTACTTCAGCCTACCCGGTGCTCGCGAAATACCGCGTGCCCTTCGCCGCCTATGTGCCCACCGCGTTCCCTGACGGCCTCGGCGAAGCCTGGGGGCTTGCGCTCGAGCAAGTGATCGCGCGCGAACAACGCGTCAGCCTCGTGATGGATCGCAAGGAGCAGCGTTTCGATATCGCGGCCGCCTCCGACAAATATCAGATCTTCGAATTTCTCGAAGGCTGGATGCGCTCGCTCGCGCCGCCCGATCTTTCCGCCGCGATCAAGGATCTCTGCACGCGATACTCGGTCGACCTCGCGGCCATCTCGCGCGAAGCCTCGATGGACTGGGACGACCTGACCAGGCTTGCCGCCGATCCCAATGTGACCGTTGGAAGCGCCACCGTGAACTATCCGGTGCTGTCGAACCTCAGGGATGCCGATGCGTTGCGCGAGATGACGATGGGCAGGGCGGTCGCGCAATCCGCCTTCCACCGCGATGTCAGGCATTTCGCTTTTCCGTTCGGCGACCGCGCGGCGTTCCGCCGGCAGCATGTCGGGATGGCCGAGGAGGCCGGTTTTGTCAGCGCGGCGTCGGCGATACCGGGCATCGTCGAGGCGGAGGGCCGGACCAATCTGCATGCGCTGCCGCGCGTCGGCTGGGACGGACGCCGGCGCTCGCTGCGCGCGATGCGCGTGATCCTGTCGGGCGTTACATTCCCCGCGGTGAAACCGACCCGCAGCGGAAAAATCTAGACATCCGGCCGCGCCATCCAGCTGACGATCGGCATCGCCGGGAGCACCCAGCCGATGCCGGCCACGACATAGAAGATCGCCTGCAGCAGGCCGGAGCTGGCGAGCCAGGGCGTCTGCGCCACCGTCATTCCCAATAGCGACCACACCACCACCAGCACGAGAAGCGCGATGGTCCCCAGGAATTTGCGGGTGCGGATGGTCATGACGGAAATGTTTCAGCTCCTGGCCGGGGCGCGGCTTGCGCGCGGGAAGGGGCGGACTATAAGGGGCGCGGCAATTCAATCAAGCACAGCTTCGATGACCGCTGTTTTCGCACACGAGCCTCCGCAAATCCGCGCCGTCAGATGGTGGCTGGTCTCGATCGCTACCCTGATCGCGCTCATGGTACTGGTCGGCGGCGCCACGCGGCTGACTGAATCAGGGCTTTCGATCGTCGAGTGGAAACCGGTCGCCGGCGTGCTGCCGCCGCTTGATCAGGCGCAGTGGACGCAGGCGTTTGAGGCCTACAAGACGATTCCGCAATACCGCGAGATCAACGCCGGCATGAACCTTGCCGAGTTCAAGACGATTTTCTGGTGGGAATTCAGCCATCGGCTGCTCGGGCGCGTGATCGGCATCGCCTATTTGCTGCCGTTTCTCTGGTTCATGTGGCGCGGCTTTCTGGCTGCCGATCTGCGGCGGCGGCTGTGGCTGATCTTCGGCCTCGGCGCGCTGCAGGGCGCGGTCGGCTGGTGGATGGTGGCGTCGGGCTTGTCGCAGCGGGTGGAG
>Ga0209006_10007121_pt1 | contig 10109 bp, 8 predicted proteins | sample JacPin_JW_Ref_O2_FD_188567 | JGI IMG/M metagenome (GOLD analysis project Ga0209006, IMG submission 188567) | Forest soil microbial communities from Algoma, Ontario, Canada - Jack Pine, Ontario site 1_JW_Ref_O2 (SPAdes) (version 2) | ecosystem: Environmental > Terrestrial > Soil > Boreal... | reverse complement strand
GCCCAAGCGTTCCGTTGACTGTCGTCTTTTGAACCGCGGGAAGTGACGAGTTACCGGTGAGACGCGCATTGCCGGTCGGGTTGCCGACGACCGTGTGCGCCTGGATAGTCGGCGCCGCGGTGCGGATCGGCGCGCCGCCTTGCGTCACCACGCGAACGTTGGCGCCGCCCGCTGCCGCAGCACCTCCGGCTCCTGTCACGCTCGTCGTGTGCAACGCGCCCACCGACAAAGGCTGGCCGGGATTCTTGGCAAGCACCGCTTGACGCGTCGCGAACGATGCCACCGGCGCCGGCGGCCTTGTCGCTGCAACAATCTGCCGATTGCTGATCGCGGCCGCGGGAATCGCATGCGCGGCGGGCGAGCTGACCAGGCTGGCGCGCGTCGGCGCCACGGCGGCGAATCCTGATACGCGTCCGCCGTTGGCGAACGTGTGCTCGTCGACGCGAATAGCCGCTCCGCCCACGGGACGCGCACCGACGAATGTCGCGGCAGGCACCGCGACCACGGCTCCGCGCACTTCGCGATTGGCATAATGGATGCCGGCATAATCGACGTGACCACCGCGATAACCGCCGTAGTAGCCGTTCACTACTGTCACATTGAGGCCACGCGAGTTGTAAATGTTGACGTTGGTGAAATAACGCTCGCTGACGTGATAAGCCGGGAAGTACGGATCGCGATAGCCGAGCGGGAACCACCCGATCGGCCCAGTGGAAATACCGATCGCCACGCCGCCGCCGACGAAGGCGACGAGTGCCGGCGCATAGATCGGACGCACGGCAATTTCACCCGGACACCAGCCCCAGCGATTGCCGACGTAGGCCCAGCGACCGTAATGGAACGGCGCAAAACCCCACGGTGCGTCGTCGACCCAACTCCAGCCGTATGCGCCGACCCATGCCCAATGACCGGTGTGATAGGGCGACCAATCGACGGCGACTTGCGACGGATACCACACATTGCCGTATTCGGGAACGTCGCTCGTCCAGGCGCCGTAATCGTCCAAATCCTGATAGCCGATGGTTTCTTCGGCCACGTAACGTTTCGACGGCGCATTGTCCCAACGCGCGTCGCGCTGCAACGCGAATTGGTCGAACTCGTCGGGGTGCGGCAGATCCGCGCTCTGATAATTCTGCAATTGCGGATCGTTGAAGCTTACCGATTGACCTTCATCGACATGGAAACGCGCACCGCCCTCGCCGTATACGTCGCCGCCGCCGTGCATCACGGAGACGATCGTCGTTTTCCCATCGGGCTGCACGTCGATGCGGAATTCGCCGACACGATTGACGACGAACGCGAGCGTCGGCGTATCGATCTCGTAGGTTTGTCCGTCATACAGCCGGCGCACACGCAAATTCATTGCGCCTTGCGTCAACTCCATTTGCGCGGTGTTGTCGTCGAGATTGAGGAAATCGAAACTCGATTGCTGATCCATGCGGACCGCGGCCGAACCGATTTCGAGCTCGGCGCGTCCACCATTGTCGGTCCACAGCTTGTCACCCGTGATAAGCGGACGATTCATCTGCGCCTCGACCCAATCGTTCTCGCCGGCCGGAACGAAACTCACGGCACCTTTGAGATACGACAGACGCGCTACGCGCGACGGTGGATCGGTCTGGTCGGATTGATCGCCGCCTTGTCCCGGCGGCGGCGCTTGATTATTCGGCGCGGGTTGCGCCATTACGGTGAACCCCAGTGTCACGCCGGCCATAAGCACAGCGAAACGAAAATTCTTAAACATAGCGAGCGCTCCTTTGCGTCACGCAAGAAAACGATGAGGGATTGTGAATCCGAACATGTTGGCAGTCAGACGATTGAATAGCTGTCCCCAGCGGACACTCTACGACATCTATATAAGCTACGACATCTATATAAGCGCAACCAAGCTGAATGGCGACTAGCCATTTGCCCCGGCGACGCGGCGGCGGAAAAACGTTCAGCGCGCGGAAGGCTTCTAGTGTATGCCGTTTGGCAAAAGCCATTGCCGCCGATAGTACGACGCCGTAGAGTAGGCCGCCTTGCGCGGGTGTAGTTCAATGGTAGAACTGCAGCTTCCCAAGCTGCTAACGTGGGTTCGATTCCCATCACCCGCTCAATTTTTCGTTGATGACGCAACGCCCGCCTGCACCGTGGGACAAAGCGCTCGCCCGCCGCGGACATTGCGACGGCGCGTTCGTGATCGGATGGATGTCGTCGGGCATCTACCACTTGCCCTCGTGCGCGCTGCGCGCGAAGAAATCGGAAGACATTCGCGTGTTCAGCACCGAGGCCGCGGCGAAGGCGGGCGGCCTTCGCGCCTGCAAGACGTGCCGGCCCGACCGTTATAACGAAAACCGGGATGACGTCGCGGTTTTCGAGCGGATGCGACGCGATGTCGATGAAGGCTCCGTTCCCATGCGCGACGCACGTTCGTTAGCCAAGCGTGTCGGATTGACGATCACGCAGCTCGACGATCTGTGTCGGGATCATGCGCAATTGACGCCGACGGCGTGGCTGTCTGAACGCACTGTGAGAAAGGCAGCGCACGCGCTGATCCGGACGCGGCGCGGCATCGATGAAATCGCCGGTGAACTCGGTTTCGCGACCATCAATGCGTTCGCGACAAAGTTCCGCGCACGCATGGGTATGACTCCTGAGGATTACCGAAGGCTCAATGCTTCGCGCGGCTTCACGTTGCTTCTTCCGAAGGGTTACCGCGCAATAGAAGTGCTCGCGTACCACGCGCGTTATCCGGCCAGCGTGAGCGAGCGCAGTGAAGGCAATCGTATTTGGAAGGCGCTCGCAACGCCGGACGGCGCTGCGGTGCTCGAACTCGCGTTGAGTCCGACGCGAGTCCGCGCGCAAATCCATACGGATAACAAACTCGGCCGTGACAGCGTTGCCGAATTGCACGCGAGCGCGATTGCGATGCTCGGCCTCACGCACGATGTGCGCGCGTTCGAACGTCAGCATGCGGCGCTCGCGCGAGATCGCCGCGGGCTGCGACTTCCGTTATTGCCGACCGCGTTCGATGCCCTGTGCTGGGGTATCGTCGGCCAACAGATCAACGTTCGTTTCGCAGGCAAGTTGCGTCAGGTGCTGATCGAATTGGCGGGACAACCAATTGGAGACATGCGCGCGCATCCGACGCCCGAAGCGCTGGCCCAGCTTTCCGTCGACGATCTCGCCAGCCGGCAATTTTCGCGCGCGAAGGCGCGCTACCTGATCGACGCAGCGCAGGCCGTCGCAAGCGGGGGACTCGACATCGAAGGGTTGCGCGACGGCTCCGCCATCGCTGCGGAGAAAGCGCTCACTGCGCAGCGCGGCATCGGCGTCTGGACCGCCCGATACATCCTGTTGCGACTTGGCTTTGCGGACATCGCGCCCGTCGGCGACAGCGCCTTGGCGACAGGGTTGGAACGACTGTATCGATTGCCATACCGGCCCGACACGCGGCAAACAGCGCGACTGATGAGCGACTTTGCGCCGTATCGAAGTCTGGCCACCGCGCATTTGTGGGCATCGCTGAAGAGCACCGCGGCGCCGATCGACACTGCATCGGCGAAGGCTGCCACACCGGGAGGGAAACGCGCGGTGCGGCGCCGGCATTCGCGAAGCCCTGTATAGTGCGAATCCGCCGCGTTTCGAATCTTTCCGCATGCACGAACTTCCTTCTCTGGGTTGGCGCGAGTTTGTAACGCTTCCCGACCTCGGCTTGCGCGCGATCAAAGCCAAGATCGACACTGGCGCGCGCACATCCGCGCTGCATGTCGCGTGGCTGGAAGAATTCCGGCGCCACGGTCAAGCCTGGGTGCGTTTCGCCGTGGACACGCGACGCCGCAAAACGCAGCCCACCATTTGCGAAGCAGCAGCGATCGATCGTCGCGCGGTGACGGATTCCGGCGGACACATAACGGAGCGCTGGTTCATCCGCAGCACGGTCGGCGTCGCGAATCTTCAATTCGAAGCAGAAATGAATCTGACCAATCGCGGCAATATGCTGTTTCCGCTCTTGCTCGGCCGTTCTGCATTGCGCGGCCGCTTCATCGTTGACTCGAATCTCTCGTACGCGCATGGGCGCCTGCGAGTCCGTGCCACTTCCGTAGATCCCGCATGAAGATCGCAATCCTGTCACGCAACACCAAACTTTACTCAACGGCGCGGCTCGTCGAGGCGGCGCGTTCGCGCGGACACCGCGTGCGCGTGCTCGATCCGTTGCGCTGCTATATGCGCATAGAGCCGAGCAAATTCGCGGTGCACTACAAAGGCCGCGCGCTCGCCGACTACGACGCGGTGATTCCGCGCGTCGGCGCATCGATCACGTTTTACGGCACGGCGGTGCTGCGCCAGTTCGAGATGATGGGTGTGTTCACACCGAACTCGTCCGACGCAGTCTTGCGTGCGCGTGACAAATTGCGCTGTCTGCAACTGCTCGCCCGCGAAGGATTGGGATTGCCGACGACCGTGTTCGGTGACAATCCCGACGATACGGCTGATTTACTTGCCATGTTGGGCGAGCCGCCGCATGTCATCAAGCTTGTCGAAGGTTCGCAGGGGCAGGGCGTGTTGCTTGCGGAGAAACGATCGGCCTCGCAGAGCGTCATCGAAGCATTTCGTGGGTTGTACGCCAATTTTCTCGTGCAGGAATTCATCCGCGAAGCGCGCGGCGCGGACATTCGCTGCTTTGTCGTCGGCGGACGCGTGGTTGCCGCGATGCGGCGCCAGGCCCGCGAGGGCGAATTCCGCTCGAACCTGCATCGCGGCGGTTCGGCGACCACCGTGCAGCTGAGTGCGGCTGAAACCGATACCGCCTTGCGCGCGGCGCGTGTCATGGGCCTGAATATCGCCGGTGTAGACCTGTTGCGATCCAAACGGGGACCACTGGTGCTGGAGGTGAATTCCTCGCCGGGCCTGGAAGGCATCGAAACCACGACAGGAATTGATGTCGCAGGGGAAATCGTCGAATATCTGGCCCGACGGGTTCGCAAACGCCGCGCGGCGAAAAAGGAGCGGATGCCCGTCATGAAACGAACTAATTCACGACGACTGACGTACGAGATCAATCGTTGACAGATGCATTTTTCCCAACTACGATAGTTCTCGTAATCAGGAGTGTCGGCGGCTAGTCGACCATTTCTTACTCGAGGTCCGGAGATTTGCGATGAAGTGTTCAATTGCGATGGGGTGCATGGCCGGCGTATTCGTGACGATGTGCGGTCAGGCATTCGCCGACGCAGTGATCGAAAACCGTGTCGCAGCCGACACGCCGGAAAAATTCCAGCAAGTGCAGGCCGATATCCGCAACGACATGAGTTCCGGAGGCCGCTACGAATTCATTCGCCCCGATGAAAAGGCCAAGGTCGAGGACGATCTGAACATCATGGCGTCGATGCTGCAGAAATCGGGCTCCGTAGATGCCATGTCCCAGACCGACAAGGTTCGCTTGTTCAATACGCAGGAAAACCTCAACGGTATCCTCACGCATAGCGACAGCAATCGGTTGGTCTGCGAGCACAGGGCTCCGGTGGGAACGTCGATACCGCGCACGACATGCCAGACTCTGGGCGAGATCGAGCGATCCCGCAAAGCGACAAACAAGACAATGCAGGATGCCGCACTCATCGGATCGGTTTGCGCGAATCCGGGCGGCTGCCGCAGCAATTGAACGGACACTCTGCCGTGTGCCGGCGGGTTTAAAGTAGAGATTCCAGGAATGCGATGAACGATCGAGCAGGCAAACTTATGCGTACGACGAATTCCTCGAAACAGGCGCCGTGGCCCACCGATGTCGAACTGCAAATTCTCGGCGTGCTCTGGGACAAGGGCGCATGCACGGTGCGCGAAGTGCATGAAACACTGTATGCGAACGAGGGTGCAGGCTACACGACCGCGTTGAAGATGCTGCAGATCATGCATGCGAAAGGCCTGGTCGAGCGCGACGATTCGCAACGCGCACATGTATACAAAGCGGCAGTGACCAAGCATCGCACGCAGAAGCGGTACCTCGCCGATATGGTGCAGCGTCTGTTCAACGGATCCGCTTCGCAGCTGGTTTTGCATGCGCTCGGCGGGCATCCTCCGGCATCGCGCGAAGAGCTCAAGGAAATTCGTTCGCTGCTGAGCAAGATCGAGTCGGGAGAATGACATGGCATTGCCACAGAACTTCATTGAGGTAGTCAATGTCGTCGGCGCGGTGCTGCTGCATTTCCTTTGGCAGGGCGCTTTCATCGGCGGTGCCTACGCCGTAGCGCGTCCGTTTTTCCCGACGATGTCGGCGCGTTACCGCCTCGGTCTCGCCGCGCTGATCGCGCTCGCGTTGTGTCCCGTCGTCACGCTTGTGTATTTATGGCCTGAGCCCGGCGTGCAGTCGGCGTCGGAAGCACTGCCCACGATCGGGGCAAGCATGCTGGCGGCTGCCGATCAGGCAGTCTCCGGTTGGCATCTGCATGCCGTTTTGCCGTGGCTGGTCGGCGCATGGTTCGTTTGTGTCGCCGTTCTTGCCACTCGCTCGTTCTGGCAATGGCGCCGGCTGCTGCGCATCGTGCGCGAAGCCAGCGCGCCGTCGCCGGAGTGGGCCGCGCGTCTGGCGCGTTTATGCGAGCGCTTCGGTTTGCGCCGTCCCGTGCGTCTGCTCTGTTCGGCGCGCGCGGTGACACCGATGTTGATTGGCTGGATCCGGCCCGTCGTATTGTTGCCGGCGAGCATGATGAGCGGATTCACAACCGCGCAAGTCGAGCTGATCATCGCGCACGAGCTCGGTCACATCTGCCGATGGGATTACGTAGCGAATCTGTTCCAAGTCCTGATCGAGACCGTGCTCTTCTACCATCCCGTTGTGCACTGGATTTCTCATGATGTGCGCAACGCGCGCGAAAGTTGCTGCGACGATCTCGTATTGCATCTGGCCGACGGCAATCCGCTCGCCTACGCGCGTACGCTGGCCGATCTTGAAGAATTGCGTCACGACGAAGGCCTGCTGACGCCGGCGCTCGGCGCCAGCGGCGGCGTGCTACTCGCGCGCATTCGCCATATCGTCGGCGTAAACGACGGACAGGAGCGCACGCAGCGCATACATTTTTGGCCTGCGGTGCTCGTCGTCGTTGCGCTGGCGCTGGTCGTATGGCGTCAGCATTCGACGCCGGCGTTGCCGCAACCGCAAGCGATCACCGCCACGCTCGCCAACGCGCCGGCGCAGGCGTTGGCGATGGTCAGCGGAAATCCGCAGTTGGCCAAAGCGCCGTCGATAGCGCCAACCGCCGCGCCCGTAATCGCATCGCGCGAAATGGCTCTGCCTGCTGAGCAGAGCGAAACTGTTGCGCCCGTCGTCGAGAAGATCAACATCGATCGTCCGCGCGTGAGCGTCGCGAGCAGCAGGCGCATTGACGGCGTGCGTGACCTTATCGCAGCCGCATCGATGACGGCGTCGCCGCTGCTGTTTGCCGAGCCGGTCGCGAGTGACGCGATTCCGACAAGCGCCGCTTCGACAGCTCCCTTGTCGCCGCTGCACATCGTGCAGCCGATCTATCCGCCACAAGCGATGGCAACGCGCATCGAAGGCAAAGTGCAACTCGAATTCAGCGTCAATGCCGACGGCTCGGTCACAGACATCCGCACCGTCACGGCGTCGCCGCCGAATGTGTTCGATGCTGCCGCACAAACCGCATTACGTGGATGGCGATTCGAATCGGGAACATCCGGTCGTCACACGCAGAACTTTGCTTTCACCCTGCACAACAATTCCGGCGAGAAATGTTCGCAGCCGACGGGCACCATGATTTGCCGCCGCCCGGGCGAATAAGCGCCCGGCGGTTAACGAAAGGCGATGACGTATTTAACGTGAATTTAATCGAAACCCGCCTAGTATCGACCCCACTGTAAGTTCTGCTCGACACTCCTAAGGTCAGGTCAGGTGACAGGCAGATTACGGTAATCGGGGCAGTAGCTTTAGGCCCAAGCGAGGTGTGTTCCCCCAATGACACCTCCTTGGGCCTTTTTATTGGTCTTGCACCCGCACGTAGGCTGCCGGAACTCTGTACGTTCCCCGCGAGTCTTAACGCCGCGTTTCCCTTGCGTTCATCTGAATCCGCCATCCGCGAGTATCCTCTGCCCATGCGAATTCTTGTCATTGAAGACAATAGCGACATCGCCGCAAACATCGGCGACTACCTCGAAGACAAAAGCCATGTAGTTGATTTCGCGGGCGACGGCGTCACGGGACTTCATCTGGCCGTGGTGCATGAATTCGACGCCATCGTGCTCGATCTCACGCTGCCGGGGATGGACGGCCTGGAGCTATGCAAAAAGCTGCGCCAGGAAGCGCGCCGCCAGACGCCCGTCTTGATGCTCACGGCGCGCGATGCGCTGGACCAGAAACTCACCGGATTCGATTCCGGCGCCGACGATTACATGGTCAAACCCTTCGCGCTGCAGGAACTCGAAGCGCGCCTGACCGTTCTTGCGCGCCGCGGCAAGGGGCTGCAGAGCCGCATTCTGCAAGTGGCCGATCTCACGTACAACCTCGATACGCTTATCGTCACGCGCGGCGGCAAATCGATTCAACTCAATCCCATCGGATTGAAACTTTTGCAGCATTTGATGGAATCAAGCCCGTCCGTCGTGACGCGGCAGGATCTCGAAACTCGTGTGTGGGGCGAGGAATTGCCGGATAGCGATTCATTGCGTGTCCACATTCACGGATTGCGCGCGGCGATCGACAAGCCGTTCGACAAACCGTTGATCCAGACACGCCACGGCATCGGCTATCGGATGGTCGATCCGGAAGCGGCGGTAGTCTAGAACCGCTTCGTCGCAATGGCGGGGATACATTATCGGCGCCGGCTTCGCAGCCGCATCATCATTTCGTTTGCGTTGTTCGGGCTAAGTCTCACCGCCCTGTTCGCCGTCGCCACGTTTTACATGCGCGCGCGAATCGAAGATCAAGTGATCAACAATAATCTAGAGCATGAAGTAAAAAAATTCGTCGACTTCAAGCGCGAACATCCCGAACCCGATGCACGCTATACACTCAACACCTACGATCTGGACATCAAGAGCAAGAATTTCTTTGCGAATGTTCCGTTCGCGCGGCAGAAGTACGACTCCGGCGTCTACGACATCCAGGAATACGGTGACGAAGGGAAGTTGCGTCCCTACAAGCTCGCCGTCTACAAAGACGACAATTACTGGGCATTCCTGCGTTATGACGTGAGCACCCAAAAATTGGGTGAACGGCAACTACTGACCGGACTCATGTTGGCTGCAGCGGCGTTTGCGGTGTTATCCCTGCTTATCGGTCGTTGGCTTTCCGCTCGTGTGATGAGTCCGGTTACCGATCTCGCACAACGCGTGCAGGCGATGAGCCGTACTGGCAAACCCGAGGAACTCGGAATTCACTTCGCGAACGACGAAGTGGGACAACTCGCCGCCGCGCTCGACAGTTACTCCGACAAGCTGACCGCGCTCGTCGAACGGGATCGCGAATTCAACGCCGACGTCAGCCACGAGTTGCGCACACCGCTCGCCGTGATCGCCACGACCACCGAACTGATGCTCGGCAGCGACGGTATTTCCGACAAAGTGCGGGAACGCTTAAAGCGCATCGAACGAGCATCGCGACAATCCACGGAATTGACCAACGCGCTGTTGCTCTTGTCGCGCAGCGAACGCTCCGCACCCGTCGACGGCGAAACGACGGCAGTGGCGAAAGTCGCCGAACAAGTCATCGACGTCTACCGTTCGCATCTCGGCCGCAAACCGATCAATGTGAAACTCGTCGTCGAAGAAGACATCGAAGTCGTCGCGCCGTCGTCCGTGGTCGCCGTCGCATTCGGCAACCTGATCGGCAACGCGTTCAAGTACACGCAGCAGGGCGAAGTGATCGTCACCATCGGTGCGGGTCGCGGCAAAGTCACCGTCGAGGACACCGGGCCCGGCATCAAAGCCGAAGACGCGGAAAAATTATTCGAACGCGGCATCCGCGGCACCAACACTGCGGGCAGCAAAGGTGCGGGCCTCGGTTTGGCCATCGTGCGCCGCCTGTGTGAACTTTACGATTGGCGCGTTTCGCTCGCACCGCGGCCGCACGTCGGAACCGTCGCGACGTTGGATTTTCGATTGCGCGCGTAAGG
>Ga0209006_10007120_pt1 | contig 10110 bp, 6 predicted proteins | sample JacPin_JW_Ref_O2_FD_188567 | JGI IMG/M metagenome (GOLD analysis project Ga0209006, IMG submission 188567) | Forest soil microbial communities from Algoma, Ontario, Canada - Jack Pine, Ontario site 1_JW_Ref_O2 (SPAdes) (version 2) | ecosystem: Environmental > Terrestrial > Soil > Boreal... | reverse complement strand
CCACGCTGTAATAATGATGGAACCCGCGGGTGCACACTAGGCGCGGCCCGAGAACTTCTCGCGATCGATGGGAAAACTGGGTTAGGTCAACGAAATTAGGTACTACCTCCGTCCGCAGATCGTAATCACCGAACACATCCGCAAGGTACTGTGAAGGAACAATGATTCGATCGGAAGCGCCCAGGACCCGCCGGGCAATCCGGCTGCGACGTAGGTGGTCTCGGGCTTCGCCGCTGTGATAATGGATCAGAGTCTTTTTCCTGCGAATGCGCGCTATTAACCAGGCCGGCAGCGGAGCCAGAAGAAACGACGAATAAGAGGCTGAGAAGATGTGAACGATATCGGTCTTGCCCATCGCCCTCCACAACTCGACCCAATAAAACGGCATGCGCACCAGAGTGCGCAGGAAGGGAATATGCCCGACCCAGCGCAGCGGGGCAGGCATTTCCGGGTCAATGGGAACAAAATGGATGCATAGGGCCGGGTCATTTTGCCAATGGCGGACCAGTAAGTCAGCCTGCACACCCTGTCCGCCAATCCATCGTGTTGAGGCAGCTACGATCACAACCCTGGGTATCATTGGGGCTGGAATCGGCTCAAAAGGCGCCGTCTTCCCTTTGATACTCATCGCGGTTACGGTGGCTGTCGAGTATCAATCCGGTCTCCGGGAAGCTTTCTCGGTAGAGTCTGTCGAGCGCAGCAAGCAATCGTTCATAGCTGAATTCGGTGCGGGCCCGTTCCTGGGCAACTTCGGCGAATCGCTGCGCGCGCTGGGGGTCGCGTAACAGTTGGGCAATCGCGGCGGCCAGCGCACGCGAGTCCTGAGCTGGTACCAAAAGGCCCCCCACGCCATCCGCAATAATCTCCGGGATACCTCCGACCCGAGTGGCCACAACAGGAACCCCGGCGGCCATGGCTTCCAGAACGGAATTCGGAAGTCCCTCCGCCCAGGAAGGCAGAACGAAGAGGTCGCAGCAGGCCAAGATGTTTGGTACATCGTCCCGACGGCCTAGAAACAGGAAATGATTGCGCAATCGCAATTCTTCGACGGTGCGCTCGAGCTCACGGCGTTCGATGCCATCCCCGATGCACAGGAATTTTGCTGCGGGGAATTCCTGACAAATCTCTTGGCCGGCAGCGATTAGATCCGAGTGACCTTTACTCTTAACGTTCATGTTAGCTACAACGGCGATTAATCGATCGTCACGTCCTAAATTGGGAAAGAGTTTTTCGCGGTCTCCGGAAGCATTCGCAAATCGCTCAAAATCAACTCCATTACGAACGACACAGATCTGTCGTCGATCGAAGCCATCCTCTCGGACCAGAAAATCCTCCACTGCCTGCGAATTGGCGATAATTCGACTAGAAAAATTCTGGATGTGCCGGAGAATCCGCCGATTTCTACGCGTATACCACCACCAGGATGCTAAGTCGCGGCGACTGGAAATAATGACCGGCACGCGAGCTAGCCATGCCGCCGGCACACCGAGCAAAGTCGAATACAGGTCATGGCTTTGGAACACATCGACGCGATGACGTCGCAAAAACACTGTTAAACGAATGATCTGACGAATGCCCGCGAGTCCGACCAGTCTGCCTTCAGGATTAAACTCAGATACTCCGATTCCAGCTTGCGCGAGAACATCCAAAAGGGGGCCTTTTCGGGACAAACATCCCACGGTAATTTTCTGTCCGCGAGCTTTCTGTCGACAGGCGATCTCCATCATCTGATGCTCGCTGCCGCCGGTCTCGAGCGAGTTGGCCATGTGAAAAACGCGCAACTGCGGACGGTTTGCAGAAATTGCTTTGGGGCTGTTCGAACGAACTCCGTCGTCTGCCGAGTGCCTGGGCCAACCCGTGTAATCGTGGCTATTGATATCTTCTCGGCTGATTCGGGCCGGAACTCCGACCGCGATAGACCGGGGCGGCACATTCCTAATCACCACGGCATTTGCGCCGATGACTGATCCGGTTCCGATCGTAATATTGCCAAGCACCTTGGCCCCGGTAGCAATGTACACGTTGTCGTCGATCCTCGGGACCTCCGGCTGCTCATTTCGCCCCCCAATCGTCACACCGTTGGAAACAAAAACGTTTCGACCGATTTTTACTCGCGGGTGAATGATGACTCCCATACCCCAGTATCCGACCTCAAATCCCTCTCCAATCTCGACCGTGCAGGGAATGTAGCAATGAAAAATGAGGACACAGAGTCGTCCCAAAATTCGGGGCACGAACGGAACTCGCCTTAAATAAAGCCATCGCGCAACCCGGTAAAATGGGACCGGATTAAACATGACGGCCTCGCTCAGGCTGGCAGAGTCGGCATCGAGTTTCTCGGTACGTCGAGACCCGCTTCCGCTCGAAATGTTGTTGTTGACCTCGCTCCAGCACCATGATCTCTCGGTATCTTGCGCCCCACGCGAATCATCAGAAAAGTAAAAAATGTTAGAGGTGTTCTTAGCACTTCGCGCCGGCTATCGGAAATGTTCCCGCAGGTTCGAGGCAGCCGTTTTTTTTCCCGGCGTTCGCCAAAAAATTCCGGTGCCACAATTCAAAGATGAGCAGCTGCCAGATCAGTCCGGAGTGATCGAATCGGCCTCGGGAGTGTTCATCCAAAACCCGCCGCACAGCTTTGGGATCAAAATATCCTCTTTGCAAAGCGCGGGAGTCAAGCAGAAGCTCCGGCAGCTCATCCTTCAACTGTTCCCGGAACCAGTGCACCAGAGGCAAAGCAAAACCTTGTTTCGGGCGGTATAGCACTTGGGACGGGACTCCTAGACGTTCGGCGACCTTCTTCAGAACGTATTTAGGCTGGCCCATCCGCATTCTCCATTTCGGCGCCAGCGACACCGCCCACTCGACAAAAACATGATCGAGCAGCGGTGATCTTACTTCGAGCGAGGTGGCCATGCTCATACGGTCAACCTTACAGAGAACGTCGCCGGGCAAATAGGTTTTTAGATCCAGATATTGCATGCGACTCAGCGGATCCTGCGCCGGTGCCCGATCGAAGTAGTTGCGAAACACCTCAGCGGGCAAAACACGCGTTTTGGCCCAGGCTAGAAAGTCCGCTGAGAAGAGCGATCGGTCAGCCGGTTCAACGGATTGAAAGCACAGTCCATCGATGTATCGGTCGCGGAGCGGCAGGGTCATGCTGTAAGCGAATCTCCGCCCGTAAAGCTCCTTTGGCAGATGAGGATAAATCGATTCGCGGAAGAATCGGCCGGCCCGCTGCGGAATTTTTTCCGGGAGGCGCGAACGCAGATTGGTCCAGTAGCGATCATAGCCGGCAAAGAGCTCGTCCCCGCCGTCTCCCGACAGAGCCACCGTCACGTGCTCGCGGGCAAGCCGCGAGACATAATAGGTAGGCAGGATCGATGAATCACCGAAAGGCTCTTCGAGCATGCCAGTCAAGTATTCGAGCGTCTGGTGAACATCGGGATCAACAACGAGCTCGTGATGTTCGGTTGCGAACTTTTCAGCAACCTGCCGAGCATAGGGCGCCTCATTAAAATCAGCATTGCGAAATCCGATCGAAAAGGTCTTGACCGGGCCGGTGCTGGCGCGGGCCATGAGTGCTACAACAATCGATGAGTCGACCCCGCCGCTCAGTAGCGCCCCTAAGGGCACGTCACTGATCAGGCGTAGGCGTGTGGCTTCGGCCAGCCGATGTTCTAACTCCTCCAAACACTCTTGTTCGGATCCTGGGTCGAGTCCCCCGAATGGCGGAAAATCCCAGTACTGGCGCACCTCGAGCCGCCCATTTTTGTATTCCAGCAGATGGCCAGGGGGCAACTTGCGAATATGAGTAAAAGCCGTAAACGGGTCGGGAATGTAATTGAAGTTAAAAAAATACAGCAGACCTTCTTGATCGACTTCGGACAGCTCAGGCGATCCGGCTAGAATCGCTTTGATCTCGGAACCGAACAATAATCGTCCATCGACCAGCGCGTAGTGCAGCGGCTTCTTACCCAAGCGATCGCGAGCCAGCAAGAGGCTGCGCTTGCGTTCGTCATAGACCGCCAGGCCAAACATGCCACGTAGCTGCTGCACGCAGTCCGCACCCAGCTCTTCGTAGAGATGGGCCACGACTTCAGTATCGGTATTCGTGTAGAAGCGGTGGCCGCGCTTCTCCAGGCCGGCTCGTAATTCCAAAAAGTTATAGATTTCTCCATTGAAAACGACCCAGACCGTCTGGTCCTCATTGTGGATTGGCTGGTGGCCTCCAGCCACGTCGATGATGCTCAAGCGTCGCATGCCGAGCCCGACGCTTCCTCTTAGATATATTCCCTGGTCGTCGGGGCCTCGATGCACCATGCTTTGGCACATCCGATGAAGGGTAGCCCCATCGGGCGGCGGACCGGCCTCGCTAACTATCCCTGTAATGCCACACATTTCTTCGGAACTCCGATAAAAGCGCCAAAATCACCGACTTGGGGGGCGCTCTCGCGAACCGCAGTTTAGATGACAAGCAGAGTGCCGCAAGATCCTAGAGCTAAGATCGGCTAAAGAAACCTGTCCTTCCGTTACCTTCGAATTCGATAGAAACTCTTGCTGCTCCGCTCACTCCATCGTGCCAGATCGCGAGCCGTAAGCGATCGCCGGAGCTTGTTTGTGCGTGGGTCTCACCGGGACTGCGTATAGGAATTGAAATCATTCTCAAAAACCGCCCCAGCCGGACTACCGTGCGCGGGCTTCCTTCCGCGAACCGACACGGTTTGCTCGAGCACCCGGAGCGATTCGAGGTCGCAGGCCTCAAACCAGCGGAACACTTCTTCGTAGGTATGCTTAGATTGGAACTTCGGTGAATACCAATCGAAGGTGTCCAGCACGCGCACTTCGGGATTTGCGTGGAGCGATACAGGAAGCAGAAAGGCGAGCGAGCCGCTCGCAACCCGGCCCAACAAGGGAACCCGCTTCAGGCCTCTGTGGAGATGGTAGAGGGGCACTGCCACCCGACACAGATTTAGCAGCACTCGTTGCGAAAGCTGAGGGGTTAATTTGCGGTACAAATCGCTCATGCGATACCAATTGTTATAAGCGCTGTACAGCCAAATGGCGATGGTCCCGCCGGGCTTGAGCAAGGCCGGCAAGGCCTTGAACGCCCTCTCGCAATCCGGAGTGTGGTGCAATACGCCAAGGCTGTAGATGAAATCAAAGCTTTCCGGTGCAAAGGGAAGCGCAAAGACATCGGTTCGAAAAAAGCTGGCACGTCCTCGATCAGAAAGATTCTTGGCGGCGACCTCGGCCGCTTTGCTTAAGTCGACTCCGACGACCCTGGCGCCCCATCGGGTGGCAACTTCGGCGAAACGGCCCATCCCACAGCCCACGTCCAAGACCAACTTTCCTCTGAGTTCTTCGGGCTTAAATCCGGTTCGCTCCCTAAACGCCTTCTCGGATTCATCGCCTTCGTGGCGATCGAGTTGCGTTCGCGCGAAATAAGTCCACTCGAATCCGAAGTTATCCGCGTAGTTCGATTCGCCCGTAAATGACACCACCCCGTTGGCCGCGGGATACAGACGCTCGCAGCCCGGGCAGGACAAGCCGCCCGCCGCCATTTCCAGAGAATGGTGACACGAAGGACACTGCAGGATTAACAGAATATCAGCCGGGAGAGAAAGCGGGTTCGATGTTTGTCCCGTGTTCATAGGTCTCCTCAAGCGTGCCGGAGTTTTGGTCCGCAGCAGATTTCGTGCTCTGAAGAGCTCGTTGCTTTCGAGCCAGCAGAAACAATGACGTCGTATAGGCGGTCAGAAAATAGGGGAAGTACTCAAAAGCTACGCTGGCAAAAAAAGAGGCTAAGAGGAATGCTAGTAAGCTCGCATGCAACGCTTTGCCCCACAGGATGTACTCGCTATCTATTTTCCGATATTTTTTCACGGCTCGAACATTCCGACTAGCCCGCCACAAGATCAGCAAATAAAGAACAAACGCGGGAAGGCCGGCTTCGGCGCTGACTTCCGTGTACGAATTGTGGGTCACCAGCCAGGCGCCGGAAACAACTGTGAAGTTCCCAGGCCCTACGCCGAAAATCGGATTGTGAAAGGTTACCTCCAGGCTCCGCCATAATAGTTCCCGGCGTTGTCGGGCCGAGTCGTAGGCCGAGTCGTCCCCGCCACCGCTGGTAGTCGATCTTAATCGCTCGATGAGTTTGCCTCCGAAAATGGGAAGGAACAGCATGCCGATGATTAAAAAGATCAGCAAAAATCGGTACCGACCCCTGACCGCAAATTCCCAAATGCATACACCCATCGCCAAGGCGTAAGCAAGGAACCCCGCTCGTGAGCCGGTTACGAGTACGGCGTAGGTGAGTAGAACAATCGCTAAACCCCACCCGAGTTTCACCGCCAGGTTCCGGGCACGCAGCAGGAACACCATGCAGAACGGGACACAGATTACAATCTGACACGCGAGATCATTGGGATTGCCATAATTGCCGCTCAACACTCCTCCGATCCGCCCGCCCAAACCCCGCCCCTTCCAGACCGTTACCGCCGAAATGATGATAACGCACAGGGTTTGCAGGAGAATGAGACGACGTAAGCGGGGCATCGTGTCGAGCGCCCAGAACATTACAATTACGATTGGAAGAACTTTGGCGAAACCGAAGCTGGTCCAAAAAGCTCCCCCCCGCCAAACCTGTGACATAGGAACGGTCAGAAACATCTGTACTATCAGGAGCGCCAGGCAAATTACTTCCATCGGCACGCGTCCCCGCGCCTTCCCCATGGACAAAACAAAAGCCACAATCAAAACGGCTCCCATGATTTTGGCCAACGGGAGAATATGCACGCCCGGTATCCAATCCTCGGGACGCGCGAAATAGACCGCCATAAAACACAGTAAGGCTCCATAAACCCCGGGCAAGGATTGCGAGAGCGGTCGCTGCGACGGGACCGTTTCTCCGGGCGCGAATTCCGGCGTACCTCCGGCGCCCGCAACTTGAAGTTTCATCGTGCCCATAACACCTTCCTGCCAATTACAAAATACACAAACGCAACAGCCGCTGCACTGTTGAGCACCAGGAACGCCAGGGAAATGTCCGAGACGCGCGACAGCGGGCCAAGCCTTGCGCGGAAGATACCGAACGCTGCCGAGGAGTAGAAGGCCAACTGGACTACCAGTGCAAAACCGTAGATTCCTTGACGAAGCGAGATCGAGGAAATCAAAACTCCGAGGAGCGCAAAGGGTACCAACAATCGCAACAATTTGTGCATAACGAACTGCAGGCGGACCGGATTCGACGCGGTCAGGATCCAGGGTGCCAACTGCAACAACTGATAGTTTCCGATCAGAGTTCTTACCTTGCGCTGAAACTCCTGTTTCGGCCCGGGCTGGAGGTCATCCCAGGCCAGTGCACGAGGTTCAAAGACGACTCGATAGCCCTGTCGTACGACATGCATCGGAATATACAGGTCGTCGAGGATGGTGTCAGGCGGCAGGGTCGATAGCAGGTTTCTACGGACCGCGTAAAACGCTCCGGTGGCACCTATGGTCGAGCCGGTGACGGCCTCCCAAAGTCGAATTTTCTTTTCCATCTTCCAATACAATCCAACCCCCTCAGAAACACCTGCGCGCGGGTCTTGGCCGATCATGAGCTCACCACTCACACAACCGACCGAGGGATCGGCAAAATTCGAAACTAGCATGTTAAGCGAATCGGAAGCCAGGATCTGTCTCGCATCCGTAAAAACAACAATCTCCCCGGTGGCTTCGGCCATGCCGCAGTTGAGGGCCACAGCCTTACCTGCTTGCTGCGGCAAAATCAGCAGTTTCCGTTCCGAATTCTGCCAGCCTGCGGCGATCTGGTCGGTACCGTCGGTCGATCCATCGGAGACCACGATTTGTTGCATGAGGCCGAGCGGATAGCTTAGGGCCGCCAGATTCTGCAACTTGCGGGGCAGGTTCCGTTCTTCGTTCCGTACCGCCAGAAGTATGGTGACCGATGGGAAAATAGTGTTCTGGCGGATTGCCATCGGTCGGTACCGCGCTTTAACATGCAGCCAGATCGGGTATCCGGCGTAGGTCAAAAAGATCAAGGATACGCAAAACCAAAACAAATCCTTCATTTAGCGCCCCGACCCAAGAGAATGGTCTTAATCGTTTGGAACAAGATCAGCAGATCGAGACCCGGAGACATATTCTTGATGTAGAAAAGGTCATATCGCAACTTTTCCCGGGAGTGTTCGATCGAGTTTCCATACTCGTGGCGGACTTGAGCCCACCCGGTGATTCCTGGCCGAATGGTGTGGCGCAAGTGATAGTGAGGAATTTCCTGGTTCAGCCACTCCACAAATTCCGGTCGCTCCGGGCGAGGACCCACCAGGTTCATGTCGCCCTTCAGCACGTTCCAGAGTTGGGGAATCTCATCGAAGCGCACCGTGCGCAGAAAGCGTCCCACCCGGGTAATCCTAGGATCGTCGTCCAAGGCCCAAGTGGGGCCGGTATCGGCCTCGGCATCGACGGACATGGTCCGAAGCTTGAAGCAATTGAAAACGGTTCCGTCGAGTCCTACCCGCTTTTGTTGGTAAAAAATGGGACCTGGAGAATTCAGCTTAAGGGCGAGCGTCACCAGCGGAAACAGTGGAAGCGCGAGCAGCAGGCCAGCCGCCGAAACCGTTACGGATATGAGCCGGTTATATACCAAATGCGAGGGGGAAGCTTGGAAGCCCGATGAAAACAGAAGCGAGTCAAGCCGAAGTGATTCGAGGGGGACCTTGCCAGTGATGGCCTCGTAGACCACCGTTGCGTCCTGAACCAGCACTCCCCGGCTCTTTAACCACAGCAAGAGTCCAACCGGCAGCCTGCCGCGCCGGTCGCCCATGGCCACAATGATGTGATTCACACGTTGCGATTGAACAGCGCGCCAGAGTTCATGGTCGGCAAGGAGAGCCGTGGGCTGGCCAACCGAGTTGGAGTAGGCAAAAACATTTTCGTTGTCTACCGGGTCCGTGGCCGAGAATTGCCCGATGACCCGAAGCCCCAGCTCCGGACGCGAGGTGAATTCATGGATGAGGGGTGACGCCAGCGGCCCGTCGCCGAAGATCAGTGCGCGATCGGCAAATCGCGGCACGGTGATAATGAAAAGAAAAGCCCGGCGCCAGAGGAACAAGATTACTGCCGCAAACCCGACGCCAATTAGAAATATTCCACGACCCAATTCGAGGGGAGGATAGGCGTAATACAAAACGGCCAGGACTATGGTCGCGGTGCCCAGCACCTGAATCAAGCGAGTCACAACCTCGCGCCGGTTCCTCAAGATCGAAGAGTCGTAAAGATCAAAATAATACATGCAGATAATAAAAGCTCCCGCCACGATTAAAATCTTGAAAAATCCTTGCTCGTAACTGAGCATGAGGGTGGCATCGTTTGAACCTAGACGCGTGATCGTAGCGGCCAGGAAAGCGAACGCGATGAGACATGCTTCCGAAACCCCGAGGAAGACGGTGCGCGCCGGGAAATATGCATTAAGAAGTCGAATCACGAGGAGGTCACGACCTACTCTATTTTCTTAGGTGCGATCGTTCTGTTCGTCGCCGCGGGGCTGGGAACCCGGCCGGCGCCTTTTCAACCACGACACGGCGTCCGAACTTGGGCGACCGGCGTGATTACCGTTTTTCTGGACGTAGTATTGGTCCGCATAGTCGATGTGATTGAAATCCGAAGCCTCGTTGAGGACGACGCCAACTAACTTCGGATTGTCGAGACTGGCCAACCCGCTTTTTAGAGCCTTGACCGGAGCTACACCTTCCCGGACAACCAGAAGCATTCCATCGACCAGTCTAGACCAAAGGTTGGCGTCGACGGTCGGGAGCAGGGGCGTAGAATCGATCACGATCCAATCAAACGAGCCGTTCAATCGTGTAAAGGCTTCGGTGAACCGCGCGGATTGTAAAATTTGCGAAGGCTGGTCGCAAACCGCTCCGGCACCGAGAAACCATAAGGGCAACTCGTCAAGCCGATAAAGGTAGCGATCTACACTCGGTTCTTGTCCCGTCCACCAGTGACTCAGACCAGGCAAATCGCGTAATCCAAGTAGCGATGCCAATGTCGGCCTACGCAGATCCCCTTCAATCAGAAGGGTCTTAGAGCCAGAATACTTGGCGA
>Ga0209006_10007119_pt1 | contig 10110 bp, 6 predicted proteins | sample JacPin_JW_Ref_O2_FD_188567 | JGI IMG/M metagenome (GOLD analysis project Ga0209006, IMG submission 188567) | Forest soil microbial communities from Algoma, Ontario, Canada - Jack Pine, Ontario site 1_JW_Ref_O2 (SPAdes) (version 2) | ecosystem: Environmental > Terrestrial > Soil > Boreal... | reverse complement strand
GAACGCGAAAATCCGGATGCGCCCGGCGATCTGACATTTCATGACCCTGAGTGCCGTCAGTCACCACAGTTCTGGTTCCGGCGTGTTTCCCGCGCTGGTGTTTGTCCAGGGCAACGATCAAAAAAATATCGTGCTGAACCGCACGCCGTTCAGCGTGGGACGCAAGGTTGATAAAGACCTCGTCATCGCCGACCCGCGCGTCTCCCGCGATCACGCGCAGATTGTGCTCGAAGGCGACGACTTCTACCTGATTGACCAGGGAAGCAAGCACGGGACGTTCGTCAACGGGGAGCGCATCCAGCGCCAGAAACTCGAGCGTAACGACCGCCTGGAATTCGGGGCGCGCGACTCTGCCTACATTCTTTTTAATCCAGCGCACGCCACTTCGAATACTGCCCGCGAATTCCTGAGCCAGCTTTCCGGCGTGCAGATTTCCCCGGAAGCCACCGATCTCGAAAAACTCCGTCTCTTCCTCGAGGCGGCACGCAAGCTGAACACTGCCGGAGTGCTCGACGAAATTCTCATGACCATGCTCGACGTCACGCTACGATTGACGCGGGCGGAGCGCGGCTACGTTTTCCTGAAAGACGACGAAGGCAAACTGCGGCTGGCTGCTGGACGCAATCTGAAGGGCGATCCGCTGCTGGACGACACGACGATTTCGCACTCGATCCTCGAAGAGTCGATGCGGTCGAACTCGGAGTTTCTGCTCACCGATACCAGCCAGTCCATCGATCTTTCGGGACGGCAGAGTATTGTGGCTTACGATCTGCGCACCGTGGTCTGCATTCCGTTGCGGAAGATGCAGGTGCAGTCCACGCGCGACGCGCAAACTCCGGTGCCCGCGCAGACTGCCGTCGAAGTGATGGGAGTTCTCTACGTGGATTCGCGTTTCGCCTCGCGCGACATCAGCGGCGTCGGTCAGGACATTCTGCACGTGATCGCGACAGAAGCGGCGTCGCTGATCGAGAATGCCCGGCTGGTGCAGGCCGAAGAAGAATCGCGCCGCTACCAGCAGGAGTTGAGCATTGCCGCTTCGATTCAGCAGCGGCTGATGCAGGTGAAGATTCCCGAGGTTCCGTTCGCCAAACTGCGCGGCAAAAATTTGTCTTGCAAAGAAATCGGCGGCGATTTTTTTGACGCGGTCAACACCAAGGAAGGCCTGGCCGTGGTGCTGGCCGATGTCAGCGGCAAGGGAGTTTCCGCCGCGCTGTTGGCATCCACTCTGCAAGGCATGATTTATTCGCACCTGATTTCGGGCGGGGCGCTGCTCGAAATCGTGAGCGCGGTGAACCGCTTCTTCACGGAAAAGTTGGTGGGCGAAAAATATGCAACGTTGCTGCTGGCGCGCCTGCGCCGCGATGGCGATCTGGAATATGTGAATTGCGGGCATGTGCCGCCGCTGCTGGTGTGCGGCGGAGAAGTAATTCGTCCGCCCCACGGAAATGTCCCGGTGGGCCTCCTGGCCGACGCGACTTTTGAAAGTGCCCGCTGCCAGCTGAATTCCGGCGACCGCTTCATCCTGGTCACCGACGGAGTCACCGAGGCGGAAAATGCCATGGGCGATTTCTTCGAAGATTTCCGGCTGGAAGCGGCCGCAGCTAAGACCCCGACGTTAGAGGGGATTTTCTCTGCCGTGTCCACCTTCTGTGCAGGCAACCCGCTCAGCGACGATTGCACTGTGGTCGAGTTGCTTTACTCGAGTCCGCCGGAAGCGTGAGTCTGGGATCGGTCGGCGACCTACGGGACGTTCCTCAGTGAACAGGCGAGCATGGTGAAGGCCACGGGTGCCAAATCACCCCTGTAGGGCTCACTGTCCCGGCGTTATGTGCTCGAAATTCTGGCGGAGCAGTAACGTGCGTCAGGTTGATGTCCTCCAACTGAAACGTGGTTGTCGACGGTCGTTGGAATGGGAAAGGCTGAGGGACATGAGTTGTGGCCGGAAGGGGCTGTCCTTCCCGCACGCAGAATTGGTGAGTGTCGCGGGGCGTCATTGCCGCGATGCAACTCTCGTCAATATCGGAGCGGAGCCGCAAAAGACAGATAGGGTATTCAGCCTGAGATACCGGCCTACTCGGGCTGTCAGATACCACTATTAGACCATCGGTCGTTATGTATGGCGACTTCGCGTCAGGGTGTAGCTGCCTCCTCGCTTGAATAAAGAAGAGCCACTTGTCTCCAGCTTTGATCTCGGGAAGGTCTTCTGGGAGACATGCCTGATTCACGATAGCTGTGATTTCGCCTGCAACACGACCGAGGAAAATTTCATCGGGAATGATTTGGAGACGCTTGTCAGTGAACGATATCTCAACAGCAGACTGAACCGTTCCAGTAAACACTTGATCATAAAGCCGAGCTTGGCTATACACTCCCAGCTGAAACTGGTTAATCCAAGCCCCTCCGTGAACGCACTGAACCTTCTTGCCGTGGTATAAGCGGCTTTCAACGATGACTGCGAAGAGGCGCGGGGCTACACAAATGAAGGTCAAGACTAATACTGGTAGCCGCCATTTTCGAGACAGCATAACGCCCAACATTTTAGCCCCGAAAGATGTTGACTGGGCAAAAATCGCACTGGGCTGGCTTGACCTTGTTCCTCACTGCACCGTCACGGTATAGTTCGTGCCCTCCCACCGGTTTTCCTTCACCCAGAAAAAAGTGAAGACTGCCTGACCGCCCGCTGGCAACGAGGCGGTCGGCAAATCCAGCGTGTGAATGCCCAGTCCCGAATCGCGGGTCTTGGTGTCCTGCGATGTTTTCCATCCGTCGACGCTCCAGTGCACGGTTGCCGGAGAAATCAGCACGATGCGCAGGACCTTGCCGCGCGGAATTGTGCGGGTTTTGTTATTCATCCTCCAGCCGAAAATTGTCCGCGCACGCTTCTCCACTAGATAACGCTGAACGGTCTGCGGTGGCTGGTCGAAAATTTTGCCGTCACGAATCGAGCGCAGCAGTTTTATGTACTCGGAATGGGCCCACACCAGCGGGCACGCGGAGCCGGAGGGCTTGCCGCGGAAAAGCTCCAGCGCCGGAATATCCGCCGCGTCCCAAACTTGCTCCGGCAGCGACCGACTATGGCCGATGGTGGAACCTTCCATGACCGTGAGCAGAGCCTTTGCTTCATCGGGATGTCCGGCGGCGAGCGCATAATGAGCGCGCTCGCCGGCGAGAAGCGGCCAGGGGCGGCCGATTCCGCTACCATCAAAAGGCGAGCCGTCTGCGTGTTCACCGTATCCGTCGCCGTTATAGCGGTACCAGCAAGGTCCCTGCGGCAACTCGACAGCCAGCAGCGCGTCGATCACTCGCAGCGTGTTTAGAATGCGGGGATCGTCGGCGGTGCGCAGGCCGAAACGCACCAGCGCGAGCGCATCTGGACTGACGATGTGCGACGCGATTTCGTGATCTTGTCCCGGAGGTCGATTCTTGATGGGCACAAAGCCTTGCGTGGGAGAAGCCGCACTGCCGCTATCGGGCGGCGAGATGCGGACGTAGTAACCCTCCACCCCCAGCTGTTCCGCCAGATCCCCGCCGGTGGCATAGATCCAGCGATCAATATTGTCGTTCCAGGCATCGGCGGTGTCGCGCATGATCGAGGCGGCATCGCCGTGGCCGGTGAGATCGGCGATGTCCGCAGCGGCCAGCAGCGCCGAGATTTCTGCGGCGAGGGTGAATGGAGAATATCCCGCGTCTTCCTCCCACCGATCCTGCTGAGTTACGGGTCCGTTGCGCAAAATAAAGCCGGCGGCGTTGCGCACCATGGGCCACCAGCGCTGCAGGTCGCCCAGAGATTTGGGCGCTTCGCGGCGCAACAGATCGAGCAGCAGAATGGGAAACGCAGTTTCGTCCATCTGGATGCCGCTCCAGTAGGGACGTCCATCGAGCCAGAGGTTCTGCGCCCAGTTGCCCTCCGCCTCCTGCGTGACCTCGAGATAATGAAGAACTCTGACCGAATCGACTACGGCGCCGGCGGCTAGCAGAGCGCCCGCGGTTTCCACCAGGTCGCGCGGCCAGATCAGGTGATAACCGCCGAGATCTTCGTCGCCCTTATTAAATCCCCACGGGATGGAGAGGCTGGCGATAATGCCGCCCAGAAAATCCTTGGACTCATGCGTGCGCAAAACGGCAGTCGATGCGCGATAGAGATTGTGCTCGCGTGTTGGATCGTCAAGATTGAGCAGAGTATTCTGCCATTTTTTCCATTGGCTCACGAAGTGCTGGCGCAGGTCGGCATAGTCCTCAAGAAGGCTGGCACGCGCCTGTTGCCCAGCCTCGCTCCAAATGCCGCCGAAGCCGAGGGCCACGACGAATTCTCCGTTACACGCCGCCAGATCGATTTCTGCCGTGCATGCAATGTTTCCGTTCTCGGCTCGCGCGTATTCCCACTGCATCTCGAAATGCTGCGACAGGTCTTGCCAGCCATCGGACGTACCGACGAAGCCCACCGACGTTTTCTTCCACGGCACCGAGCACGCCATGGCTAGCGCGGTATCGTCGTGATGGGCAAAGATCATGGGAACGCCTTTGTAGTCTCCGACCCAGCCTGTATTACCGTACCCGGCGTTGGCCAGGTGCGGAGAAAGCAATGCGTAGAGGTGATAATCGGAAAGTCGCCCTTGCAGCGGCTCGAAACGTACTTTCTGCAGTACGACGTTGCGGTAAGGATCCGTGAGAACTTCTTTGTAAATCTTGTAGCGTCCACCGTTGCAGCTGTTGATCAGCTCGAATGCCGGAATGCCCGGTTCAAAAGGACGGTTTTCAAACTCGCAGTGGCGCTTCTCCTCGGAAAAAAAAGTGTTGCCGTCGGTCACCATGAATCCCATGTCGCGGGTGCATGCCTGGTCGACGCGCGGGAAATAGATCTCGTTCAGAATTCCGTGGCTTAGCGTGAACCACACGCGGCTATGCTGGTTGAGGGCGGTGCCGACCCCGGTTTTTGCGCTCGAAGTCCAACGCGGAGGGATGCCGGGCCAACCCGGAGCGTACTGTGTAGGCGAGTCACTCATGAAGATTTCGTCCTTCGTCACAAGAGCAGTTCGCATCATGGCGAGGAAGCTCTCTGGAGTTGCGAATATCGGAATTGGCAAGAATCAGAATTTGAGAGCAGCAGTATTTAAGGATCACATGTACAAGGGCAAAATTTACAAGAAATTGACTACTTGGACCTGAACTTTTGCCGCGCTCGGCATCAAAATTAGCAGTTCCAAACAATGTAGTGGTTGCAAAGCCGGGCAGATCAACGACAATGGATGGAGACGACCGTAGGCGCATGTTGGGCACATATTGAACGCACTTTGACCGTAGCTTGATTATGAACAGATTCTCCGACGCACAAGCCCTCACCATGGTAGCAGTCCTGTGCGCTTGTCTAGTCGTGCGCCCGGCTGGGGCAAGTCCGGCGGAGATCGTGGCGGCAGATTCCGCGCTCGATCATGGATATTCCGGTCTCTACAACCTGGATTTTGCCGGCGCGCAAAAGAATTTTGCCGCGTGGGAGGCCGATCATCCCGATGATCCGGTCGGCCCAGTGAGCGAAGCTGCCGGGTTCCTGTTTTCCGAGTTCAATCGCCTGGGCATTCTGGAAAGCCAGTTCTACGCCAGTGACGAAACGTTTTTAGGGCGGCCTAAACTCGCGGCTGATCCAGTAGTGCGCGAGCGCTTTCAGGCGGCAATCACACGTGGGGAAACTCTGGCGCATACGCGTTTCGCAAGAGACGCGAAAGATCGCGACGGGTTATTTGCCATGACTTTAGCTTCAGGCCTGCAGGCAGACTACGCCGCGCTCATCGATCATCGCACCATGGACTCGCTGCATTACACCAAGGAATCGTCGGCCTGGGCGGCGCAGCTGCTCGCGATCTGCCCCGACTGCTACGACGTATTCCTCGCCACTGGGTTCAGCAAATACATAGTGGGCAGCTTGTACGCGCCATTTCGTTGGTTGTTGCGGCTGGGAGGGCTTCCCGGCGACCGGCAAGGCGGCCTCGCCGATTTGCAGCTGACCGCGGACCACGGCCGCTACCTGGCCCCTTTCGCCCGCATCCTGCTGGCAATTGCTTATGTGCGCGATAAGGACAAGCCGCGCGCGATCCAGTTGCTGACTGGCTTGCGCGCGCAGTTTCCCGCTAACCCACTCTTCGGCCGGGAGCTCGCTCGCCTGCAGCCCGCGCCGTAGCCAATGACGTTATTGATTTACCCGTTCACCACAAATTCACTCCGCTGTAACAGTCCTGTAACATTGCGCCACTAGAACTGGTGTACCAACATTTCAGGGGGGTGCGAATGCGGAAAGTCATTCTGTTTTGGTTGTGTCTTCTTTTACCGGTGGCCGCCTGGGGACAGACCAAGCTCAACGGGGCGGGCGCAACTTTTCCTTATCCCATGTATTCCAAGTGGTTTAGCGAGTATCACAAACTGCACTCCGATATCGAGATCAATTACCAGTCGATCGGCAGTGGCGGCGGAATCCGGCAGGTCAGCGAAGGCACCGTGGATTTCGGGGCCAGCGATATGCCCATGAATGACGAGCAACTCAAAGCGGCGAAATCCAAAATTCTCAATATTCCCACCGTGTTGGGCGCAGTCGTGCCCGTCTTCAACATTCCAGGCGTGAGCGCCGAGGTGAAATTTACTCCCAATGTTCTGGCTGGAATCTTCCTGGGCACGATCACCAAGTGGAACGACAAAGCGATCGCGGCCGCGAATCCCGGCGTGAACTTTCCGGACAAAGACATCGTAGTCATCCACCGCTCCGACGGCAGCGGCACCACTTTCATCTGGACCGACTATCTCTCGAAAGTGAGTCCGGATTGGCAGAGCCGCGTGGGCAGCGGCACGGCCGTGAAATGGCCGCTCGGGCTAGGCGGCAAGGGCAACGAACAGGTTGCCGCATACGTACGCCAGATGCCGGGAGCCATCGGCTATGTCGAGCTCATCTACGCCCTGCAAACTAAAATCGACTTCGGCAGCGTGCAGAATGTCTCGGGTAATTTCGTCAAAGGATCTCTCGAAAGCGTAACTGCGGCCGCGGCCTCGGCTCCCAAAATGCCCGCGGATTTTCGCATCTCCATCACCAACTCCCCGGGCAAGGACGCTTATCCGATCGCCAGCTTCACCTACCTGCTGATTCCGGCACAGTCCAAGGATCCGGCGAAAGGAAAAATTCTTTCCGACTTCCTGGCCTGGATGGTGGCCGACGGCCAGAAAATGACTGCGGCTCTTTCCTACGCGCCGCTTCCTGACAACGTCGCGCAAAAAGTGAAGGAAGCGATCAAAGAAGTGCGCTGAGGCAGCCGCGAACCGGTTGGCAGCTCTAAAAATGCAGCGGCGTCAGGCGAGATTCAGCCGGACGCCGCTTTGCTTTTCCGGATGCTTTATACTAAAGAACCTGCGAAACGCAGGCAGGCAAACTCAGGGCAGGCAATCCCAGAAAAGAAATGCAGTAACGGCACGTCCGCATGGCTCGTATTTCACTCGAAGATCCCCAGTATTACCTCAATCGAGACACCTCGTGGCTCGCGTTCAACCGTCGTGTGCTTGAAGAGGCCGGGGACGAAAGCAATCCGCTGCTCGAGCGCGTAAAGTTTCTCGCGATTTCCGCCAGCAATCTCGACGAGTTCTTCGAAATTCGCGTTGCCGCCATGGTGCAGCAGATTGAAGACGGCTACAACGAAGCCGGTCCCGACGGCACCACGCTGATGCAGAAGCGCGAACTTCTCGGAAACCTGTGCCACGAGTTTGTCGACGACCAGTATGACTGCTGGAACTCGCGCCTGCGTCCGGCTCTGGCGGCGAGCGGTATTCGAGTGTTGGCCCTGCACGAACTGGATCCCGCCGCGCTGCGTTTTGTAGATGAGTATTGTCAGAAGGAACTCGATCCGCTCTTGACGCCGGTTACGGTCGATCCCGCGCATCCCTTTCCGCGGGTGATCAACAAGGCCTTGTGCCTGGGTTTTCTGCTGCGGCGGCGGCGCCGCTCCGCGCTCACCTATACCGGGGTGGTGTCCGTTCCCCGGGCTCTCCCTCGCCTCGTTCGCTTGCCTTCCGAGGGCACGGTCGATTTTATTTTCCTCGCCGACCTCGTCGCCCACCACGCCGTGAACATGTATCACGGCTATGACGTGGTTTCTTCCGCGCCCTTCCGTGTCACCCGCAACAGCAATCTCTACCTGCAAGAAGAAGAAGCACGCAGCCTGCTCGAATCCGTGCGCGCCGAATTACACAATCGCCGCAAGGGAGACGCGGTGCGCATGGAGATCGAAGCCGACGCCGATCCCGAAATCATCGAGCGCCTGCGAACCGTGTTCGAACTCGATCCCTGGCAGGTTTTCCCGGTCAACGGGCCGGTAAATCTTTCGCGCCTGTTCAATGTGTATGAGCAAGTCGATCGTCCCGACCTGAAGTATCGTCCGTTTTCGCCGCGCGAATTGCGTCTTACCGCCAAGTCGAAAGATTTGTTCGAGGAGCTGCGCCGTCACGACATACTGCTGCACCACCCCTACGATTCCTACGACGCGGTGGTTAACTTTATCGAGTCCGCAGCCGAAGACGATAAAGTTCTTTCGATCAAGCAGACTCTCTACCGCACCAACGAACATTCCTTAATCGTGCCGTCGCTGATCGATGCGGCCTCACGCAAGGAAGTGACTGCGGTCGTCGAATTGAAAGCGCGTTTCGATGAAGCCCACAACATTCGCTGGGCGCGCGACATGGAAGATGCCGGCGTGCAGGTGTTTCACGGACTCGTCGGCCTGAAGACGCACTGCAAGCTGTCGTTGCTGGTGCGCCGCGATCCCGATGGCGCCATTCGCAGCTACGCGCACATCGGGACCGGAAATTACAACGCGACCACGGCGCGCATCTACACCGATCTCAGTTTATTCACGGCGAATCCGGAAATTACGCGCGCGGTTCACGATGTGTTCAGCTTCCTCACCGCGTATGCGGAAAATCCAGGCTACGATCCGCTGCTGGTCGCTCCCCTCGATCTCGCCGAGAAGTCGATCGCGCTGATCGATCGCGAAGCCGAACATGCCCGCCAGGGCCGCGAAGCTCGCATCATCGCCAAGATGAATGCGCTGCTGGACAAGAGCGTGGTGCAGGCGCTCTACCGCGCTTCGCAGGCTGGAGTGGAGATTGACCTGATCGTGCGCGGCATCTGCGCCTTGCGTCCCGGCGTGCGTGGAGTGAGTGACAACATCCGCGTACGCAGCATTGTGGGCCGGTTCCTCGAGCACAGCCGCATCTATTATTTCGCCAATGGTGGCGACGAAGAAATCTACATGGGCAGCGCCGACTGGATGCCGCGCAATCTCTACGAACGCGTGGAGGTGCTGGTGCCGCTGCTCGACGAAGTGCTGCGCGATCGCGTGCGCCATGAAATTCTCGACGCGTATCTGGCCGACAATCGCAAAGCTCGCATCCTGCTCCGCGATGCCACCTACATTCGCGCCTGGCAATCGCCGCAGGGAAAACAAAAGTCCAAGCCCCCGGTGGGCGCAGCGGCTTTCAGCGCGCAGGATTTCCTGATCAGTCTGGCAGAAGGGAAGCAGGCTGCAACACTGCCGCCGCTGCCCGCACCGCGAAAACACAGAGTAATCGTAGGGAAGGAACGTAGTCCGCAATGATTCTCTACTTCTTGCGTCACGCCAGCGCCGGGGAGCACGTCGTCAATCCGAAGAAGGACGAAAAGCGCGCACTCGATCCAGAAGGCATCGCACAATGCGGCTACATCGGTCGCGCGCTCGCCGCGTTGGACGTTCAAGTGGATGTAATCGTCTCCAGCCCTCTGAAGCGCGCCACGCAAACCGGTTCTCTGGTGGGTAACGAACTTGGCTACGAAGGCAAACTGCAGATCGACGCCGGTCTTCGCCCCGAAGCTGGGTTCGCCGATTTCCGCAAGCTGCTGGAAAAGTACGCGCGTCAGGAAGCCATCATGGTGGTCGGGCACAATCCGAATCTCAGCCAGTTCCTGGGCGCAATCATCAGCGACTCCGGATGCGAAGCTTCGCTCGAACTGAAAAAGGGAGCCGTGGCGAAGGTAGAAATGCGGCGCAGTTCGGGGACGTTGAGCTGGTGTGTGACTCCGAAAATTCTGCGTACGCTCTACGACAC
>Ga0209006_10007118_pt1 | contig 10110 bp, 8 predicted proteins | sample JacPin_JW_Ref_O2_FD_188567 | JGI IMG/M metagenome (GOLD analysis project Ga0209006, IMG submission 188567) | Forest soil microbial communities from Algoma, Ontario, Canada - Jack Pine, Ontario site 1_JW_Ref_O2 (SPAdes) (version 2) | ecosystem: Environmental > Terrestrial > Soil > Boreal... | reverse complement strand
AATTCAATTTTCTCAGGGAATCCTAATGCTAAGGTACTCCTCTGTTTTTTTCGCCTAGCAGGTTTCACCAGTTGCTAGGCGTTTCGACGCGGAGTATCATGCGCACGAATTCATGCCACGATAGTTACCCCTTTAATAAGCATTCGGATTTTTGCTCACGACACGACTTTATGACCGATAAGTCTGCGGCGAGTTCATGACCGAAACAGCGGCGGCGATTCCGGGCGGCGAGCGCATCGGCGACTTCCAGATTCTGGAGAAGCTGGGTGCGGGCGGCATGGGCGTGGTGTACAAAGCAACCGACCTGCGGCTCGAGCGCACGGTGGCCCTGAAATTTCTGCCGACGGAACTCAGCGTCGAGCCGAACGAAAAAGAGTTATTGGCGCGCGAAGCCAAGGCCGCATCAGCCTTAGATCACACCAACATCGGCGTGATTCACGGGCTGGAAGAAACGCCCGACGGAAAACTCTTCATCGTCATGGGCTTTTACGACGGTGAAACGCTGGCGGCGAAGATCCGGCGCGGGCCGCTGCCGCTGGGTGCGACTCTGGACATCGCCTGCCAGGTGGCGCGCGGCCTCTCCGAGGCGCACACGCGCCATATCGTCCATCGCGACATCAAGCCCTCCAACATCATCATCACCGGTCGCGGCGTGGCCAAAATTGTGGATTTCGGCCTGGCGCGGGTGATCAACAGCGCGAGTTCACAGCAAAGCATCCGCACTTCGGGAACCGCGGCGTACATGTCCCCCGAACAAGCCATGGGCAAATCGCTGGATCACCGCACCGACGTCTGGTCCCTTGGCGTGGTGATGGTGGAAATGGCCACTGGAGCGCGCCCCTTCGGCGGCGAAAACATAACTGGTTTGATGTGGGAAATCCTGAATCATCCGCCGGCGTTGATGGACAACCTGCCGCCCGAACTGAAGCCGATCATTTATCGTGCGTTGGCCAAGGATCCCGGGCAGCGCTATGCCAATTGTGAAGCGATGCTGGTGGATTTGGAGCAGCTGCGCGCGGAACTGTCGCGCGGCAGCGGGCGCATGAGTGACGTAGAGGTCACCAAGTCGGCGCATTCGCAGGATTTTGCAGACGCGGTGAAGAACGCTTCGCAACCCACTTGGAGCCAGTCCGGGTCAGCAGCCGCGGTCGCACCTGCGTCCAAATTTCGTTGGTGGTATCTCGCAGCGGCGGCAGGGCTGCTGTTGCTGGTAGCCGCGTCTTCTTTGCTGATTCCGGCGGTGCGCGAACGCGCCGCGGAGATAAGCGGCGTGGAAGAAAAACATATCGCCGTGCTGCCCTTCGACAATATCGGAAACGATCCGGCCAACGCCGCGCTGGCCGAAGGGTTGATGGATAGTTTGACCGCGGAGCTTTCCAATCTGGGCGCGGGCAAGTCGTCGTTGTGGGTGGTGCCGTCGAGCGTGGTGCGGCGCCGCAACGTGGACGATCCCAGCACGGCGTTGCGCGACCTGGGAGCAACTCTAGTAGTCAAGGGCAGCATCGCGCGGCAGGGCCAGAATATTCAGCTCACGGTCAGCTTGATCGACACGCGCAACCTGCGCCAGATCGGCTCGTTAATGCGCGAAGATCCTGCCGGCGATCTGGCCACGTTGCAGAACGAAGCGGTAGCCGGCATCGCGCGGCTGATGAAGCTCCAGGTGTCTCCCGAAATGGTAGGCGCCGGCGGTGGCGGCGTGGCGCCTGCTGCGTATGAGTCGTATCTGACCGCGCTGGGCTACGTGCAGCGCTACGACAAGCCGGGAAATTTGGATCTAGCCATAGCGGCTTTGCAGCAGGCGGTGAAAACCGATCCGCGTTTTGCGTTGGGTTACGCGGAGCTCGGTGAAGCGTACCGACTCAAATATCAGCTAGACCAGAATCCGAAATGGATCGACGAAGCGATCGCCAACTGCAATCGGGCGACGCAACTCGACGACCGTCTGCCGGCGATTTACGTAACGCTGGGAAAACTTCATTCGCAATCCGGCAAGAACGATCTGGCGCTACAGGAATTCCAGCACGCCTTGCAGCTCGATCCCCATTCCGCGGAAGCGTTGACCGGAATCGCCAGCGCTTACGAGCAAATGGGACGAATCCAGGACGCTGAGGATGGATTCAAGCGTGCCGCTGCGCTGCGCCCGGACTACTGGGAAGGTTACAACGTGCTGGGAATTTTCTACGACCGCCAGCAGCGCTACCCCGAAGCGATCGCCCAACTGAAAAAAGTCGTGCAGTTGACTCCGGACAACGCCCAGGCCTACAGCAACCTCGCTGCGGTGTATCTGGATACCAGCGATCCGAAATGGATTCCGGACGCGCAAGCCGCGCTCACGAAATCCGTGGCAATCACCCCCAGTTATCCGGCGTACGCGAATCTGGGCAGCCTCTATTTCAACCAAGGACGCTATGCCGAATCAGCGGCCATGACCGAGAAGGCGCTGCAGATCAACGACAAAGATTATCAAGTCTGGTACAACCTGCTGCTCAGCTACCAGTGGCTGGGTCAAAAGGACAAAGCGGCGAACGCCGCTGAACGGACCATGAGCTTACTGGAAGCCTTGGTGCAAACCAAACCGCAAGACCCCGAGATTCAATCGGCGTTGGGCATGCTTTACGCGGAACAGAAAAAACCGGACAAAGCCGTGCCGCACATCGAGGCGGCGCTGGCGCTGGGAGCGAAAGACAACCGGGTTCTGGGCGATGCCGGGGAAGCCTACGAGAGCATGGGAAACCGAACGCTCGCGCTGCGTTATCTGCATGAAAGCCTGAAGGCCGGCGAAACTCTGGACGGCCTGCGCACCCGCCCGGGCCTGCAAACCATTTTGAACGATCCAAGTTTCCGTGCCAACGGAAAGCAGCGATGAGACAAAGGAGGATTACGAAATGTCCAGCACCTCAAGACAGCCGGCGATTACTCCGGCCCTTACCATCACCATAACCAGCCCCACGCAAGTTGCGTACAATCCCGCGAACCAAGAAGTCGCGTCGGGAGGCGTAGTCGGATTCGCTTCGGCGAATGCTTCCGCGTGGGAAATCGAACTGTGGAATCGGGAAAACGACGACCCACATCCGCTGCGGCTTTATGTGCCGCCGCAGGGCGAATCGACGATGGTCGCGGACCCGATGTCGGTGCCGCGGGACGTGAAGTTCAACGTGATGGCCTATCCGAGCCCGTGCCGCAAACCCGGCGAACCCATGACCGGCGGAACGTATAACATCAAAATTACGGGGTAGCACACCAGGCGAATCGGCGAAGTTAATGATTCGCCCTGAATATCGGCATGGAGCAACGACAAAAACGGCGGTGCGATTTTCGCGCGCCGCCGTTTTGTTTGAAGAACGGAATTTCGCGGCGGCCTAGCAGCTCGGCCGGGCTCGGCGGGAATCGATCGCAGAAAGTACGGCGGGCATCAGCGGCTCGCCCTTCGATATTACCTGCGTGGTCCCGGATGGCAAACCCTGGAATTTCAACGCTTCCGCATAGTGGGTGTGCACAATAATGGGAAGCTTAGGCTGCAGCTTCCGCAGTTCTTTCAGGGTCTCCAGGCCATTCAGCCGGGTCATCACGATATCCAGAATGACTACGTTTGGCTTTTCGGTCATGACCTTGGCGATAGCCTCGAGCCCGTCCGAGGCCTCGAGTACGGTGTCTACGCCGCCAGCCTCCAGGCGCACCCGAATGGCCTTGCGCATCACCTCACTGTCATCAGCGATCAGGACGCTTGACATACCGCTATTAGCTCACGGGGCGCGAGACGCTACCATCAGGCTAACGCTGTAGGTTCCGTTGATAAATCCAAGGGAACGCCGGTGCGCTTGGGGTCGAGATTGTTGATGGCCGTTGACGAAGGGGCATCGCTGACGTACGGTTCGTCGAGAATGAGTGTGACGCTTGCTAATGGCTTTCCCGCTTACCTGCATTTGGGCCCGTGGCGAGTGCATCCCCATTGGGTATTTGAAACGCTGGGGTATGCGGTGGCCTTTCGCGTTTATCTGTGGATACGGCGCCAGTTTGGCGACGCCTTGCCCGACGCGAACCGCTGGTGGGTGATTTGCGCGGCGGCCTGCGGGGCGCTGGCGGGCAGCAAAATTTTGTATTGGTTTGAGGATCCGCGGCTGACTCTGGCGAACCTGCACAATGTGGGGTTCCTGATCGGCGGGAAGACGATCGTGGGGGCGCTGATTGGCGGGCTGATCGCGGTTGAAATGATGAAGAAGTATCTGGGGATCACCGGAAGAACGGGAGATCTATTCGCGGTGCCGCTGTGCGTCGGAATTTGTATCGGGCGAATCGGATGTTTTCTTACGGGGCTGGACGATCATACGTTCGGCACAGCTACCTCGTTGCCCTGGGGCGTGAATTTCGGCGATGGAGTGGCCCGGCATCCGACGCAGCTCTACGAGATCATTTTTGCGGCGGCGCTGGGAGCTTTTTTGTGGACGCGCATGAATCGCGAACATCGGGAAGGCGACATTTTCAAGATGTTCATGGTGGCTTACTTTTCTTTCCGGCTGGCCTGCGATTTTCTGAAACCCGATGTGCGCGTTTTTATGATGCTGACTTCGATCCAGTGGGCGTGCGTCATGATGCTTTTTTACTATTCGTCTGACATTTTGCGATGGCTGAGGAGTGGCGCGAGGGACGAGGACGAACGTGAGCGCGCAAGTGCGAGGTTGCCGAATGCGGAGGCTAGCCGATGAGCCATGAGATCAACCCAGTCCCGCCTCGACAAGTTCCACCTCAACAAGTTCCGCCGAAAAGAATCAACTGGCGGCCGATCGGGCTCACGCTTCTGGCTTCAATCGTGCTGGGCGCGGGATCGTGCTTTGGCGCGATAATTTCCGGAAGGACCCTCTCGGCCATATTTTCGGGTGTTTTTATCGGTTGTGTGCTGTTGTTCTTCTTGGGCCTGATTTGGGGCGTGGTGGCGCGGATTAGAGGCCGGTAACGGAGACAGCTCGATGGGTGAACGCGTACGTCCCTACATGTTTTACGACGTGGCGATAACGATCTGCTCCGTCTGCTTCCGAAAGCTGGAAGGGAAAATTGTATTCGAGAATGACAACGTGTTTTTGCTGAAGCGCTGCCCGGAGCACGGGGCCGAGCGGGTGCTGATTGCCGACGACGTGGATTACTACCGCAAGTGCCGCGAGGTGTTTATCAAGAAACCGGAAATGCCGCTGGTGTACAACACTCCGGTGAAATGGGGCTGCCCGTATGATTGCGGTTTGTGCACCGATCACGAACAACATTCCTGTTTGTCGCTGATCGAGGTCACGGATTCGTGCAATTTGCGCTGCCCGGTGTGCTACGCGAGCAGCGGACCGGAGCGGGTGCAGCATCGGTCGCTGGCGTTGATCGAGAAAATGTTCGACGCGGTGGTGCGAAACGAAGGTCATCCCGATGTGGTGCAAATTTCCGGCGGCGAGCCGACCGTGCACCCGGACTTTTTCGAGATTATCGAGCTGGCCAAGGCGCGGCCGATCCAGCATTTGATGATCAACACGAACGGCGTGCGCGTTGCGCAGGATGAGGATTTTGTGCGGCGACTGGCGGATACGAAGCCGGACATTGAAATTTATCTGCAATTCGATTCGTTCGAGCGAGAGGCGCTGCTGGATCTGCGCGGAGCGGATTTGCGTGGGGTGAGAGCGCGGGCGCTCGAACGGCTGAACAAATACAACTTATCGACGACGCTGGTGGTGACTCTGAAGAAGGGATTAAACGATGGCGAGATCGGCAAAATTATTGATTTTGCTTTGACTCAGCCCTGCGTGCGCGGGGTGACGCTGCAGCCCATTCAGGACGCCGGGCGGCTGGAAAAATTCGATCCGGCAACGAACCGGCTGACGTTGACGGAGGTGCGGCGAAAAATTCTGGAACAGACCAAAGTATTTCGGCCCGAGGATGTGATCCCGGTGCCGTGCCATCCGGATTCGCTGGCGATGGCTTATGCGCTGAAGATGGACGGGAAGGTGGTTCCGCTGACCGGCTTGATCGATGCGGACGTGCTGATGAACGGAGCGCGGAATACGATTGTCTACGAGCAGGATCCGGCGATCCGGGACTGCCTGTTCAAATTGTTCGCGACGAATCACTCACCCGAGTCGGGGGCGACGTCGCTGCGCGATTTACTGTGTTGCTTGCCGCGGGTGCAGGCGCCGGATAACCTGGGATACCGGAACATATTTCGGGTGCTGATCGTGCAGTTCCTGGACGCGCTTGCTTTCGACGTGCGGTCGGTGAAGAAGACCTGCATTCACATCGTGCATCCGGATGGGCGGTTGATTCCGTTTGATACTTATAATTTGTTTTACCGCGACGATTTGGAACGGACCCGGCTGGGGCCTTTGCGGGAAGCGGCGGCGCGAGGCTCACGAAATTCGTTGGTGGTGCCAGCGTAAGGTTTTTTGTTTGGGCTGCGGCCACAAAAAAGCCGGCGCGATCTCCTCGCGCCGGCTTTCGCGATCGAACAAACAGAACAGTCTATTGTCCAAAGACGAGCGTTATGGTCTGAGTGTTGTTTTTGTTGTAGTCACCGTTGCCACCTACCGTCACCAAAGAGATCGGAACGGTTACTCCCACGTTCGCGTCGAACTTAATTCCGTAGGCGACCTGAATCTGCACTTTGCTCAACGGCAAACCCAGGGCGGTACTCTGCGCCTGTGCCGCCTTGGCCGCCGCCGCTACTTCCTTAATAAGTTCCTGGAATAGATCGACGGGGGGTGGTTTTACGAGACCCTTCCCCGGAGATGGAACGAGTTTGGGCACGCTATAGGTGAACGAAATGTCGTCGGTTACGTCTTTTTCACGGCTCGCGCCGACCTTAAATACGAAAATTGACAATGAAAAGCCGATGGTCTTGCCGGTGGTCGTCTTGAAATCCATGGTTGCGCTGGTTATTTTGGGCAAGCCCTTAGGTTGCAACGGATCCAAATCTTTCGACGAAACTTGGTAACACTTGAGAGCTTGTTCAACCAACTGCACGACCGAACTCAGGTCGACTACATCCGCTGGTTGGTCTTTCACATCTTTTTTCTTTTCGTAGGCGCTTACCACGACGGGTGCCGGTGCGCTGCAAACGTTCTCGGTGTCCACCAGCGGTGTTACATTTCGTTGAGCCATGCAGATATTGGCGGAGACAAAGAACGCGAAGAAAAGAACTAAGCTCGAAATTCTCATAGGGGAGCCCCTCCTCGTCGCGGACAGTACTCTACAATTTGAATGTCTACAAGATAAGAGATTATCGGAGTAGTAATAGCCGCGGTTCTTGGCGTCTGCCCACATCTTAAACGGGGTTTATTCGAAGAGTCTCGGTACGAGCTGGAACAAAAAGGGCGGCGCGATTTTCATCGCGCCGCCCCTGGTGTTTCGCCCGCAATATGCAGGCGTTGGGGTCTAGTACATGCCGCCCATGCCGCCGGGAGCGCCGCCGGGCTCCGAAGGCTCTGGTTGATATGTGGCTCGCAGCGGCGAAATAACCGCTCGAACGGAAAGAGCTAGCCCTTAGCCCCACTCTTTTGCCGAGGCGGGGGACTGTACTATTATCCGGGTTGGGCGGTGCCGAAGCGCGAAGGTTTGACCTTGAGACGCTGCGTCTCCGTTTGCAGGAGAGATGATATGAGCGCGATTGCGAATGTCAGCCGGCGCAATTTTTTGAGGAGTGGGGTGCTGGCAAGTGGCGCGCTGGTGCTGGGGACGCGATTTTATGCGCGACTGCTTCCTGATGAACTTCCACACGACACGCACGCTGACCAAGCGACCCTGAATCCCAGCGTTTTTCTGGGAATTAATCCCGACGGGACGGTGTGGATCGTTGCGAGCCGCTCGGAGATGGGCACGACATCGCGGACCACGCTGCCGCTGATTGTGGCCGAGGAACTCGATGCGGATTGGAAGCGGGTAAAAATCGAACAGGCGATTGGCGACAAACGTTACGGTGACCAGAACACGGACGGATCGCACTCGGTCCGATCGTTCTACGACGGGATGCGCGTGGCCGGAGCCACGGCGCGATTAATGCTGATTCAAGCCGCGGCGGCGCAGTGGGGCGTGCCGGCGGCGGAGTGCGATACGGAATTGCATGTGGTTGTGCATCGCGCGACGAAGCGCACGGCGGGCTACGGCGAACTCGCGACGGCTGCTTCGAAATTACCGGTACCTCCTAAAGAAGATCTGAAGTTCAAACCGAAGAGCGCGTGGCGGTATATCGGTAAGGGCGAGCCGAGCTACGATCTGACCTCGTTCGTGTCCGGTGCGGCGATGTACGGCATGGATGCGCGCGTCGATGGCATGGTCTACGCGTCGGTGGAGCGGCCACCGGTGCTCGGCGGGAAAGTTAAATCGTACGACGACAGGGACGCGCTGAAGGTCGCCGGCGTGCGGCAGGTAGTGCCGATCGATCCGTTCCAGCCGCCGGCCGCGTTTCAGCCACTGGGCGGTATCGCGGTGATCGCGGATAACACCTGGGCGGCGTTTCAAGGGCGCAAGAAGCTGAACATCGAATGGGAAAATGGGCCGAACGAATCGTACGATTCCGCGGCGTATCAGAAAGAGTTGCGCGAGACTTCGCACCAGCCTTGCAAACTGGTGCGCAACGTCGGGGACGCGGATGCGGCGTTCGCGAAGAGCGACAAAGATAAAATCTACGAGGCAGATTATTACGTCCCGCTTTTGGCGCACGTTTCGATGGAGCCGTTGGTCGCGCTGGCGGAGTTCAAAGACGGCAAAGCGACGGTGTGGGCGCCGACGCAGAATCCGCAGGCGGTGCAGGACATCGTGGCAAAAGAACTGAGGATCGCCAAGGAAGACGTCATCTGCAACGTGACTTTGCTGGGCGGAGGGTTCGGGCGCAAGTCGAAGCCGGACTACGCGGCGGAAGCTGCGGTGCTATCGAAGAAAACGGGCAAGCCGGTGAAGGTGGTGTGGACGCGCGAAGACGATATTAAATTTGATTATTACAACGCAGTCGCGAGCATGTACATGAAAGCGGCGCTGGGCACGAAGGGCAAGCCCAGCGCATGGCTGCAGCGGTCGGTGTTCCCGCCGATCAGTTCCACCTTTGACGTGAATGCGGTGTACGGCGATCCGCCGCACCTGGCGCAGGGCTGGCTGGACATTCCCTACGATCTTCCGAATCTGCGGGTGGAGAATGGCCCGGCGAAAAATCATGTGCGCATTGGCTGGCTGCGGTCGGTGGCGAATATTTATCACGGGTTTGCGATTCAATGCTTCACGGATGAATTGGCCCATGCAGCGGGGCGCGATCAAGTCGATTATCTGCTCGACCTGATTGGAGAGCCGCGGAAAATCGATTTCACCGGCGTGCAATATCCGAATTATGGAGCGTCACTCGAAACCTATCCGTGGGAAACGGGGCGGCTGCGGAATGTTACCGAATTGGTCGCTGAAAAATCGAACTGGGGGAAGCGTAAACACGGCAACGCGGGTAGTGGAATCGGGATCGCGGCGCACCGCAGTTTCTTGACGTACGTAGCGACGGTAGTGGAAGTTGAAGTTGACGATCTCGGGGTGGTGCATATTCCGCGGGTGGATATGGTTTTGGATGCGGGTGTGGTCGTAAACCGCAAAGCGACCGTGGCGCAGTTTGAGGGAGCCGCGGTGTTTGGCACCAGCATCGTACGAAGCGGCGAGATTACGGCGGCCAACGGCGCGATCAAGCAGTCCAATTTCCACGATTACCCCGTCACGCGAATGATGCAGGCGCCCTATCAGACTAACGTGCACATCGTGGATAGCGACGCGCCCCCCGCCGGCGTCGGTGAGCCGGGCGTGCCGCCGTTCGTGGCGGCACTTTGCAACGCGATTTTTGCGGCCACCGGCAAGCGCGTGCGGGATCTGCCGATCACCAAGAAGGGGTTGAGCTGACCATCCTGAAACAGCTATCTGAGCTAAAGTCCGAGCGAAAATCAGCGGCGCAGCCGGCGCGGTCGCGCGTCGGCTTTGGGATCAAGGCATCCCGCACGATGCGATTGTGCGGTGACGGAACGATACGGCGGCAATAAAAAAGGCGGCGCGAGGTGAGTCGCGCCGCTCCTGGTGTTTCGCCCGCAATGCGCGGGCGCTGTGGTTTGGATGACCCTTCGG
>Ga0209006_10007117_pt1 | contig 10110 bp, 5 predicted proteins | sample JacPin_JW_Ref_O2_FD_188567 | JGI IMG/M metagenome (GOLD analysis project Ga0209006, IMG submission 188567) | Forest soil microbial communities from Algoma, Ontario, Canada - Jack Pine, Ontario site 1_JW_Ref_O2 (SPAdes) (version 2) | ecosystem: Environmental > Terrestrial > Soil > Boreal... | reverse complement strand
CCGAGTGGACCCCTCACCCCAACCCTCTCCTCACAAGGGGAGAGGGAGCGCACTTTCTTCTGGGCAACACTGCGGCTTCGATCAATAGATCTAAACCACCGTCTCGCGCATGACGCGGCGGCAATCCATCTCGTATTCGAGATCGATCACCGGCGGGCGGGCGAAGTGCCAGGTCAGACCGGAACGCGCGGCGCCGCGGCGCACCAATTCGTCCGACATCACGGGATGGAAATCACGGATCGAATAGGCCTGCGCCGCGGTGGTGTCGCTCCAGCCGAATCCGAACGCTTGCAGACGGGTTTCCATTGCGCCGACGGTGAAGCGGATCTTTTCCTTCAGTCCGTCCGGGCTGAGATCGCGATAACGCACGATACGCTCGGGATAGCTGCCGGCCCCGCCGCGCGCCTCGGCACCCCCGGCAATCACAAAACTCGGCATCGTGCTTTGGCTCGGCCGCGTGAAGGAGAACGCATAAAAGCCTGGCTCGGCAGGCGGATCGATCTCCGGGCAGACATTGCTGCGCGCCACCGGATTGATTGAACCGTCGAACAGGCCCCATTGCGCCAGCGTCTTGACGTAGTGCTCGTTGAAAGTTCGAAATCCAGCCTCGGTAAAGGCCGCCGGCGATCGCAACTCGCAGGCGCAGAACGACGTCAGCGGCCGCCCCGCCGCCTGAATGTATTTTGCGACCTGGGCAAACCCCTCCGCCAGCGGCACGAGCCGGTCGAAGCGCACCCGCTCGATCTCGAAGCCGGAATCTGCGGCAGCACCGCTCGAATACTGAAACACCGCCGGAATGAAGCGATAATTGCCGGCCGGAAAATCGCGCGTCATCTCAACTGTCCCCAGGATTGGATGGCGTCATTCCAGTTGCATGCGGACGCCCTTGGCGCCGTTGAGCAGCCGTCGCAGGTGAAAGCCGGCCAGCGCATCGTCGGCATGCGATCCGACCAGCGCAGCGAAGGCCGGCATCGCAGCCGCATCGCCGGCTTCCAGCTTGGCAAAGGCCTCGGAATATTGCCTGGTCGCCGGCTCCTCATGCGCCGCCGCCGGCAGCGGCTCGTAGGCGCGCAGCGGCTCGCTGCGTCCGCGCAGCATCAGGTCACCGACCGGCCGTCCCCTGAATTTCTCAGCGCCCTCGGCGACGGTGGCACTGACGCAGATGCGGGTGCCCAGGAACTTGTTGGCGGCCTCGAGCCTTGCCGCGGTATTGATGGTGTCGCCATAGGCGGTGTAGTCGAAGAAACGGCTGCCGCCGAAATTGCCGACCAGCGCCGGACCGGCGTGAACGCCGATCCGGGTCGCACCGAACTCCACGCCTTCGGCCTTCCAGCGCTGGCGAAACGCCTGTGCCCAGGCATCGAGATCATGCGCGCAGGCGACCGCGCGGGTGGCATAATCGGGCTGGTCGCCGGGGGCGTTAAACAGGATCTGGATCGCGTCGCCGATGATCTTGGCCACCGTGCCTTCGTGGGCGAATACGACGTCGGTCATGCCGCCGACATACTCATTGAGCAGCGAACCCAGCACTTCGGGTGTCGCGGTTTCCACCAGCGAAGTAAAACTGGTGATGTCGGTGAAGATGGTCGCGACCTCGCGCCGGTGCACTTCCATGCCGTTGCTGTCGCCGCCGGCGGCGAGCCGGCTCGCGATCTGCGGCGAGAAATACCGCGATAGCGAGGCGTGCGCCCGTTCGGCTTCGGCCTGGCGCCGGCGCGCCTCGCGCATCATCTCGACATGGCGGATGGTCTTGTCGATGGTCATTTCGAGATCGCCGAAATCGATCGGCTTGGTCAGAAAATCGAATGCGCCGCGGTTCATCGCGGTGCGGATGTTGCTCATGTCGCCATAGGCCGAAACGATGATGGTCGATTTCTTGTCCTCGGCCTCCTGAAGCTTCTGCAACAGCGACAGGCCGTCCATCCTGGGCATGTTGATGTCAGACACCACCATGTCGACATGGGGGTGCTGCTCGATCGAAGCCAGCGCCTCGAGGCCGTCATGGGCAAACACGAAGCTCACCACGCCGTCGCGGATTTGCCGACGGAATTTTTGCAGCACCAGAGCCTCGAGATCGGGCTCGTCATCGACGACGAGGATGGTCGCGGTCATGCGGCCTGCCCGAGCCTGTTGTCGATCTCGTGGCGCAGCAGCGCAAAATCGATCGGCTTTGTCAGGAGGCCGACCGCGCCGCGTTCGATCGCCTTGCGTCGGGTTTCCGCATCGCCATAGGCCGTGATCATGATGACGGGAACGTCGGGCCGCTCGGCGCGCACCTTCGGCAGCATCTCGAGCCCGCTCATGCCGGGCATATTGATATCGGACAGAATCAGGATCAACGACGGATCCTTGATGTCGGCGGCGCGTGCCAGCGCGGCGGGCGCCGAAGGCGCGAATTCCATCGTGAAACGCCCGGAGCGGATATCGCGCCGGAACTGCTGACGGAACAGGGCTTCGACGTCGGGCTCGTCATCGACGACAAGTATGTAAACGCTCAATTTGTGCCTCCGGAATGTAGCTGTGCCGCCGCGTTGCGCGGCAGTGTAATAATGAACTCGGTGAATACGCCAGGTTCGGTATCGACGTCGATCTTGCCGCCATGTTGTTTCACAACAATGTCATGGCTCATCGACAGGCCAAGCCCGGTCCCTTCCCCGGCCGGCTTCGTGGTGAAGAAGGGATTGAACATTTTCTCCTTCACTTCCAGCGGGATACCGGTGCCGTTATCGCGGATGCGGATTTCCACCCGGTCGCCCAGGCTTTTTGTCGCAGCGCTCAGAATCGGCTCGAACGTCCCGTCGGCGGCTTCCTTACGCTTGGTCACGGCGTAAAAGCCGTTCGAAACCAGGTTGAGCAGCACCCGCGTGATCTCCTGCGGGTAAAGCTCGACCATGCCGGCGTCGGGGTCGAGTTCGCGCCTGAGCGTGACGTTGAAGCCGGATTTTTCGGCGCGTGCGCCGTGATAGGCCAGATTGAGGCTCTCCTCGACCAGTGCGTTGATGTCGGCGGTCCGGTGCTCACCGCCTCCCTCGCGCGAATGCAAGAGCATGTTCTTGACGATGGAATCGGCGCGCTTGCCGTGCTGCACGACTTTTTCGAGATTGCTTTTCAGCATCCCGGTCAACTCGCCGACCTCGCCGCGAAGTTTCTGATCGAGCGCGGCCGGGGCAAGCGCCTCCTCCAGTTCGTCGATCAATTCGGTCGACAGCGCTGAAAAATTATTAACGAAATTGAGCGGATTCTTGATTTCATGCGCGATGCCGGCGGTGAGCTGGCCGAGCGAGGCGAGTTTTTCGGTCTGCACCAGTCGATCCTGAGCCGCGCGCAGGTCATCGAGCGATTGGGTCAGGTCATCCGTGCGCTGGCGAAGTTCGCTGAGGAGGCGACCATTCTCGATGGCGATGACGGCCTGGGCGGCGAAATTCTGCACCAGCGCAACCTGCTTGTCGTTGAAGGGCCGAACCTCCTGACGATAAATTGCAATTGTTCCGACTAATTGGTCGTCCTTTAGCAACGGCACCTGCAACAGCGTCCGTGCGCCGCCGAGTTGGCCGACGCCGATCATTCCCGGATAGCCTTCGATGTAGGATGGGTCGGTGAAGACATCGGCGACCTGAACCGGCTGTTTGGTCATCAAAACCCGGCCCATGGGAATCTTCGGGTCGGCCCGGATTGGCGCTTTGCCGAGGAAATCACGATAAGCAGGCGGCAAATTCCACATCCCGACGGCACGAAACTCATTTTGTTCGTACAAGAACAACATTCCGAAATTGGCTTCGCAGAGATGCACGGCATTCGTCAGCATGGCCTGGAATACCGGCTCCAGCTCACCAGGCGAAGCGCTGATGACCTTGAGGACTTCGGACGTCGCGGTCTGCTGCTCCAGCGCCTCCCTGGTCTCGTTGAACAGCCGCGCATTCTGGATCGCGATCACGGCCTGGTCCGCAAAGGTCTTGAGGAGAGCAAGTTGCTTGTCCGAAAGCTTGAATCCTGCCTGCGGGTGGCTGAGGATGATGGTCCCGATCCCATAGTCCTGGTGGACCAGCGGAACAAAGGTGATGGACTGGAAACCGCCGGCCGCCGCGGCCTTGCGGGTAAACTCCGGCGTATCCGGAGCGGAAACATCCGGAATTTCGATGATCCGGCGCTCCAGCATGGCGCGCGCGGAGGGTGACCGGTCAGGATCGAAGGGGATCGGATATACCGCCCGGGCGCGTTCAATCTCGAAGCCTGGCAGCGTGGCCCCGGTTGCATTGAAGTGCAGTTGGCCGTCTTTCAGGGTTGTGATCGTCGCGCCGCATGGCCCGAAAAGCTTCGCCGCGCTCTTCACGATCGCATCGAATATCGGCTGTACGTCGGATGGCGAACCGGCGATGACTTCGAGGATATCGGCGGTCGCGGTCTGCCGCTCCAGCGCCTCCCTGGTCTCATTGAAGAGCCGCGTGTTCTGGATCGCGATCACGGCCTGGTCGGCGAACGTCCTGAGCAGTTGAACATGCGGTGCAGCAAACGTGCCCGGTTCCTTTCGCGCGACGCTGATAAATCCGATCGGCTCGCGCCCGCTGATCAACGGCGTGAGCAACTGACTGCGGTAACCCCTTGCACGCGCCACATCTCTCACGCGCATCGCCGCGTCTTGAGAGAGGTAGGATTCGACGGCTTCGGTATCCTCGAATTGCAGGCTCTCGCCGAGCTCCATGAGCTGAAGCCCAGGAAATCGATCGCGGCGCAAGGGTGAAAGACCCTGCAGCACGCTATCCCCAGCCGGATCGGTCGAGGTAAATGCGACGAGGTGCGCCGCATCATCGATAAATCGCCATACCGCGGTTGAATGGGCGCCAAGCAATTGATGGGAGCACTCGGCAATCGCCTTGAACACCGGTTGCACGTCCGACGGCGAACTTGCGATCACCTTGAGGATGTCAGCGGTAGAGGTCTGACGCTCCAGCGCCTCCCTGGTCTCGTTGAACAGCCGCGCGTTCTGGATGGCGATCACGGCCTGATCGGCGAAACCCTGCAGCAGCGCGATCTGCTTGTCGGTGAACGGGCGAACTTCCCGCCTGGCCGCAACGATGCGGCCAAACGCGATGCCGTCCCTGACTAAAGGCACCGACAGCATCGTCCTGATGCCGCCGAGTTCGACGGCAGCGCGCTGAATCGAGTCATCCGATCTTTGAGCGAGGACCTCGGCGAGATCGGCGACCTGGACGGGATGACGAGAATCAATATTCTGACGAATGCGATCGGGGATACGATAGCCTTGGCGCAAGAACTTTTCGAAGGATTCGGTCATGCCACGCACGGCTACCGAGCGTAAATGGTCGCCGTCATAAAACTGCAGGCTGCCGCACGGGACGTCACAAAGGCTGTGCGCCTTTTCCAGAATGATATCGAACACCGGCGTCAGATCGCCGGGCGAGGCGTTGATGACCTTGAGGATTTCCGCCGACGCGGAGCGTTGTTCCAGTAGTTCGTCGCGCTCGGCAAGACTGGCCTGCAACCGTTGCTCAAGCTCGGCGACGGTCCGCGACAGATCGGCCTCGGTCGGCTGGCGCAGCGTCATGGCCTGATCCGCCATATCACGGCGCGCCCCCGATGGCGTTCGATGCCGCGCCGGTCCGTGGCAATGTAATGATGAATTCGGTGAACACGCCGGGCTCGGTGTCGACGTCGATCTTGCCGCCATGTTGCTTGACGATGATGTCGTGGCTCATCGACAGGCCCAACCCGGTCCCCTCGCCCGCCGGCTTGGTGGTGAAGAAGGGATTGAACATCTTCTCCTTTACCTCCTGGGGGATGCCGGTGCCGTTGTCGCGAATCCGGATTTCCACCCGGTTGCCGAGGCTTTTGGTGGCGGCGCTCAAGACCGGCTCGAACGCCTCCTCGCCGGCTTCCTTGCGCTTGCTGGCGGCATAAAATCCGTTTGAAATGAGATTCAGGAATACCCGGGTGATTTCCTGCGGATAGAGGTCGATCATGCCGGCGGCGGGATCGAGGTCGCGCTTGAGCGTGATATTGAAGCCGGATTTTTCCGCGCGCGCACCGTGATAGGCGAGATTGAGGCTCTCCTCGACGATCGCGTTGATGTCGACCGGGCGATGCTCGCCGCTTCCCTCGCGCGAATGCAGCAGCATGTTTTTCACGATCGAATCGGCGCGCTTGCCGTGCTGCACCACCTTTTCGAGATTGCCTTTCAGCATGTGGGTGAGCTCGTCGATCTCCTCGCGAGTCTTGTCGTCGAGCGCGGCCGGCTTGAGCACGTCGTTCAACTCATCGATCAGTTCGGCCGACAGCGCCGAGAAATTGTTGACGAAGTTGAGCGGATTCTTGATCTCGTGGGCGATGCCGGCGGTGAGCTGGCCGAGCGAAGCCAGCTTCTCGGTCTGCACCAGCCGGTCCTGCGCGGTGCGCAACTCGTCGAGCGAGAGCGACAATTCTTTTGTGCGCTCCTGGACCTGGTTGAACAGCCGGGCGTTCTCGATGGCGATCACGGCTTGGTCGGCGAAGGTCTGCACCAGTTCGACCTGGCGCTGACTGAATGGGCCGGGATCGCTGCGCCCCAGCAACAACACGCCTTCGACCGCGCCGTCACGCGTCAGCGGCACCGCAAGTACCGCCCTGTAATGGCCGATCGCCGGAGCCGAACCAAAATTATATTCGGGGTCGAGTTGCACGTCCGGAACGTGCGCAGGCTTGCCCTCCATGAAGACCCGGCCAGTGATGGTGTCACGGCCGGGCTTGATCGGGTTGGCGTTCATGAAATCGAGAAATGCCGGTGTGCAGCCCGATTCGGCCTGCAGCCGCATCACATCGCCGTCGCGCAGGCAGATGATGCCGAGCGACGCGCCGCACAGCGCCTTCGCCGACTCGGTCAGCGTCGTCAGCACGGATTTCAGGTCGAACGCCGAGCGGCTAATGACCTTGAGCACGTCGGCAGTCGCGGTCTGCTGCTGCAGCGATTCGCTCAAATCGTCGGTACGTTCGCGCAATTCGTGGAGCAGGCGGGTGTTCTCGATGGCGATAACAGCCTGCTTGGCGAAGTTGGTAAGAAGGCTTATTTGCTTTTCGCTAAAAAGGCCCACCTCCTGGCGATAGATCGAGATTGTCCCGATCAGTTCGTCCTCCTTGAGCATCGGCACGACGAGGATGGTCCGGGCACCCGCAAGATCGGAAATTGCCAGAACGGAGGGATCGCCCTCCAGATACTGCGGTAGCGTGCGGGTATCTTCGACATGGACTACCTGATGGGTCCGGATAACGGTTCCGAGAGGACCTTGAGGGTGCGGCAAGATCAGCGGCATTTGCGCCCTCTTGGCCGTATAGGCCTCTGGCACATTGTAAAGCGCAACGGGTCGGAAGCCGCCGTCTTCATAAAGATTCATCGTTCCGAAATTTGCGCCGCAAATGCGTGTCGCATTCTCCAGCATGCTCTGGAACACCGGTTCCAGTTCGCCTGGTGACGAGCTGATTACCTGCAGCACCTCAGAAGTGGCGGTCTGCTGCTGCAGCGTCTCGCTCAGTTCCGCGGTGCGCTGCTCCACCTTGTTCTCAAGGTCCGTATAGGATTCCTGAAGTCGTGCGCCCATGTCATTGAATTGATTGGCAAGCCCTTCGAGCTCATCGCCGGTGTTAATTGCGATGCGCTGGGCGAAATCGCCGCCGCCCATCCGCTCGGCGCCGGCGCGCAAGGCCTGGATCGGGCCGACCATGCGGCGGGCGAGGAAGACGCCCGCCAACACCGCGAACAGCGATGCCGCCGCCAGCACGATCGCCAGCCGCTGCAATGCCAGGTACAGCGAGGCATAGGCCTCGCTTACCGGAAGCTCGACGAACATGGTCCAGCGCAGTGGCAGGATCGGCGCGGATGCCGTCAGCACCTCCTGGCCCTGGATGTTCAGCGCCTCCGACGTCGGATCGGTGTTGCCGCCCTGATCCGCCGCCTGCACCTGCTCCAGCTTCGACATATCGGTGTTGCGCAGCACCAGGCTGATATCGGGATGCGCGATCAGGCGTCCCTGCGCGCCGACCACATAGGCGTGACCGTGCTCACCGACCTTGATCTGCGACACCACGTCCCAGATCAGCTTCAGATTGACCTCGGCGATGCTGACGCCGGCATCCTTGCGGGTGCCGGCCAGCGACAGCGTCATATAGGGCTCGGACTCCCGGCGAAAATACACTGGCCCGTAATAGACCTTGTGGGCGACTGCCTCGGTGAATTTCGGGTCTTGGGAAAGATCGAGGCCTGAGTCGACCACGTCCATGGCCAGGCGCGAGACCCGCAACCGCTCCTTGCCCGACGAATCGACCTGTGACAATTCGGTGATGGCCGGCACCTGCCGCAACAGCCTGAGAGCATCGAATCGGCGCTGCTCGATGGAGCTGGCGGACCACGGCAACTGGGTGGTCCAGCCGAGCTGACTCTCGATTTCCTTGATGAACTGGCTGATCTTCGCCGCCGCGGCCTCGGCCTGCTCGTGCTGGATGCGGATCAACGCCGCCTTGTGCTCACGATAGTAGAAGAAAACCTCGAAAATCCCGTTCGACAACAGCGCGACACCCACCACCGCCACGAACAGCGCCACGTATTTGGTGAACAGCCGGCTGCGGATTTTTGTCCCGCCGGATGCTCCGGCAGCCGGCGTCGCCTCGGCGCCGGGCGAAGTTGCCGGCGTCCGGGCCTGGGCTGCCTGGGGCGTGTCGGGATGGACGGAAATGCTCATCCCGCCCAAGCTAGCAAGAACGCGGGGGATTGTCTCTTGCCGCAGTGCGGGATGGGCGCTTCAGGTCGGCTTCAACGCCCGTGGACCGAGATCGAAGTCCGCAATCTCCCTGCTCCGCGAATCGGCGCCGGCCCGGTGATCGGTGGCCAGCGATACATAGACCGCGGGCAACACAAACAACGTGAACAGGGTTCCGATCATCATGCCGGCGACGACCACCAGCCCGATTGAGAACCGGCTGGCCGCGCCTGCGCCGGACGCGGTCAGAAGCGGGAACAATCCGGTAACCATCGCCGCCGTCGTCATCAGGATCGGGCGCAGCCGGACCCGTGCCGCCATCTCGATCGCCGAACGGCGATCCAACCCCTCATTGGCTTGCAACTCGTTGGCGAATTCGACCATCAGGATGCCGTGCTTACTGATCAGGCCGACCAGCGTCAGCAATCCGACCTGGGTATAGATGTTCATCGTCGCCGCGCCGAAAAACAACGGTATCATCGCGCCGACGATCGCCATCGGCACGCTGATCATGATCACCAGGGGATCGCGCAGGCTTTCGAACTGCGCCGCGAGCACGAGGAAGATGATAACGAGCGCGAAGCCGAAGGTGATCGCCAGCTGATTGCCTTCCTGCACATATTGGCGGGAGTCGGCCAGATAATCGTGGCTGAAGCCGGTAGGCATCTTCGCCGCCTCGCCCTCAAGGAAGTCCACCGCCTGCCCGACCGTCACGCCGGGCATCGGCACCGCCTGGAAGGTCGCGGAGTTCAGCTGATTGTAGTGGGTCAGCGCGTTCGGATCGGTGGCGGTCTCGATCGATACCAGCGTCGATAGCGGCACCTGCTGACCGGTAAGGGTCGGCACGTAGTAATTGCCGAGCGATTCCGGCGAGAGCCGCATGCTGCGGGGCACCTGCGGAATCACCTGATATGAGCGACCTTCGAGATTGAAGCGGTTGACGTAATTGCCGCCGAGCAGCGTCGCCAGCGTGTTGCCGATGCTCTGCATGGTGATGCCGAGATCGCTGGCCTTGGTGCGGTCGATCTTGATCCGCACCACTGGTTGGTTGAAGTCGAGATCGCTATCGGAGACGATGAACATGCCGCTCTTGCGCGCGGCGTCCTTTAGCTTGACCATTTCCTCATAGATCGACTGAAAGCCGTTGGTTGAGTAGATCACCATCTGCACGGGCAAACCACCGGGACCACCGGGCAATGGCGGCAGGTTGAAGGCGAACGCGTTGACGCCCTCGTTCTTGCTGATTTGCGCCTGCACCAGCGGCTTCAGGTTGATGGACGATCGCTTCCGCTCGTCCCACGGCTTGAGCAGCATGCCGGCGATACCACCCTGCGGGCCGTTGATGCCGTTGATGATGAAGCGGAGATCG
>Ga0209006_10007116_pt1 | contig 10112 bp, 10 predicted proteins | sample JacPin_JW_Ref_O2_FD_188567 | JGI IMG/M metagenome (GOLD analysis project Ga0209006, IMG submission 188567) | Forest soil microbial communities from Algoma, Ontario, Canada - Jack Pine, Ontario site 1_JW_Ref_O2 (SPAdes) (version 2) | ecosystem: Environmental > Terrestrial > Soil > Boreal... | reverse complement strand
GACTCGCGGCGGCTCCCGGATGCCGTGCCGGGACAGTATGTGATGCTGTCGATCACGGACACAGGCATCGGCATGGACGAGCTGACCCGGAGCCACGTCTTCGAACCGTTTTTTACCACCAAGCCGATCGGTAAAGGCACCGGTTTGGGCCTGGCAACCGTGTACGGAATCGTGAGGCAAACCGGAGGCCACATCCAGGTGGAGACGCTGCCCGATAAGGGAACTACGTTCCGCATTTTCCTGCCGCTTACAAGGGATGAGCTTGAAGAAACTGCGGAACGCATCTTGAGCGATGACGGTGCGCCGCCGCAACTGCACGCGCGGATCTTGATTGTGGACGACGCCAAGGCGATTCGAACAGTTTTGCGACGCGTGCTTGAAAACGCGGGGTGCGAGGTGGCCGATGCGGCGGATGTGAACACCGCCCTCGACATCCTGCGGGATGGTCCCGTCGATTTGGTCCTCACCGATTTACAGATGCCGGGACGCAGCGGGGTCGAGTTGGCCCAACTAGTGGTTCGTGACTTTCCAGGAATCAAGGTGATCGCTATGTCCGGTTTTGCGGCTATCCATCTTAGCCAACTGCCGCGTGAGTTAGGCATCGATGCCACGCTGAGTAAACCGATGCAGCCGGAGGTGCTGATGGGCGCGATCCGCACCGCGTTGCAAAAGAAGGTGTCGAAAGCGGTCTGAACATTTCGCGAAACAATTGTTCCTTCGCGAGGCTCTATCAGTGAAGGGAAGAAAATGCGAAAAACTTTTTTGACTTTGGTCGCGGGCTGCTTGCTGGCCGTCAGTGCGATGGGCGAGCAGATCATCGTGAAAGTGGCGCCGCCGCGCGCTGTGATTGAGGAACGTGGTGTCGCTCCTCACGCGGGCTATGTTTATCAGAGGGGCTACCATCGCTGGGATGGAAACGCGCACGTATGGTCGCCGGGCGTATGGGTAGCGCCGCCGCGGCCTCACGCGCGATGGGTGGATCATCGTTGGGAACATCGCGGCAACAACTATGTATTTGTCGAAGGCCACTGGCGCTAGACGCTCCATGTGAGCGGCGCCCTCCATTTTTTTGAAACAGCATTGCGGTGGTGGGCACTCTCCATATTGAAGGGAGAGAAGAAATGCTGCGAAGGCTTATATTCACATCTGTTTTAGGATGCATGTTGGCAGTGGGCGCCGACGTAATCGTGAAAGTCGCGCCGCCTCATGCGGTTGTCGAAAAACGCGGGGTGGCTCCGGGTCCCGAATATGTCTGGACCAACGGACACCATCGCTGGGACGGCAATGCGTATGTCTGGACACCGGGTGAATGGCGACGCCCACCGCATGAGCACGCCAAATGGGTCGACCACCGCTGGGAACATCGCAAAGAGGGCTACGTATTCGTGGAAGGCCACTGGCGATAGGTTTTGGCGCGCTGCTCCCGCTAGAATTGGCAGATGCCAAGTTCGCGCGGCGCGGCGCGCCTGTTCCTTTACAGCGCGACGATTTTCCTCAGCGCATTCCTCCTCTTCTTAATCCAACCGATCGTCGCAAAGCTGATTCTGCCGTGGTTTGGTGGATCCTCAGCAGTGTGGACCACCTGCCTCGTCTTTTTTCAAACCGCTCTTCTTGCCGGATATCTGTACGCTCATCTGCTCACTCGCCGATTGCCGGCCGCTAAGCAGCCTTGGGTGCACTCCACGTTGTTGGCGGCAGCGCTGTTGCTGCTACCGGTAATGCCGGGTGAACGATGGAAGCCCACGGGAGCGGGCGATCCTGTATGGCAGATTTTAGCGATGCTGACGGCTGTGCTGGGGCTGCCGTATTTTTTGCTCTCGGCCACGAGTCCGTTGCTCCAGAAATGGCTGGCACGAGACGGTTCGCAGCCTTACCGGCTGTTCGCATTGTCGAACGTCGGTGCCTTGCTGGCCCTGGCGGCGTATCCGTTGTGGATCGAACCGCGCATCGCGACGCGTGCACAAGACGTAGGCTGGTCGGCTGGGTTTGCCGCGTTCGCGGTGTTATGCGGATTATCTGCGTGGCTCAGCAGGCCGCGGGCGGACGTGTGGATTGAAACGGAGACCACCTCGGCTGAACCTCAGAGCAGCATCCCGTGGCTTCTGCTTGCGGCTGCGGGATCGATGATGCTGGTTTCGACCACGAATCAACTGACGCAGAATGTGGCAGCGGTGCCCTTCCTCTGGATTCTCCCTTTGGGCGTTTATCTGCTCTCGTTCATCATCTGTTTCGAGAGCCCGCGATGGTACCAGCGTGGATTGTTTCTGCGACTGCTGGCGGTCGCGCTGGGTTCGCTCGCTTATGCGCTCTACGACATTCAGGTGAGCGAGGCCATTCCCGTCGCGATTCCTTTATTCACGATCGGTCTCTTCATCGCCTGCATGTTCTGTCACGGCGAATTGAGCCGCATGAAGCCGGGAACTTCGCACCTGACATCGTTCTACCTGATGATCGCGTTGGGCGGAGCGCTGGGCGCAATCTTCACGGGGTTGATCGCGCCGCACCTGTTCGCGGGGATTTACGAATTTCCGCTATCGCTCTTTTCTGTTGCGGCGCTTGCGCTGTGGCTGAACTGGCAAGGTGGTTGGGCGCAGAGGCTGCTGTGGGCGGCGGTCACCGTCGCGACGATAGTCGCGTTGGTGGAGGAAGCGCGCGGTTATCACAAGGATGCGCTGGTGATGACGCGCAGTTTTTATGGCTCGCTGCGCGTAGTGGAATCGATTCGCGGCGGAGGCGAGACCCGCACACTCTATCACGGCACCGTGCAACACGGTGCGCAGTATTTGAACCCGGCGAAGCGCACCGACCCGACCACGTACTACCGTCCGGAATCCGGCGCCGGCCTGGTGTTGCGGTTCTGCTGCGAGGGACCGAAGAGAGTAGGCATCATCGGCCTGGGCGCAGGCACTTTAGCCGCATACGGCAAGCCGGGCGACGCGTTTCAGTTTTACGAGATCAATCCGCAGGTGATCGAACTCGCGAAATCCTACTTCACTTTCTTGAGCGATTCGAAAGCAGCGATTACCATCGTGACCGGGGACGCGCGATTGTCGCTGGAGCGGGAAACCGGGGCGCTATACGATGTCTTTATTGCGGACGCGTTTTCGGGCGACGCGATTCCGGTGCATCTTTTGACCAGGGAAGCATTCGATCTTTATCTGCGGCACTTGAAGCCGTCGGGAATTCTTGCGGTGCATATATCGAATCAATACCTGGATCTCGCGCCGGTGGTCGCGCAGCTCGCGTCGGTACACGGTCTGGTATCCCGATTCGTGCGCAGCGCCAAGGACGACGAGCATCTCTATTCCCAGGCCGACTGGATACTAATGACGCGCGATGCCGAGTTTTTCGCGCGGCCGGAGATTTCCGTCACGGCAAAGAAGATCGAGGAACGTCCCGGGTTACGGCTTTGGACCGACGATTACAATAATCTGCTGCAAGTGCTCAAGTTTTGAAACGTTCGTCGATTTCGACCTGATAGCCACTCACCAGACGGTTGGTCTCATTCGCCATGCCAACCACAGCCATCAACTCGGCGAACTGCGCGTCTGTCATGCCCGCCTTGCGCGCGGCGGCCGTATGCGACGCGATGCAATATCCACACTGGTTCGAAGCGCTGATCGCCAGATAGATCATCTCCTTGGTCAGCGGATCCAGGGCGCCCGGCGCCATGACCTGCTTAATGGATTCCCAGGTGCGGCGCAGAGTCGCAGGATCGTGGGCCATCGCTTTCCAGAAATTATTGATGTAATCGGTCTGACGGGTCGACATAATGTCGTCGTAGACGGCGCGGACTTCATCAGATGCGTCCGCGTATTCGATAAATCCTAGAGTTGCCATGTCTTTATTGTGAGTCAGTTAAGTAGCGCACGCCTCCAAGCGTGCCGCATCGACAGTCGTGTCGATGGCCGGGGCGCATAAGTCAGCCCACAGCGCCCTATCGCCAGTCCGCGCCCACGGGATCGGTCATAACCCCTGGCGTGAGTCAGGGGATCCGATCGCTAACCCAATCGCCAGGCCGGTTCTTTAGCAGGAAGCTAAAAAAGCCTTTTTGGCCGCTGATAAACGCAGATGAACGCTGATCCAAATACGCCAGAGCCTTTGTTTTCGATCCGCGTTCATCCGCGTTCATCAGCGGCCAAACCTATCTTAGACTTTTTCTACAATTTTGGCTTCGGCGGAGGAAGTTCCCTCGCCGGACATACCGATTCAAACCCCGTGCGACCATGTGATCCATCGCAAAAAGGCTTGTTCTGGGACTGCCCGCAGCGGCACAAACCAATGGTGGTCCGCCCGGCCAGATCGAACGTCTTTCCTTCCATATCGTAAATCGAAAACTCGCCCTCGATCCTAATCGAGCCGTTATTGTTGATCGTAATCTTCGCTGACATGCACCTCGATGCTAACATGCTGGTTGAAAGTGAAGCTTCTTCTTTATCTCCTCTTGGCCGCGATCGCCTCCGCCGCCGACCTGACCTTCGTCCAGATGTCCGACCCGCAATTCGGCATGTTCGCCGAAAATCGCAATTTTACTCAGGAAACCATCAATTTCGACCTGGCCATCGCCGCCGCCAACCGCCTTAAGCCCGCCTTCTTAGTCGTGTGCGGCGACCTCGTCAACCAGGCCGGCGACGCCCAACAGATCGCCGAGTATCAGCGGATCGCAGCCAAGCTCGACCGCTCCATCCCTCTTCACAACGTTGTTGGAAATCACGACGTCGGCAATGAGCCGACACCCGAATCGCTCGCCGCTTATCGGAAAAGATTCGGCCCCGATTATTACGTCTTTCGCCACGCGGATTTTCTTGGCATCGTCCTCGATTCGAGCCTGATTCAGCATTCCAAGGGCGCGCCCGAGGAGGCGGATAAGCAGTTGAAGTGGCTCGAAGCCGAGCTCAGGAAAATCACGCCGGGCACGCGCGTCGCGATTTTTCAGCACATCCCGTGGTTTCTGAAAGAGCCCGATGAGCCCGATGATTATTTCAACATCCCGCTCGGCCCGCGCACCAGATACTTGCAGTTGTTCGAGCAATATAAAGTCGAATACTGCTTCGCCGGCCACTACCACCGCAATTCGATCGGTGAATCGCCCAACTTCCACGTGACCACAACCGGTCCGGTAGGAAAACCCCTGGGAGTCGACCCATCCGGCATCCGCATAGTGACAGTCCACGACGGAAAAATGGAATCCACGTATCGTCCTTTGTGAAGTACTCACGGCCACCGAGCCGTGACCGCAGGGAGCGCCGATGGGCCTGCAGCCCATGCATGCTGACCGATCCCGCAGGTCGCGGCTCTGAAAAACAGTTGATTTCACAATAGAACCGCGACCATCGGGAGCGGTCATTCCCGAAGCCTTCACACATTCGTTCTTCAACGGACTGGTACTCAACCACCGAATTCCTCGACAGTCTCGACAGCTCAGCCCCTTTTGTCGCGTCCAGCAACTCCGTAATGACATACTATGCAGAGATGCTTGCCGCCGAGCTTGATGCCATAATCGAAGGCCGCCACCACGACCCTTTTGCCGTCCTCGGGCCCCACGACCTGGATGTCCGCGCGTGGCTTCCGCAGGCCGCCGAAGCTTATCTCGTAATTGGGGAAAAAACCATCAGGATGGAATGCATCCATCCCTCCGGCTTCTATCTCGCCATCCTCGACGACCCGGCCGCGCACTATCGCATCCGCATCAAGCTCTACTCCGGCGAGTCGCTCGAATTCGAAGACCCTTACCGCTTTCCGCCCCTGCTCACTTCTTTTGAGCTGCACCTTCACGGCGAGGGCACTAATCACGAAAGCTATCGGACCCTGGGCGCGCACCCTGTAACGTGCGAAGACGTGGCCGGCGTGCGATTCGCCGTCTGGGCACCGAATGCACAGGTGGTCAGCGTGCTCGGCGATTTCAACGGCTGGGATCGCACCCGTCATCCCATGCGTCTGCGCGATGGAGGCATCTGGGAATTCTTCATGCCCGCGCTTGAGGAAGGCGCCCACTACAAATACTCCGTGCTTTCCAAGAACGGCTCGGAGCAATTCAAGTGCGACCCCTACGGCTTCTACGCGGAGGTCCCTCCGAAAACCGCATCCATCGTCTGGGGATTATCGAATCACATCTGGGCCGATGAAACATGGATGGCGGAGCGTGGTCAGCGCCAGTGGCTTCACGAAGCTGTCTCCATCTACGAAGTGCATCTGGAATCCTGGATGCGCGGCCCCGGCAATCGACTGCTGTCTTATCACGAATTCGCCCACAACCTGGTCGACTATGCCGTCCACATGGGCTACACGCATCTCGAACTGATGCCCGTGATGGAGCATCCTTTTTCCGGGTCGTGGGGTTATCAGGTGACAGGATATTTCGCGCCCACCTCACGCTTCGGAACGCCTGACGATTTTCGATATTTCGTGGACGCCTGCCACCAGGCCGGCGTCGGAGTGATTCTCGATTGGGTCCCCGCGCATTTCCCTCGCGATGCGCATGGGCTATTTCGCTTCGACGGCACCGCGCTGTACGAACACGAAGATCCGCGCGAGGGCGAGCATCGCGAGTGGGGTACGCTCATCTTCAACTTCGGACGCAACGAAGTCCGGGAATTTCTTCTATCCAATGCTCTCTATTGGCTGCGGGAATTTCATATCGACGGCCTGCGCGTCGACGCGGTTGCGTCGATGCTTTATCGCGATTATTCTCGTCAGCCGGGCGAGTGGCTGCCCAATAAATTCGGCGGCCGCGAGAATCTGGAAGCGATCGATTTTGTTCGCCTCTTCAATCAGTTGGCGCATCAGGAGCCAGGTGCAATCACCATCGCCGAAGAGTCCACTGCCTGGCCCGCCGTGTCCAGGCCGGTTTACGCCAACGGCCTTGGATTCACCATGAAATGGAATATGGGCTGGATGCACGACATGCTCGATTACTTCGAAAAGGACTCCGTTTTTCGCAAGTATCATCAATCGAACATTACGTTTAGCATGTTGTACGCCTTCACCGAGAATTTTGTTTTGCCCATCTCTCATGATGAAGTCGTGCACCTGAAACGCTCTCTGCTTTCCAAGATGCCCGGCGACGAGTGGCAGCGTTTCGCCAACGTCCGCGTGTTTCTCGCCTACATGTACGGGCATCCGGGCAAGAAGCTGTTATTCATGGGCAGCGAATTCGGCCAGACCGAGGAATGGAATCATAACGTCAGCTTGCCGTGGCATCTGCTGCAATATGCGTTTCATTCGAAATTGCAGGTGCTGGTGAAGGAACTGAACTTTTTCTATCGCCGTGAAGCCGCGTTGAATCAGGTGGATGACGATTATTCCGGATTCGAGTGGATCGATTTCCGCGATTCGGAATCGAGCGCGATTTCCTTCCTGCGCTATTCCAGGAGCCGCGAAGAATTCCTGGTAATCTGCTGCAATTTCACGCCGGTACCGCGATATAACTACCGGATCGGGGTGCCTGTGCGCGGCCAATACAGGGAAGTTTTCAATACCGATTCAGAAATGTTCGGCGGATCGAATTTGGGGAACGCGGGGGCGGTTTGGGCCGACGAGATCGTGAGCCATGGACGCCCCGCAAGTTTAAGCGTTACGCTACCGCCGCTCGCAACGGTGGTATTTAAGGCCATTTAAGACCCTGTAGGGCGCCTTAAGGATGCATTTATGGCCATTTATTACCACAGAACGCGCTCTAAAGCCTCGACAAAGAAGAATTCGCCCCACATCACCGACTCATCCACGCCCAATCCCTTGTGAACGTGATACACGCCGCCTTTGAGGATGCCTTCCCATTTCGAATCGGATTTGGCGAGATGCTTTTCGCATAACGACCTCAGAATCTGCACCGCAGTCGACCAATAGAGATGGCCCTTCATCGAATCCGGAGCAAGACGGCATAGCCGTAACAAACCAGCGGCGGCGATCGCGGCAGAGGATGTATCGAGCAGCGTGCGATTCTCCGCCGGCGCGTTGAAATCCCATGGTGGAACTCCGTCGGAGGGACAGTGCGAGATGTAGTAATCGGCGCAATCTTCCGCGGTTCCGAGGAAATGCGGATCGCGGCTGTATTCGTAGCAGGTGGTGAATCCGTAGAGAGCCCAGGCCAGGCCGCGCGACCAGCAGGAATCGCCGCGATAGCCCTGATGAGTGGTCTGGCGTAGAAATTCTCCGGTATCGGTATCGAAAATCCCTTCGTGCGCGGTTGATCCATCGCCGCGAACCAGCACCCTGCGCGTAGTCAGCGAATGACGCAGAGCCACGTCGCGGAGGCGCCGGTCGCCCGTTTCGCGCGCGGCGTAAAAGATGATGCCGACGTTCATCATGATGTCGATGAACAGCGAATTATCGGCCACGAACGATCGCAAATACTGGCCCTTTTCCTTGAACCGCATGGCGAGCGTGCGGCCGGCCTGGATCAATACGTCGCGATGCGCCGGATCCTTCGAGAGGCGATACCAGCGATAGTAGGTGGAAAGAAACAGAAAGCCGAGATCGTGCACATCGCGGTCGTTTTTGCGCTCTTCGAGAGGCTTGGTATAACGGATCGCCTGCTCCAGCCAATACTTCGCTTCGGGCGAACCGGCGGGCGCGTGTTTCTGGAAAATCCACATCATTCCCGGCAGGAAGCCGTCGCACCAGTGGGTCCATGCGGGACCTTCGTGCTTCCATTTCCCGTTCTGTGTGTACAGAGGGTAAAACAGAGGGTGCTTTTCCACCAGCTTGCGCACCTGCTTTTGCGCGAAGGCGAAGGACTGCTCGAACAGGTCTCCGGTTTCATTCGAAAGATGAATCACTTTATTTAGGTTCTCCAGAACATGATACTTCCCTTGGCGAGATGATGTTGAGTGGCGTTCATTTGGATGATTCCTTCGCCTGGCAGTCGAGGGGTGCGCGGGCCCATCGTGCGGCGCGGACCGACAGGGCCGACGGTGCCGGTTAGGCTCCCTTTCATGTGCGCGCGGATTCCTGGCGCCTCGATTTCGGAAAACTCAATCCCCAGAATCGAATAGTTGTCATATTTCTCCATGCGGACGACGCGGCCGTTCGCCGTCGCTCCCTTGGGGATGACGAGTTGACCCTTCTGTTTGACGTCATGATCCACGCGGGCATACACAGGATCGCCAATCGCCGCGGTCTGGAGATCGATCTCTTTGGCTAAGACGAGTTCGAGATCGAGCCGTTCGGGAAGGTCGAATTCGCGCGTGGGAGTCGGCGCGGCGTCGGTCTTGCCGACAGGTGGCTCTTCGAAGGTCACCACGGATTCACCCGAGAACTGGCGGCAGGCCGTGAATTTCACATGATTCTGCTCTTCGCCTCCGTTAACACCAATCATAGAGAGCTCGCTCTGCGCAGGCAGCAGAAAATCGCCCTCGCCGATGCGGGCGATGGCATAGTCGATTTTTTGCTCAGCAGAGGCGAGCAGGAGTTGCGGAGGAATGTCGTCGGCGAGCACATCGATGCGCTCCATATCGTGTGTCAACGGATCGGCGTAGAAAGAACCGTGATAGCCGACGACGGCGCTCGCTGAGGAGACGCGGATGCGGTATCCGGAGTTCATTTGCGGCACGATGTAATCGAAGCGAATGGACTTTCTTCCTTGGAAATTCTCCTCGCCCAAATAATGAAACGTTGCGGCTCTAGTGCCGAATAAGGCCTGTGCGTGGGTGCCGAAATTGCCGTTCCCGATGGCGCCGGAGGTGACCATCTGGGTCAGATCGGAATCCTCAAACTTCTTCGAACCGGGCCACGCAAACATTTCGCGGCCTTCGACCAGGGCGACTTCCAAGCGCAGAGTGTCGACGATTCTCAATTTGCTGGTCAGCTTCGCGCGGGAGAAGCGCTCAATGGTTTCGACGCAGGTGTAGTTGGGTTGATGCTTAAGATTAAACAGCATCCGCGTACGGATTTGCGCCAGTGCGTCGAGGTCGGGTGTTAGGGCCGTCTGCGCGTGGAGACACAGCACCGCTAGCGCGACGGCGATCGTACGCATCGTACTTATTATAGGTATAGGAGATCCCCACGCTCACGCATGGGGTTATACGGGCTCGGGAGTACGAGAACGTGCCGCCGGCTGAAGCTGAAGCTGCAAGCTGAAGCTCGCGCCACCATCGTTCGTCACTTCATTGCGT
>Ga0209006_10007115_pt1 | contig 10112 bp, 9 predicted proteins | sample JacPin_JW_Ref_O2_FD_188567 | JGI IMG/M metagenome (GOLD analysis project Ga0209006, IMG submission 188567) | Forest soil microbial communities from Algoma, Ontario, Canada - Jack Pine, Ontario site 1_JW_Ref_O2 (SPAdes) (version 2) | ecosystem: Environmental > Terrestrial > Soil > Boreal... | reverse complement strand
CGGCACGACTTGAGGCTGGTATCGCATTCGGGACATCTGGGTCGCCATGCTGCCGTGCCGACGCTTCCCTGGATTCCCGACTTTCAGGAACGGCACTATCCGCGATTTTTCACCGCTAGGGATATCGAAGCCCGCGCCCGCAATATTCGTGATCTCGCACGCCATTCCACGGCGATCCTGCTCAGCAGCCATGCGGCGCGCGCTGACCTCTTGGCTATCGATGCGACGCTCTCGGACAGGACGGAAGTACTTCGGTTCGTCGCCGACGTTCCGCCCTCCTCCGAAACGCGAGATCCTGCTCTCGTGGCCGCGGCGCTCGCTGTCGATCGTCCGTATTTCCTTCTTCCGAACCAATTCTGGGCGCATAAGAACCACGCGGTCATCATCGACGCGTTGGCTCGGCTGCGAACGAGCCATCCGGATATCTTGGTCGTCGCGACAGGGAACACGACCGACCATCGCCAGCCCGATCACTTCGAAGCGGTGATGCAGCGCGTCGCCGAGTTGGGCGTGGAGAAAAACTTTAAAGTTGTGGGAGCCGTTCCCTATGCCGATCTTATGGCGCTGATGCGCGGCTGCGTCGCCGTCGTGAATCCTTCGCTATTCGAAGGGTGGAGCACCAGCGTCGAGGAAGCCAAGTCTATGGGAAAGGCGATCGTTCTTTCGGACATTCCCGTACACAGGGAGCAGAATCCCACAGGCGCTCATTACTTTACTCCCACTGATCCGGAGGCAGCCGCCGAAGCATTGCGCGCGGCATGGTGGTCATGGGATCCGACCGCGGATCTGGCGCGGCAGGCTAACGCGGCCAGCCTTCTGGACTTTCGCCGGAACGACTTTGCGCTGACATACGAGGACATCGCGTTGCGGACCATTGCGAGACGCCGATCCGGTGGGCTCCAATAACTTGCGCGTCAGCATCGTCACCCCCAATTTCAATATGGGCGCCTATCTGCCCGCCACGATCCAATCCGTGCTCGCCAATCTTGGACCGGAGGACGAATATTTCGTCATCGACGGTGGGTCGTCGGATGGCAGCGTCGCGGCGATCGAGGCGTATCAGAGCGGCCTGACCGGCTGGGTGAGCGAGCGCGATTCGGGTTACGCCGAGGCCATCGGCAAGGGGTTCGCCCGCGCGAGCGGCGATATTCTTTGCTGGATAAACAGCGGCGATCTTCTGCTTGAGGGCGCGTTCGAGCGCGTCCGTCGACACTTTACCGAAGTGGATACGGCATTTATTTTCGGCGATGATTTCTATGTCGATGAACGTGATCGCGTTTTGGCCTATTCGCGCGGATGGGTGGCGGACCTCAAAACGGCCATGCTCTATGGCGGCTGGACGCCGCTGCAGGATGCCTGTTTCTGGCGGCGCGACTTATACGCGTCGGTCGGCGGAATCGACGCCTCGCTCAAATACGCCGCCGATTATGATCTTTTTCTGCGCATGGCGATGAGCGGAAAGGCGACCTATGCCCCGTTCGCCTTCAGCGCGTTTCGCCGGCACGACGGGCAGAAATCGATTCGCGGCGCCAAAAATTATGCTGGCGAAAAGGAAGCCGCGCGTCAGCGGCAACTCGCCAAGGCCGACCGATCGTCTTTCTCGACTACCGTCAAGAGCTTCCTCGAGACGAACCGAATGCGTGTGCGGGCCAGACTCGCGCCTCGGCTTTGGTCTCGGGCCGATATGGCGGACAAGCCGATCGCAGACCTCGCCTGCGCCGCTTATTGGCCGCCCGAGAACCGGATATGAGCGGGACTTGGCGCGGCCTCGCCAGCCGTTGGCTTCTTCCATTCGTCGATCCCAGGCGATTAGGCTCGCTCCTTCATCTGCCGCGTTTTCTCGTCGAATGGCGAACCTATCGCCGGCGGTCTGACGAACGCGTCGCCGCGGCCGACCTCTATCCCTGCCTGACAGACCGCACGGCGCAAACGCCTTTCGATCCGCATTATTTCTACCAGGGCGCCTGGATCGCCCGCAAACTCGCTAACAACCGGCCAGCGAACCATGTCGACATCGCCTCAAGCGTTCTGACAGTCTCGGTTCTGTCGGCCTTCGTGCCGACGACCTTCGTCGACTTCCGGCCTCTGCCGGTCGATCTGGCCAATCTCAAAACACAGGCGGGGGACATCACGCGCCTGCCTTTCGCCGCGGGAGAGTTATCCTCGCTTTCCTGCCTGCATGTCATCGAGCATATCGGGCTCGGCCGCTATGGCGATCCACTCGACCCCGACGGTCTGCGCAAAGCGGCTGCCGAATTGAAACGCGTCGTCGCGCCCCATGGACGGCTTTATCTGTCGACGCCGATCGGTCGCGAGCGCGTCTGCTTCAACGCCCATCGCGTGTCGTCGCCGGGCGCCCTGGTGGCGCTGTTCGAGGGGTTCGATCTTGCCTCCTTCGCGCTTGTCGACGATCGCGGCGCCTATCGGCCCCGCGCTGAACCCCGGGATGGCGAGGGCCTGGAATATGGTTGCGGCCTTTTCGAATTCGTGAAGGTTTGAGCGTCGTGCGCGCCACATTGCCTCGGTTCAGGGCGCGGCTTGGCCGGTCTGACCTTTATGCCTTTAATGTCATGCGCCGCGACGCCTGGGTGAAGTCATGGGCGGCGCGCGTGCCGGCAGGCCAGCGCGTGCTCGATGTCGGCGCGGGCTCGGCGCCCTATCGCGCGCTCTTCGCCCATTGCACTTATCTGACGCATGATTTTGCTCAGCTCGCTCCCCAGCAATTGCGCTACGGCGGCTACGCGGCGATCGACATCGTGTCGGATGCGACAGCTATTCCCGAACAGGCCGGGTCATTCGACGTCATCCTCTGCACGGAAGTCATCGAACATCATCCCGAGCCGATTGAGGTTGTGCGCGAACTCGGCCGTTTGCTGAAACCTGACGGCCTTCTGCTGCTGACGGCGCCGCTGGGCTCCGGCATCCATCAGGAGCCCTTTCATTTTTATGGCGGCTACACGCCATATTGGTATCGCAAATTCCTTGGCCAGGCTGGCTTTATCGACATTGATGTCGAGGCCAACGCCGGTTCATTCCGCCACTTCGGCCAGGAATCGGTACGGTTCTGGACGATGATCGCGCCACACAAGCTGGCCGCGCCCTTCTGGGTTAGAGCGCTTGTCGCGCCGCTCTGGTTGCTACTTGCCCCGTTGCTGGCGCTTCTCCTGCCGTTGATCGCGCAATGGCTTGACGCATTCGACGCCGAGAAGCGTTTCACCGTCGGCTACCATGTGTCGGCGCGGAAGGCCCTGGAGGCCACGCATTGAAGATTCTTTGCGTCTTTGGCCGTTATGCCTATGGCGACCCCGCGCGCGGGGAAGGCTACGAGCACGCCAATTTCATTCCCGCGCTTCGGGCTCTCGGCCACGAAGTGTCGCTGTTCGATTGCTACGATCGCGCCGCCTATCATGACTTCGCCGATCTCAATCGCCGGTTGGTCGAAACCGTCGCGACGACGCAGCCGGACGTTCTTTTCTGCGTGCTGATGCATTACGAAGTCTGGATCGAAACGCTGGATCTGATCCGCTCCGCAGCGCCGGCCGCCTTGATCAACTGGGGAACCGACGATTCCTGGAAGTTCTGGCAATTCTCCCGTTTTATGGCGCCACATTTCGATCTCTGTGCGACGACGGACGCCGCCGCGTTCCAGGCGGCGCGCGATCTTGGTCTCGAAACAATCGTTCGCTCGCAATGGGCGGCGCCGGCTGGGCATAGCGCGGATCCCATGCCGAGCGCGGCCTGCCTTTATGACGTCAGTTTTGTCGGCGCGGCCTATGGCGACCGCAAGCGTTGGATCGACGCGCTACAGGCGCATGATATCGCCGTCGTCTGTTTTGGCCATGGCTGGGGAAGCGGCGTCATCGACTCAGACGAAGTGCCACGCATCTATCGGCAGTCACGAATTTCGTTGAACCTCGCCGATTCCGGACTGCAATTGCGGGGCGGCCGACTTGTGCGCAGCCGGCAGATCAAGGCGCGCACCTTCGAAGTCCCCATAGCGGGCGGCTTCCTGTTGACCCAGCCATCGGATTCTCTCGGAGATTATTTCGAGGACGGACGCGAAGTCGCCACCTTCACCAGTCACGCCACTTTGATAGAGCAAGTGCGCCATTACCTTGCTCATCCCGCCGAGCGGGACGCGATGGCGATGGCTGGCGCCAAGCGCGCGCGCGCCGAGCACAGCTACGAGGCTCGCTTCGCTCCTCTCCTTGCCCAGGCGATCGAGCGCGCGCAGCAGCGCAGACCCGTCGCGTGGGCGCTCCATCCCGATATGATCGAACCGGCTGCTGCGCGCCATCGCGCGGGCTCGCTCGCGCGTACATTTGGTCGCATGGCGTCGGGCGTCGGCTCGCTCGCCTTCGGGAATTGTCGGGGGCCGCGCGCCGCCCGCCGCGCGCTCTACGAAATGTCATGGCGACTGGCTGGCGCGCGCACATACAGCGCCGCGGGACTTCCGGGGCGCCTTTTCTATCGGGAAAGTTGACGTGGCGCCTCCCTCGCCGCCTGTCGCGGTTAGCGTCGTCATGTCGGTATTGAATTCGGAGCGGACGGTCGGCGCAGCGCTGGCCTCGATTCGCGCCCAGACCTTTCCCGATTGGGAATTCATCGTTCGCGACGACGGCTCGCGCGACGACACGGCGCATATCGTCGCCGCGGCCGACGATTCGCGCATCAAGCTTCTCAGAGGTGAAGCGACGCTCGGCATTGCCGCCCGCCTCAACCATGGCATCGCACTTGCCCGGGGACGTTACATCGCGCGCATGGATGGCGACGATATCGCCTATCCCGAACGTCTTGAACGGCAGTTCGCGCATATTGAGGCCCATCGCGACGTCGATCTTGTCGGATCGGCGGCTATGGTTTTTTCCGGTCTGGTCAACGCAATCGGCGTGTATCGAATTGCGGAACGCCATGAGGACATCTGCGCTCGTCCCGAAGTTGGTTTCGCGCTCGCCCATCCGACATGGTTCGGTCGGCGCGAATGGTTTGGCGACACGCCCTATCGCGAGAGCGTCTATCGGGCCGAGGATCAGGATCTACTTTTGCGACGTCACAAGCACAGTCGCTTCGCCAATCTCTCCGACGTGCTCCTTGACTATCGCCAGGAACGGCTGCGCGCCCGTCATATTCTTTTTGGGCGATGGCACTATACGCGCGCGCTCCTTGCCTTCGCGCGACAAAGCGGCGATCCGCTTCTTGCGGTAAGAGGGGTTGGCTTGCAGGCGGCTCGCGGCGCAGTGAAGCCTGCGCTGATCGGCATTGGGCAGGATCCGGCCGTCCTTGCGCGCAGGTTTCGGGCACCAGAGCCGGGGGAGCTTGCACGGTGGCTTGTTATGCGCGACGGCGCGAGAGGCGAGTAATGCGCGGCTTGGCGGACCTTTTCCAGGCCGAACGAGTAAGGGTCCGATCGTCATCGCCGCTGCTCATGCGATGAGATGGGTCTAGGAGCCGAAAATGGCGCGAATTGCATATGGATGTAGCAAGTTGCTGCACTTCTTCTTGAGCAACCGCGAGAAAGAAGATTGGCGATTCGACTATGTCGTCGATCAAAGCTATGCCGATCTGACTTTTTGCGGCCTGCCGGTGGTTAAGCCTCGGGAATTTGAGGCTCGAAAAACTGCGAGCGATGTGGTTTACGTTTTTGCTGTCTCGAACGGCGCCGTGAACTCGATTCTTTCCTATCTCACTCAGATCGGATGTCGTCTCGGTCTCAATGTAGTTTTATATTCCGATCTTTTTCGAGAGGATTTTCGCGCCTCTGTCGCCCGTCAGATTGGTTGGGATCTGGATGACCGGCTGTTTCAGTTCGCCACCGCTTATACGTTGAACTCTAGCAAGCCTATACACACCACCATCTGCGGCACTTGGCTGTTCCTGGAGGTGTTGCGCCGCATCGGCGCAGGACCTGGCCAGATCGCCGAGGTTGGGGCCTTTGAGGGCGGCAATGCTCTGTGCGCCTTGCAGTCGCCAGTGTGGCCAGAGGATCGGGTCTACTATCTTTTCGACTCGTTCGAGGGATTTCCAGAACTAAGCAAGCGCGATCCTACGGCTCACAAGGCCGGCGATTATCGGACGAGCAAGAGCTACGAGGAGGTACTGATCCCTTTCGACGCATATAAACAAGCAAAATTCATCCGCGGCTTTGTCCCAGATACATTCGCCGCCGTGCCGCCGAACGAACGTTTCTCTTTGGTGTTCTACGATTGCGATCTCTATCAGCCGGCGCTCGACACCTTCGAATTTTTTTGGAATCGAATGGATTCGGGTTCCGCGATGATCGTTCACGACTATTTCGCTGAGACGAACGGCTTTACCGGTGTTCGCGACGCGTGTTCGGAGTTCTTTCGAGAGAAGGAATTCAAGAAGGCTGAATTCTGGCATAACACGATGGCTGTTTTCTTTAAAACATGAACACCCTTCGCTTCGAGCAAGGGCCCATGCTGCCAGGCGATCTATGTCCGCCTGCGTCAGACGTCGAGGCAAGCGACATCCGTTTCATCGGTTCCGGTAAAGCTGCTATCAGCCTAATCCTTGGCTATTTGCGCACGAAGGGCCTGCTCCTCAACAAAACGGCGCCAATATTTGTTCCGCAATGGATTGGCACATGGGTTTATGCGCAGATGCTGGGATATGGATTTCCGACAACGCAACTTGGTCCGTCCTGCCGGGTGGCAATGTGCTACCATCAATACGGCTTTCCTCAGGACATGGACAAAATCCGGTCGATCGCCACCGACCGCAAGATGACGCTAATCGAGGATTGCGCCCATGCTGCGGCCAGTTCCTATAAGGGAACGCCCCTCGGACAATTTGGCGACTTCGCGCTGTTCAGTTATTCGAAGTTCGCTTTCTGCTTCGCGCTTGGCGGTGTCGTCGGAAAGGAGCCTGAATTTGCCGGCTATGTGGAAGCGCAGTGCAGGCAGGCGTCGCGGTCTCTGTGCGCGTTGGTTAATGGATTCAAATTTCTCGACGAGCGAAATCTCGACCGTCTTGCACCATGCTGGCCGAAGCTGTTCGATGGCGCGCGCAAGATGATTTATGCGCGCTATGGCGATCAATTGCTTGCCTCGCCCCGCGCTGTCGCATTGTGGTCAGCCAAGCGCAAGGCTGAAATTGCGGTAAGGATTGCTAACTACAGAGACTTACGGCGTGAGCTCGACCGCTTCGGACTGTGCGACCACCTGGAGGTAGATGGCGTCGCGCCATATGCAGTTCCGCTGGCCGTTCGCGGTGATTCGGCAGCCAATATTGTTTCGGAATTGCGTCGACAGGCTGTGACCGCTGGCCAATATCAGTTCGACTTCGCCAGATGCGTTTTCGAACCGGATTTCCGCCCGGTGGTGCTCGTCCCAATTCATTCCGGAATGCTCGGCCGCGGCATGGATCTGCTGACTTCGTCGGTAAAAAAATATCTGACCTGAGCCGACGGAGTTCTCGAGGGAGAGAGGCGGGATCTCTGGATAATTCAATCTCCCCGACTAATCATCTTGACTGCTTCCGCCACCACAAATTCGAAATATTCGTCGCCGTTTCGATAAGTCCGACCCGCCGTTTCGCAATATTTGACAGTGAAGCCGGCCTGCCTGGCCTGTGCGCGAAACTCATCGGGAGTGGTGAAGCGCACGGGATACGAATTTCCCGAGAATGGCGAGTTCGTTCTACTTATTCCATCAAGCGTATCAGCGTCGATACGCTTCGCCAATCCCGGATTTTTCCAAGCGTCGGAAGCCTTGGACAGCGTATAAATGAAGAGCTGGCCGCCAGGTTCTAGCACTCGATGGGCCTCAGCGAGAAAGCGCCAGAACTCCACCGAAGTAAGACAGTATGATGAGACTACGTCGACGACGGCGGCAAAGTGTCCATCAGACCAGGGCAGCTCCAACATCGACCCTGTTCGCAACTCCGCTGAAACCTGATAGAGGCGCAGCATTTCGCCGCACAGCTCGATCGCCGTTGAGGAAAGGTCGATGCCTGTCGCCGCGAAGCCTTCGCGCGCGAGCATCCAGAGATTCGCACCAGAACCGCAGCCAACTTCGAGGATGCGGGTTTTCGAGCGCTCGTCTGGCGGTCTGGAAAAGAATCGGCGCCCCATAAACCGGCAGAGCTCTTCGTTCGGATAGCGCCTTTGGGCAGCAAACCCGTCTGTTTGATACGCGCTATCAAAAAAGGACTTCGTTCGGTTCATCCTGACCACTCGATTTTCTTCTTGTATTTTACGACCTTGGCGCTCGCCTTTTTGCGTATCGTGGCACCAATGTAAATTGTTTTGGAAGAGTCGAAAGCGCTTCTATACTGCTCATTGACGACGCCAGTCGCCAGGCTCTCAACGATCTTTGCAGCTCTCAGCTTAGCTCACTGAACCCATCACGCATTCGCAAATGACCCTATCGCTCGTGGATGATGACGCCTGTCCGAAAAGTGCGGAATTTCATATTCTGTTTTGAGGGCCGTCGGTCCGCGAGCGCGCGACTCTGGTTTACACGAGGGCTCTTCGTTGTTTTGGACAGTTATCGTCGACGAGTCATATTGAAAAATGCGCATACAACGCTTCTGCCTTCCGACTCCAAAATCTATTGAACGTGTCACGTGAATAGAATTTTTCCGCTACCCGTACGGTTTTCATGTTACCACGGCTCCATCCGTCTTTAAAAAAAGAAATTCCGTAATTTTTCTTTCCAGGCTGTGAAAAGTAAGTGGGCGTGAACGCCACGCTTCCTAGTTCGTAATGGCTAACGCCCATCTCTAACAAGTACTCGATAGCGCGCCATTTCATCATATGCGAGACATTATCTCTCTCAAAGTCTGGATCCACGGCGACGGAGGCGTCATAGGCTGCGCCCTTATGCAAGCTGATCAAGAGCATCCCAACGATCCTGTCAGTAGCTAAATTTCGGGCAGCCACCCAAAATCCCTCGCCATTCCGAACTAAATCAACCTGCTTTTCATAAGTGCTGATCGGGCGCGTGACTCGCCCGGCATCCTTAACATGCAGTTGCATGTACATCTCGGCGATAGACACAGGAAGATTTCCTGAGCTCCAGATTTCTATCTGATAACTTCGCAGGCCTTTTCGCACGTCTCTACGATACCGCTCGCGCACTAAATTCAGCGCTCCGGGAGTTACATCCACCCAGTGTGACGAGTAGCTTGCATCCACGAATGCGCCTTCTCGGACTACCTGTCCGAAATATTCACTCAGATCGGAGCCCACCCCAGGAGGAGCGAGTACAAGTCGGAGTACAGTTGCATTGGATTCGTTGACGCGACGTTCAAGCTCAGAAAATAGCAGCCTCTGAATCCCTCTCCGATCATCCACATCCGAAACCACCATGGGCCACGGCAAGGGGGCATCCAAATAAGAAGCCATCAAATCGCCGTTGCAATCGTCTCGGCCGATCGCGAGCGGAACCAAGCCGCAGGGCCTTCCATCACGGAGGAATACGAAACTGCGGTCTTCCACAAGGCGGCCTGCTGCTTGATAGCAAGCTATCCGAAACTCGTGCATTGAGTTGGTGGCCCAAAACCATCCTTCGATAGATTTGTCGACTATCTCGTTCCACACTTCGCGATCTCGCACGTTTCGTTGAAAATCAAGAAATTCATCGCTCATCTTTGTGTCTCACGCTTGGAATGGGGCACGGTCGGTACCGAGATGTCGGCAACCAGGCTGTGTCCTCGAATTGCCTTCCGCGCGCGAAGACAAGTCCGCCAAACGCTGTGGCGGGCGGGCGCCGTCGCGGCGGTCAGCGGCCACGGCGGCGGAAGGAGTGAACCGAAACAGCTTGCGCTTGCGCGCTCCGGTTGACGAGCTTGTCGCGCCGCGACCCCGCTCAATAACTTCCCTCAACCCAAAAGATCCCAATTCATCGGCGTACCTTTCACAGCGACCTGACGCAACCGGCGCCCCAGAAGCTGCTCATAAAACCTGGGGTGCAGCCCGGCGCCTGGCCTGACGATTCGAAGGTTCTCGCGCGTCAGGATATCGCCAGCCTTCATATCCTCGGCGATATAAAGCGAGCGCCGGAGCGCCAGGGATTTTTTCTCGGCTTCCGTCGGACCATAGGCGATGCGTCCGAGGCTCCGCCAGGCGCGTTCGGTTTCGATGACGAGGG
>Ga0209006_10007113_pt1 | contig 10116 bp, 10 predicted proteins | sample JacPin_JW_Ref_O2_FD_188567 | JGI IMG/M metagenome (GOLD analysis project Ga0209006, IMG submission 188567) | Forest soil microbial communities from Algoma, Ontario, Canada - Jack Pine, Ontario site 1_JW_Ref_O2 (SPAdes) (version 2) | ecosystem: Environmental > Terrestrial > Soil > Boreal... | reverse complement strand
TCCGGCCCCTCGACTGCAGGCTCGAAAGTGTCCACGATGTCTCCGAACACCCGTCCACTATGTCCCCGGTCTGAACATCTTCACGGGGAGAGGGTAGATACTGCGCGGAACGCCTTCTACACCCGCATCGGCATCAGCACGTACAGCGCGCCCTTCGACGTATCCTTGTCCTGCACCAACGTCGGAGAGCCGGGATCGGCCAGTTTCAGCACCGCGACTTCGCCCTCGATCTGGGCGGCGATGTCCAGCAGGTAGCGTGAATTGAATCCGATATCGAGCGGGTCGGAGGCGTATTCGACCTCGAGTTCTTCGGTGGCGCTGCCGGAATCCGGATTGGTCACCGACAGCACCAGCTTGCCTGCCGACAATGCCAGTTTGACGGCGCGGCCGCGTTCGCTCGAGATCGTCGAGACGCGATCCACCGCGGCCTCGAAATCCTTCTTGTCGACGATCAGTTCCTTGTCGTTGTTTTGCGGAATGACGCGGCCGTAGTCTGGAAAGGTGCCGTCGATCAATTTCGACGTCAGTACCACATTGCCGATGGTGAAGCGGATCTTGCCCTGCGACAGCTCGATCAGAACCTCGGCCTCATTGTCCTCGATCAGGCGCTGCACTTCGCCAACGGTCTTGCGCGGCACGATGACGCCGGGCATGCCGGTGGCGCCCTTTGGCAAGACCAGATCGATCTGGGCGAGACGATGCCCGTCGGTTGCGACCGCGCGCAAGGTTGCGGCCTTGGCGCTGCCGGCGGTGTGCAGATAGATGCCGTTGAGATAGTAGCGGGTTTCCTCGGTCGAGATCGCAAACTGCGTGCGGTCGATCAACCGCTTCATGTCGGATGCGGCAAGCGCAAACGAATGCGTCATGTCGCCGGCGGCAAGGTCCGGAAAATCGCTTTCCGGCAAGGTCTGCAGCGTGAAGCGCGATCTCCCGGCGCGGATCGCCAGTATCGAGCGGTCGCCGTCGGCTTCCAGCACGATCTGGGCGCCGTCGGGCAGCTTGCGGACGATGTCGTAGAACATGTGCGCCGGCACGGTGGTCGAACCGCCGGTTCCGGTTTCGGCGGCAAGCGTCTCGGTGACCTCGAGATCGAGGTCGGTGGCCTTCAGCGCCAGCCGGGCGTTTTCGGCGCGGATCAGCACGTTGCCGAGGATCGGAATGGTGTTGCGGCGCTCGACCACGCGATGCACATGGCCGAGTGATTTCAGGAGTTGCGCGCGTTCGACGGTGACCTTCATAGCAATACCCGCCTGATCCCAAGATGGAAAAGCCGGGCGGCCGAAAGGCGCGCCGCGGCATCTGAAAACCCGAAAGGCCGATCAAGTGTGGATTTGATCAAGCCCTTGAGGGGGACCCCAAGGTGGCGCGGATGGCCCGCCAGTGCAAGAGATGCGGAGGCCGTTCCCCACGTTTTGCGGGAAGAAACCGCTTAGACATAAGGCACGCCCCCGTCCCTTGCGGGGTGGGTCGCGGGGCTGGAAATTCGGTACAGCGCAAATAGCACCCTATCCCGGCCGCGCGCCAGCGGCAGGGATAGGGTGGACGCTCACTCCTGCAACTGACGCTTCAGCGATTCGACCTCTTCGGACAGCGCGGTATCCTTGGCGACCAGCGCCTCGATCTTGCGCACGGCATGCAGCACCGTGGTGTGGTCGCGTCCGCCGAAGCGGCGGCCGATTTCGGGCAGGCTTCGCAGCGTCAGCGTCTTGGCCAGATACATCGCCACCTGGCGCGGGCGAACCACATTGGCGGTACGGCGCGAGGATAACAGGTCGGAGCGGCTGACATTGTACTGCCGGGCCACCACACGCTGGATGTCCTCGATCTTGATGCGCTTGGGTTCCTGCGGACGGATCAGGTCACGCACCTCACGCTCGGCCATTTCGAGCGTCACCGGCTGGGCGTTGAGCTTGGAGTGCGCCAGCAGCCTGTTGATGGCGCCTTCGAGGTCGCGGCCGTTATGGGTGATGGCTTTGGCCAGGTAATCCAGGACCGGCGCCGGCACGTCGAAGCTCGCATGGTGGGCGCGGGCGGCTGCGACGCGCGACTTGAGGATGCCGAGCCGCAATTCCTCGCCGAGCGATCCCATCTCGACCACGAGGCCGCTTCCAAGCCGCGAGCGCACGCGGTCGTCGAGGCTCTCGAGATCGGCAGGCGGCCGATCGGCCGCGATCACCACTTGGCGGCCGGCATCGATCAGCGCGTTCAGCGTATGACAAAATTCCGCCTGGGTCGATTTGCCCTGCAGGAACTGCAGATCGTCGATCACCAGCACGTCGATGCCGCGCAACGCTTCCTTGAACGCCAGCGCGGTCTGGGTTTTGAGCGCCGCGACGAAGCCGTACATGAATTTTTCGGCGGTGAGATAAAGTACCTTGCGCTCGCTGCCGGAATTGCCGGCCCAGGTCACCGCCTGCAGCAGATGGGTTTTGCCAAGCCCAACGCCGGCGTGGATGTAAAGCGGATTGAACATCACGGCATCGCCGCGCCGCCCCTCGGCAACCTGGCGTGCCGCGGCGTGCGCCAGCGTATTGGAGCGGCCGACGACGAAACTGCCGAAGGTCAGGCGCGGATCGAGCGGCGAACCGCCCAGCGCGTCATGGCTGGCCGACACCGGCGCAATCGCGGTGGCGCGCAGCTCGCTGCGCTCGGAGCGGCCGTCGGAGCGCTCGGTCCGGCGCTGATCCGATGGCGCTACGGTTTCCTTTGCGGGTGTCGCACAGCGCATCGCGGTGCGCACGCTGAGCTCGATGCGATGCACCTCGGGCATCTCGGCCTGGAAGCAGGTCAGAACACGGTCGGCATAATGCGCCTGGATCCAACTCTTGAGGAATGTTGTCGGAACCGACAAACGCGCGCTCTCCCGCTGCACGCCCTCGAGGTCCATCCGCGCGAACCAGCTGGTATACACGTCTTCTCCAACACTCGTGCGCAGCCGGCCCTTCACGCGCGACCAGCGATCCTGCTCCTGTTCGGTATTTGTCATTGCCTGAAGACTTCTCTGTAGGAGTAATATTGCTTGCGAAATCGCCGCGCGGATTATCCGCCCGGCGTGACCTCAAGCGAGGCTTCGTCCTGCAAACCATAGGCCAGCCGTTCGGCGGTTAAGCCGCAGACAGATCACGGGCTAAAGAGGAGAAGCGTCCGCGAGGTCAGCGCGTACTTGACGGCCTGTCGGGAGCTCGCGTCGGAGGCCGGGCACAACCGGCGTCCAGATTCTTGAAGTCAAAGGCCTTGAAGTCCAAGGTATTGAACACGGCAATATTGAATAATGGTGTTTGATCGAACACCGCGATATTTCCGTAAAGCATACAACCTCCCCGTCTCGCCGCGGTTGTCCACGGCAAGTTGCTGTTTCACGCTATGTCAAATTCAGCCGGCCACGTCAGAACACTAAAATCGTTCACCGTAGCGCCGAGCACCTCAACCCGTCTATCATCAGCCCGTTCACTGCTCCGCCTCCGGCGCTGCGGTTGTTGGTGACTGGGGCGTATTTCTCTTGTTCGAGCAGCGAGACACGGATGTCGCGCTTGAGAAATTTCGACACAGAACCACCATCCTCATATTGCTATGAGTTGCAACCTGACCATCGTCTGGAAAGCATCGCTAACGCGCGCACCGCCGCCGATTTGCACGTCCGCCCCTGGTTCTCAAACCGCGCTGATCGGAGAGCCGAAGGACGCTGCGAACGCATTAACAGTTACATCATGTCGTTTTTCCCGCAACAATAAGATTCGCCGCGGCCTGCCGCAAAACCGGCTTGGTCTGCGCAAAATCGGGCAACCGCGCTTGTCTGTTGCAGCAAGGTTTTGAATCTGTGCAGAGATTCGATGACTTTGAGCACTGTCATATTTTTGCCGATTGCAAAAAATAAGTTCATAAATCGGTGACATTCCCCGACAATGCTTCGGACTTTTCGAACTACCGCCCGCCGCTATGCCGATAAGTGACTAAACATGCGCACATTTTTTTGCGCACCTGCGCAGGGTAACCCCCGACGAAGCGCTTGCGGGGGTTGAGGTAGTAACGTGGATGAAATCTGTTGCCGACGCGCGCGAGGCGTTGATATCAGCGTTTCACCTGCGGCAAAATTGTCGCAGGTATAAATAACGCAGACAGGTATAAATAACGGCGCACGAGATTCTCAAACGGCACAAATGCGCAAGCCGAAAGGTTTTCACAAATCAAAAAGCCCGGCAGAGCCGGGCTTTTGACGAATATCTTTTTCGATCAGTCTATTTCGCCAGCTTGGCGATCTGGTGCGCGAGCCGCGAGACCTTTCGGCTGGCGTTGTTCTTGTGAACGATGTTGCGCTGCGCTGCCTGCATCAACTCCGGTTCCGCGCGCGCCATCGCCTTCAATGCCGCATCGCGGTCGCCGCTCTTGATCGCCTCTTCCACCATGCGAACCGCGCCGCGCATCTGGGTGCGCCGCGACTTGTTGATGATGGTGCGGCGGGCAATCTTGCGTGTCGCCTTCTTGGCGGAACTCGTATTGGCCATGGTCTCAACTATCCTTCGGTGAGCGGTCGCGGCTGGTCGGGCTCGGCTGCGGCCCGTGACTCAATCGCGTTATCGACGCTATGGTGTTTTTTCGAGGTATTCTGCGAGTGTGCCATTCACGGAGTGAATATATGCTCCCATGACGGCGTCGCTCAAAGAACAGCGGCGGCGGGATTGCGCCCGCCGCCATTTGGCGGACTTATAGAGGGCGCGTTCCGCAGCGTCAACGGTTTCAAGGCTTTGCGAAGGCCCTGGAAGGTATCCGGAAAAGGCCAATAAGGTGCTGATGAGGTTGAATTTCTCATGAACCCCCGCTAATGGCTGACGGCGTTCCGGGCGCGACAGGGATTAAGGTGACGCATGATCCGCGGTTTCTTCCGACTTGTGGGGCTGTTGCTGCTGGCCGGCGGATTTATTTTCATGGTCTATGACGGCGCCCGCTTCGTCGCCGACCAGACGCTGCAGTTCACCCGGTTCGGTCAGTTCTGGAATGACATCCATCAATCCAGCCAGCAGGCCTTCCATGCCTGGGTCGAGGCCAAGGCGCCGTGGGTCTGGACCAGCGTGGTCAAGGTGCTGCTGGACCAGCCGGTTTTTGCCGTGATGGGCGTACTGGGTATTCTGTTGATGCTGCTGTTCCGGCCTCGCAAGCCGTTGATCGGCTATTCGCGGGACTGACCAGAGCGGGGGCTCGCCGATTTTATGCTCGGCCGTCCGACGTAACGGGGGCTAGAGCTGCCGCCGTAGAGACATATATTAGAGACACGAATATTAAAGACGCCAATCCGGTAGCGCGAATTGCCGGGTCGCCAATTCTTAAGATGCGTCCTGGAATGCGCCATCGAAATCATCCCGCCGGGAGGTACCCATGTTGTTCATGCGCAAAACCACCGCATTGCCGAGCGCGGCCGAGGCGCTGCCGGGCCGCGCCGGCCCGATCCCCACCGCCGTCAGCCATTTCGTCAACGGCCGCCAGCTGCGGCCGCCCCATCCGGCAGGTCTGGAGCAGGCGGTGTTCGGGCTCGGCTGCTTCTGGGGCGCCGAGCGCAAATTCTGGGAACTCGGCGAGGGCATTTTTACCACCGCGGTGGGCTATGCCGGCGGCCATACCGCGAATCCGACTTACGAGGAGGTCTGTTCGGGCCGCACCGGACATACCGAAGCGGTGCTTGTGGTGTTCGATCCGAAGAAAATCTCCTACGACCGGCTGCTGAAGGTTTTCTGGGAGAGCCACAACCCGACCCAGGGGATGCGCCAGGGCAACGACGTCGGAACCCAGTATCGTTCCGCGATCTACACCTCCGGCGATGCCCAGCGCAAAGCCGCTGACACCTCGAGGGTCGCCTACCAAAAGGCGCTGAAGGCAAAAGGTCTCGGCACCATCACCACGGAGATCGCGCCGGCCGGCGAGTTCTATTTCGCCGAGGACTATCATCAGCAATATCTGGCCAAGAACCCGGCCGGCTATTGCGGGCTCGGCGGCACCGGGGTGTCGTGTCCGATCGGCGCCGGCGTCAGCGCCTGATCGCCGGGTTCTTCTCGTCTGCCCGCAACAGTGGGGCGCGGGAGTCTCGCTCCGTCTCTCGAAAAACGATTTGTTAACCATAACCGGTGCAAGAATTTAGCTGTCTCGCTATGAGGGATGGCTCCGGTGCGGGTTGCGCGCGCGTTTGGACTGCTGATCTTTGCCGTCACGACCGCGCTCGCTCTGTCGGGTTGCATGACCACGTCCGGACCGGTTGCGGTGGCGCAGCCGCAAAGCGATCTCGATTCGATGGCCTATGGCCAGCCCTATTATTCCGCTCCATCAGCCGCGGTCGCAGATTCCGGTGGTGCGATCAGCGCGCTACGCGACGCCTTTGCCGCTGGACCCCGGGCTGGTTACGCTCCCGTTCCGGTGGCCTATGCCGCCGCGCCAAGGCCGGTCAGCCACGACGCGGCCTATCATCTCGACGCCGGCGACAAGTTGCGGGTCGTGGTCTTCGGCCAGGAAGGTCTCACCAATACTTACGCGATCGACGCCGGAGGTTCGATCACCATGCCGCTGATCGGCTTGGTGCCGGCGCGCGGACGCACCCCTGCAGGCCTTGCCGCCGAGATCACCGCCAGGCTGCGCAACGGCTACATCCGCGATCCCTCGGTGGCGGTGGAGGTCGAAGCTTACAGGCCGTTCTTCATCCTCGGCGAGGTTGCCGCCCCCGGCCAATATCCCTACGTGCCCAACATGACCGTCGAAAGCGCGGTAGCGATCGCCGGCGGCTTCTCGCCGCGCGCGCTGCGCGACCGCGTCACCCTCACCCATAGCGATGGTTCCGGCTCATACCGTTCTGTGGTGCCGCTCGGCACCTCGATCGGTCCCGGCGATACCGTCCTCGTCGGCGAACGCTGGTTCTGACGACTGCGTTATTTCTTCAAATGCTTGGCAAAGAAGCCGAGGCTGCGCGGCCAGGCGATATCGGCGCTGGTCTTGTCGTAGCTCGCCCGCTCATCGCAATGGAAGCCGTGCTGCGCGCCGGGATAGATGTGGATCTCGACCTCCGGCCGCTTGGCTCGGATCGTCTCGACGTCGGCAAGCGGAATGCCAGCGTCCTTTTCGCCGAAATGCAACTGGGTCGGAACTTGGGGCTTGTCGTCGGCGAAGCGAACGATGACGCCGCCGTAATAGCCGATTGCCGCCGACAGCCCCTTCAACTTTGTCGCAGCCGCATAGGCGACGCTGCCACCGAGGCAAAAGCCGACGATGCCGACCGCGCCGACATGGCTAACCGCATCGATGGCGGCCTGGGTGTCGCGCAGCATCGCCGGCCAGTCGGGGTTGGCGACGAACTTGCGCGCATTCGCGATCTCATCGGGCGAATAGCCGCATTGGAAATTGCGCTCGACGCGATCGAAGATCGCAGGCGCGATGGCGACATAGCCCTCGCTTGCAAAGCGGTCGCAGACCGAGCGGATGTGATGATTGACGCCGAAGATTTCCTGGATCACCACCACGGCCGCCTTGGGCGCGCCGGCGGGGTCGGCGCGATAGGCGCCCAATTGAAAATTGTCCGAAGCCGTTAGCCTGATATCCTGTCCCACGGGTCATCCATTCGGTTTGAGATTTGATGTTTTTGTCGCGAAAAGCTTTGCAGAGATCGGCCGGCCGGCTATTGCCACATCCAGCTGTGACCCCAGTCGCCTTTCCAGCCGGTCAAACGGCCCCTGCGGAATTGCAGATAGAGCCGATCCTTGTGGAGGAATATGCCGCTGCCGCCGACATTGCGGATGGCCAGCAAGGTTTCGTCACCCGGCAGGCCCTTGATATAATATAGCGGCACGCCGAGCGCCTGCGTGACATCTTGCGGACCCATGCCGAATGCCAGCGGCGCGGTGTTCGACAAGATCGAAGGGAAAGATGGCGAGAACGGATCGAGCAGTCCGTATTCCTGAGCCCTGGCAGATCCCGGCACGGCAACCGAAACGGCCAACATCAGCAACCAACGATACGCCAGGCGATTCATGACGGGATTACCTTTTCTTGGACAAGGCTGTCAGGCAGAGCGTCGAGGAACGGCAACACCGTGTCGATGAACGCCTGCGGCTGGTCGATATTCACGGCATGGCCGGCCGCCGGGATCACGGCCTTTTTCGCGCCGGGAATTTTCGCCGCCATGTAATCGGACGCTGCCAGGAACGGTGTGTCGTCGGCGCCGACCACGATCAGCGATGGTACGGCGATATCGGGCAAAACTTCGATCACGCGGGCGTCGCGCTGGGTCAGCATGCCGCGCGCGGCACGCGCCAGGCCCGAGGCATCACGGTGGCTCGCTTTCGAGCGCTCCGGACTGGAGGATTGCAAAACCGCAAGGCCCTCGCGCTCGAGCCGCTCGGCGGTGGCGTGCGCGCGAGCGTTCCAGGCTTGCCGGGCGTCGTCTTTCTTGAAACCTGGTCCGGTATCGATGATCAGGAGCGCGCGGACCCGGTCCGGATGCGCGCGATAAAAGGCAAGCGACATATAGCCGCCGAGCGAAAGCCCCCCGACAATGGCGCTTCTCGCGCCGATCTTGTCGAGCAAGGCGGCCATGTCAGCTACCGTCAATGCTTCGCTGTAGGCGGCGGCATCATTAGGGTAGTCGGACTGGCCATGGCCGCGCATGTCCCACAGCACAAGGGTATGATTTTTCGACAGCGCCGCGATCTGGCGCTGCCACATTGCCGAGGTCGAGGAATAGCCGTGGGTCAGCAATAGCGGCGGTCCACTGCCGTGGACCTCGTAGTAGATGTCGACACCGTCACGGTGGAGTTTTGGCATCAAAAAATTCCTGGAATGTCCCGCGCGATCCTATTGTAGCGCGAACCCTTCGGCGAGGGGAACTGCCGACCGAAAGGCGGCAAAACCGCTTGCCTTGGCTTGGCGCCGGATCGTTAAACAGCTTTACGACAGCATTATTGCCGCAACGCACAACGCGCAGTTTCGAAATTTTATTCCTTTCGAAAGCTTCTAATTTGGATTGCCTCTGAAAAGGATCGGTATCATTCTGCGCGCCAACTGGCGTTCACCCGGTGCGTGCCAGCCATTGCCCAACAGTGAGGTGTCGCCGTAAGCGGCATCAAGCACCGGCAGGGGAAGAAACGATGCCTAATTTGAATATCAACGGACGGAACATGTCCGTCGAGGCGGCCAATGATACGCCGCTACTCTGGGCCATCCGCGAACAATTGCAGATGACAGGTACCAAGTTCGGTTGCGGCGCCGGCCTGTGCGGCGCCTGCACGGTCCACGTCAATGGCGAGGCGGTGCGATCCTGCCAGACAGCGCTCAGCGATGTCGTCGGCAAGAAAATCACCACCATCGAAGGCCTCAGCGCCAAGGGCGATCATCCGCTGCAGAAAGCATGGATCGCCGAGCAGGTTCCGCAATGCGGCTACTGCCAGTCGGGCCAGATCATGCAGGCAGCGGCGCTGCTCTCCAAGAACTCCAACCCGACCAAGGCAGAGGTGGTGGAGCACATGGACGGCAATCTCTGCCGCTGCATGACCTATTCGCGGATTCAAAAGGCGATCATGCGCGCGGCTTCCGAAATGCGCACCGCCTCGACCGGAACCGAGCGGAGGGCAACATGAATAAGCACGTGAAAAACGTAACCGGCGAGACCGCCGATCTCAGCCGTCGCTCGTTCCTCGTCGGATCCGCCGCCGCGGGCCTTGCGCTCGGCTATTCCGCCGTTCCCGGCCTCGTCGGCCCGGCTTTGGCGGCTGCGGGCAATTTCGATCCCAGCGTCTGGTATTCGATCGCACCGGACGGGATCGTCACGGTCACCTGCGGCAAGGCCGATATGGGTCAGCATATCGCCTCGACCATGGCGCAGATCGTCTCCGAGGAACTCGGCTCGTCCTGGAAGGACATGCGGGTTCAGCTCGCATCCAATGATCCCAAGTACAACGACCCCGTGCTCGGCGCGCAGATTACCGGCGGCAGCTGGAGCACGATGATGAACTTCGATGCGATGAGCCGCGCGGGTGCCGCGGGGCGTATCGCATTGACCGAGGCCGCGGCCGCCGCGATGGGCGTGCCGGCGAGCGAACTGGTCGTCAGGGAGTCCACGATTTCGCATCCGAAGTCGAAGAAGTCGAT
>Ga0209006_10007111_pt1 | contig 10117 bp, 7 predicted proteins | sample JacPin_JW_Ref_O2_FD_188567 | JGI IMG/M metagenome (GOLD analysis project Ga0209006, IMG submission 188567) | Forest soil microbial communities from Algoma, Ontario, Canada - Jack Pine, Ontario site 1_JW_Ref_O2 (SPAdes) (version 2) | ecosystem: Environmental > Terrestrial > Soil > Boreal... | reverse complement strand
TCGAAGCCGCCGTCCACCGCCGGGCAGATCGTTTTCGCCGGCGTCTATGACGTCATCGCTCCGCAGGCGGCCAAGATCGCCGATAAACTCCGCGTCCCGCTTTTTGCGTCGCTGGACGACGCCATCGCAGGCGCCGAGGCTTTCAGTATCGTGACGCCGACGAATACCCACTTTGAATTAGCTTGCCGCCTTATCAATGCCGGCAAACACCTGCTGGTGGAAAAGCCGATGACCAACACCGCCGCCCAGGCAGCTGAGTTGGTGCAATTGGCCCAGGAGAAAAATGCCGTGCTCCAGGCCGGCCACGTCGAGCGCTTTAATCCCGTCCTGGCCTACCTGGAAAAAGTCGCCACCGATCCCCGCTTCATTGAAACCCATCGCCTCTCGCCCTATCCCAGCCGCAGCACGGACATCGGTGTAGTGCTTGACTTGATGATTCACGATCTGGATGTGGTCCTGGGTTTCGTCCGCTCGCCGGTAGTCAGTGTCGATGCCGTCGGCCTTCCTGTATTGAGCCAAACTGAGGACATCGCCAACGCGCGCCTGCGTTTCGCCAACGGTTGCGTGGTCAACCTGACCGCCAGCCGCATCAGCCCGCAACGGATGCGCAAGATCCGCGTTTTCAGCGGAGGGGACAACCCTTGTCATGTGTCGCTGGATTACCGGGCGCAGGAAGGCTTCATTTACCGCGTCGCGCGCGAGGGCGAGGAGGAATCGTCGCTGCTGAAAAAGCTTCTGCGCGGCAAGGACTCTGCCATCGTCAGCGAATTTGGCGGACGCAAAATCGTGCGCGAGCCGGTGCCGATCGAGAAGGACGAGCCGCTCAAACTGGAATTGCGCCATTTTATTGACTGCGTCAAGACCCAACAAATCCCCAAAGTCAGCGGCGCCGTGGCCCAGCGCTCCCTCGACCTTGCCTTCGAGATCACGCGCCTAATTCAAGCCGGCCAGCCGCACGTTTAAGGAATATGGGCGGCCTGATTCTCATCCTGCCGATTGTGGCATTCGATGTCTGGCTCGCTTGGACGACGGGTCGGCGGCAACTGGGCCAATGGAGAGCGCGCCAGAACTGGCGTTACCTCGCCGTCGCCGTCGCCGCCGGCTTGCTGCTGGCGGTCTGGCTGGCCTTTTTCGTCAAGTACAGCGGCGGCGAGAAGCTGCGCGTGGAAGGCTTCCCGATTCCGGTGGCATTCTTTCATCTCGACGGAGAGACATGGACGCGCACGACACCGCCCGGGCTTCTCCACGATTTGGGTGTGGCCGCCAATTTTCTGACCGGGCTGACAGCGCCGATCATTCCCTTCAAAATTGCCGAATTCCTCAAAGTGGTGAAAACGGAATTGCAATGAGCATCAAGACTATCATGGTGGTCGCGGGCGATCCCAGCGGCGACGCCATCGCCGCCGACCTGGTGCGCGCGCTGGCCGCCGCGCTGCCGACGTCGCACTTCATCGGCGCGGGCGGGCCGCTTATGGCGGCGGCGGGCGTTGCCAATTCATTCGACCTGACAGCGGATGCCGTTATCGGCCTGAGCGACGTGTTCCGAAAACTGCCGCGCTTCGGCCGCTACAAAAGGGAGCTTACGCAGTTAGCTGCCGCGCAAAAACCGGAGTTGGTCATCCTGGTCGATTTCAGTTACTTCAATCAACGGCTGGCCCGCGCGATCCGCCGTCAGTCGTCGCCCGCCTGGAAACCCAAGCTTGTCAAATACGTTTCGCCGCAGGTCTGGGCCTCGCGTCCGGGGCGCGCCGCCGACATGGCGCGCGATTTCGACCTGCTGCTCTGCCTGTTTCCGTTTGAAAAGGATTGGTATGCGCGGCATATCCCTGATTTTCGCGTTCAGTTTGTCGGCCATCCGATGTTTGACCGATACCCTGCACCTGTCCACAAGCCGAGCGAAGTCCAGACCGTCCTCCTGCTTCCTGGCAGCCGACGCGCGGAACTCAAGCGGCATCTGCCGGTCATCCTTGGCGCCGCCCGAATGATCGCCGCCAAGCAAGCGGCCCGATTCAAACTGGTGGCCCCCAACGAAAACATGGCCGCTCTGGTGCGCACGTTTCCGGCCGGCGCCGGGCCGGAGATCGAAATTCAGGTCGGGCATTTGGAAGAAGCCTTGTCCGAAGCAACCGTGGCCATAGCCTCCACCGGCACAGTGACACTGGAATGCGCCTACTTCGGGGTGCCCACCGTCGCGCTGTATAAGACCTCGCTGCAAACGTACTGGATCGCACGCCAAGTGGTCACCGTGAAGTATCTTTCGATGCCGAATATTTTGGCCGACGAACCCATCTTTCCCGAATTCATCCAGCACCAGGCGACCGCGAAAAACATTGCCGCCGCTGCGTTGGAGTTGCTCGCCGATCCGGCCCGCCGCGCGGAAATCCAGTCGAAGCTGACGCGCGTCATTTCGACTTTGGGAGGGCCCGGCGCTGCTCGCCGCGCCGCCTCCGCTATTCTGAAGTTGACCAACACCGCCGACGGCAAAGCCACCGGTTGATTCCTGCTTGTTCAGCCACTACGCGGAGACAGCAGACTGTAATTCTCAGCCCACAATTGGAAGATTAACAGCGTCCACAATTGTTTCCGGTGGTCTTTGGTCCCGCGCAAGTGCTCGTCCACGAGGCGGGTGACTTCAGCGGGATTGAAGATGCCTTGCCGACGGATGCGCGCCTCGGCGAGGAGATCGAGCAGAAGCTCGCGCAAATCATTTCGAAACCATTTGGCTACGGGAATGCCGAAGCCCTTCTTGCCTCTCCCAAGAATTTCAGGCGGCAGCTTGTTTTGCATCGCCTTTTTTAAAATGTATTTGCTGGTCAGGCCTTTGAGCTTGAGGCGGAACGGAATCGCATTGGCGAATTCGACGAACTTGTAGTCCAGAAAAGGCGCCCGCGCTTCGAGGGAGCAGGCCATGCTGGCGCGATCCACTTTGGTGAGAATGCAATCCTGTAGATAAAATTTGCAGTAGAGATAAATCAACCGCTCCATGCTGTTCTTGGAGTTGCAAATTTTTTCCGCCTCCACGACGTCCTCATACTCGTCGATTTCGGGAGCAGGCCCTTGCAGTAAGCGGCGCTGTTCGCTGGGAGTGAATGCGCCCATCCAGAATTGATCGCGGATTTCCGTTCGTTGGCCCATGCCGCGCAGGAATCGTTTCACCTTGAAGTCAAAACTAATATTGTCGTTCGACACAGGCAGGCATTCCGCCAGGGGCTGGATCAGTCGCTTATGGAGGACGCTCGGGATTTTGTAGAACGCCGCCATCCGATGCGCCTGGAAAGTCGGATAGCCGGCAAAAAGTTCATCTCCGCCATCCCCGCCCAGGGCGACCGTGACGTGTTGCCGCGTGAACTTAGAAAGAAGGTAAGTGGGGATGATTGAAGCGTCGGCCAGTGGCTCGTCCAAAAAAGCCGCCACCTCGGGCAGCATTTCCAGCAAGGTCCTGCTCTGCAGAATCTGCTCGCGGTGATCGGTGCCAAAGAATCCGGCCACGAGGCGCGCGTGCGCGGATTCATCGAACGATTTCTCCTCGAAGCCGATGGCGAAGGTCTTGATGCGGTCGGGCGGCATCAGTTCCGCCATCATGGCCACGACGGAACTGGAATCGATGCCGCCGCTCAAAAAAACTCCGAGCGGGACGTCACTGATCAGCCGCAAGCGCACTGCTTCTTTGAGACGCGTTCGCAATTCCTCGGCAATCTCGTTTTCGGAGCGGTCGTCCGCGCCGGTGGAGAATTTGAGGTCCCAATAACGACCGAGGCGCGTTTGGCCGTTCTTCCAAGTCAACCAATGACCGGCTGGCAGCTTGTGGATGCCTTTGAAAATACAATGCGGCGAAGGGACATATTCGTAGGCGAGATATTTGCTCAAGTTGCGGGCGTCCAATTCGCGCGGACAATCGGGATGCGCGAGCAGCGCTTTGACCTCCGAGGCAAAAATCAATTGTGTCGGAGTGTTGCGGTAGTAGAGAGGCTTTTTGCCCAGGCGGTCGCGTGCGAGAAAAAGCGTTTGGTTGCGGGCATCCCAGATGGCCAGGGCGAACATGCCGTTGACCTTGGTCACGCAATCGGGGCCGAGTTCCTCATACAGATGCAGCAGCACCTCGATATCGCTGTGGGTGCGGAAGGTGTGTCCCTTGGCCTCCAACTCGATGCGCAGGTCGGCGTGGTTATAAATTTCGCCGTTGCAAATGATCCAGAGGGCTCCGTCTTCGTTGGACATCGGTTGCCGTCCACCTGCCAAATCGATAATTGACAGGCGTCGAAAACCGAATCCGATGGCGGTGCCACTGTCCGCTGGATCGGGGATATGATAGCTCTCATCATCAGGCCCGCGATGCCGGAGGGTGCTGGCCATGCGCTGAAGAATCTCAGGGCGCACAGGACCGTTGAGATCAGCAATGCCGGTGATGCCGCACATGGCTAGAAATTCTTCAAATCCCGAATGTGGTAGGTCGGCTTGTTTTGCGACTCGTGGTAAGTGCGAACAATCAGTTCGGCCAGCAAGCCCATGAACATGCAATTCACCCCCAGGGTGCCAAGGAAAACGGCGATCAAGATAACCGGATTATTGTGAACATATGTGCCGTGGAAGAATTTCTCCCAGAGCGTTTCCGCTCCGGCAAGCGTGGCCAGCGCGAGCAGCACGAGGCCCAACCCGCCGAACATGTAGAGGGGCTTAGTGGAAAAATCAGCCAGAAATTTGACGGTGATCAGGTCCAACAACACTTTCCAAATGCGCTTAAATCCATACTTGCTCCGGCCGAATTCGCGCGCGTGATGGGTGACGGGGACTTCGCAAATCCTGGCCCCCATCAAGTTGGCTAGGGCGGGGATGAACCGGTGCATCTCGCCATACAATCGCGTGCCGCGCAAAACCTCGGCGCGATAGGCTTTGAGCGAGCAGCCGGCATCATGCAGCTTGACCCCAGTCATGCGGCCGATCAGCCAATTGGCCAGTTGCGAAGTAAAAATGCGGGCGCGTTCCTTGTCCTGCCGATCTTTGCGCCAGCCGCTGGCGACATCGTAGCCCTCGGCCAGCTTTTCCAAAAGCAGCGGGATATCGACGGGATCATTTTGCAAATCCGCGTCCATCGGGATGATGATCTGGCCGCGCGCGTGGTCAAATCCCGCCGACATGGCGGCGGTCTGACCAAAATTACGCCGCAGATTGATCACCTTCACCTTTGGGTCGGCTTCGGCAAGCTGGCAGAGGACGCCGTAGGAGCCATCGGAGCTTCCATCGTTGACAAATATAATTTCAAAAGTCTTGCCCAACCGGGAGAGCACGGCAATCAATTTTTGGTGAAGTGGAACCAGGCTTTCCTCTTCATTTAACAGCGGCACGATGATGGAGAGGTCCAGAGAATCGGCGGCAACCACGACCTCCTGCTCGGCAGGGGAGGCGCCGCCGTTGGATCGCATAATTCTGGCGCTCGGCAGGTTCATGGATTTGTCGCTGGTTGCAAGCAAAGTTTCTCGCCGCCGCCGCGTGAGATGAAGAGAATAAGCGACGCGAGAAATAGGAGCGTCATGCACGGATGCCAGAACAGCGCGAAATAATTGCCAAATAATGGCCGCATGATATTCGGCAGCAAGCCCATGCACAGCGCCATCGCCGCAATGCACCATCCCAAACGCCGCCCACCCGGTTCATCGCTGGACAAAAGCCACGCTCCCCAAATGCCGAGGGCCGGGGCGAGAATGACGTAACTGTTGGCTTCGGTCATTGGATTGAACAACATTAAATATGCTGTGGCCAGCGCATACAACCAGAGGCAGCGCAAGGCAGGGTTCAAGCGTTGCGCGCCCCACAGCCAGGCTATCGCGGTGACAGCGCCTGCCAGGACACGGACAATCGTGGAGGGGCCAGGCGCAAGCGGCGCTCCGAAAGTCCGCAGAATGCCGTTGAGATCGGCGAAACGATGTTCGCTCACCGCGGCGCAGTCGCGCAGATTGTGCCAGGCATCGCGATACTGCGCCAAAACATAATCCGGGCTGCCAAAGCAAAAAGGGAAAATGGCAAGCCCTAGCAGGGCCACAGGCAGACGGCGAGTTACGGGCGCATAATAAACCGACGCGAGCAAGAGGAGGACGACGCCCAAGGGTTTGAGAGCCGTCGCCAACACCATCCAGCCCACCGCCAGCCACCATCGTTTCTGCACGATCGCCACAATGGCCAAGAGCGTGACGCCTCCGAAGACCGCATTCGCGTTGCCATTGCGCAAGGCACCCATGGAAAGAGGCATGGCCAGAATTGTCGCCCACAAAAACGGACGTTCTAATTGCTTGCCGAAAAGTTCGCGCGTCAGGAGCCAGAGTCCGCCTCCAAGAGTTCCTGCAGCGCAGAATCGCCAGAGCACTTCGCTCCACGTGATCGGCAGAAAATGGAAAGGGCTGAATAAAACTGCGAAGTGCGGGAGGTAGTTCATGCCGGCAGGGCCGACATACAGGCTGCGCCGCGCCCACCAGTTTTCCGCCGCCGGATGATAACTGCCCGTCGTGACGGTGTGCCTCAATGGATCGTGGATAACGAGCGCGGCAACGACCAACATCGGGACGGCCCAAATCAGCACGGCCGCGATGAAGGCATGGCGCCGGTTGCGCGGCCAAAGCGCCCGCCTCCGACTCGTGCTGGCGCCAGAAGAGTCAACACTTGTCTCCGTTGGGTCATCCGTTGGTTTGGTCATCGGTGTTGGCGGCATCAGATTTCGACTCTCTTGCACATGTCCGTGATCGAGAGGCGACAATTCTCGAAGTCTTCGCGCCATGCAATGAGTTTGCCGCGCCCCTCCTGACCCGTCAACAAACAATGCGGGCGCGACCTGCAACGGTTTCCCCAATGGCCTTCGCGCTGCCAGCAGCACAGTAACGGCGCGCCAGTTTGGCGGCCTTACTTCGTCACAGGCGCTGGATTGCTGCTGGCCGGAGTCGCTCCGGCTTGGTCCAGAATTTTCACGTCGGCGGCGGCCTTGAGTTTGTCGAAGTAGGCCGGCAACCCCTGCTCGGTCAAATACTCGTGAATGGATGATTCGGCCTTGGCGAATTCCTCCGTGGAGGCGGGCATTTTTTCCAGGAGCTTGATGATGTGGTAACCGAACGTCGTTTCCACGGGATCGCTGATTTGGTTGACCTTCATGGAAAAGGAGGCGGCTTCAAATTCGGGCACCATTTGGCCCTTCGAAAAAGTGTATTCGCCCCCTTTGCTCTTGGAGCCTGGGTCGTCCGAATACTGTTTGACCAAGGCGGCGAAGTCCTCTCCTTTATCCGCCCGCGCTTTCAATTCATTGGCCAGTTTGAGTTTCTCCTTCTTCTTCTCCGCCGGTATGGGCTGTTGGGTGGCGGGGTCTTTAGTCGAGATCAGGATGTGCGCCACTCGCACGCGCTCCGGGATTTTGAATTTGTCCGGATTATCCTGATAAAACTTCTTGACGTCAGCATCCGCAACGACAATGTTATTGGTCGCTTCGCGCAGCAGAACGCGCTGGCACAATTGTTTTTCCACCGCCTGGTCGCGCACTTGCGCCAGCGTCATTCCTTTGGCTTTGATCTGCTCCTCGAAAGCCTCCGGGCTGGGCGCGTTGGTGCGCGCTTGGGCGATTTCCTCCTCCACCATCTTGAGCACATTAGTCTTGTCTTCCTCCGTCGCTTTTTGCAGAAGAATTTTGCTGATGATCAAATGATCCAGGACTTTGGAGCGGACCAACGCCCGATCCTGCTCCCCAATGGTGCGGCCGCTGGCCGCGACGGCGGCGCTGTAATCGACATAAGCGTCATCGACCTGGCTACGCTTGATTTCAAAGGTCTTGCCGGTGGCCACGACGGGATCACTGAAGAGCGCCGCTGATTTATCGGGCGGGTCAGCGCGGAGCGTGCCCGGAAGTTGAAGCAAAGCGCAGGTCATTATGGCCGGCCACGCCGGCGATTTGAGCAATGAGTTCATGATGTAATGTTTTGATTGATCCAGGATTGGCTTAAAGTTTAACGACTCGCGCCTGACTGATGTCGGGGTCCTTATGGATTTCTTCCATGAGGGCCGGCGGAGGCACGCTGTCCAAATTCAAAACCGTGAGGGCCCGACCGCCTGCTTTGTCCCGGCCCAGGCTCATGCTGGCGATGTTGACATTGTGCTGGCCCATCAATGTGCCAATGTATCCCACGATGCCAGGACGGTCCTTATTGTTCATTAAAAACAGCACGCCCTCGGGCACAATCTCGACCGGCTGGCCGTTGAGCCTGACGATGCGCGGCTGGTTCCGAGCGCCAAAAACGCTGCCGCCGACGGAGATTTTTTCCCCACCCGCATGGACGGCCACATGCAGCCATTCATTGAAATCGGTTTGTTCACTCGATTTGATTTCCTTGACCTCTAGGCCCAATGCGGCCGCCAGCGCCAGGACGTTGACCTGGTTGACTTCCTTGCCGCCGGCCATTTCAAGGAACCCCTTAAGAACGGCGCGGGTGATGGGGTCGGTCGGCCATTGCTGGGCTTTGCCGCCGTAGGTGACTTCAATGCGGTCGTTGCGTTTGGGCGCCAACTGCGCCGCCAGACGGCCTAATTTCTCGCCGAGGTATAGGAACGGTTTGACCACGGCGAACGTCTGCGCGTCCAAATTGGGCAGGTTGACCGCGTTGCGCACCGCGCCGCTTAATAGATAATCGGTGATTGCCTCGGCCACCTCGATGCCGACATTTTCCTGCGCCTCCTCGGTGCTGGCGCCTAGGTGGGGCGTCATCACCACTTGCGGCAGGGCGCGCAACGGAAAATCGGCGGGCGGCGGCTCGATTTCGTAAACGTCCAGCGCGGCGCCGCCAATCTGGCCGCTTTGGATGGCGGCGTGCAGATCGGCCTCGTTGATGATGCCGCCACGGGCGCAATTGAGGATGCGCGCCCCGCGTTTCATTTTGGCGAAAGCGGCGGCGTTGACCATCCCTTTGGTTTCCTCGGTCATCGGCATGTGGACGGTGGTGAAATCGGCAACCGCATAAACGTCATCGACGTTCTCCTTCAAATCCACCTGCAAGGCCTTGGCGCGGGCGAGCGAAAGATAAGGGTCGTAAGCGACCACTTTCATGCCGAAAGCCAGCGCGCGCTTGGCTACTTCGCCGCCAATGCGGCCCATGCCCAAAATACCCAGCGTTTTGTTCAGCAACTCAGTGCCTTGGAATTCCTTCCGGCTCCACTTGCCTTCCTTCATCGACATGTGGGCCTGCGGAATCTTGCGCGCCAAGGCCATGAGCATGGAAAAAGTCAATTCCGCCGTCGAAATCGTGTTGCCGCCCGGCGTGTTCATCACGACGATGCCCCGTTGTGTGGCGGCATCGACATCGACATTATCCACGCCGACACCAGCGCGGCCGACGACGCGCAATTGCGGCGCGGCCTCGATGACCTTGCGCGTGATTTTGGTTTCGGAGCGGACGACCATGGCGTGGACCTCCTTGACCAGAGGCAGCAGGGCGGCTTCGTCCGTTTTTTGTTTCAGGACAGTGACTTTGAATTCAGGCCGCTGCTGAAGCAGCGCGATGCCCTTGGGCGAAATCGGATCACAAACCAAAACATTCATAAAATGAACGAGCAGATTAGGCCAACGGAGCGGGGCGGTCAATGAAATCAGTCGCAAAAATCGGGCCACAGATTGATTCATCATGATCGAGTGGGCCAGGTAGGGATGGCCCGCCGGGCCGTCCGAGGACGCCTCGGCGAGGCGTCCCTACCTCGAAATCCATAGGCATCCGCCCTGCGGGAGGCGAGCCTTGACATCGCGGGCCCGCCGCCATACTTTTGCACTCGTGTTGACTCGAGTGGCCAAGATTATTCTCGTGCTGGCGCTGGCCAGTTCCATCGGGCTGCACTGGGCCTTTTTTCAATCGCTGGCTTGGACTACCATGCTGGCGGATAATTTGCGCCACGACTCCCTTGCGCAAGCGGTGACGCATACCTTCGACGGACAGCACCCATGCCGTCTATGCAAGGCCATTGCGGACGGAAAGAAATCGGAGAAGAAAAGCGAATACCCGCGCTTTTTCAAAACGCTGGAATTTCCGCCGACTGCGGAAGAGTTCGTTCTGACCGTGCCGGCCCACTCTGCGCCGCCGTCCCGAGGCGACATTTTCGCCGA
>Ga0209006_10007110_pt1 | contig 10118 bp, 9 predicted proteins | sample JacPin_JW_Ref_O2_FD_188567 | JGI IMG/M metagenome (GOLD analysis project Ga0209006, IMG submission 188567) | Forest soil microbial communities from Algoma, Ontario, Canada - Jack Pine, Ontario site 1_JW_Ref_O2 (SPAdes) (version 2) | ecosystem: Environmental > Terrestrial > Soil > Boreal... | reverse complement strand
ATCTCCTGCAACTCCTAAACACGGGACATTCGGGAACGCTATCCACTATTCACGCAAGCTCCGCACAACAGGGCCTCGCACGCTTCACCAGTTGCGTTTTGCAGAGCGGCGTGGAGCTACCTTTCAGAGCCATCAAGACAAACATCGCCGATTCGCTCAACGTCGTCATCCATGTCGAGCGCCGGCCTGGCCGCAGATATGTTTCCGAAGTTCTGCTAGTTAACAGTTACGACCCGGATACGGACTTGTTCGACTACGGCGCCGTGTTCCTTGCCAAGCAGGACCACCCATGAGCACCGACAGCAAATTCGCGGCGCGATCTCTCACTGCTTCGGAGTATGTCCGGGAGCTGTTCGGGCCCGAGGATAACGCCGCGATCCTGGTGCGCAATCGCTCCACCGGTCACACCGTTCAAACCGTCGCCAACGCGGAAACCATCGCCAGTCCCGACTATCAGTCCTGGCTCGCGAGTCAGAGCGCCAGTGGTTACGACGTGTTCGTGGGCATGAATCCGATTAAGGACGGCGCGTTCAGCCGGACCAAGGGAGATATAAAGGATATCCGCCACGTCTATCTCGACCTCGACAGAAACGGCGATCAAGCACTCCAAGCGATTCGAAATTCAAACGAAGTTCCACCACCGAACTTTGTCCTCGATAGCTCTCCAGGCAAGCACCAAGTCGTCTGGAGGGTGAGCGGGTTCAGCCAAGATGAGTCGGAGTCTCTACTTCGCAACCTCGCCAATAAGTTCGACGGAGACCTGGCGGCAACCGACTCGACGCGCGTGCTGCGACTGCCGGGATTCGCCAACCACAAACTTCCCGAAGAATTCATTGTCCAGGCTCGACAAGAGAGCGATGCAGCCTACACCCCACGCGACTTCACGATTGACGAAGGCTCGCCCGAAACGCCACGGCATTTTGCCGACCCTCAAGGGCGAAGACGGACGGTGCCGGGCGATCACAAAAGCCAATCCGAACACGACTGGGCGTACGCGAAGCGCGCCCTAGCCCGTGGCGACGATCCTGAAGTTGTGATCCAGCGCATCGCCGACTATCGCGCGGACGGAAAAGTCGATCCGAATTATTACGCACGGCACACCGTGACGAAGGCTCAAACTGTACTGGCAAGAAGTTCCACGACGGGAGGAGGCGTCGATTCGGAAGTTGCGCAAGAGGATAAATTGACCTACGGCTCAGGACGATCCCATGAATAGTAATTTCGTCGCCGAAAGCACGCGCTCTGTATCCATTTCTGTCGAAGAATGTCCGTTGACCGTCCGTGAAGCTGCCAAGTTCCTTGGTGTGAGTCCACAAACTGTGTATCTTTGGGTCGAGCGAAAGCAGATTCCCCATCTCCGCGTGATGGGTCGAAATATCCGGTTTCTCAGGTCGGACCTCGAACCCTTCCGCGCTTCATTCAAACAGGGGATGGAGAATGGCAAGACCACTTGAACAGGATGGGGCTGTGTATCAGCGTCAGGGTACGAATTTTTGGTGGATGCGCTATCGCGATCGGAACGGCATCCTACGCAAAGAATCGACTGGCGTAAAGGACTGGCAAACGGCCAATAAGAAGCTGAGGGAGCGGTTGCATGCCAGGGACGGAAACGTACTAGAAATTGTCCGAAAGGGTGAGGCTCTGAACTTCGGGCAATGGGCGGACTTCTTTTTAGAGAACTACTCGAAGCCGCCAATACGAGAACTAAAAACACATAACGCCAACCAAAGGGCGATAAAACATCTCCGGCTTGCTTTTGGAACCCACAAACTGTTCGACCTAACTGCCGACGATATTGAATTGTTCCTACGAGAACGCCTTCGTCAGCGTATTCGAACAAAGACAAAGAACGGGTATCACGAAAGAAGTCTGGTGAAGCCTGCCACCGTGCACCAGGAACTCAGGGTACTTCGACGTATGCTCAATGTGGCCGTTCGGAAGAAGCTTCTTCCGTCGAATCCATGTTCCAGCGTCGAATTCCCGGTTGTCATCAAACGCCTGTTCAAACCGCACTATGTTACTTGGTCGGAACAGCAGCGGATTGAGCGACAGAGTCCTCAGTTCTTGCGCAACCTTGTTCGCATCCTTACGGAGACCGGCTTGCGGATCAATAAGGAACTTCTGACTATGCGGAAGGATCAGGTGGACATCGCCAACGCCACCGTGTGGATTCCGGATTCGAAGACTGAAAACGGCGTCGCGGAAGTCCCGCTCACTCCAATCGCCGTCGATGCGTTTCGAAACCAATTGTCCCTTGCCGGACCAGGTGACTGGCTCTTTCCCAGCCACCGAACGGCGGGCCAACACTACAAATCCGCCAAGGGGATTTGGCGCGCAGCGCTCCGTAAAGCGGGAGTCCCGTATTTTAGGATTTACGATCTCCGCTCGACGTACGCTACGCGTCTCAGTGCCGGAGGCGTCGCGGATGAATGGGTTGTTCAATTGCTTCGACAAGGGAACTCGGACGTATTTAAGAAATATTCCCAGATGAAGCTAACGATGAAACGCGAAGCGCTGCAACAGATCAACCGCCGAGCCAATGAAATGACCATTGACGACGCGCCAGCAGCCCCTGTTTACGGGGGTTTTGGTACAGTTTTGGTACAGTGATGACGGAAAAGCGAAGGAATGGATTTCAGAGCGCGCGGAAATGCTTTAGAATGAGGGTCACTCCTACTGTGGGCGTGTAGCTCAGCTGGGAGAGCACCTGCTTTGCAAGCAGGGGGTCACCGGTTCGATCCCGGTCACGTCCACCAACCACCTGAAAATCAATTTCTTAAGAGAGCTCCGTTTAGTGATTTTTGGAATTTGGGAACAATAACGATTTCGCGAACCCCACAAAAGCTATATGGTGGTCCGAGGGTCCTCACGCAAATTCCTATATATAAGGATAGAGTTGGATTAGCGTGTCCGCGCACGCTTGCTTCGCTGACCCCCTGCTCAGCGACCAAGCGGTCCGTTTGGATGGAGCGCCGTTCTGCGCGACAGTTCCGTCGAGTTGCGAGCATCGTTCGTTCACCGTTTACCCGCGGCTGAGGGGCTCCGCGAGCAGCTTTGGAAATTCCCGGTTTTTCAGCGCCCTAACCCCTGAAGCGGTTTTTGTCGATCTTTAGCGACTTAATCTTTGATTCGAGCGTCGATCGCGGTATTCCCAACGTGGCAGCTGCCCCGGCGGGACCAAACACCCTTCCTCGGCTTGCTTTGAGAGCTTCTTCAATCATTTTTTTCTCCTGCGCCAGTAGTCTGTGCGGGAGTTCAACCTGCAGCTTCGGTTCCGGCATCTGCGGCGATGGCTGTGGCAACCAGTTCTGGTCGATCGAGAATATGTCCGTTTCACAAAGTATTACCGAACGTTCGATCACGTTCTGAAGTTCGCGGATGTTGCCGGGCCAGGGATAGGACTGCAGTAATTCCAGCGTCTTCTTGTTGACTCGCTTGATGTTTTTTCCAGCTTTCCTCGCGTAGCGATCGATGAAGTACTCTACCAGCAGAGCAATGTCGGTTCCTCGCTCTCGAAGTGGGGGCAGTCCGATGGGAAAGACATGCAGCCGATAAAACAAATCGCTCCGGAAACTGCCGACATCGATAGCAGCCTGCAAGTCGCGGTTTGTCGCCGCGATCACCCGGACGTCAGCACGGATTCGACGACTCCCGCCGACGCGCTCAAACTCGTGCTCCTGCAGAACGCGAAGCAGAACTAGCTGCGTTTCAGATGGGAGTTCTCCAACCTCATCGAGAAAGATCGTGCCTCCGTTCGCTAATTCAAACCGGCCCAGGCGCTGGTGGGTGGCCCCGGTGAAGGCGCCCTTCTCATGGCCGAACAACTCCGAGGCGATCAGATCACGGGGGATGGCCGCGCAGTTCACTCCGACGAAGGGGCGCGAAGCGCGAGCAGATCGCCGGTGTATGGCGCGCGCAACGAGCTCTTTGCCCGTTCCAGTTTCACCTATAATGAGCACCGTCGAATCACTCGGGGCGACTTTCGAGATACGCGAGAGAACACTTTTCAAGGTAGCAGAGGTTCCAACGATCTCTTCGAACATCGAGGCTTTGTCGATTTCTTCCCGTAGAGCAACATTTTCTTGGCGAAGGCGGTCTTCTGCCTGCTTCCGGTCTTCGATATCAGTTCCGGTCACGTACCAACGCGTAATCTGTCCCCCCTCATCGCGTAATGGATTGTAACGGGCGAGGAACCAGCGATAACTTCCATCGCTCTTGCGCAGTCGCATTTCCAACTCGAATGCAGACCCAATGGAAACGGCGTGAGCAGAATAGCTGGTGACCCGCTCCCAGTCGTCGGGATGAACGTGGTCGGTGTGGTAGCTGGGAACCGCACTCTTAAATCTCTGCCTCCACTCCTCATGAGTAAGGCCCAGGTAGTCAAGCAGGATGCGGTTCGCGTAAAGACGTTCGCTATCGGGTCCGAAAACGGCAACAAGTTGGGGAGCGAGATCCAGGATCTGCCGGAGTCCTGCTTCTTGCTCCCCGATTTTCTCTTCAGCCCGCTTGCGATCTTCGATGTCGGTAAGAACTCCATACCATCTAACGATTTGGCCAGCTTCATCTCGCAGCGGGACGCCCCGCTGCAGATGCCAGCGATATTGCCCGTCCGCGCGCCTGAAACGCACTTCATCTTCACAAGGCTCGCCGCTGGCGACCGATGCGAGCCACTTCGCCTTGTGCCGACCGAGATCATCGGGGTGAAACCCTGCCTCCCAACCTGCTCCGGCGATTTGCTCTCGCGGCATCCCACAGTACTCAACCGATCTTTGGTTGGCGTAGGAATTCGAACCGTCCGGTAAAGCACTCCAAACGACCGCCGGTATCGTATCGATCACGTCGCGAAGCTCTTTTTCGCTCCGCCGTAGCTCGGTGGTTCGTTCCGCGACCTTGATTTCGGCCACTCTGCGCTCGGTGATATCGGTCACCGCTCCGATAAACTCTACATCGCCAGATGAGTCGCGAAGAGCGTGGGCCCGCACGTGGACGTGCTTGGTGACTCCGCTCGGCGTAAACAGGCGATACTCGTGTTCGAAATCCGTGCCGCTCTTGGACGCACTCTCGATGGCCTGTTGCACGAACGCTCGATCCTGCGGATGTGCGCGCTGCAACACCATGCTTATGGTTGGCTTCTCGGCCGGCTCGCATTCGAAAATCCTATAGCTTTCCTCCGACCACACGATCTCTCCGGCGTCAGGCTTCCACCCGAAGCTGCCCGTGTGACTTAGCCTTTGCGCTTCGGTCAGGTACTCCTCGCGCCTGCGGAGTTCCTGAGCTAGTAGCTCGTGCTCCGTCACGTCTATGGCGCTGCCCACATACTTTTTCTGGGCTTGAGTTTCGGCCGCCGGAACACCAACGCAGCGGATATACCGGATTTCTCCATCGGGTCGCACGATGCGCTTGGTAGCATCGAAAGGAATGTTTTCCTTCAAGATTCGCTGGATTACCTCCGCCATCGAGTCGCGGTCTTGGGGGTGGACAAAATCCAAGTACTTCTGAACGCTTGGCGGTTCGCCGGCCGGATCGAGCCCGTGCATCCGAAACAGTTCGGGAGACCAAAAGTAAAACCCGCCGGGATCGAAAGCCCAGCTTCCCATGTGTGCCAGGCGCTGCCCTTCGGCTAGATAAAACTCGCTTCTTTGCAGCTCCCGCGCGTTGCGGCGGAACCGTTCTTCGGCGGTCTTGCGTTCCTCAATATCCATACTGGAGCCATACCACTTGACGATGTTGCCATTCGCATCGCGAAGCGGCACTTTCCGATGGAACATCCAGCGGTAATCTCCATTCGCCCACCGGACTCGCGTCTCGTACTCAAATATTTCTCCGCTCGCCAGGCTGGCTCGCCATTTCGTTACAATTCCATCCAAGTCATCAGGGTGAATGAAAGCAGTCCAATTCCAGCCGGACACTTTGTCCAAGGGAACGCCTAGATATTCCAGCCACCGCTTATTGAAGTAATCGAGGTACCCGTCCGGTCGGGCCGTGTGGATCAGGGCAGGAATTGAGTCCACAAGCACTTGAACATCGACCGGCTCGGATTCCCGTTGTGGATAGACCATAGTGCGCATAGTACACCTGCCCAACCGACTCAGAAATAAGGCCGATCGGAAGACCGTCTTTCGGCTAGGCCCGACCCCGGCTAAGCCTAAGCAGCGTTCGATTCACCGCGGAATCTTTAGTTGCCCTTTTTCTTTCGAAATTTAGCCTTCTAGATTGACGACAGATTTTGTGCCGAAGCTCGCCAATTGTCGAAACTTCGTCGTGGTCATACTCGTGGAACCCTCGTCTTTTTAGATAGTTACGACTGGGGCTTCAGTTGCATCAGTCCGGGCAGCGGCTGCAATCTCGATGAGGAATCCGATGTTGCGGATCACGAGAGAGGGAAATGGCGAAGTCGTCTTGAAGGTTAGTGGTCAGGTCACGGCGGAAAATGTCGCAGAGATCCAGGCGGCCATTGCGGCAGAAAGAAAAGGCGGACGAATCGTCTTGGACTGTGCAGATCTAAGGTCGGTAGACGCCGAAGCCGTCAAACTGCTGGAAAAGTGGGAAGCCGGCTCAATCCAATTGAGGAATTGCGGGCGCTATATCCGGGAGCTGATCCGCAGACAGCGACGGGAAAGAAAGTCTCGCAAGAGCCGCGGCCCAAGTTCTCACGAATGATTGCGTCCGGTCTAATTTTTGGGGGTCGAAGGAGCAGTTATGAGTTCAGCTATTCATTCGGTAATCCAAATTAATAAAAATACAGGACCCATGCCCAAGAACGCCGTCGCGTACCGCAGTGACCTGCACGCTCGTAAACAGCTGCACCAAGAAATTCCCTTTGCCGAGACCATCGTCGGCCGGCGTGGAAGTCTCCGCGGAGTCCTGGCTCTGGTCGAAGCGGTTGCGCCCACGAATACCACGGTTTTGATCGCGGGCGAAACCGGCACCGGAAAGGAAATCATCGCTCGCGCAATTCACGAGGCCAGCCCTCGCCGCAATCGAAGCCTGGTGAAGGTGAATTGCGCCGCAATCCCTGCCGGCCTTCTGGAAAGCGAACTCTTCGGCCACGAACGCGGAGCCTTTACGGGCGCGGTCAACTCTCACGTTGGCCGTTTCACGCTGGCCGATCGCGGCACTCTGTTTCTCGACGAAATTGGCGATCTGCCACTGGAGCTTCAACCCAAGTTGCTCCGCGTTCTGCAGGAGCACGAGTTTGAGCCAGTCGGCAGTACCCGGACCACGCGAATCGACGTGCGCGTCGTTGCGGCGACCAACCAAGACCTGAAGCAAATGGCTCAGGAACGCGAATTCCGCGAGGACTTGTACTACCGGTTGAATGTTTTCCCGATTTCGCTGCCTCCGCTGCGTGAACGAAAAGCCGATATCCCCGAGCTCGTGGAATATTTCGTGGAGCAGTTTGCCGCTTCGATGGAGAAATCAATCGACTCGATTCCTCCGCAGACCATGCGTTCCTTGGTGCGCCACCACTGGCCTGGCAACATTCGAGAACTCCAAAACTACATCGCGCGCGGCGTCATTCTCTCGACCGGTGGGGTCTTTGAACCAGGGCCGCTCGAAACCGATCAATCTCCGGAGCCCGAAATTTCAAATCCGACCCTCGAGGACAAAGTGCGCCGGGAAATCCTGGCGGCCTGCCAGCGCTCCAATTGGAAGCTCGGAGGTCCACGCGGCGCAGCGGCCAGACTCGGATTGAAGCGCACCACTCTTTTTTACAAGATGAAGCGCCTGGGGATCACTCCGCCTGCGGACCACTTGCAGGACTGAACCGAAAATCTCGCAAGTCTCTTTCGCTCCAAGCCCCTCCAGCTCTGCGGTTATTTTCGTTTCGAGAGCGCAGTCGCTGAACGACTGCTCTTAGCGACAGGAGCTACAACGGATCGTTTCGCTTGATCGAAGACCTGCCGTTTCGCTCGAAAGAGGCGCGCCTTGAACGTTTCAGCTGGAACACCGAGCATCGCGCAAGCTTCGGGGCCGGACAATTCGTCGAAATAACTCATGGTGAACGCCTGCCGAAGCGCGGGTTTCATTTTTCCCAGGATTCCGTCGATCAATTGCAGGATCTCCTGTTCGGCGTGAACCATTTCCGGGTTGGGTTCCGAGGCCGGAATACTTTCGGTCCATTCGCCTTCATCCCACTCTTTGTTCTCCAAAGATGAGTGAACCGTCGTTCGTTTGCGTTTGCGCTGGATCATTAAAGCCGCATTCAAGACGATGCGCGTAAACCAGGTGCTGAGCGCGGACCGGCCTTCGAAGCTCCGCAAATGGAGATACCCGGAAAGAAAGGAGTTTTGGACGGCGTCTTCGGCGTCTTCTCGATTGCGTAGGATCGTGCGGGCCATCGCCATAAATTTCGGGCGCGAGGCCACGAACATCTCTTCGAAGGCCTTTCGTCCGGTGATCTCTGCTTGAGATTCAACGCCGTGGTGGGCGTGTTTGCCTGCCAATTCGCGCGACGTAGGTCGCAGGTCCCGTGGTCTCGGCCTAAAGGCAGGCAAAGGCCTGCCAATTGTTGCTGCCTTACTGCGTTCAACGAAACTTCCCATTCTCGATGTACTGGCCACTAGCGATTCTCCGTTTCTCCGCTTACTTCGTTATGCAAATTGGTACCCATCGCGATGTTCATCGGGCACTTTGTTTCTAGCCTTTTTGTTTTCAACGGAAAGACGTAATACAGCGGATGCCACGCGGAGCGCCGAGATCTTTGAGGGTCACCGCTCAAGCCGGAAAATTGACAGTAACGTCGAGATCGTGACTTCGGAAATTGCAAGCGCAGAAGTTCGAATTCCTGATTCGCGCAACTACGCGAAATCGAGTGCAGCTCGCTTCGGTCATAGTTTCGACGTTATCGTCGAGCCTCCGTCGCCGAATTTACAAATTCGCATCACGTTTCCTCACTGCTCCTACGCTTTTGTGTCGGAAAAGAAAGGAGTACGCGAGCGCGCGATCGAAACCGCGCCTTGGACATCCAGTTGCTTAACAAGCCAGGAGTGAGTCAGCGGTATGGTTTTGTCGTCGATCGCGCGCGAGCTTTTCTTGGGCGGTCATTTATATCGACGGTTGTTGAAACCTCCGACAGCGGTCGACGCTGCTGAGCCGAACTCCCGGCTTGGTGAGAAGGAGTCCCGAGCATGAAGCGGTTACACACTCTTTTCCTGGTGCTGTTCGCGCCAGGGCTGATGTGGGCGCAGGCGAGCGCTCCGCGGGCGAGTTCCTCCACCAACGATAGCGAATTGGCCACCGAGCTGAAGGCTCTCCGTGAAGCTCTATCACAAACGCAAAAACAGATGGCTTCGCAGCAGCAGGAGATCGAAGCGCTGAGGCAGCAATTGGGCGCCAGGCAGCCCGCTTCCGTCACCCAAGTCGAGACACCGCGCACGATCGGCGCGGCCGTGACTACACCCGCTCCCCAACCTGTGAGCAGTTATAACGCCCCTAACGCCGGCCCGCAGCAAGCACCCGGGGGAATACAACAAGCAAACGAAGCGACCCCGACCTTCAGACTTGGCTCAGCGGATATTAGACTTGGTGGTTTCGTGGACATTGAAAATATATTTCGTACCACCAACACCCAGAACAATATCGCTACCAACTACGCCGCCATACCGTTCAACAACACGCCACAGGGCAACCTTAGCGAGTATCGTCTCACCGCACAGTTTTCCCGCTTCAACATCAGGGTCACAGACAAAATTGGCGACACGGATGTGGCCGGCTACTGCGAAGCGGACTTTAGCGGCAATGATGCAACCAACGTTTATCAGACCGTGAACGGCCACACTCTTCGGATGCGCCTTTGTTTTATGCGTCTCCAGCGCAGTAAGTGGGAAATTCTCGGTGGACAAACTTGGAGTTGGCTAACTCCCAACCGCTTCGGAATTGGTCCGAATCCCGCCGAATTGGCGATCACTTACAACGAAGACCAGAACATCGGCGTTGGGTTGCCTTACACGCGCGCCGCGGAGTTGCGTGTCGCCTATCACCCCAACGATCACTGGGCAGTAGGGCTAGGCATCGAGGACCCCAACCAATACATAGGCAGTTTCGTCGCGCTTCCGTCCGCCTTCGCCTCCATCGGCACGACTGGCCCGCAATTTGACAACGGATCCCACATAGGA
>Ga0209006_10007109_pt1 | contig 10119 bp, 7 predicted proteins | sample JacPin_JW_Ref_O2_FD_188567 | JGI IMG/M metagenome (GOLD analysis project Ga0209006, IMG submission 188567) | Forest soil microbial communities from Algoma, Ontario, Canada - Jack Pine, Ontario site 1_JW_Ref_O2 (SPAdes) (version 2) | ecosystem: Environmental > Terrestrial > Soil > Boreal... | reverse complement strand
CCGCAACAAAGTCACCTCGATGGAAAAGCGCAGCGTCATGAAGACCGGCGTGCTCTGGCGCCAGGTGGTCGACGACGTGCATGCGCGCAATTACAAGGACGTGACTCTCGAACACATGCTGGCCGACGCCGGCGGCATGCAGCTCGTGCGTTGGCCGAAGCAGTTCGACGTCATCGTCACCGACAATCTGTTCGGCGACATGCTTTCCGACATCGCCGCGATGCTGACCGGCTCGCTCGGCATGCTGCCGTCGGCATCGCTCGGCGAGGTCGATGCCAAGACCAAGCGGCGCAAGGCGCTCTACGAGCCGGTGCACGGCTCGGCGCCGGACATCGCTGGCAAGGGCATCGCCAACCCGATCGCCATGATCGCCTCGTTCGCTATGGCGCTGCGCTATTCCTTCAACATGGGCAAAGAGGCGGACCTGATCGAAGCGGCCATCGCGGCGACGCTCGCCGGCGGCCTGCGCACCGCCGACATCAAGTCGGAAGGCACCAAGGTCGTCAGCACCTCGGAGATGGGTCAGGCAATCGTCGGCGAGCTTGAACGCCTCGCCGTGGCCTAGTCGTTTTTTCGGCCCTGACCTGATCCGCCATCCAGGCGGCCGTCATTAGCGCGTTTGCGCGCGTCTTCGCCGCCCGCGATGGCGGCCTTCGCCGGGACGAGCGGAGTAAAGTTGCCGCCAAGGATCAAACAAACTGCACGGCGATGCCGCCGAGCGCGCCGAAGTCGGCGTGCAGCGTGTCGCCCTTTTTAGCGTGCACCACGCGGGTGAAAGAGCCGGCGAGCACGAGATGGCCGGGCTCGAGCGTGACGCCGTGCTGGCCGAGCTTGTTGGCGAGCCAAGCGACGCCGAGCGCCGGATGGCCGAGTACGCCGGCGGCGACGCCGGTCTCTTCGATCTCCGAATTGCGATACATGATGCCGCCGACCCAGCGCAGGTCGATGTCGAGCGGCCCGACCGGCCGCCCGCCGATGACAATGCCGGCGGCGGCGCCGTTGTCGGAGACGGTGTCGAAAATCTTGCGCGGATCCTGCAGCCGCGCATCCACGATCTCGATCGCCGGCACCACATAATCGGTGGCGCGCAGCACGTCGTGAAGCTGCACGCCGGGGCCCTTGAGCGGTTTGCCGAGAATGAACGCAAGCTCGATCTCGACCCGCGGCAGGCAGTAATTCTCGTGCGGCACCCGGCCGCCGTCAGCGACCATCATGTAGTCGAGCAGATGTCCGTAATCCGGCTCATCGATCTGCGAGGAGCGCTGCATCGCCTTCGAGGTGAGCCCGACCTTGTGGCCGATCAGCCTGGCGCCGTCGGCCATCCGGCGTTTGGCGACCTCGGTGGAGATTGCGTAGGCATCCTCCATGGTGATGTCCGGCCAGGTCTTGGACAATTGCACCGCTTGTTTGCGGGCTTTCTCCGCCGCGATGAGAATATCGGCGGCCTGGTTGCGGTCGGCTTCGGACATCATGGCCGCGAACGTCTCCTTTGGGCTGATGGCTAATGAAAGTGTCGGTTAGACGGCGACGACTTTAAGCGGAATCAAGATCGCGTGGAAATGACCGACGGATAGAAATTTACTGACAAACCACCCGGGTGACGACCGATTCACGCGCGCAGTGCACAGTCGGCGTCTGGCCCGCTTGCGGCGGCGGCTTCGGATCGCAACGCGATCCGGTGCGCACGTCGAGCGGCGCGCCGCCGTTGAAGCCCTTGGCGCGGCAGACGTTCGTCGCCGCGACCCCACAGTCGGAAGCGCCATTCGGCGCTCGCGCGCAAACCTCGCTCACCTGCATCACGCGCATATTCGGCAGCCGCGCGATGGCAGCGGCGGCATCCTTGGTCACCTCGACGGCGCCTTTCATCGCGTCGCCCGCCGTCGACGCGGCGCCTTTGGTCGCTTCCACGGCGCCCTTCATGGCATCACTTGCCGTCGACGCGGCGCCTTTGGTGGCTTCGACTGCGTTCTTCATTGCATCTTGGCTGGTGGTGATGGCGCTCGCGGCCGCCTCTTTGGCCTTGTCGGTGACGCCCGGAGTGGTGTCGTTCGGAACTTTGTTTGCCGCGTCCGTCGAGCTCGGTGGTGGAGCGCGCTCTTTCCGATCAAACATCGCAACCGAATCGTCCCACCAGACTCGCAATTGATGAAAAAACCCCGGCCGATAGCCGGGCGCAGGTTGTTGTGCGGCCGTGGGCGAATCCGCCGGAGCGGCGCTTGGCACGGTGGACGATGGTGCCGCCTGGGTCACAGGAGCCGCGGGCACCTGACCGGCATTGTCGCCGAATGCCTCGCCGCTTGCCGCGAGAATCAGCGCCAGGCAAAGAGCCAAGCATGCCGCTGAGGCGGCACAAGAGAGTTTTTGGTTCGCGAGCTTCGTCATGGTCAGCGAAGTCATCGTGGGCGCGTGATCTCCGGCGCAATCGTGGCCGACGGGCCTTTGTGCGCCGGTGAAACGGCGAAATCGCGGCGCTCGCGTGTGTCCCGGAAAGGCATGCCCTCGGGCTTTGACCCGCCCGGCGGAAGCCGCCTTCGCGATAAGGGCTTGCGACAAAAGGACTTGCGATAATCTAGAACGCATCCAATCAGGGTGGGCTCTCTAAAATACGCGGACCACAACGATAAAGCCAATCACGACGCCGGCCGCCGCCAAGCCGGCCCACAGGCCGAGCCTTTTCTCGATGATGCCGCGCGCGCGCGCGCCGTAGCGGTTGAGCAGGAAAGCTTCGACGAAAAAGCGGGCGCCGCGGGTGATCAGCGAAAGAATGATGAACAAAGGAAAGTTATATCCGGCGAAGCCTGAGGTGATGGTCACAAGCTTGTACGGAATCGGCGTCAGCCCCTTGAGCAAAATGATGAGGGCGCCGTATTGCGCATAGCCTTCCCGGAACGCCTCGACTTTGTCGCCATAGCCGTAAAGATGAATGAGCCAGGCGCCAACGGTATCGTAGAGCGCAGCACCGATGAAGTAACCGAGCACGCCACCGGCGACCGAGGTCAACGTGCAGATGGTCGCGAAGTACCAGGCCCGATCCGGGCGCGCCAGCGACATCGGGATCAACATGATGTCGGGCGGCACCGGAAAGAACGAGCTTTCCGCGAACGAGACGGCGCCCAGCACCCAGGCCGCATACGGCTTGCCGGCGGCGTTGACGCACCAATCGTAAAGGCGGCGAAGCATGCTTGATCCCGAGCGGAACTAAACCGGCAGCCTCATCCGCTCGTTCCCGCGAATGCAGGAACCCAGCCCGAAGCCCCAACTGGACTCCCGCTTACACGGGATTGGGCGGATACGACGCCCATGCTCCTACCGGTCACAATGGCAATTGTCTATCGGGGCGAACGCGTGCCGCAATTCACCGGCGCTTGCGGGCGCGGCGGCTTTCGAGCGCGATGACCTGACGGCGGCCGCCTTCGTCAAGGACTTTCTTCGGCACCTTCTCGGCAATGCCCAGGAGCCGTTCGCGGCGATCCATTTCGCGCCAGACATCTTCAGGCTTGATGCCGGAAGAGACCCACAGCACGACGAGGTTGTAGATCAGATCGGCGCTCTCCTTGACGACCGCATCGCGGTCGCCATTCATGGCGTCGATCACGACCTCGACCGCCTCCTCGGCAAGCTTCTTCGCCATCTTGCTACGACCGGAACGAAGCAGCCGTGCCGTCCGCGAGGTCGACGGATCGTCGTGCCGGCTTGCCTGAACGGCCTGAAAAAGCCGTGCAATTGAATCAGCCATAATCGGATCAAAACATCATGGTCGGGTCGCAATTGTGTTAAAGTTCGCTATTTTGTGAGTCAATCTCAGTTTATTTTGCTTTTTGGTTTATTTCTGCTCGCGCCGTTCCGCGTTGCGCGCCACGCAATTTCCGATCTGCTGATTAATCGTCGAGCGCGAGCAGACCGGCATTGCCTCCCGCGGCGGCGGTGTTCACGGTGAGCACTTGCTCGGTGGCGAAGCGGCGCAGGTAGTTGGGCCCTCCGGCTTTCGGGCCGGTGCCGGATAGCCAGGTGCCGCCGAACGGTTGGGTGCCGACGACGGCACCGATCATGCTGCGATTGACATAGACGTTGCCATGCGGGAGGTGCGCCGCGACGCGCTCGATGGTGCTGTCGATGCGCGAATGCACGCCAAGCGTGAGTGCGGTGCTGTTGGCGGCAATATCGTCGAGCAGGCCATCGAGCTCTTCGGCCTTCCAGCGCACAACGTGCAGCACCGGGCCAAACACTTCCTCTTTCAGCTCGCGGGCGCGGTCGAGTTCGATCAGCGCCGGCAGCACGTAAGTGCCGCCCGCGGGGAGCGTGGCTGGCGGTTGGCAGCGAAAGGAAAGCCGTCCAGCGTCCGTCATGTCGGCGATCCAATTGTCGAGCCGTTGCTTGGCCTCGGCTTCGATCACCGGTCCGACATGCGTGGAAATTTCGCGCGGATCGCCGATTTTTAGTTCGCGCATGGCGCCGATCAGCATCGACAGCATGGCCTCGGCAATATCGCTCTGCAGGCAAAGCAGCCGCAGCGCCGAACACCGCTGGCCGGCGGAGCGGAACGCCGACGTAACGACGTCGTCGATCACTTGTTCGGGCAGTGCGGTGGCGTCGACGATCATGGCGTTGATGCCGCCGGTTTCAGCGATCAGCGGCACGATGGGCGCGTTCTTGGCGGCCAGCACACGATTGATCGCGCGCCCGACCTCGGTCGAGCCGGTGAAGCAGACGCCGGCCGTGCGCGGGTCGGCAACGAGGTTGGCGCCGATTTCGCCATCGCCCGGCACGAGATGAAGCGCGGTCGGGGGTACGCCGGCGCGATGCAAAAGCCCAACGGCCTCCGCGGCGATCAGCGGCGTCTGCTCCGCCGGCTTCGCCACGACCGCATTGCCGGCGGCAAGCGCCGCTGCGATCTGGCCGAGAAAGATCGCGAGCGGAAAATTCCAGGGACTGATGCACACAAAGACGCCGCGGCCGCGATAGCGCAGCGTGTTGCTTTCGCCGGTGGGGCCGGGGAGTATTTGCGCAGCGAGCGTGGTGCGCGCCTGCGCCGCGTAATAGCGGCAATAGTCGGTCGCTTCGCGCACTTCCGACAGCGCGTCGTCGAGTGTCTTGCCGCCCTCATTTTGCAACAGCGCCAAAAGCGTGCCGCGATTGGCTTCAAGCATGGCGGCGGCGCGATCGAGCAGGTCGGCGCGTGCCCCGCATGTCATCGCAGCCCACGCGGCAAAGCCCGCGTCCGCCGCCGCCATCGCGGCGCCCGCGATTGCCTCGTCGGCTTCGCGGACCGTGCCGATGGTGCGGCCATCGATGGGCGAGGTGACCGCGCGTTCGATGCCGAAGAGCGCGATGCCGTCGACGAGCGGCGCAGCCTGCGCGATGGGCGCCGCGACGCGCGTCTCGGCGAGCAAGGCGTCAAGACTTGCGCGATCGCCGAATTCGATGCCGGACGAATTCTGCCGTTCCGGACGATAGAGATCGACCGGCAGCGGGATTTTTTTGTTGCGCGCCTCGCTAGGGCTCGCGATCACGCTTTGCGGCCGGCGCAAAATATTTTCGATCGGCACGCTCGGGTCGGCGGCGACCGACACGAAGGACGAATTGGCGCCGTTTTCCAGAAGCCGCCGCACCAGATAGGCGAGAAGATCGCGGTGGCCGCCGACCGGCGCATAAACGCGGCAGGCAGTGTCCGGCAATTGTTTGAGCAAGGTCTCATACAAAGTCTCGCCCATGCCGTGCAGGCGCTGAAACTCGTAACCCTCGACCCCGCCGGCATCCTCGACGATGCTGGCGACGGTGAGTGCATTGTGCGTGGCGAATTGCGGAAAGATTTTCGCCCGTGCGGAGAGAAGCTTGCGCGCACAGGCGAGGTAACAAAGGTCGGTCATGGCCTTGCGGGTGAATACCGGATAGTCGGGCAGGCCGCGCTCCTGCGCGCGCTTGATCTCGGTGTCCCAATAGGCGCCTTTGACCAGCCGCACCGTGAGCCTGCCGCCGAAGGCGGCGGCCGCGTCCTCGGTCCAGTTTACGACCGCCACGGCGCGCTTCTGATACGCCTGCACGGCAAGCCCAAATCCTTCCCATCCGCGCAACGCAGGATCGGCGAGCACCGCGCCGATGACATCGAGCGACAGTTCGAGGCGGTCGGCTTCCTCGGCGTCGATGGTGAATCCGAGTTCGCGTGCCCGCGCCATGCGGGCAAGTTCGGCGACGCGCGGCGGCAATTCCGCGAGAACCCGCCGGCGCGAGACGGCCTCGAAGCGCGGATGCAATGCCGAAAGCTTGACCGAGATGCCCGGTCGCGCCGGCCAGGCGGCGTTGCCGGCGCTGGCGCCAATGGCCGCGATCGCAGCCGCGTAAGCGTCGAAATAAGTTTCTGCGTCGTCGGCGCTGCGCGCGCCTTCGCCCAGCATGTCGAACGAATAGCGGAATTCGCCATGGCTGCGCGCACGTGCCAGCGCTTCCTCGATGGTCTGGCCGAGCACGAAGTGCGAGCCGATCAGCCGCATGGCCTGGCGGATCGCCGTACGCAAGGCCGGCAGCCCGAGACGTCTGACGACGGCGTCGAGGATCGTCTCCGGCGTCTCGCTCGGATGAATGATGCGCGAGGCTATCCCGAGCGTCCACGCGGACGCCGAAACCAACAGCGCCGTGGATTTGAGATCGCCGTCGAGCCAGCGGCCGGCGGCAAGCTTGTCCTCGATCAGCCGGTCGGCAGTGGCGGCGTCGGGGACGCGCAGCAGCGCTTCCGCCAGCACCATGAGCGCCAAGCCCTCCTTGGTCGAAAGCGAATAGGCGTGCAGAAAATCTTCGATCCCGCCGAGGCCGCCGGCGCGGGCGCGGATCGCCTCGACCAGCGCGCGCGCGCGGCGATCTACGCGCCGCTCGGTTGCTTCATCGCGGTGCGCGCCGCTCAGGAAACCGGCCGCCAAATCCTCATCGGGTGGCGCGAAAGCGGCCCGGAAAAGGGGCGGATCGAGCACTGCGTCATTCATCGTTTCACCACGGCGGCGATGCCGCCGATTTCTGCAAAATTAATTTGTTTGACCTAACATTGGGCAAGTCCGCGGCCCAAGCGCGCCGAAACGTTAGCGCAGTTTATTATCAGGATTAAATATCATGACTGTCGCCATTGCAGCCAACAGTGAAATGCCTTTGGGACTGGGTGACGGCCGAGCCGATGAGAGTATGCGCGCCGCGGCGGTCGCGACCGAGTTCATCAGTTTCGCGGTCGGCGACGAGCAATATGGCGTCAACATCATGGCAGTGCGTGAAATCAAGGATTGGTCGGCCATCACGCAACTGCCGAAACAGCCCGACCATATGCGCGGCGTTCTCAACCTGCGCGGCGTGATCGTACCGATCATCGACCTGCGTTGCCGGTTCGGCAACGGCCTGACCGACGCCACGCCGATGCACGTCATCATCGTGATCCAGATCGACGGCGAAACCGTCGGCCTGCTGGCCGATCGGGTGCTCGATATCATCGCCGTGGATGCATCGCAGATCCAGCCGGTCCCCAAGGTTTCCCACGATCCGCGTACCGGTTTTTTGTCCGGGCTCGTCGCCATCGAGACGACCATGATCGCGCTGATCGATCTGAAATCGCTCCTCGCATCGTAATTCCCGTTCAATCGCAAACCCAGGCCAGAAGCATCACCCTCGTCAATGAAATGCGCAGAACGCGCATTGTCCGGCAGCCCGACCTCAAGGAATGACGATGTCGATCAAATCAAAGCTTTATGGCGGTTTCGGCCTTCTCGTGCTCATCGCCGCGGCGTTGGCGGCCTACGCCATCACCGAATTCAACGGCATCCAAAGCACTGTGACGACAATGGACGCGCAGGCGGAGGCCACCAGCAAGGTGATGGAGATGGAGCGCGGGCTCGAAACAATAGGCCGCAGCGCTTTGCGCCTGGCTTACGATCATGATGAGGATGCGATCCGGGAGAGCGTGCGGGCGATCAGAAGGGTCAGCGAACTGCTGCACGAGGCGGCGGAATCGACTCCTTCGGAGGAGCGCCGGAAGCTCTACGAGGGGCTGTTGTCGCGGATTGCGACCAGCCGCGATGCCACGCAATCGCTCATCGCTGCCGTCAAGCAAATGGAAGACGAGCAAATCAAGCTTTACGAGGTCGGCAACGATCTGACCGAGACGACGAGCACGATCCTGGCGAAGGCGCGGGTCGGCGGCGACGAAGAGATTATTGGCCTCGGCGAAAAACTCTACGCCCAACTGCTGGCCGTGCGCGTCGCCAATTGGCGGACGCAGGCGACGCTCGATGCCAAAGGCCTGGCGATACTGCAGAGCGAAGTCGGTAAGGCTGCTGAAACCATCACAGCGCTGGAGAAAGCCGGTGGTGCGCAGTCCATGCGCGCGCGTATCGGCGAGCTCAAGATATCGCTGAACAACTATGCGGGGACCGCGGAAGCTTACATCAAATACCAGCAGCAAGTGCACGATCTGTATGTCAACAAGATCGGGCCGCAGATCAAGGACATGCAGACCGCCACCGCCGAGGCGCGCGCCCAATTGCAGGCCGCCTTCAACGACGCGCGCATGTTCACCAACAGTTCAATCGGGCGTACGGTCAAGATCCAGGAGATCATTGGCGCCCTGACGCTGGTTTTTGGCGGGCTGATCGCCTTTTTCCTGGCGCGCTCGGTTTCCAACCCGATCACCGCGCTGACCCACAGCATGCGGCAGCTTGCTGCCGGCAACTTCGACGTCGTGCTTCCTGGGCTCGCCCGCAAGGACGAGGTCGGCAACATCGCCCGGGCGGTCGACGAGTTCAAGGTGAAGGCGGCGGAGAAGGCGCAGCATGAAGTCGCCGAGAAGGCCGAGCAGGACCGGCGCGCCGAGGCCGACCGGCAGGCCGCTCTGACCAAAATGGCCGACGACTTCCAGGCGGCGGTCGGCGATATTGTCCGCGCTGCGGCAGCCGGCGATTTTTCGCGGCGCGTCGCGCTCGATGGCAAGACCGGGCTGGTGCTCCATGTCGGCACCTTGATCAACGGCTTGTGCGACAATGTCGCGCAGGCGCTGCACGATCTCGTGCAGATGTTGGCGGCGCTATCCGAAGGCGACCTTTCGGAGCGGATCATCTCCGATTATCAGGGCGATTTCGCCACGCCGAAGAACAACGCCAACGCCACTGCTGAGCGGATCGGGCAGACCATTGCCGAAATCAAACGCGCCGCCCAGGAAGTCACCAGCGCTTCGGCCGAAATCTCGGGCAGCACGACCGACCTGTCGCAGCGCACAGAGGAGCAGGCCGCGAGCCTCGAGGAGACCTCGGCCTCGATGGAGGAGATCGCGGCGACGGTGAAGAAGAACGCCGAGAACGCGCAACAGGCCAATCAATCGACCGCCAAGGCCCGCGACATTGCCGATCGCAGCGGCAAAGTGGTGGCCGATGCGGTTGCCGCCATGACGCAAATCGAAACGTCGGCCGGCAAGATCGCGGACATTATCGGCGTCATCGATGAGATCGCGCGGCAGACCAATCTGTTGGCGCTCAACGCCGCGGTGGAAGCGGCGCGCGCCGGCGATGCCGGGCGCGGCTTTGCGGTCGTCGCGTCGGAAGTGCGCACGCTGGCGCAGCGGTCGTCTCAGGCCGCCAAGGACATCAAGGATCTGATCACCAGTTCGAATGGACAGGTGGCGCAGGGTGTCGAACTGGTCAACAAGACCGGCGCGGCGCTGGATGACATCGTCGCCGCGATCAAAGAGGTTGCCGCTCTCGTCGGGGACATCGCCGGCGCCAGCATGGAGCAGGCGAACGGCGTCGATCAGGTGAACAAGGCGCTGACGCAAATGGATGAGGTGACGCAGCGCAATGCGGCGCTGGTCGAGGAGAATGCCGCCACCGCCAAGACGCTCGAACAGCAGGCCAGGGCCATGGACGAGCGGGTAGCCTATTTTCGCCTAGCCGATGGGCAGGTGGTCAGCGCGATGGCGGCTCCGGCAGCAAAGCCGGACAAACCCGCCGGCCAAGTGATACGGCGCGCCGCTTCAGGTGGGGCCGGTCGCGGCCGCAACGGACACGCGGCCGATCCCGGACCCTTCCACCGGGCTTCCTGAAATCGTTTCTTTGCGGCGGACCGCCACTCGCTTGCAATCGGGCAAGCGAGCGGCGG
>Ga0209006_10007107_pt1 | contig 10119 bp, 8 predicted proteins | sample JacPin_JW_Ref_O2_FD_188567 | JGI IMG/M metagenome (GOLD analysis project Ga0209006, IMG submission 188567) | Forest soil microbial communities from Algoma, Ontario, Canada - Jack Pine, Ontario site 1_JW_Ref_O2 (SPAdes) (version 2) | ecosystem: Environmental > Terrestrial > Soil > Boreal... | reverse complement strand
CCCGGCGGCAAAGCGCAATCATGAAAATTCTACTGGTGCATCCTGAAGACGATCCCGAAGATGGTTTCTGGGCAGACCGCCAGTGGGATCGGATCGTCGATCTAGGACTGGGAGGGGTGAAAACCTATGAGCGCTGGAGCCAGCGCTTCGATTGCCCTGTCTCGACGCTAAATTCCATCAATCCTGGATTCGATGATTTTCGAGTTGTGCGCAACCTGCTGGCGTTGGGCTGTGGGCGCCTGGTCGACGAGCATGGGCTGGACTGGTGGGAGATCATGTCGATTCTCCTTCACGGCGAATTAGAAATGCTCGCTCTCTTGCGGGCGTTCGCGAAGACTGCCGGGGCGAACGATGAAATTTGGATCTCGCGCCCCGGACTTCATGCCGACCTTCTGCAATCGCTACTATCGTCATCGGTGCAGGTATTTCCTCAAAAGCAGAAAGCAAGCCGCGCCCGGCATTACCTCGGAGTCTCCCGCAGGCTTTCGGTACCCCAGATCATCGATGTACTTTTCGATAAATACGATTCCGGTTACCAGGTCCGTGGCCGCATCGTGGGAAAACGCGTACCCTCCTCGACTCCGGTGGTGTTGCTGCCGACGGCGTACGTAAATGTGTCACGCACGGGGCTCGCCTATGCGAACACTTTTCCTGAAGAAAATTTCTTGCTGGTGGCCACACGTCGCAGTGGATGGGTGCGCGATCTGCCAAAGAATGTGACTGCCAAATGGCTATCGTCTTACGCATCCATCCGCAATCGTCGTTCAGAAAACAGACAGCTAGAAACCGGCTGGAGATCCCTGCGGAATGAATTGCAAGCCACGAAAGAATTTCGAATTCTAGACTGTCTGGGATATCTGAATAATTTTTCGCGATGGTTCCGGCACGGGCTGGAGGTGCGCGATGCCTGGCGAACCGTCCTCGATACCGAGCCTGTGCAAGCCGTGCTTTGTGCAGATGACAGCAATCCCTATACGAGAATCCCGTTGCTCTTAGCGAAAGGAAAAGGCCTGCCGAACATAGCCTGCCATCACGGAGCGCTTGACGGGCGCTACTTCTTCAAACGGACCTATGGCGATGTCATCTGGGCGAAGGGGAGGATGGAAAAAGATTATTTGGTTCGGAGGTGTGCTGTTCCGGCGGAGATAGTGGAGATTGCCGCGCCCTTGCTGCCCGCAAATTGGAGTGCTCCCGTGCCGCCGAGCCGCCCTGACTTCCAATCGTACATTCTCTTTTTTTCCGAAGCTTGCGATGGGGCGGGCGGAAGACAGGAGGAATTCTACCGCGACGTTCTGCCTCCGCTCGCGGACCTGGCGCGTACCACCAAGCGGAAACTCGTAGTGAAGTTGCATCCAGCCGAAGGCGAAAGTGAGCGCAGCGCAATGCTGGCCCGGATTCTTGATCCTGACCAGAAAGCCGCGACGTTTCTGGTGAGTGGGCCGCTTACCGAGGAGCTTCTGTCCAACGCATGGTTCGGAATTACGATACTTTCCACGGTGGCCATGGAATGCGCGGTTCGCGGAATTCCGTGCTTTCTGTGCAAGTGGCTGGAATTTTCCCGATACGGATATGTTGAGCAGTTCATTCAATTCGGTGTCGGGATCGGACTGGACGCACCGAGCGAGATCGCACGGATTCCTCAGTATATGGGCAGCCGAGCGGAAGCCGCGAACGTGCGGGAAAACTGCTGCCAAGCGGCAGCGCCAGGACGCCTACGGGAATTCTTGAAAGCGCCCAATAGAGCCTGTGCCACGGCTGCTGACTGAATGACTCTCCGGGCTGAACAATGAATGAGCGAGACGAACAACGTGTCTGAACCAGTCCTCGTAATTCGCGTCGATGCCAACGTTGCCATTGGAACTGGGCACGTGATGCGTTGTCTTGCGCTGGCGCAGGCCTGGCAAGATGGCGGTGGCAAGGCAGTGTTCGCTATGGGTCAGACATCGTCACCGCTGTGCGAACGCCTGCGTGCCGAAGGTATGGAAGTGGTTGTGTTGGAAAATGCGCCTGGAAGTTGCGCGGATGCCAGAAGCGTGGCGCGACTGACGGAGGAACGCAGAGCCGAGTGGGTCGTGGTGGATGGTTATCACTTCGATGCCGACTATCAGCGCGAATTGAAAGCAGCAGGCCTGCGGGTGCTTTTCATGGATGACAATGGACATGCGAGTCATTACGCGGCCGATCTTATCCTGAATCAGAATGCCTACGCCGACGAAAGCTTTTATCCGAGCCGCGAGGCATACACACGGCTTCTTCTCGGCTCGCGTTATGTTCTTTTGCGGCGTGAGTTTCAGGCGTGGCGAAATTGGAAACGCGTGCTGCCGCCCGTGGCACGCAAACTTCTGGTCTGTATGGGCGGCAGCGATTCCGGAAATGTAACTGCCACGGTCATTCCGAGCCTGCGTTCGATCCCAGTGGAAAATCTTGAAGTTGTGATTGTCGCCGGTGGTAGTAACCCTCACCTGAAATCGCTGGAAGCAGCCGTCGGGCCATCCGGCGGAGGCTTTCGCTTAGTCAATGACGTGGTCGATATGCCGGAGCGCATGGCCTGGGCCGACGTTATGCTGGCTGCAGCCGGGACCATCGCTTGGGAAATATGTGCGATGGCGCTTCCAGCACTGTTGTTGGTAACCGCAGCGAACCAGGCGCGTGCGGCCCAGCATTTAGTGGCTTTGGGAGCGGCACTCACTTGCGACTCGGATGTGGAGAAAATCACAACCGCCGTGCCATCTTTTCTACTGAGCGTTATCAATTCGCAAACTTCTCGCCAGAATCTCTCGTCAAAGGCTCGCCGGCTGGTCGATCTCGAGGGGTCGGCGAGAGTCGCATCAATTTTGCGAGGAGTTTCTGACCCAATAATGTCATGATTTCATTCCGCCCACTTGCTTATGAAGACAAGGAAACTATCCGGCGCTGGCGGAACCTGCCACAAGTGCGGCACTACATGTTCACGGACCACATCATCAGTCCCGAAGAACATGCAGCCTGGTTCGATTCTATTTTCGACAATCCGTCGTATCGTTACTGGATTATCCGCTGCGACGAGGAGGACGTTGGTCTTCTGAACCTATACGACATCGATACGCACAACCGGCGGTGTCAGTACGGCTTCTATGTAATCGGACCCAACGTGCGCGGAAAGACCGTGGGCATGTTTACCGAATACTTTGCGCTTCAGTATATTTTTGCGGAGTTGCGGCTCAACAAGGTCTGCTGTCCTGTTCTGGCCTTCAACCGCGGCGTCCTTAGGATGCACGAGGCATTCGGTTTCGTGCAGGAAGGGCATCTGAGAAGTCACATCGTAAGAAGCGATGGTACGCACGACGTAATTTGCATGGGCATTCTCAAGTGCGAATGGGAGAAGAGGCAGCCCCAGTTCGAGAAAATCTTCCGATCCCGGGGATTGATCTAAGTCTTCTGCGTGAGCAAACCTGCCAGCCAAGATACTTGCACCTTGTGCTGTTCGATCTTGAGGAAGCGTTACGCCTACGAAAGAAGTTTTCTTCCGAAGACTAAGCAATCGCGTCCCAGGCCCACGCTTCCAAGAGCCGCGTAAATCTTGCGCCGCAGTTGGGGCGGCAGGCTCAAATCAAATTGCACTCGGCGGGCGTGACAATGGCTTCCAACGTCCGGGTTTCCGACGTAATTTTCTCCCATTAGCAGGAACATCTCCATTGGGAAATCCCCTTGAGAATAAGCGGTCTCAAATCCCAGTCGCTCCAGCGTCTGCGCGAGAGATGCAAAATTGAAATAGTTGATGTGATCTGGCACAGCGATCCACCAGGGGGCGGCGCCCGTTTTTTCCCGAGCCGACGCTTGAATCTCGCTAAAGTCGTTGGGCACACGGATGCACAGAATCCCGCCGGGGACCAGCAACTGCCTGCACTCTTGTATCGTTCTCACGGGGTCCGGCACGTGTTCGAGAACATTGAGCATTACTACGACGTCAAATTCCGCGGTGCTGGTCTGATTCACGAACGCATCGAGAGTCATGGTATGTACCGTTAGGCCCTTTAAGACTGCACGCTGAGCGGCATCGAGGGCTGGCTCGGTGCCTATGCCGGCAAATCCGTGGTCCTGCGAAAAGCTTAGAAAGTCACCGGTGCCGCAGCCAACTTCCAGCAATCGACGGCCAGGAGTGAGCCCATCCAGAATGTTAAGGATGTCCGTGTATAAACCTTCTCGCAGCCAGTGCAGTTCCTTCGCCGCCGATTCGCCACCCTCCATGAGTCGCCGCAGTTCAGGGGCACGGTTGCCCTTACGGAGCAGATCGTAATATCGACTTCCGTAAAATTCATTCAGCTCGGCTTGAGGGGGAATCGGATCCAGCCTACGAAAGCCGTAGGTAGCGTCCTCAACGACACGGAATCCAACGGATTGCGTGGGATTATCGGGATAGCGGTCTTGAGCTGGTTTCGTCATGGTAAGGATTGTCTCAAATAGTTGCGATCGTGAGGAGAAGAGTGATGAGCATTCAAAATCTAAAACAGAAAGAGTTCTCTTGGTTGAACGATCAGAAGGGTCTAAGGCATGATACCCAAGCATCGCATTTATAATGCGGGCTGCACGGCTCGTCCAGTAATTGCGATGACTGAGATAAGAATTGGTGAAAGATCGATTGGTCCGGGGCAGCCAGTCTACGTGGTAGCGGAACTATCCGCGAACCACAATCAAAACTTTGAGGCGGCGGTAAGCATTGTCCACGCGGCTAAAGAAGCAGGTGCGGACGCTATCAAGCTTCAAACTTACACGGCCGACACGATTACGATACAAAGCGACCGGCGGGAATTCCGCATCAGCGGCGGGACTCTGTGGGATGGGCGAACACTTCACGATCTCTATGGCGAAGCCTACACGCCATGGGAGTGGCAGCCGAAGCTCAAGAAGATCGCCGAAGATCTAGGAATGGACTGCTTTTCTAGTGCATTCGATGCCACCGCGGTGGAGTTCTTGGAAGAGATGAATGTTCTTACCCATAAGGTTGCGTCGTGCGAGCTGGTGGACATCCCTCTGATCCAGAAGATGGCATGCACCGGCAAGCCCCTACTTATGTCGACGGGAATGGCGACCATTGAGGAGATTGAAGAAGCCGTGCAAGCCGCGAACCAGGCGGGCGCCGGAGGCGTCGCGTTGCTGAAATGCACTAGCGCATATCCCGCGCCTGCTGAAGATATGAACTTACGAACCATTCCAGAAATGATTCAGCGATTTGGAGTTCCAGTAGGACTATCGGATCACACGATGGGAATAGCGGTGCCTGTGGCTGCGGTGACGCTAGGGGCATGTATCATCGAAAAGCATTTAACGATATCGCGCTCCACTCCCGGTCCGGATAGCGCTTTCTCGCTCGAACCGCATGAATTCAAAGCGATGGTGGACGCGGTGCGAACTGCGGACAAAGCTTTGGGCCAAGTTCATTTTGGTGTGAGTGGCAAAGAAGAAGCGAACCGAGCGTTTCGCCGTTCGTTATTCGTGGTGCAGGATATAAGAGAGGGCGAAAGATTCACTGAGTCGAATGTGCGCTCGATTCGACCAGGAAATGGGCTGCATCCGCGATACTTAAGCGAAGTCATAGGCAAAAGTGCTGCGCAAGGCATTAAGCGCGGTACTCCTTTGTCATGGGCGTTCGTGGTCCGATCGTAAAGTCTCTTAGTCCGATTCCGATGTCCAACTCCGCCGTCGATCCGAATCTTTCCACTTACAATTCGCAAGCAGTTGCTGATTACTACGCAGGCCTGAACTACCTGACGCCGTGTGAGCGCTTGGTGTTCGACGAATATTTACGCCCGGGCGTGGCTATCCTTGACTTAGGTGTAGGAGGCGGACGGACCACACCCTACCTTGCGTCGAATGCCAGCCGCTACGTTGGCGTCGATTATGCGCCGGAAATGGTAGCCGCATGCCGCACCAAATTTCCGGACCTCGAGTTTCATGTTTGCAGTGCGGCCGATCTTTCGGCGTTCGCTTCCTCGAGTTTTAACGTGGTCCTGATGGCTTTCAATGGAATCGATTATGTAATTCCGGACGAGACGCGCCTCCAGGCTCTGCGCGAGATTCATCGCGTGCTCACGCCAGACGGTCTCCTTATTTTCTCATCGCATAATCCGCGCGCAATCTTGGTGCGACCCTCATGGAATCGCGAACGGGTTCAGGAAGTTGCTCGAAGCATTGTCAAGACAGATTCTGTTCTGTTCCGTCCGGTCCTGCGGTTCTTAATCGCTGGACGGGTGATGCTCGCGGGAGCGCAAGCTATCTTGAAGTCCCTGAAACGGAGCGCTCGAAGAATTCCGACCCGAGCTTTTTGGCGAGGCCATGGATATTTGTTCGATCCCGCGCATGGCGGGCTGACGACGCACGTTGCCGTTCCCAGGGAAGTAATCCAAGAAACCAATCGCTTCGGTTTCACGCTGCTGCGCATTTCAGGGGATGACTATCCTTGCACCAGCCATGCTTGGGTCACAGATTGGTACTACTATGTATTCTCGAGGTCCGCAACCTGTGGAGTGAAGTGAATCTTGCGCATCGAGTTGCATCATGAAATTCCTGAGACCTCCGAACTGCGTCGTCAGTGGAATGAGATCGCCTTAAAGACAGAGCAGCCTCAGGTGTTTTACACGTACGAATGGGCACGGGCGGTGCAGGCAGCGTACCAGCCTTTCCTGGAGCCGCTGCTTTTTCTGGGGTACGAGCGGGAGAATCTGCTCGGGATCGCCTCTTTGGCCAGGTCCGCAGCCGACAAAGAAGTGCGTTTTCTTGCAGCCACAACAGCGGATTACTGCGATTTTCTCTCTCCGCCAGAGCTGCGCGGCGTATTCCTCGATGCTGTGCTCTTCGAATTGAAAACGTGCAGCGCGAAATCGATCACGTTAGCGAATCTTCCCGCCGATTCCGCGTCGGTTGAGGCTCTTCGGCGGTCGGCTGGCAAACACGGCTTCAGGGTCTTCTCCCGACCCGCGTATCTCTGCGCGCAAGTTGAGTTAGGTATCGGTGAGCCGCGGCAAGCGCTGAAGGGCGCGCTGGTGGGCAAGAAAAAGTTGCGGCGTTATCTTCGTGAGATGGAAAAGATAGGGCCGGTGACGTTTTCCCATTTGCAGTCGCAAGAGGAAATTCAGGAGGCGCTCCCGGAATTTGCGAATGCCCATGTGGCACGCTTCGCGGAAACCGGCCGAACCAGTAGCCTGTCTACGCCCGAGCGCCGGAGTTTTCTGGAGCAACTCGCGAGGCAATTCGATGGCAAACAGACGGTCACTCTAAGCCTGCTCAATATTCAGGGTCGTCCGGTCGCCTGGAATTTTGGATTTCAATTTTATGGAAGTTGGTTTTGGTATCAGCCCACTTTTGATAGCAAGTATGAAGAGCATTCGCCGGGTCACTGTTTGCTTTCCAGAATCGTGGTGGAAGCTTGCGACAGGAATGAAATCGACCGGGTTGATCTGGGCCTGGGTGCCGAAGGTTATAAAGAAAGATTCGGCAATGCGGCGCGCCAGACTCTGCACGTTACCATCAGCCGATCAGTCGGTCAGCACTTGAAGGAGATTGTGCGGTATCGGGCGACGAATTCTCTAAAGCGGTCGCCGAAAATTGAGTCGTTGGTCCGCCAGCTTCTGGACAGTTTCCGCAAAAAGCGGCACTGAGCCTTTCCGCACACCTTTAGAGGACGAAAAAGCATTTACACTATGCTGCAAGCAACAATGACTCGCATCCAAGCTCGTCCTATCACCATCTTCACGCCGTCAGATGCGAACGCTCACAACACCAATGCCCAGTCCCTCACCGTGAAGGAGGTGGTTGCGCGACTGCCAGAAGACCGGTTCCATGTAACCATGCTCTGCGAGGGCGGTGATCCGGATCCGCGTCTAGCCCAGCGACGCAACACCCGACTGGTTCCTTGGACGAAGCACGGCAACACACTCCGCTTGCTCCGTCATTGTCTTTTTCCGGTTCCCGACATTTATTTTTTCCCCCGTACCGGCCCTCTGGATCGCGTGTTCTTAAATTTGAGAAAACGCATGCGACTGAGCACGGCGCTGATTACATATATTGTGATGACGATGGATGAAAGGACGTGCAGCGAAATGATCGCCAGGTCGATTGTGGAAGGCGATATGATCTTCGGCAATTCGATCCATGTAGCCGAGACCGTCCACCAAATGTTCGGCGTGAAGGCCACACCGATCTATGACGGAATTGACCGGCGTTATTATTTTCCTCGCAAGGAACTTGTGGTGAATGCGAATCCGGTGGTGCTTTATGCAGGATCCATGCAGGCCCGCAAGCGGGTCGAATTGATCATTCAGCAGGCTGCCCGTTTGCCTCTATTGCTGTTCCGATTGGCGGGCAAGGGCGAAACAGAAAAAGCGTGTCGCGATATGGCGCAACAATTGGGGTGTCGCAACGTTTCGTTTCTCGGCCATCTCTCCTCAGAGAGGTTAGGGGAAGAGATGCGCCACGCCGATATATTTTTTTTCCCGAGCATTATCGAGGGAAACCCTCAGGTTCTCCTGCAAGCGGCCGCTTGTGGGTTGCCTAGCGTTGCAATGAACCTTTACCACTCGGACTACGTAGTGCACGGTCAAACAGGGTTTCTTGTTCAGTCCGATGCCGAGCTTTTCGCAAGCCTGGAACGGCTCGCAGGCGATGCTGAATTACGCCGCTCATTTTCCGGGGCTGCGGCTGGCCACGCCCGCCAATTCGACTGGGACGACATTGCAGGGCAGTGGGCGACAGTTTTTGAACAAGCACTACAGAACCGCCGTCCTTATTCCCGGCAAAAAGCGTCCTGAATACGTTTGTCCCAGCGTGATGGCAAAGGAACCATGAGACCGACAAACGCGCTGGTGCGCTACGGTGGTTTTTTCCTGTCGGTGGGAACGGCACGCGCGCTCGGAATTCTGATCACTTCCATCACCTTTCCTGTTCTGGTGAGGCGTTTGGGCGTGGAAACCTACGGGCGATGGAGCTACGTCGTCGCGCTGTGTGCTTTTTTCGACGTAGTCGCCAATCCTGGTCTTACCGCTTACATCGCTCAACAGGTTGCCGCTCGCCGCCACGTGGCCGCGGAACTCGTCTCCGACTTTGTTGCTCTGCGCATCTTGAGCAGCCTTGCGGCGATGGTCGCTCTCCTTGTGGTTGCCAGTTTCGAAGGTCGTCCGGATGTGCGCTGGTTGCTCCGTGCTTATGGTGTAGCCGAACTCTGCGTAGGTCTGACCGGAACGGATTTCTTACTGAGTTCCCTGGAACTCTTTCACATGCGGTCTCTGATGAATTTCGTCCAGCAGGCGTTATATGCAATTGGAATTTTGCTCCTGGTGCGGTCTCCGAGAGACATTCTCTGGCTACCGGCCAGCATTCTCGGTTCAGCGCTGATGACGAACTTGGCAGGCTGGGTTTTTCTGTGGCGCCAAGGTTTTCGACCGCCTCTGAAAATCGATCCCGGTCGCTGGTGGGCCATCCTGGAGCCGAGTTTCCACTATGCAGGGACCACTATGATGGCTACGGTCTACCATCGGACGGGACATCTGGTCGTCCGCTGGTTTCTTGGTGACTTTGCGCTTGGTTTGTACGCCGCGGCAGTTCGCTTCGTCGATATCCTCAAGAACGTGATTAATATCGCATTGAGCGTACTCATGCCCCGGATGGCACTTTCTGCGCATTCTGGTGCTGGGTTAAAGCGACTAGTCCGCGCCGCAGTTTCCGCTCTGGCAGTCGTCAGCATTCCGCTCACGCTGGGAACACTTGCGACAGCGCACCTCGTCGTGCCGTTTGTGCTCGGGGCCAGCTATACAGGAGCGATCGGTCCGGTTCGTTGGATGTCTCCTTATCTGCTTGCGGCTCCAATGGCCTCGCTACTCTCCGGAACTATTCTCTACGCCCTCGGGCGCCATCGATCTTATCTCGCCTCCGCGACGGTGGGCGCTGTGACCGCCGTTTTATCCGCGCTGGTTCTCGTCCACTTCTTCGGACTGCTGGGGGGATGCGTTGCTTTCGTTCTCGGCGAGGCTGCGGTTGCTATTACTGCATACCTGCTGATTCCTCACGATCTGCGCGATCTCTGGAAAAATCCCCTGATTATGGTCGCCGGTTTTTCCGGGTTGCTGATGATGGGCGCGGTCAGGCTGG
>Ga0209006_10007106_pt1 | contig 10120 bp, 9 predicted proteins | sample JacPin_JW_Ref_O2_FD_188567 | JGI IMG/M metagenome (GOLD analysis project Ga0209006, IMG submission 188567) | Forest soil microbial communities from Algoma, Ontario, Canada - Jack Pine, Ontario site 1_JW_Ref_O2 (SPAdes) (version 2) | ecosystem: Environmental > Terrestrial > Soil > Boreal... | reverse complement strand
CCTGATGCGCGGCGATTCGCGGGTCTTGGGTCTCCAGGCAATCCGTGATGCCAATTCGAACGGAGGTCTTAACCTTGCGTCATGGGCTGCTGTTCTTTGTCCGCGAAACGAGGCCGATCGGAGTCACGTGCAAATCGAACTCATGACCGCTTTCATGCAAGAACACTGCGGCTTTAAACTGAAAGAGATCATTGGCCAGCAAAATGAACGCATCATGATGGAAGTCGTCTCCAACAGCGGCGGTTTCTTTTGGGACTGCGCTCAGGAACGATATGTAGAAGCGCACAATTTTGATGTCGAAAAAGTGTTACCACATCCGTTCATTCTGGGCGCAACTCCAGAGACGGCACGACAACATCTCTCGTGGACTACTACCCTCTTCCAATACAGTCAACCTCGCATGTACCCGAAACCAGCGGAACAGAAGCTGCTCTCCGCCGCCATCAGAGGATTAAAAGACGAAGAACTGAGTTGCGAACTTAGCGTGTCCCTTTCTTTCATCAAGAAAACGTGGTCTTCAATTTACATCCGCGCAGCCGAGAAACTGCCGGAGCTGAATCTCGAGATCGCCGCTGGCTCAGTCTCTCAACGCGGGAAAGAAAAAAAACAACGCGTCCTCTCTTATCTCCGTGAGCACCCCGAGGAATTGCGGCCCATTTCCTTATCCAAATTGCGGCTGTAGAGTTCCCCTACCGCGTGGCGGCATTGCATTAGAAATTGGATTCATCTCCCAAGTGACCATTCTTGACCGGTCCGACTTTCAAATGAGCACAGCTCCCGTAACTCTTCATGCGCATCAGGTTTGGTTCATATGTCTCACTTAACTTTTTTCTCGCGCTGGACCTCGCGGTCAGGAAAGTGGACGACCATTCCGACTACTTTGCCTGCCTGATCTCTGACGAATGTGGAAGCTGAAACAAATGAGAAGAATATTGATCGCGGAATCCTGACAAAGATCGCATGGGTTTCTTCTTTTTCTTGGCTGCCTGTTGGTGGCGCGCGCGTTCTGCCTCATTTTCACGCGCTTGAGATATGCAAGATTGTGGCGAAGGTGCGCAATCGTTTGCACACCGGTCTCACTAGATCTGTTCAAAAAATCACCAGCGGCGTTGTAACTATAAGTCCCATCGGTCGGTAAAAAATAGGTTCGAAGAAATGTATTTGGTCCCATAAAAGACAACGAGTTGGGGGAAAAATAAATTGTAATTTCACTGGCGCAAAAGCGCCTTTTTGATCTAGGATCGCAAATCGTTTTTCGTGCCCCGCAGGTTGCTCCGCTAGAGAATCCAGGGCCCCACCAAAACTCATAAAGAGGTTGCAAATGTCCAAGTTGATTCTCGGGCGCAGCGTAGGTTCGTCCCGGGGATCGGCTTCGCTATGCGAGGGCATCAGCCAGCGGGAGAACTCGTGACCTATTCGGGCGACGGTCACCTGATCACGTTCGCTCCCACGGGGACGGGCAAGACATCGGGGCCCGTGATTACCAATGCCCTTAAACATCCTGGTCAGCTCATCGTCCTTGATAGGAAAGGCGAGGTGTTCGCGGCGACCGCAGATGCACGGCGCGCAATGAGCCACGAGGTTTGCATGGTCGATCTTCGCGATGGCGGCGAGCGCGGGTCGCTTAATCCTTTCGACATGGCCTCCCGCTGCGGGACAGACCCCACTGCGACGGCGCGGAGTTTTGCCGCGGAACTCATCGAGCGCGGAGTGGACGAGCGCGACCGGTTCTGGAATGACTGGTCGGAAACGATGATCGCAGGCGGATCGGCCTGGCTGCTGGCCGACCGCCCGCCGGCAGAACGGCGCCTGAGTGCGTTGTTCGACCTGTTCACCTGCGATGACGTGGTGTATCAGCTCGCGGTGATGCTCGACGGTAAGAAAGTATCCAACCGGGCGGCCAAAGCTGCGTTCGCCGCTTTCCTTCAATTGGCGGAGCGTGAAACGCGCCCCAGTGTGTTGGGTACGGTGCAGTCGCACTTAAGGTTGTTCGACAGCGATCTGGCGCGCAGGGTTACCGACACCACCACGATGGATCTCGACGCCTTCGTGGCGGGAAAGCCGATGTCGCTTTACATTATTGTCCCGCCATCTCGACTGAGCGCCTATCGTCCTCTGCTGCGCATGTGGCTCTCCGGGTTGATCCTGCTGCTCACGCAGCGAGAGAATCCCCCAAGGGAACGCACGCTGATGCTGTGCGATGAGATTGGCAGGCTCGGGCGGCTGGAGGCGCTGCTGACTGCTGTAACGCTGATGAGGTCGTGGGGGCTCACGCTCTGGTCTTTCTGGCAGGACGCCGCCCAGCTTCAAATCTACGGGCCTCATGCCAACACGCTCGTAGACAATGCGGGCGTAATCCAGATTTTTGGCGTCAGGAATTACCGGATGGCGCAGGACCTTGCGAATGTCATTGGTGGAATCTCCGCCGATGAATTATTGCGGATGCCTCGCGACGAGCAGGTACTGCTGATCGACAGCAAGCTGCAGCGCTGCAAGCAGGTTCGCCACTACGATGACCAGATGTTCAGGAAAGCGGGTTGATGGAAGCTGGTACTATTCAACGTGCAACCCGCCGCCTGAAATGAACGCGGCCTAATGCGACTGCGCAAGCCCTACATGGCGTAATTGCGCTTGCTGCCTCCGCGGTCTAAGCCGGAACACCCAAGGCGAACGGCGATGAAACACGGGCGGCGCAAGGCGCATTCCTGAAGGAGCTGGGGATGGCTTCGGAGATGATCCAGCGAATTGTGGGTTGAGTTGTGGGTGGCTTACGGGGCTGATTTCACCGCAAGCCTAAGAAACCAAATGGTGGGCGCTATAGGATTTGAACCTATGACTTCCACCGTGTGAAGACGTAACGACTATAGTTTACAACAATTTAGAGAGGCTCGCAGGGGCTGCTAAGCTTCGCTAAGTTGCGGCAACAAAGTCGCCAATCGGGTTGGTCATCGGGCTGAGATCACTGGTGAATCTGAGCCAGCATCAGGTACGCTTGACGCCGAGCACGGTGCGAAAATGCGATTCTCAGGGAACCAGAGAACAACCCAGCTCAACAGGTCGTTCACTTGAACTCGCGATGCCGAAGAGCTGACCGTCTGCGACACCGCCCGCTTCCCGTTTGGCGGAAAGATTGAGAGAGAGCTATTGGCCGTTCCTCGTGCGCTGTCCTGACCCCTTATTGCTACGCCGTATGGCTGACCCTGAGAGGCTGAGCACAGTGTGCACACCGGCGGGCGTCAATCGGTACTTCGCTGAAACATTCGGGCACTTCTTGGTTGTCGGGTCGGCCGGTGCCGGGGCTTTCCGCATCCGCGCGACTAGCGCGTCGATCGGTGTAACCACAAAGAAATAGACCGCGGCCATTACCAGCGCGAACGACACGAAAGCATTCAGGAAATCGCCCAAGGCGAAAACGGCGTGCATGGCGATCAAATGGTCAGCAGCAGCAGCAACAGCAGCAGGAGGAGGAGCAAGTGAGGGGGCCGTTTCACCCCTATATAAAGGATGGCGATCTCCGCAGTGTGCGGGGCTGCACCCCCGACCGGCGCGGGGCCAGGTGACGGCTTCGATGGCCGAAAGAAAAGCGGAAGAACTAGCCGGTTCAGCGCTTTAGGGGCGAAATGAGGTATCCGGTCTTCAAGGGTGCGATGAGTATTTGGTTTATACTTAGGCGATTTAGTACACTGTGGGTGTACGAAAACAGATATTTATAAACTAGCATACTGGTTTAGATATATGCTATATTGTCAACCGTGGGTGAACAAAACAAGGATAAGTTAAACTGGATGCAACGGTCCCTTCCGGAAGGTCTGGTCGTGGACGCCGGCTGGCTGGAAAAGCACGGCTATTCCAGAAGTCTGCGGAATAAATACGTCGCCCATGGCTGGCTCGATCAGCTAGCGAGGGGTGTTTACCGTCGGCCGCCTCCGAAGCCACCTGCAGAGGCCGGCCATGAAGCCCTCTGCTGGCAGAATGTGGTTCTCTCCCTTCAGATGCTGTTGGGGTGTCCGTTCACCGTCGGCGGCCGGACAGCTCTCGAACTGCAGGGATTCGCGCATTATCTGTCGTCCGGGCGCCGCCGGGAAGTCCACCTGTACGGCACCGGAAAACCGCCGGGATGGGTATTCAAGCTGAAACTGGAGAACCGGTTTGTATTTCATAATGCGGAAAAGCTTTTCAAAAATGAAGGGAGCCGCCCGAACCGGAAGAAAGCCGAGAGCGATGCCGGCAGCGATCCGCCGCATGGCAGCTACATACGGCAACCTTGGGGTCAATGGGAATGGCCGCTGACCATGTCTTCGCCGGAGCGGGCGATTCTCGAATTGATGGACGAGGTCCCGCAGCGCGAGACCTTTCACCAAGCCGACGTGCTGATGGAGGGACTCAGCAATCTCAGCCCGCGGCGGCTTCACACTCTGCTCGTGGCTTGCCGCAACGTAAAAGTGAAGCGCCTGTTCCTATGGTTCGCCGAGCGGCACCAACACGCCTGGCTGAAGAAGCTGGACCGGAAGGATATCGACCTGGGGCACGGAAAACGGATGCTTGTGCGCGGCGGCAAGCTGGACCCGACTTTCAATATCACTGTGCCGGAGTCTATCGATGCCGGTGGATGAGGGCTATCGCAAGCAGGCGGCGCTGCTGGTGAGGACCGTACCGCTCGTCGCCGCGGAAACCTGCTTCGCGCTCAAAGGCGGGACGGCGATCAACCTGTTCCTGCGCGACATGCCGCGCCTTTCCGTCGATATCGATCTCACATACGTTCCCGTTGCGGACCGCGCGTCTTCGCTCAAGGAGATCGGTGCAGCGATGAAGCGCATCGCCGATGCCATCACGCGCGGGCTCCCCGGCGCGCGTGTGAGCGCGAGCGCGCCAAAGGGCGAGAAAGGCATAACCAAGCTGATCGTTCGCAACGATGAGGCGCAGATCAAGGTCGAGGTGACGCCGGTGCTGCGCGGCTGTGTATACGAGCCCGCCGTCAGGTCGGTATCGGCGCGGGTGGAGGAAGAATTCGGCTTCGCCGAAATGCCGGTCGTCAGCTTCGCTGACCTTTATGCCGGCAAGATCGTCGCTGCGCTCGACCGCCAGCATCCGCGGGATCTGTTCGACGTACGCGACCTGCTCTCCCATGAAGGAATAGATGCCACTCTGCGCAAGGCGTTCATCGTCTATCTTCTGAGCCACCATCGCCCGATGGCGGAGGTCCTTGCGCCGGCACGGCTCGATATCTCGGCGGAATACAAGCGCGGTTTCGAGGGGATGGTGGACACGCCTGTCACCCTGGACGAGCTGCTGCAAGCCCGCGAGGCCCTCATTGGCGAAATCGTCGGCAAAATGCCCGACCAGCACCGGCGCTTCTTGATATCAGTAAAGCGCGGCGAGCCTGGGTGGGCGGTGCTCGACCTCCCCGGCGCAAAGGATTTGCCGGCCGTGCGCTGGAAACTTGAGAACCTTGCCAAGTTGAGCGCCGATAAGCGAGCCCAACTGCTGTCCGGGCTGAGCGAGGCTTTAGGAATGCAGGGCTCGTAGCGAAACGCGCAAGGGCTGAAGGTTAGTTCGCTGGCAGGTGCAGCTTGTCGAAAAGAATCCGATTACGCTTCTTCGCGTCGCGAAGGAGTTTCGTATAGGAAATGATCTCGATGTAGGCCGACAGATTGGGGTTGTAGCCGTAATAGCCGAGCTGGTCGGGCGTGGGCAGCAGGCCTTTGTTCTGGGCGATGATCTCCACTTCCTTCGTCGTGTCGCAGATCACGTAGGCATAGGCCGGGATACGATCGGACTGCACCTTGATTTCCCTGCCGTTCTTGTCCTTGAAGTGCCCGCTCTTGATTTCGCGGATCAGGCGGTAAACCTGGTCGACGGGATCTTCCTTCCTGTAATCAGAGCGGTCGGGTTTCTTGAACTCCACGATGACGAGCGAATTCAGGGCCGAGTCATCCTCCGCGAAGGTCAGCGCGCGCTCGAAAATCATCAGGTCGGGTCTTGAATCGGAATTGTTAGAGAGGACGGTCGCGGTGTTGAGCGGCATGTCCGAGGCAAGGAACCCGTGATAGGCGAGGCGCTCGTCGATGATCCACAAATTCTGCTGCTCGTATGGCACATCGTCCGAGGTGGTGCGCATCGGATAAATGATCCTGTGGATGATCTCTTCCAAAGGATATTTCCCGGTTTCGGGGTCTGACGGAAGGCTTCTTTCCAGAAAGTCAAGGATGACGCGCCGGTGCGCGACGTACTGCGCGAGAGATGATTTTCCCCAGTTCATTCGCGCGTTCGAGGAAATCGTTGATTTTCGCTTCGTATTCCTCGGGCTTGAGAGCGGCCTTCGTGTTTTCATCCATCAGGGCATGGCTCTCATTCTTCAGTTCCCGCTGTTTTTGGTACATCTGCTCGTGCAGAAGCGATTCAAGGGTGAGGCCCCTGGCGCCCGGCGGAATCCGGTCGATGAATTCCTCCATGTAACGGGTGAGGGGGCGGTATTGGGGACCTTCCGTGGTGATGTAATTGTTGATGGCGGTCCGTTTCTCCGTGTTGATTTCCTGCAGGAAAGGCTGCAGATCGGCGGAAACACAGTCGAGGGCGGGACCGCGGATGCCATCGAGAGTGATGTCGTCGAACATCTCGTCGGTCGAGTCGCGGCTCACAGGAAATGTGAAATTCGTCCGCTTACCGTTGACGTGCTGGTTGAGTCCGCCCAAATGTCGACCTGCACAGGAGACTATCCAAAAGGTCTGCTGCGCCCGAATCACGCCCCGCCGCACAGGGTGCAGTGCCCGCAGTTCCAGTTCCAATTCCAGGGTTGCATTTCAAGTCGTTCCCGGCGCGACGGGCCGCGTATACCGCTGGGGGCGGGAGATAACGATGAAGCGTGACAGTAACACGCTTCGGGCTGACAACAGCTACGGTATGGTTTGTGCTGGGCATAACCGGCGGGTTGTAGCTATTGGCGTCGAAGAGAGCCAGAAGGTGGTCGACGTTTCTGTTATCTCCCAGGGTCTGTATGAAAGCTTCGAATGGAAGTTTTGTCAGGAGCTTCTCGATCGATGACGCGGGCACACCCGTCTTGCGGGCGATCTTCTCAATCAGTTGCGGAACATTCTGGATTGACTCGCTGATGGATTTACATCGCATTGAGCAGAGGTGTGCGAGCACATATGGGAGCAGTTGGTAAACGATGGGGAATCCGGACGCCAGGGAGATTCCAGCGCCGCAGAAAACAGCAGTGTTCCCTTCGTTGATTCCGGCGGCGACGTCAGCAATTACGGATGCGGCAGGGCTTTCTGGTTCCGCTGCGCCTTTCGCGTCGCCCCTAGGCTCATCTGGAACGGCTGCCACGTTGAGAGACTAACCGGAACAACACCGAATCGATTGCGGAAGTTATTGCGTCTGTTCCGGAGAACGAGCCACGAACCATCCTGGCAACTGGCAGTTACATTTGCGTTCCGATGATGCTCATAAGGCCGAACGCTTCTGAACAACTGGTCCGAATTGACCATTCTTGCCTTTCGGCGGGTGACATGATGGTTTGATATCGCAGGAAGAAACGAGAAGTAAGAAGAAAATTTCCAGCGAAGAAAATGACTGCGACGTTGGCACGCCGATTGCCGAGTCGGGGGACGGGTCTTTCCGGTCGTAATCTTCTCCTGCAATTCCGGCAGCGACTGGGTCAGCAGCGGGGTATCCTCCACCACCGCGGTCCGAAAAGAATCCCGATCGCGGCGAGAATAATGCGAGATTAAAGATAAAACATGACGCAGCGAACGGCATTGATCACAGGTGGTATGGGTGGACTTGGCGAAACCATCAGCACTAAGATGCACGACGCTGGCTACCTCGTTGTCGTAACGCGTTCTCCAGCCAATAACAATGCTGAAAACTGGCTCGCTGACATGAAAGCACGTGGCTATCCCTTCGCGGCATTTCCGATCGATGTGGCCGATTATGATTCATGCGAATTGGGCGTGTCGAACATCCACCGGGAAGTCGGCCCGATCGATATCCTCATCAATAACGCCGGCATTACGAAGGACCGCACGTTCAAGAAGATGACGAAAGCGGACTGGGATGCGGTCATCCACACCAATCTCGATTCGGTGTTCAATATGACGAAGCAGGTTTTCGATGGCATGGTTACGCGCGGGTGGGGTCGCATCATCAATGTATCCTCCGTAAATGCTCAGAAGGGTGCGTTCGGCCAGACCAACTACTCGGCGGCTAAGGCGGGCATGCACGGCTTCACCAAGGCTCTGGCCCTTGAGTTGGCGAAGAAGGGCGTGACCGTCAACACCATCTCGCCTGGCTACATTGGAACAAAGATGGTGATGGCCATTCCAAAGGACATTCTCGATAGCAAAATCCTCCCGCAGATCCCACTCAACCGACTAGGCAAGCCGGACGAGGTCGCCGGGTTGATTGTCTACCTGTGCTCGGACGAGGCGGCGTTCGTGACCGGCGCCAACGTTTCCATCAATGGTGGTCAACACATGCAATGAGCGAGTCGCCGCGAACACTCTGCTCATCCTGGAGAGTGTTCAATTGTGACCAGACTAGCGTGTCTTGCAATGCGATGTTGAGGACTCAACGAAGTGTGCTGCGCCGGAACGGCGAAAGCTGAAAGGATCAAAATGACAGAGACCAAGACCAATCATCCTACCGAGTTCGCAAGCCTCTTCATGAAGGGAGTGGAACGAGCAGCCGAATTGCAGAAGAAGTCGCTCGACGACGCCGCGCGGCAAAACGCGGAGACGATCGCGGCTTATAAGAAGGGCCCCCAGGCCGTACCATCAGCGCCCGCCGTGTATGACCTGGCCGGACAAGCTTTTGCGGGGTACATCGAAACGCAGAAGAGCGTGATCGACCATATCGTGAAGCAAACCGCTTCACTGGTCGAGAGCGCGAAGGATAGCGGCGACTCGTCGCAGAAGGTTGCGGCGGACTTTACAAAGACCATACAGCAATCGATTGAGCGTGCCGTTGAAGTGCAAAAGAAAGCACTGGATCTGGTCACTCAGGAAGCCAAGACACCGGCCGCCTCAAAACGCACGGCATAAGGCGCGCATCCTTTTGATTCGGCGTTATCACGGAGCAGCAATTACCTCGGAGCGCCGTTCGAAGCCTGCTTCAACGGCGTTCCGGGAATTGCATTTCTGCAGTTGGTAGCCTGCGAAGTGGACGTTGCCAATTCATTCCAGGAAATAAAGAGCGTTGTGCCTGCATTCAATGTACTGCAAACAAATCGCCCGCATCCTCGGCCGCCGTAAAGCGTTATCGCACCGTCATGCCGGGAAATGGGTAATCGGCAGCGCGAGCAGTACATCCGGCTCGCGTAAGTATAGACTTTGGGTTCCACCCAATCCCGATGGCCGAGAACAGTCACCTCTTGTCATGATGCTGCATGGTTGCGGGCAGAGCGCCAAGGATTTGGCTAAGATTTGTGGCATGAATGCGATCGCGGACAGGAACAATTTCTTGGTCGTCTATCCCGAACAGCCGACCGAGGCCAACCCCCTGCGATGTTGGAATTGGTTCGATCCAAATCACCAGGCGCGCGAGTCCGGAGAACCCTCTATCCTGGCTGCTGTTATCGAGCAAGTTGTGTCGTCACATAATGTTGATCCCGATCGTGTTTATGTGGCAGGTCTTTCCGCGGGAGCAGCAATGGCGGTTGTAATGGGAGCTACCTACCCGGATCTGTTCATGGCGATCGGTGTGGTCGCGGGGCTCGAGTTTGCAGCAGCCACCACCGCAGTTGCAGGCCTCGGTGCAATCACGAGGGGAGGACCTGAGCCGAATCACCAGGGGCTTCTCGCCTTCCAGGTGATGAGCGTGGGCTTGCGAGAAAAGCCCAAACGCCGCATGCCTGTAATTGTTTTCCAAGGGGCTGCAGATCCTTATCTTAATCCCGTCAATGCCGACCAAGTCCTCACCCAATGGGCTAGAACAAACGATTACCTCGATGGAAATGGGGATGGCAAAAGCCTGCTTAAGCAGGCCGGAGAAATGATCGAGGGCAGCGTCCCGGGCGGCTATAGCTTTCAGAAGTGCAAGTATGAGGACAGCGCCGGCCGGTTGTTGATGGAGAAGTGGTTAGTCGAAGGGTTGGGTCACGCCTGGTCGGGTTCTCCGT
>Ga0209006_10007105_pt1 | contig 10121 bp, 8 predicted proteins | sample JacPin_JW_Ref_O2_FD_188567 | JGI IMG/M metagenome (GOLD analysis project Ga0209006, IMG submission 188567) | Forest soil microbial communities from Algoma, Ontario, Canada - Jack Pine, Ontario site 1_JW_Ref_O2 (SPAdes) (version 2) | ecosystem: Environmental > Terrestrial > Soil > Boreal... | reverse complement strand
ACATAACGGATCGGCTTATCGCTAATCTTCGCCAGCGCCGCCATGATTTTGTCGTGCATCGGGGCGTACATGGTGTCCACCAGCAAGATTCCGTCGCTGCCTGCAGACACCAGAATGTTGCCCTGCGCCGGACCTCCCATAAGCACGAAAACTCCGTCGGCGATCTTTACCGTCTCGATCTGCTGTTTGTCGAAGTCCACACTCTGTCCGCGCGCCCCTGAGAGGCATGCCAGCATCAGCGCCGCAACCGCCACGCCATGTCTTGTCACGGGAATCGTCCTCATAGCACCGACCAATATGTCACAATCTTCCGCGGGAAATCCGAAAACCGACCTCGCTTGACCAGTTCCTGCCATTGGGTATTATCGTCAAGGAGATTATCCGCTTGCAGCAATCCAGCTAGCCGCCGGAATGAGCGAATGGCTAAACGCTGCAGGTGCCCCAGCGAGCCTGGGATCGATAATTGGACTATGCTAGTCGCATGCTTACTTTCCGTACCGGAACCTTCGCGCTGATAGCTCTTGCGATGGGCGGACTCTTGCCGTCGGCCCACGCATCAACCATCGACGCAATCTATGCGTTCGGCGACAGTCTCTCGGACGTCGGAAACGTTTATACTGCAACCAGCGGCGCGATACCTGGCGCTCCGTATGTTAACGGCCAGTTCAGCAACGGACCGGTCTGGGTTCAGGACCTCGCTTCCGCACTCGGCCTCGGGCCTCTTTCGGCAAGCTTGGTGGGTGGTACCGACTACGCTTACGGGGAGGCGGAGACCGGCACAACCCCGGTCCATACAGCCAACGCGACGGACCTCACCGGTCCGACCGGCCAAGTAGCTCAATTCCAAGCCGCGCACCCATCCGCCGATCCGAATGCACTCTACACAATCTGGATCGGGAGCAACGACCTCCTTGACATCTTGACGGACGCGCCCCAGTCGCAGTACGGCGCGGATATTGCGGCCGCCGTCGGCAATGTAGACAGCGCAATCGGTAGCCTGGCCGCCGAGGGTGCCAAGAACTTTCTAATCCTGACCGTGCCGGACTTGGGCGCGACGCCCGACGCGATAGCCGGTGGTTCGTTGGTGCAACTCGCCGCGTCGACACTGGCGGCAGAATTCGATAGCGCCCTTATGAGTAGCGTGGATGCGATTGCGAGCGCGGACAGCTTGAATCTGTCCACTCTGGACACCTATGCGCTGCTCGACGAGATTGTCGCGAATCCATCCAGCTACGGCTTCACCAATGTAACGGCCCCCTGCCTCACCGGGGCTGTCGACTATTCCGGCGGCACGGTTTGCGCCCCGACTCTCGCCGCGCAAAACCAGTATCTGTTCTGGGACGAGCTTCACCCCACTGCGGCAGGCCACGCGATCGTTGCCGATGCTGCCCAGGCTGTGGTGACTCCCGAGCCCACATACGTTTCCCTGGTCGCCGTAGGATTACTAGGCATGGGTATCGTTTTCCGCCGGAGGGGCATCAGAGCCGGGCACCAGCCTAACTAGCCCGGACGAAATTACATCAGCGGGTGCGTTGCCAATAGGAACACTTTGAATCGACCGTGATGAGCGGGTCTTGAATGCCCCGCTCAGCGCGGAATTCATCGACAGCTTTTCTGCAATAGGTCCAGGAATCCTCGCCGTAATCGTCGATGATGACGTACCCTCCCACCGAAAGCCGATCATAGAGAGAGTTGAGGCCGTCTCTCGTGGACTCATAAAAGTCTCCATCCAGCCGCATCAACGACAGAGTTCCGATCGGTGCATTCGGGAGAGTGTCTTTGAACCATCCCTTTAGAAATCTGACTTGGTCGTCCAAGAGCCCGTAAGCCAAGAAATTCCGTTTCACTTCTTCCAGCCCAACAGCCAGGTTGTGATAGGACTTTTGTATTACAGGGCCGGATTGTACTTTCGCTTCGAGCGGAAACAGATCGGGGTCGGGCGCAGGCAGTCCCTCAAAAGAATCTGCCACCCACACGATACGATCATTCACACCGTAAGCCTTGAGAACGCCGCGCATGAAGATGGTTGCGCCTCCGCGCCAAGCGCCGGTTTCGATGAGATCGCCGGGGATGCCGCTGCGTAGAATGCTCTCAATGCAATTTCTGATGTTGTCAAAGCGAGCCAGCGGAATCATTGAAACGGCGCTCGAATCCACATAATGGCTCACGCGCTGCATCGTGAAACGGAATTCGTCGTCGTCGATATCGGGTTCACTTTCGAAAATCGTATTGGTGAGCGTCCGTTTCAAAAGGTTAAGATACAGGTCTGCGGCAACATCCATTCGACGAGGCTCCTTGGTTCGGATTCTTGACTCTTGAGTGCAAAGACATTCAGAAATGTTTATAAACGATTTCTGGGGCTGGTTGATTAAGCAACGCTGTAATTACCAACGCAGTCAGGGCCAGGGCAGTTGCATACACCACACGCGCATAACGGTTCGTGAGTATTGGCCCTGAAGCGGTCCTTATCGACAAGAGCGCCGCGCGCAACCATTCCCACAAAGCCAGTGCCGCTGTCGCGCTGAACCAGATGGCAAGCCATACCCCCAGCCATTGCGCTACGCCCAAGGCAGCAAAGAGCCCGCCGATCTGCTTCCAGCTTGCCCAGAACCAGAAGATCGTAAAGGCAACCCAGGTAAAGGTCAGGCCGCGGGCAAAAGCGATATAGGCCGGCTGCTTTGCCAGCGCCTTGTAGCCCTGGCGGCCAAGCGCGCGCGTCAATCCCAACTGCCACAGCTTGTTGATGGACATACCGCCGCCCTGGAGCACGCCGTAGAACACGAACTCCGAGGTACGCCCGTGCCAAATGCCAGCCAAGAAGAACGTCACGAAGAAGCAGAAGACGCCGAGGAACGGCTCTATCGCCGCCGAAGAGACGCGGCGCATCAGCGCTAAGAGCAGCGGGTTGTACACATATGTTTTAAGCCAAGTCGAGAGAGTAATGTGCCAGCGGTTCCAGAAATCCAGAAAAGAGGAAGCCGAAAACGGCCGATCAAAGTTCTCCGGAAGGCGAATCCGCATAAGCCGCGCTAACGCAATGACAATGTCGATGTATCCAGAGAAATTCGAGTACAGAAAGAAAGGGTATACGACGGCCAGCCGGAAGGCCGCGGAAAGCTTTAGCGATAGCGGAAACGGTTGTTGCATCTGCGCAAGTGCGTCTTCCTGGGCCGCTTGGAGCAGCACCGACAACACATTGACTTTGAAGAAGCCGCAAACGATGCGCGCCAGTTGCAGTCCGACTACCCGTGGTCCAAGCGGGATCGCTTCGCTGGCAAACTGGTCGCGGGCAAACTCGTCATAGCGTTGGATCGGGCCGGAAACAAGCGTCGTAAAGTTGAGATTGTAGAGCAGGTAGGCACCCAGGCCGATGTGCCGCTTTTCGTCTCCATTTCCTGTTTCAATGAGCAGGTGCAGTACGCGGAAGAAGATGTAGGAGAGACCCAGAGTGAAATAGGGATACTGAATAAAAATGTCTGCTGGCAGGAAGGTATATTTCTTTAGCCATATATAGGCCAGGATTACAGCCAGAATGCTCCAGACCGTGGATCTTCTGGACCAGCCGCGCTCTATGAGGACCAGGCCGGCATAGCCTAACAGCAGAAAGCCAATCAAGGGAAGCAAGACGATCGGATTGTGAGCCAACAGCGCAATGAACACGACGCTTGCCCCAAAGAGCACTGTCGATCGCCAGATCGGTGAACGGCTGCAATTAGATATCAGCGCGGCAACCAGGCCGAAGAGGACAAACTGAAAAGAAGCTGTATCCATGCCTATTGTCGGTACTCTTGGGCGGCCTGCGAGCGTGCCGATACGCTGAGAGCTGGCACAGCACTCGTAATCTCCTTAGCCAGTAGCCGGGCAATCAACGCGTGTCCGCTAGCATTGAGATGGCCTTCGACAGGATAATAACCCTGCTCTGGATTGGGTATGTTGCGAAAATACGGCAGGATGTCGATATACATTCCGCCATGGCTGGTAATGATGGAGCGTAGCTGGTTGTCTAGCTTGAACGGGTCGAATTCCGCGCCCCACTCTCCCCTGGAGATCATCGCTGCCTGCACGCGAAATGGAATGAAGGCTGCCACTAAGGGTACGCCGGCGGCCTTCACGCGCTCTTCAACGGCGACGTCACCACTGGCGAACCGGAGCAACTGCTTCTTCCATTCCGCATCTGGCTCGGCCCTCAGAAAACCCGTATTGGAAGTGGAGTCGCCGCTCCTGAGGAAGGTTTTCACATACTGACTCTGACTCTCATACAAGAGGTGGCGCAACATGAATCCGGTGCGCATGGACTTCACATTTAGGTACAAGTTCCGAGTCCCATACAAAAGGGGCCGCAATATAAATGCGGTTCGCCTATGCTTATCGAGGAATGTTTCGACCCAGTAGTGTGCGGGGGGGTCTGTGCCGCCATGGCTTAGCGGTATGCTGGACGATTCATTCTCAATATCCCAGGGCGTCAATATCTGAAGTATCATGTCCGGCTTGGCAGCCAATGCATCATTGAATCGAAGAGCGACTATAGACGGATAACCACCGTCTCCCGCCATTCCCTGGTTGAAGATTTCAACCTTTTGCCCGGTCAGCTTAGAAAGTTCCGATGATAGCCTGGTAGCAAATGCCTCCTCTATCGGAACACGAGCTCCTATGGCGAAAGACGAGCCAATAACTACAATCCTGAAAGTCCCTGGCAATTTTGGCCCAAAGTCCCTATCCGATCGGTATCCACTACTGTTGAATCGATACGCGTTCAGCTTTCCCTCGGGGATTTTCTCCCAGCACACCGAGTTTGGAATACCGCCGAGGCTCTTTGAAGAGCTATTGTGAACCATGCAATCTTCACCAACCGAAGTTGTCTGGGCATAGATCAGGCGCGCAATCAGCTCTGTTGAACTTACCAGGACAACAATTGTCAAAAGACAAAGCACGGGGAGAAGTATCCAATCCCGCCGGGGTAGCTTTTTCTCTTCGAGCCTTTCCGTACTAGATTCCGTCATACCAGCGATTCCCGTTTGGTCACAAAGCCTTGCGAAACGACGATCATCGGGGCACTCGGAGGGGCGGTGTCGCTGACGGACAGTTCCCAGCGTGTCAGGCCGGAGTCTTCTTCGCCGGTCTTCTTGAATCCCAGCCTGGCATAGTGGTCGACCACCAGCTGGTTTCGATCCGTGGGCCGGTAGGTGCCGGTCAGCTTGTGAATGCCGGCTGCACGAGCATGCTCCAGAATCTCGCGCAGCACCATGTGCTCCGCCTTGCGTCCCAGTACGCGGCAGCTCATCAGCCAGGTATCGATGTCCCATACTCCGGCTTCGGAAGGCCGGCAGATGACCACGCTAATCATGCCGTTGTCGCCGAAAATATCCGCCAGCCGGACCTGCAGGGTAAAGACCTCAGGGTCGCTCTCGGCAGCAGCGACTTCCGGATCGGTGTAGCGGCGCGTCGTCAGGTTGTACTGATTGGATTTGTTGATGAGTTGGACAATGCGGGCCCTCCCAGTAGCATCAAAGGGCTGAAAGGTGATGGTCATGTCCAGGGATGCCAGGTATGCATCCACATCGCCAACTTGCTTTTGCAGCTCGGCACGCTTGGCGTTGTCTTGGTAGAAGTCCGCACGCTTGAGATCCTCACTGGCAAACGCAACGGCCTCAAAGTAGCCGCCCGCGGTGAGGGTTCTCGCGTAATAGGCCGCTTCTTGTGGCAATTCCGGCACGGCCACTTGCGGAAGTAGCTGGCGAACAAGGCCGCGCTCCACAGGATTGTCGTCGAGAAACACCATGGTGTCCAAGCCCAGCGACAGTTCTTCAGCGATGGCCTGGATGTTGGTTGCTTTATCGTTCCAGTTGGCCTGAAAAACGGCGATATGGTCCAGCTTCAGCAACATCTCGGGATGCTGCATAAAAGGCGCACGCGCCACTTCGTCGGTATTTTTCGACGACACAGCTAACACGATTCCTCTTCGGCGCAAGTCCAGCGCCAGACGCTGCACTGCCAGGTGCGCTTCGCCCGTGGCATCGCCCTGTGCCACTTTGATACCCTCCAAGCCGTCGTCTCCGATCACGCCGCCCCAAATCGTGTTGTCCAGGTCGAGAATCAGTACTTTTCGGCTTCTGCCGCGAATGGCCGCAATGGTCCGAGCAACATGATCGGCGTAAAGCGGAATAAGTTCATCGGAAAAGGAGAACTTGGCCATATTCCACAGTTGTGTGTTGTGCCAGCCGGCGAGGCCTACCGTTTCCGCCAGGCCGGCAACATCCAGCAGCGCATCGCCCGAGCCAAGGACATACTCGGCCAGTTCTCGGTTGATGTTGTCGATGAGACTTCTCAGCGTTCCCGGTAACGCCCGGTCCAGGCTTCCAAAGAGCGTTTCCACAGGCGGAGCGAACGTTTGAAAAATGCAAACGGCATTCGAGTTAGTCTTGATGCCGTTGCGAAGCATCTGCAGGTACTGCATGACGCCTTGCACGGTAGCGGAAGAAGCTGCTGCGTCCGCCAGAGAGAGTTTCAACGGCAGCGCTCGATAATCGAGCGCTAGGAGTACTGCATCCGGTTTCGAGCTATTGACCTTGGAATCCGGAGTTAAGGCCTCTTGTGGCACTTGGTCATACGAGGGTTGTATGACATCGAGCGCTATGCCATGCCGCGCAGCACTCGCCACCAGCGCCGGCACGATCATATCGATAGTTGAGTTGCTGAGCACCGCCAACCGGAACGGTATGAGCGGATCCAGGGACCTGCCGTCAGCGCGCGCTTTGCCTATGGTCTTGGCAAGCTTCGTCAATTGATTTACGTCCAAGGCGTGCAACGCCAGCGACTGCAGTTCGCGCCCGAGGTGACCGGGCCCGATTTCCAAAGCTTTCAACCTCTCACGAAACTCTCGCGGCGGCCGCGGTAGCCATTGCAATTCTGAGTAAAGTGAGTTCATTCGTTCCTGAGTGGTGAAAACCCCAATGGTCTGGATGGAAAGATCGTCTCTTCTAAGTCCGTGCTTTGATGAGCGTCACCAAGTCGCCCACATTCTCCAGTTTTCCAATTTCCAGCGCGGAAAACTTGATTTTGAAGGCTTTCTCGACAGTAAGCATCAGGCGGATGTGGGTGAGGCTATCCCAACCGTCCACGTCCTTAGCCGATAGTTCGGGAGTCATCGTTATTGAATCTTCATCAAAAACGTCTTGGAATATTGCGGCCAGTCGGCCGTAGATTTGCGGTTCATCCATTGTTCAAACCCTCAAGCTACTCTTCCCTCTGCCAAGTCCCGCAGAACCCACGCGTGTTCTTGCCCTGTGGTTTCTTCCTCTTGAAGATTCCGTTCTACGTCACAGAGAGGGTTGTACTGACGACGAAGTCAAGCGTTATTCGGGCGGCGAAATCTGTCCTTAAGTCCACAGACCTTCAACAACACTCAATTGAACCAGCATAGCTTACCTCCAAGACCAAGCTACGATTCGTTGCTCGCCCACGCGTCCATGCCGGGCGCCGGCCGGCTCTATCGCGCATCATTTCATTACCGACATATACCGTGCCCACGGGCCGACCTCCTGCTTGTAGCGCTTCGCCAGACTGGAATCGATGTTCGGCGCTGTTGTGGTTCATTATCGGCGCTCTGCAACGGCAGATCCGCGCCTAGGCGGACTTGACACGGCTGCGGTTACTTGACAGGATCACGAAATGCACGGCAAATCTGTTGCACCCAAGCGGCGGTCCGTGCCGCTAGTCGCCCTCTGGTTGGCATCGGCCACAGCCAGTCTCGCCACTGCTCAGACCAGCACCGTGCGCCGGACCGTCTGGGACGGTGTGTACACGGAGTCTCAAGCTGCCCGTGGCGTAACAGCCTTCGGCCAAAGCTGCGCGGGCTGTCATGCGCTAGCGGCACAAGGCAAGGCGCCGCTGGTGGGCGATCCATTCTGGAAGAGTTTCGCGCAAAAGAGCGTCGGCGATTTGTTGGAGTACGTCAGCGCGAACATGCCGAACGGCACGCCCGGCTCGCTGGACGAATCCACGTACCGGGACATTGTAGCGCTCATGCTGAAATCCAATGGCTTTCCCGCGGGAACGGCTGAGCTGCGGCGCGACAGCATGGCCGGCGTACAGATTATTCAGAAGGATGGACGCACGGAGCTGCCGTCCGATGCGCTGGCTCGCGTAGTAGGGTGTCTCGCCCGGAGCGGGGCAGACTGGGTGGTTACGAAAGCGACCACGCCAGAGCGGGCGGAGAACGTTGCACCGGGCGGCGCAGACGCCACCAGACCGCTGGGCAATCGTACGATGACGCTGAAATTTGTCGTAACCCGCCTGGATCCGTTAGCCGGTTCGCGGGTGGCCGTCAGCGGCCTACTGATCGGCGCCGGCGGCGCGGACGGCATCAACGTGACCACCGTGACCCGCGTCGCCGAGAAGTGTCCTTAGAGATCGATTCTGCCGGTACTCGCCCCAAGCTGGTCGATCTCCGCACCGCTTAAGTGCGCCATAGCCAGCAGCAAGTTCGCAGTCGGCGTATCCGGCGCGACAATGTGGCGGTTCCCCTTGAGCCGGCCGTTGGCGCCGCCTACGATCACCGCCGGCGGGCTGTTGCGATCATGCGCGTTGCCGTTGCTCATGCCGCTGCCCCAGTAGAGAACCGCGTGATCCAGCAGCGTTCCGTCGCCCTCTTTGGTCGCCTTTAGCTTGTCGCAGAAATCGGCGAACTTCTGGATCTGGTAGGTGCCAATCTTGGCGTACTTGGCGAGCTTCTCCGGATCGCCGCCATGATGCGAAATGGTGTGGTGCTGCTCGGGAATGCCAATGTGCCCGTAAGCGCGGTCGCTGGCTTCATGACCGGTCATGAAGGTGAAGACGCGGCTGATGTCGCCCTGATACGCCAGGTGCATCAGGTTATACGTAATCGTCATGTGATCGTCGAACGCTTCCGGCAAGCCCACCGGCGCCTCGGGATTGCCGGTGATAGTTCCGAGCCGGGTCTCCATCCGCTGGAGCTGGTTCTCCACGTCGCGGATGTTACCGAGATACTCATCCAGGATGGCGCGATCGGGCGCTCCGAGCGTCCGTTTCAGTTTCGCGGTTTCCTCGGTCACCGAATCCAGCAGGCTCTGCTTTTCCTTCAGGCGGGCAAAGCGCCGCTCGGTGGAATCCGTTTCGCCGAACATGCGCTCGAAGGTCACGCGCGGATTAATGCCCACCGGCAGCGGGTTCGAATCGTCGCGCCAGGAGAGCGTATTGAAGAAGGTGCAAGCGAAACCGTCGCAGGCCCCCACCGCCGTGCCCATGTCCTCCGTGCCCACTTCGATGGAGCGTAGCGGCGTATCGCCCGCAACTTGATCGGCAATAAACTGGTCGACGGTCTTCTTGGAATGGATTTCTCCATAAGCCGCGGTGTTGCCATCACGCTGCACCACCGGCCCCACGCCATTCAGGAACGCGGAGCTGGCGCCCAGATGGATCGACGAACCCCACGGCGCCTTCATCTTGCTGACCGTGACCAGCTGATTTCGGAAGCCTTCCAGCGGCTGCATCACCGGCTTGAAGGCAAAGTCGCTCCCTTCCGCATCGGGATGCCAGGTAGTGGGAAACACGCCACAAGGGAAGTAGACCGCACCGAAGCGGAACGGCGATTTCGGCGAGGCGGAGAGCGCTGGAGCCATGGCGTCCAGGAAGGGCAGTGCGATCGTTGCGCCCAAGGTACCACGCACGAAGGTGCGGCGCGAAAGATGCTTTTTTGTAATGATCATAGCTACTCCTTATTTGGTCGTGCAGTGTTTGAGCTGGTAATGCTTGATCGTGCCACTTTAATCGTATCAGCCGACCCGATCTCGGCCGGTTCCAACTTAGTGCGCATCTGGAAAGGTGCGCTCTCAACAATTCCCAGAACCACGGAAGACAGCCGGTAATCGTTCTGAGCGGCTTTCTTTACGATGCGGCGAACCACTGGCATATCGCTGGGCTCCAGCCCGCGGCCTAGCGCGTACGTCAGCATTTTTTCGGTGACGACAGTGGCGAAAGCGTCGGGGCGGTTTGCAATGGCCTCGCGCAGCGCCAGCGGGCCGTTCACCTGCTGTCCATCGGCGAGCGTGCCCGCCACGTCGAGCGGCTTGCCATCGGGACCTTTATCGCGCCACTGCCCCACC